>OJLL01000006.1_pt1 | contig 75454 bp, 64 predicted proteins | sample 1596941 | NCBI WGS metagenome assembly OJLL01 (sample SAMEA3904689, study PRJEB24821) | metagenome | biome: Builtin; feature: hospital; material: surface | place: USA | collected 2013-08-13 | reverse complement strand
GTGTATAAGAGACAGGCTCAGTTCTGCTCGGCGGCGCGGTGGCCGGCTGCGCGGTGGCCGTGCTCATCGCTTGCTTCTCGCAGCGCCGCACGGTCCGTGAGGATTCTGTCATCGGCATCTTTTTCGCCGCGTCCTTCGCCTTGGGCATGGTGATCATCTCCCGGGTCGATGGCTACACGGCGTCGCTCACCAGCTTCCTCTTTGGCTCGCTGACTGGAGTCTCGCGCACCGACCTGTACACCGCACTCAGCGTCACGGTGCTCATTGTCGGCGTTATCGTGCTGCTATCCCCGCAGCTGACCGCCGCCTGCCTGGACAAGGAGACCGCCCGTGCCATGGGTCTGCCGGTCTTTGCGCTCGACATCGTGCTCTACCTCTGCGTCACCGGCGCGGTGGTCATCTCCGTGGGCACCATTGGCAACATCTTGGTCCTAGCCCTGCTCATTACCCCGGCAGCTACCGCCCGCCTCATCACCGAGTCCCTCGGCTCGATGATGGTGACCGCGGCAGCCATCGGCTCGCTGGGCAGCTTTTTCGGTATCTATCTGGCCTGGGCCATCGACCTACCGGCCGGCGCCACCATCGTCCTGTTGCTCACTGCCTGCTTCCTCGTGGCGTGGGCCATCTCCCCTATCCTCCACTCCCGCCACCGCACACCTCGCGCCTCTTCCCCAACTCGAGACAAGGAGTCCCTCGCCTCATGAACCGCGTCTTCACCCACCGAGTCCTCGTCCTCAGCCTGAGCACTACCCTGGCCCTGACTGCCCCGGTCTTGATGTCCGCCGCACCGCAGGCCCACGCCGCTGACACGGACGAGGCAACCGCCGCCACCTGTGATGCCGACTCGCGCCACGCTTTTACCCGCGGCCACCAGGACCTCGCCCTGCTGCAGGGCTCCAACGGCATCGACTTCGTCGCCCGCGACGACGAATCCCACCAGGACTATGCCTCCGGCGAGTTCTACGTGGAGGTGAGCAAAGAATTCGACGAGTCCGGCGCTGGTGACGTGCCCAGCCACGGCTGGCAGATCCCGCAGACTCAGGACGAGACCGTGCCGTGGGTGGGCTTTAATACGAGCCACGTCGACGACGAATCCGTCGTCAGCGATGCCACCCTGTCCGCGCAGCTGCACAGTGCCCCCGCGGGCGGGCGAATGGTGGGCTACCAAACGCAGCTGGGTGGGGCGGACATCGTCTTCGACTCCGACGATCCAGATGCTGCCTGGGACTACCCCGATCACGCGCACAGCCACGTGGGCATCGTCTTCACCGAGCCGGGTGCGTACGCCGTCACCTTTACCTTCCACCTCAACGACGGATCCGAGCATTCCATCGACGTGCCCTTCCTCGTGGGAGGGGCCGATCCTTCCGAACTGTGCGAGCTCACCTGGGACTCGGAGGCCGGGGATGGCGATACCTCCGGCGGCACCGCGAACCGCCCGCAGCAGCTGGCCAAGGACATCAACGACACGTCGAAGGCGATTGGCCAGCTGGATAAGACCATGGACAAGACCTTCAAGGAGGCCGACACCCTGGTCAACGGAGACAAGCCGCAGGACGCGAAGAAGAGCACCGAGAACACCCCACGGCACAACAAAAAAGAGAGCAGAAAGGACAGCACCGACAGCAAGGACAGGGAGAACAGAGAGAACACTGCCGCCTCTCCTGCGCAGGACTCACGCCCGGCATCGGGCGGCCAACGCGCCGGCAGCACACGTAACCAGCCCGCGGGTCAGGCCCAGCCACCCCAGTCCGGCGGTGGATCGCGCGGCGGCTCGCGCGGCACGGGTAACGCAAAGGAAGCGAAGCCCACCACGCAACGCTCATCAGGAAAGCATTCCCGCAGCGCTGATGAACGGGGCACGGAGGACGCCACGCTTGCCGACGCCAAACCGATTCAGCCCTTAAGCTACGGCGCCCCCATGGTGGGCTTTTGGGCGGGGTTCCTTGCCGGCATGGGTGCCCTGGCGCTGCTCTTCGGTATCGGTCTGTTCGTGGCCGTACAGTTTTTCCGCCCGCGCCGGAAGGATTAAATTCAGGACCGATGTGAATGCGCAGCTGCGAAGGAACTAAAGTTAACGGTCATGTGTGAAAGCAGACCGTCTACCGCCCCCGACTTCCTCCTGTCCCGCGCGACAGGCTCCGTGCGCACCCAGGGCGCACGCAGGACGTTTACCCAGGTCGACGACGCCGTGGACGCCCTGCGCAGCGGCGCGGCGGAGATGGTTGTCGGAGCATTGCCCTTTCACAAGGGCGAGGATGCCGCCCTCACGGTGCCCGAGAAGATCATTCGGGAAGACGGCCCGCTGGAACCCCATGCTTACTACCGCCGCGGTGCCCTGGGCGCCCGCGTCACCGGCTTCGATCCGGAACCGGAAGAGCACCTGCGACGCATTGAGGCGGCCATCGCCACCATCGAATCCTCCAAGCTGGACAAAGTGGTACTGGCCCGCGCTGTGGACATCGAGTTCCTCACGGCAGTGGACCCGCTGCTCGTGGCAGCACGCCTGATCGATATGTCCTCCCACCGCGATGGTTTCATCGCGGATCTCACCCCGGCCGGGCGGCCAGGCGCCATGCTGGTGGGTTCCTCCCCGGAGGTGCTCATCAAGAAGCAGGGCTCTACCGTCACCGCTTTCCCGCTCGCTGGTTCCGCGCCGCGCCACGCCGATAAGTCTCGAGACATCATGGCGGGTAAGGATCTGCAGCACTCGCAGAAGGACTTGGGCGAGCACGCCTTTGTGGTCGATCATCTGCGCCGCATCCTGGAGCCGCTGTGCACCAGCTTGGACGCCCCCACCACCCCAGAACTCATGTCCACCAATGAGATGTGGCACCTAGGCACGCCGATCGCAGGCACGCTGAAGAACCCAGATATGACGGCACTAGAGCTAGCCGAGTTGGTCTACCCCACCCCCGCGATTTGCGGCACTCCCACCGAGGCCGCCCAAGCACTCATCGAAACCGCGGAAACTGACCGCGGCTTCTACGCCGGCGCAGTGGGCTGGTGCGATAGCTCCGGCGACGGCGAATACATGGTGGCCATCCGCTGCGCGGAAGTCGCTGGCGATGGCCTCTCCGCCCGCGCCTGGGCCGGCGGCGGAATCGTGGCCGACTCCGAGCCGGACGCTGAGTTACAGGAGACCAGCGCGAAGCTGCGCACCATTCTCAAGGCTCTTGGCCTCTAGGCCGGGCGAGTAGCCACCTGCTCCTTCAAGCAGCACGCATCGGCGCCTACATCACACCCGATGTCGAGCGCCGTTCCCGGCTGGAGGCCCGAGGCGACGTCGACAAGCGTGGCGTTGGGAATGCCCGACCATACCTACTCGGTATGGCGGTAGCGCTGCTCCATCTCCGCAGCAGTGGGAAGCTGTGGAGCGTGGTTGTGGGTGCTGGACGTATCCGTCCTCGTTAGGCCCTTACGATCGGGTTGGTGAGGCTGCCAACACCCGGGATTTCGATCTCGATGGTATCGCCCGGAACCATGGGAGCAGTGCCGGCCGGGGAACCGGTCGTGATGACATCGCCCGGCAGCAGAGTGTAGGACTGCGAAATCTCTGCGAGGATGCCGCCCATCTTGACGATCATCTGGTCGGTGTTCGAGTCCTGCTTCTGCTCGCGCTTGCCCTCATGGGTGAGGTACGCATTGATCTTCTGATCCTCCAGGTCGATGCAATCCAGATCCGTCTCGATCCACGGTCCCAGCGGGCAGAAGGTGTCGATACCCTTGGCACGGGCCCATTGCCCGTCCTTAAACTGCAGGTCACGAGACGAAACATCGTTGCAGATGGTGTAGCCCGCAACGTGGTCGCGCCAGTTCTCCGGATCGATATTCTTCGACACCTTGGAGATCACCACGGCGAGCTCGCCCTCGAACTCGACGTTGGTGGCGAACTCCGGAATCTTGATGGGCGCGCCTGGGCCCACCACGGCCGTCGACGGCTTGATGAAGATAGTCGGCGGTAGGTGCTCGGCGGACTCCTTGAACACCTCGGCCACGTGGTCGGCGTAATTGCGGCCCAGGGCAACCACCTTGGTGGGCAGCGTCGGCGCCAAGAGGCGAACCTGGCTCAGCGGCCACTCGCGGCCCGTGGGCTCCGGCGGGGTGAACGGGGTGCCGGCGATCTCCTTGGCCACCAGCTGGTCCAGCGGGGCGTCGGCGGGGCCATCGATGATGGCGAAACAGATTCCTTCAGTGTGGGCAATTCGTCCTAAACGCATAACGGACATCCTACTCGTGAGGTTTCTTCACACGCGAGCCAGCCCGCACTGTGAAGGCTGCTAATTCCCCGCTCTTTGCGGGCGACTTCTCCCGCTAGGTAGAAAGCGCGGCGGCGATGCGGTCCCCGACCTCGGAGGTGCGCACCGGGCCTTCGCCGCGGGCGGCCACATCCTGGGCCACCGCCTCTTCTACGCGCGCCGAGTTCTCCTCGTCTCCCAGGTGACGCAACAGCATGGCCGCAGACAGAATCGCGGCGGTCGGGTCTGCGATGCCCTTGCCCGCAATATCCGGCGCGGAACCGTGCACCGGTTCAAACATGGAGGGATTCGCGCCCGAGGCGTCAATATTTCCCGAGGCCGCCAACCCAATGCCGCCGGTGACGGCGCCGGCTAAGTCGGTGAGGATATCGCCAAAGAGGTTGTCGGTTACGATGACGTCGTAGCGCCCCGGATCCGTAACCATATAAATGGTGGCGGCATCAATGTGGTTGTAGTCTACCGTGACCTCGGGGTAGTCCTTCGCCACCTCGTCGACAGTGCGCTGCCACAGCCCACCGGCGTTGACCAGAACGTTGGTCTTGTGCACGAGCGTGACGTGCTTGCGGCGGCTCATGGCGCGCTCGAACGCATCGCGCACCACGCGCTCCACGCCAAAGCGGGTGTTCTGGGAGACCTCGGAGGCTACCTCATGCTCCGTTCCTTCCCGCAGCGTACCGCCGTTGCCGCAGTACAGCCCCTCGGTACCCTCGCGCACCACGACGAAGTTGATGTTCCCCGGGTTCGCCAGCGGCGAGGTGGCCGTGGGATACAGCTTGGAGGGGCGCAGGTTGACGTGATGGTCCAAGGCGAAGCGCATTTTCAGCAGCAGGCCGCGCTCCAACACCCCGGGCGGAACCTTTCCCGGGGCGCCGATAGCACCAAGCAGGATGGCGTCGTGCTCGCGCAGGGAGGCCAGGTCCTCCTCGGTGAGCAGCTCGCCGTTGCGCAGGTAGCGCCGCGCCCCCAGGTCGTAGTCGGTGACCTCAATGTCCGCGCGCACGGCGCGCAGAACCTTGAGCGCCTCCGCGGTGACCTCCGGGCCGATACCGTCGCCGCCAATCACTGCAAGTTTCATATTGTGGAATTCCTTTCTCACATATTGGATACTTGCGAGCGTACCAGTTAGGCCGCGGCAGATCAGCGACTCGGGGAACTCTGCACACCAACGCAGCAGCCGGAAAGACTACTTAAGCGTCAAGGTCGAGCTGGTGGCAGTTCGCCCCCAGCGCGGCGTTGATGTCCTCGATGAGCTCCTCCGGCACCTCGCGCTCCACGCGCAGGATAAGGACAGCGTCATCGACCTCCTTGCCCTGGGTCAGCGCTGCAGCGACAATGTTGATGCCGGCCGAGCCCAGCTTCGTGCCCACCGTACCCAGAGCACCCGGGGCGTCCTTGTAGGAGAAGAAGAGATTACGCCCCGTCGCGCGCATGTCCACGCCGCGGCCGTTGATGCGGACAAATTTCTCCACGCCGTCGATGCCAATCAGCGCACCCGTAAGCTGCGATACCTCGCCGCCCGCGCCGATAATCTTCACCACCACGGAAGAGCGGTGCCCCTTGGACTCCACGTTGGTTTTCACATCAACGCTCACTCCCCGGCTTTCCGCAATCTGCATGGCGTTGACGAAGGTGACGGACTCCGACACCACCCCGGAGAACAGGCCGCGCACCGCGGAGAGTCCCAGAGCGGAGACGTCCTCGGTGGAGAGCTCACCGCAGGCCTCCACCTCCACCGCCACTGGCGCCGATCCCAGCAGGTTGCCGGCCACCAGGCCCAGTTTGCGGGTAAGGTCCAACCAGCCGGCGACCTCCTCGCCCACCTTGCCACCTTCCACATTGACGGCATCCGTCACGAACTCACCGGCCAGGGCCTTGAGCACGGAGGCAGCAACGTCCGTTCCGGCGCGGTCTTGGGCCTCCACGGTGGAAGCGCCCAGGTGCGGGGACACGGTGACCTGCGGGAGCGCGAAGAGCGGGGAATCCGTGCAGGGCTCGGTGGCATACACGTCGAAGCCCGCGCCGCGGTGGTGCCCCGCCTTGATGGACTCCGCCAGAGCTTGCTCATCCACGAGTCCGCCGCGCGCGGCGTTGATGATGATCTGCCCCTGCTTGGCCTTGGCCAGCAGCTCGGCATCAAACATGCCGGCAGTCTCCGGAGTCTTGGGCAGGTGAATAGTCACGAAGTCCGAGCGCATCATGAGCTCATCCAAGCTCACCAGCTCCACACCCAGTGCGCCCGCGCGGGCTGGGTTGGCGTAGGGATCGTGCGCGATCACCGTCGTTTCAAAGGCCTGGAGGCGCTGGGCGAAGAGCTGGCCAATGTGCCCAAAACCGACGATGCCAATGGTCTTGCCAAAGATCTCCACTCCCTTGAAGGCGGAACGCTTCCACTCGCCCTGCCGCAGCGACTGATCTGCCGCCGGGACCTGGCGCGCGGTGGCGAGGAGCAGGGCGATAGCCTGCTCGCAGGCCGAGTGAATATTCGAGGTCGGCGCGTTGACCACCATGACGCCCCGCTCGGTGGCGGCCGGGATGTCCACGTTGTCCAGCCCCACGCCGGCCCGGCCAACAACCTTGAGGTTCGGTGCGGCGGCGAGCACGTCGGCGTCGACAGTCGTGGCAGAACGCACGAGCAGCGCATCCGCCTTTGGAACCGCCGCCAACAGCTCCGCGCGGTTCGGGCCGTCTACCCAGCGGACCTCGACGGATTCTCCCAGGGCGGTGACGGTGGATTCGGCGAGCTTATCTGCAATGAGGACGACCGGCTTCGACATAGATTCCTTCAGTTGAGGGATGAATAGGATGCCGTGAAGTGTAGTTTATTCTTTCCAGCCTCGAGCGATTTTATGCGTAAAATCTGTCACCGAACCAAATTCTGGGCCCAGCGCCACGATCGGCCCCTTCGCCAGACCCGCAGTCATCGCCGCACCTACCTTGGTGGCCGACGGATCCGGATCCGGCATGACCATCACCGTAGCTCCGTACGCGTTGGCGTTGGCCACATTGGCCAACGGACTGTTCGCCGTCGCCACCATCACGGGAGCCATCTGGGCGTCGCGCCGAGCTTGGGCCGGGATCGCCGGCATCTTCTCCTTGCTCAGGTGCTGTTCAAGAGGCTCCCACGCCGCCTTCAATTCGGTGTGGGCATTGGCGTCGAGGTGCGCAATGTTGTCCACCATGCGGGAGGGATCCTTGACCACCTTGGAGGTGAACCGGAAGGCCGTGTACTCACCCAGCGCCTTCGTGTTGCCGGGGTCCTGCACCACCTCCCACTCCCCGGAGTGGCTAGCCCACGGCACGTTGCCTACCACGACGATTTGTCTGACGCCCAGGTCAGTGGCCAGTTCCGCAATGTCCGTGCGGATGTCATCGCTGTAGGTCACCATTGGCACGCGTTGGGCCACGCTGAGCGACGCCGCCCTGAGCGACGCTGCGTCCGAATCCGCCGCAATAATCAGCGTGTTGGACTCCTGGAACAACAGCCTGGCGCTTTCCATGCCCGTCGTGTCGTCGAAGACGGCCACCATGTGATCGAATCTGGGATCGATCAGCCGCAGGCGGTTCTCCTCGCTCGCGCGATCGAGATCAATGTCGGCGTCGGGGACGTCCGTAATCTCCTGCGTGACCAGCGGCTCGCCGCGCCCGTACGTGGAACAACCGCTCAGCGCTCCCCCGCCCACGGCCAGCGCCGCGAGCAGGGCTAGAAGTGGGCTACCGCGCAAATGCCTGTGGCCCCTCTTCACCACCGGACAGGTTGGCCTCATCAACATCGCGGACAACCGCCTTATCGAGCGCGTATTCCACCATGCCCACGAAACGCTCGCGGCGGTCCGCGAAGAACTGGTACGCGGTCTTGGAGGTCAGCAGCTCCGGGTCAAGGTCGTGCGACGCGAGAACGCTGTCGAACTCTGCGTCCTCCATGATGGACTTAGACTGCACGCGCGGCAGGTAGCGCTCCGGCGAGTGCCCGTCCAGCACGACCTCGGTGCGCTTGCCCATCGGGGTGCGGTTGAGCACGGAGTTGGCCAAGACGGGGCTCACGCCATGGCGCTGGCACCAGCCCAGCGGGAAGATGGGGAAAAAGCCCGGCTGCAGGTCGGTGAACGTGCGGCGGTTGAATGGCTGGCCGGTGCGCCAATCCTTCGCGCCGCGGGACATGAGCAGAGCGTAGAGGCCGTGCCACACGCCGTCGTTTTCGCCGACGGAGAGCAGGCGGGACTCGCGGAAGGACGCGTCACGCACCGTCTTCGGCACCTCCTCGGTCTCACCCGCGACCCACGGGGTGACCTCGTCCACGTCGCGGCCGGCCCGCAGGCGAACCGCCGCAGAGCCGTACAGCTCACCGAATACGCCGCTCCAGAACCACTGGTTGAGACGGTTCCACGCATCCTGCTTGGATAGCACGCCACTGCGCTTGGCCAGGCGAGCCAGGATGACCGCCAACGGGATAATCTGCTCGCTGTAGGGCACCTGCGCGAGCGACAGGATGCAGCGCTCAGCCAGGAACTCCGCGACCTCCTTGAAGGTGATAACCAGGGTCTGAGATGCCTCACGGTATTCCGCCAGGGACAGCTGCAGGATGTCCTCACGCTGTCCGCCGGCGTTGCCCTTCTCGCTGGACACCAGCAGTGAGACGGCGGACAGGAACTCGTTGCGGCCAATGCCGTCCAGCGCCGGGGACACGCGCAGCTGCTTCTCCGCTGCTGCCCAGTCATCCGCCAAATGGAAGTCCGGGTCCTCCGAGGCGAACACCGCGGTGAGAAGATCAAAGACGTCCATCTGCAAGCCCGCGGAATTAACCTGCGCGAAGATGGAACCGATGCCGGAACGCGCCGTTTCGCGCGACAGGCGGATCATCGGCACGGTGTAGCCGGACAGCGGGCGCAGGATGCGGTTGTTGAAGGCAGCCACGGCATCGCGGTATGCCCCGTCGTTGGCGGCGGCAAGCTCGAAGAGCATGCTCGTACCCTCTTCGCTCAACAGCGCCGACACCGGGATGCAGCATTCGTTAACTGCGGCCTCACGGCTGGTGATGGCACCTTCGATATCTGGCGCAAAGTGGGAGCGCAGGTCTCCAAGCTGATTGACGGCGAAGACTGCCTCGTCCGGCATGATGTCCTCGGACGCGGCCTTGCGCAGGTCCACGTAGTACTTACGAGAGACCTTCTTGGAGCGGAAGTCGGTGGTGTCCACGTAACCATCCCCGCGGAAACAGTGATACAGGGTGGTCAGGCGCTGCTGTCCATCCAGCAACAGCAGGCCCGGGTTTACACCGGTATCGGGTGCGCCGGCCAGCGCGCGGGGGCGGAAGCGCATGGCTTCGTTGCGGGTGTCCAGGGCCATGAAGGCACCGACGGGATAGCCGCGCAGGACAGTAACGAGGAGAGAACGAATACGATCCTCATCCCACGCGTAGGCGCGCTGAAAATCCGGGAGCTGGATATCACCGCGGTCAATACGGGCGAAGAGGTCGTTGAGGTCATAGCTTGGCGTTGTGAAACCCATGCTTCTGAGACTACCCGTCGATGTGAGAATATGCCCGTTTGTGTGCGTATATCACTAATCTGCGCCGTCCCTTCCCTACACTGCCCTACCCATCCATGGGAAAAGTCCCCCTCACCGGAATCTAATCCAGTAAGAAGGACTTTCAGTGGAACCGTTACGTAGCTTGTTTAAGCAGTGGCGTCCAGCGGGTTCTTGACCCAGCTCATCAGGTCACGCAGCTGGGTACCGGTCTGCTCAATCGGGTGGTTGTTCACCTTCGCGCGCAGGTCCTCCAGCTCCTTGTTGCCGCCCTCCACGTTGGCAACAAGGCGCTTGACAAAGGTGCCGTCCTGGATGTCACTCAGGACGTCCTTCATGCGCTCCTTCACGGAGTCATCGATGATGCGCGGGCCGGAGAGGTAGCCGCCGAACTCGGCGGTGTCAGAACAGGAGTAGTTCATGTTCTGGATACCGCCCTCGACGATGAGGTCAACGATGAGCTTCATCTCGTGGCAGACCTCGAAGTAAGCCATCTCCGGCTCGTAGCCGGCCTCGGTGAGAACCTCGAAGCCCTTCATGATGAGGAACTCCACGCCACCGCACAGGACAGCCTGCTCACCGAACAGGTCGGTCTCGGTCTCATCCTTGAAGGTGGTGGGGATAACGCCGGCACGCGCGCCACCAATGGCGGCGGCGTAGGACAGAGTCAGCTCGCGGCCCTCGCCCTGCGGGTCCTGCTCGGTCGCAATCAGGCACGGAACACCCTTGCCGTCGACGAACTGGCGGCGGACCAAGTGGCCCGGACCCTTCGGGGCGATCATGCCAACGGTGATGTTCTCCGCCGGCTTGATCAGGCCGAAGTGGATGTTGAGGCCGTGGCCAAAGAAGAGGGCGTTGCCCGCTTCCAGGTTCGGCTCGATATCCTGGCTAAAGATGTCCGCCTGGGAGGTATCCGGCGCCAAGACCATGATGACGTCGGCCTCCTTGGCGGCGTCTGCAGTAGACAGAACCTGAAAACCGGCTTCCTCCGCCTTCTGGCGGGACTTGGACCCCTCACGCAGACCGATGACCACCTCAACGCCGGAATCACGCAGGTTCATCGCGTGAGCGTGCCCCTGGGATCCGTAGCCGATGATGGCCACCTTACGGCCCTGGATGATGGACAGGTCGGCGTCGGAATCATAGAGAGTTTCAATAGCCATGATGCTCAATCCTTACTCTGGTGTGCGAATGTGGTGACTCCGTTGTATCACACTATGGGACACAGTGCCCATAATATGAGATATTCATTCCGACAGTGCGAACGCCTGCGGACCGCGCTCCAGTGCTACGTGGCCGGACTGCACCAGCTCGCGGATACCGAAGGGCTCCAAGATATCGAGTAGCGCCCGCAGCTTCGACGGCGTACCGGTGGCCTCGATGACCACGGACTCCGGGGCCACGTCCACGACGTGAGCGCGGAAAAGGTTGGCGGCCTCGACCACCTGCGTGCGGTTGGCATTGTTCGCCGTGACCTTAATCAGCACGATGGCGCGCGCGATGGTGTGCTCCTGCTCGAGCTCCACCACCTTGAGTACCGGGACCAGCTTGTTGAGCTGCTTGGCCACCTGCTCCGCCAAGGCATCGGTTGAATCCAACACGATGGTCAGGCGGTTAATCCCCTCGGTCTCCGTGTGTGCTGAGACCAGGGACACCAGGTTGTAGCCGCGACGGGTGAACATACCGGTCACGCGGGAAATGATGCCTTCGATGTCCTGGACCAGGACCGACAGGGTGTGGCGGGAGATATCGTCTTTAGTCATCGTTCTCGGCCTCCTCAATAGTTTCGTCGATGTTGGCCGGCTCCTCGGCCGCGGACTCGTCGTCGTCGAATAGCGGGCGCAGGCCCTTCGCGTACTGAATCTCCTCGTTGGAGGAGCCACCGGAAATCATCGGCCACACCTGGGCGTCCTGCCCCACAATGAAGTCAATAACCACCGGGCGGTCGTTGATCTCCCGCGCGCGCTTAATCGCCGGGATGATTTCCTCTTCCTTCGTTACTCGAATTGCCTCGCAGCCCAGCGCCTCGCTGAGCTGAACAAAGTCCGGAATGTACTCGTCGTGCTCGCGCAGCTTGGTGTTGGAGTAGTTCCGGTCGTAGAACAGCGTCTGCCACTGGCGGACCATGCCCAGGTTGCCGTTGTTGATCACAGCCACCTTGACCGGCAGTCCCTCCACGGCAGCGGTGGTCAGCTCCTGGTTCGTCATCTGGAAGCATCCATCACCATCAATAGCCCAGACTTCCTTATCCGGGCACGCAGCTTTAGCGCCGAGGGCAGCCGGCACGGCGTAGCCCATGGTTCCCGCACCGCCGGAGTTAACCCAGGTGCGGGGATGCTCGAAGTCCAGGAACTGGGCGGACCACATCTGGTGCTGACCCACGCCAGCACAGTAGATTGCCTCCGGACCCACCTGGGAACTGAGCTCCTCCAGGACATGCTGCGGGTTGAGCAGACCATCCGAGGTGCGCTCGTAGCCGCGCGGGAAACGCTCCTGCAGATCGCGCAGGTAGTCCATCCACTCCGCGATGTCAGGTGCAGACTTGCCACGGTAGGCCTCCGTCAGCTGCGCCAGAACCTCGCGGGCATCACCCACAATTCCCACTGCGGCCTCGCGGATCTTGCCGAGCTCCGCCGGATCGATGTCAGCGTGAATAACTTCGGCCTCCGGGGCGAAGGTGGAGATATCACCGGTCACGCGGTCGTCGAAGCGAGCACCGATGGCAATAATGAGATCCGAGCGCTGCAGGCCTGCCACGGCGGGCACCGTGCCGTGCATGCCGGCCATACCCAGGTGCTGCGGGTGGGACTCCGGGAAGGCGCCGAGCGCCATCAGGGTGGTAGTAACCGGGATGCCGGTCAGCTCCGCAAAGTCGATCAGCTCGCGGGTAGCGCCAGCCTTCACCACGCCGCCGCCAATGTAGAGGATCGGCCGCTTGGCGCGAGCGATGAGATCAACCGCCTTGGCAATCTCACTCGACTCCGGCGTCGTCACCGGGTTGTAGCCCGGCAGGGGCATCTCAGAAATGCCGGTATAGTCCATGTGGGCGTTCTGCACGTCCTTCGGGATGTCCACGAGGACTGGGCCGGGACGGCCACTGGAGGCCAGGTGAAAAGCGGCAGCAATCACCGCCGGGATGTCATTGACGTCCTTAACCATGAAGCTGTGCTTCGTGATCGGCATGGCCACGCCGCGAATATCGGCCTCCTGGAAGGCATCGGTACCCAGCAACGAGGTGCCCACCTGACCGGTAATAGCCACGACCGGGGTGGAGTCCAGGTTGGCGTTGGCCAGCGGGGTCACCAGGTTGGTTGCGCCCGGTCCGGAGGTGGCGATCATGACGCCGACCTTGCCGCTGGCCTGGGCATAGCCCTCGGCGGCGTGGCCGGCGCCCTGCTCATGGCGCGTTAGAACGTGTCGCAGAGTCGTGGATTCGGACAGAGCATCGTAGAACGGAAGGATGGCACCTCCGGGAATACCGAAGGCAACTTCGGTGCCAAGGTCTTCAAGGGTACGGACAATTGCCTGTGCGCCCGTAATTCGTTCGGGCTTCTGCGTTGGCGGTGTGGAAGCTGCCACGATAGGTGTACTCCTTACTGAAGTGATATTCGGAGATTGATGAAAAAGCAAAGCCCCCGTCTCACCTTCTAAAGGGAAGGCGGCGAGGGCGCTTGCTTGTCGACGTCACCTAGTGAGCCACTACGGCACGCGCCGCGTTGATACCACAGGAAGAAGTCGAATATTCATCATGTGACAAACTATACACCTATAGGTGGACTCCACATAACGAAACCGCAATTTTTGAGATTTAAATCCCAAATTATGGAACATTATGACGCGCGGCATCGACGAGGCGTGTCGCCACAGCCCCGCACTGTCAATTACGATGGCCTGTTATGACGTCCTCACACCCGAAGAAAGCGTCCCAGCGCTCAGGCCATTCCACAGCCGAGGTTTTCAAGCCCACGCGCGAACACCTCTTGGGCATCGGGCTACTTGCCGCCATCGCCTTCTTAAGCATCGGTTGGGCACCGAAATACCTGGCCTGGGTACTTATTTTCCCCGTACTCGCCATCTGGTGGGTGCTGCGCGCGCGGACCGTCGTGAGCGAGAAAGGCATCGACATCACCTACGGTTTCCGCGGCCCCGTACACATCGGATGGGACACCTTCCGGGGAATCGGGTTCCAGCGCTCCCGCGCCTTCGCCCGCACCACTGCGGGCAAGACCCTCAACCTGCCCGGCGTGACTTTTAATTCACTCCCACGCTTGGCACAGGCTTCTCGGGGCCGCATCCCCGATGCTCTCACCGCCGGCCGCGACGCCGCCGACGACAAGGTGGCCATCATCCACCGCGATGGCCAGCAAGTCCTCCTCACCCAGGAGGAGTACGCCTCCTACCTCAAAGCCCACCCCGAACTGAAGGATTAATCATGTATCCCCTGCGCTCCAAAGTCACTACCGTCGGCCGCCAGGCGTCTGGCGCGCGCGCCCTCTGGCGCGCTACCGGCACCAAGGAGAACGACTTTGGCAAGCCGATTGTTGCCATCGCCAACTCGTATACCCAGTTCGTGCCGGGCCACGTCCACCTCAAAAACGTCGGCGACATCGTGGCCGAGGCCGTGCGGGAGGCCGGTGGCGTGCCCAAGGAGTTCAACACCATTGCTGTCGACGACGGCATTGCCATGGGCCACAGCGGCATGCTCTACTCTCTGCCTTCGCGTGAGATCATCTCCGATTCCATCGAGTACATGGTCAACGCCCATACCGCCGACGCCCTAGTGTGTATCTCCAACTGCGACAAGATCACCCCGGGCATGCTCAATGCCGCGCTGCGCCTCAACATCCCTACCATCTTCGTCTCCGGCGGCCCGATGGAGGCCGGCAAGGCCATCGTCGTCGATGGCGTCGCGCATGCCCCGACGGATCTGATTACGGCCATTACGGCCTCAGCGAGCGAGTCCGTCTCCGATGCCGGCCTGGCCCAGGTGGAGGAATCCGCCTGCCCCACGTGTGGATCCTGCTCCGGCATGTTCACCGCCAACTCCATGAACTGCCTCACTGAGGCCCTGGGCCTCGCCCTGCCCGGCAACGGTACGACTCTGGCAACCCATGCCTTCCGCCGCCGCCTCTTCGAGGACGCCGGGCGCACCATCGTCGAGATGTGCCAGCGCTACTACGGCGAGGAGGACGACGGCGTCCTGCCGCGCTCCATCGCCACAAAAGAGGCCTTCACCAACGCCATGGCGCTGGATATGGCGATGGGCGGCTCCACCAACACCATCCTCCACACGCTGGCTGCGGCCCAAGAGGGCGAGGTGGACTTCACGCTGGAAGACATCAACGAGATTTCCTACCGCGTGCCGTGCCTGTCCAAGGTGGCCCCCAACGGCACGTACCACATCGAGGACGTGCACCGCGCCGGCGGCATCCCCGCCATCCTGGGAGAGCTGCGCCGCGCCGGACACCTCAATCTCAAGGTGCACTCCGCCCTCTACGACAACGTGGAGGAATGGCTCGATGACTGGGACATTCGCGGCGAGTCCCCCACCGAGGCCGCACTCGAGCTCTTCCACGCTGCCCCAGGTGGCGTGCGCACCACCGAGCCGTTCTCCCAGTCCAACCGCTGGGACGAGCTCGACACCGACGCCGTCAACGGCTGCATTCACGATGCCGAGCACGCCTTCACCGCCGACGGCGGCCTGGTGGTCCTGCGCGGCAACCTGGCTCCCCACGGCGCCATCGTCAAGGCGGCTGGCGTCGAGGAGGAACTGTGGACGTTTAGCGGCCCCGCCCGCGTGGTGGAATCCCAGGAAGAGGCGGTGTCCATCATCCTCAAAAAGGAAGTCCAGGCTGGCGACGTCATCGTTATCCGCTACGAAGGCCCCTCTGGCGGCCCGGGCATGCAGGAGATGCTGCACCCGACGTCCTTCCTGAAAGGCTCCGGCCTGGGCAAGGCCTGCGCCTTGATTACGGATGGCCGTTTCTCCGGCGGCACCTCCGGCCTGTCTATCGGGCACATCTCCCCCGAAGCCGCACACGGCGGCCTCATCGGCTTGGTGGAAGACGGCGACCCCATCACCATCAACATCCGCGAGCGCCAGCTCACCCTCGACGTGGACGAGGACGTCCTGGAGCGCCGTCGCGCCGCCGAGGAACAGCGCGAGCGCCCCTGGACCCCGAAGGACCGCCACCGGCCAGTCACCAAGGCGCTGCGCGCCTACGCCGCCATGGCGACCTCCGCCGATCGGGGTGCGGTGCGCGTGGTCGACGGCCTCGTCCGGTAGGCCATCCAAGCCGTGATGAGGGGCACGGCCGCCCAGGCCAGGGAGGCGCGCCAGCGGAAGATAGCCTCCGCCGGCACCCACAGGCCCTCCGGCGCTGCAGCGGACGAGACCAGGCACCACGCAGCCAGCGCAAGAAGCCAGGTACGGGCAGGACTGCCGGGGATCACTACCGTGGTGATCAACGGCAGCAGCCATATGCAGTAATAGCCCTGCATGAGTCCGGTAGACATGAGCACGCCGGCAAACAGCACGCCCAGTGAGCAATACACCCACACCACCGGTTGCTCGCGCTTATAGCGCCACAGCGCCACCAGCGCGATGGCTACCACGACAAGGAATGCCACGATCGCAGCGGTAATAGCGCCTTCTGACCAGCCCAGCTGGCGGCCCACGCCCTCAATCGAGCCGTTGTCATAGTCGCGTGCCTGGCCCAGGTACGGCACGAGGCGCTCAAAGTAGTCCTGCGGCCGCGCCATGGTCAGCCACCCAGCGGCGAAAACCACCACCATAAATACGCCGGCTACGAAGAGCACGGTAAGCTGCCCGGCCAGCAGCGAGACCACGGCCAGTGCTAAAAATTGCGGCTTGATGGTCATCGCCACGCCCAGGATGACGCCTGCGGCAACCGCTTCCCAGGACTTCAGCCCCGCCCGCCAGCCGCACGCCAGCAGCTTGACGGTGAGCAGCGCGAACACGACCTCCAAGAGGAAGAGGAAGCCGTTGATGTTGGTCAGGCTCAGCGTGCTCTGCACCGGTTCTTTGAAGGCGCAGGCCGCAATGACCAACACGGCGAAAACTTTGCCTCGGTAACGCGCCGCGACGGAGGCGGCCAACAGCCACAGCGCAGCGAAGATCGAGGCCGCGCCCAGCCACATCATGATGGCGCGGGCAATGTCCCGGCCCGGCAGCCAACCAATGGGACCCAGCAAAAACGTCGCCCCCGGCGAGTACAGATAGTGCGGGTCTAGCGTGGAATAGTCCTCGTCATAGACCGGACGGCCATGGACGTATTTCTCCACTGCGTACCAAATGGGATCGAAATCGGAGCCGCTGGTCCCGGCCGGGGACCACACCACGGCCCCGAAAGCCATGAAACCGGCAACGAGGTACAGCAACCGGGTTGCCGGGCCCCGCCAGTCTGGGTCAGACGCCGGCGGGAGCAGGTTCTTCAACAGGTTCATTGCTAGGTAGCGTACCACCGAACATTTGCCGCTCCAGTTCGTCGCTCAGCATTGCCGCGTACTTGTTCGTCAGGTGTGAGGAATCGCGATACGCCAGCACATTGCCGATGACTCCGGGGCAGCGCTCCGGCCCGCACATCGCGTGCGTGAGGTCCATGTGAGTCACGTCCAAACCAGCCAGTACGCCCGGCGCTGGGTTTTCTGCTAGCAACGAGTCCTCGCGCGCCGTGCCGCAATCGAGCAGCGGATCTCCCGGGATGAATCCCCCGGCCGCCACGCAATCGCGCACGTTTAAGGGCCCGGCTGCGTTATGCGGCCAAGGAACATCGCGCAAGCCCCACACCGGCATGCCAGCGTTGTTGAGGCGTTCGACCACTCCGCGCAGGCCCTCTGGGGTCTGCTCCGGCCCCAAAGTTCCGGGCGCGGGTTGAGTGGAAATCAAGAAGGCGCCGTCCGTGGAGGGATTCTCTTCCATGTGTTTCAGCGCCGCCTCGGTCCAGGTTGCGCACTCGGGGTAGTCCACGCCGTCGGAGCGCTTCGGCTCGCCGCCCGGGAAGCACCCCATCTTCAGCAGTGGGATGATCCGGATTCCTTGGTCCTCACCCACGATGTCCAGTGCGGGCAGCATGTGATCGGCGTGCGAATTGCCGAACAGGTACATCGTGCGCGGGGAATCCACGTCGCCGTAGGCGCACGGCGTGGACCCCGCATTCTGGTCGTGCGTCAGGATGGGTTCCTCGTCATCAAACAGGGCCGTGCAGCCATCGTCGTGTGAGGCCGGGTAGAAGGACTCGATAGGGTTGAGCACGTTCGGCACCGGATTTTGGGGCGAGGCGCTGACCCCGCGCAGCAGCGCATCCGGTCCCGGGTAGTCGTTGGTGGCAGTCGCGCTAGCACTCGGGCTGGATTCCGTCACCGCCGAGGGCTGTGCCCAGGCAGCCATTCCCACGGTTCCCACCGTCAGCACTGCCACGCCTGCCGACGCCGCCAGCTCCTTGCCCATTAGCCGCCCCGGACCCCAGGAGCGCTCCGCGGGCTTGGCCTTTTGCCGGGTGGGCGTTTCGATGAAGCGCAGCGTGAGCCACGCCAGCACCAGGGAGACAACGATGACGCCGATGCCTGCCACGACCCCGCGAGTAGTGCCGGCGGCGGCCAGGATTCCCTTGCCATCACGGTTGGACTCTCCCCCGCTCAGCAGGTAGGTCACGAGCACCAGCAGCGGCCAGTGCCACAGGTAGAGGCTATAGGAGATACGGCCTAAGAACTGGAATGGCGAGGTAGTCAGCACGCGGCCCATGAGCGAGGAGGGGCCGGCGGTAATAATCAGTGCGGCGCCTGCCAGCGGCATGAGAGTGGCCGGGCCCGGGAACTGCTGCGCGCCGTCCATGACCACGCCCGTGGCCACGATGAGGACGAGCCCGATGAGGCTCCAATCTGTGCGACTGCGCCCGTCCCCGGCGGCGCCCGCCATGCGCTGAGTGCCGGGCTGCGTCAGCCACAGCCCTAGCAGTCCGCCGAGTCCGATCTCCCAGAAGCGGCTTAGCGGCGAGTAATAGTTCGTGCCCTGGTCAACACCATGCAGGTAGATCGCATACGCAAAACTTGCCGCGGTGGACAGGCCGAGCATCCAGTGTGCCGCGCGGGGACCTGTGGCCTCCCCCTTCCCGCGGCCGACAGCCCGGAACGTGGCGGCGAAAAGGAAGATGGCGATAAGGGAGCCGATGTAGATCTGCAACTGGGCCGACATGGACCACAGATGCTGGTAGGTGCTCACGTCTTGGCCGATGGCGGCGTAGTCCTGGCCGGCGGCTGACAGGGCAAAGTTTTGGATATAGGCCAGAGAGCTCAGCGCCTCGCGGCCCTCCCTGCCCCACCGTGTCGGCGGAAAGACCAGCAGCGCCAGCGCCAGCGTGACAGCAACTGCCACTACCAGGGCCGGGAAGAGCCGGCGCAGCATGCGGATGATCGCCTGGACCGGAGTAAGTCCCTGGGGGTTGAAGGCATTGCGGATCTGCGGCCCGAAGAAGAAAACACCGCCGATGAGGAGAAAAACATCCACGCCCGCCGAGACCTTGCCAACGAAGACGTGAAAGACCACGACCAGCGCGATGGCCAAGCCTCGCAGCCCGTCAATGTCCGTGCGATAGGTGGATGATTTCGGCATAGCCCCTAAATCCTAGGACATATGCTCGGAATTTCCTTCATCGGACGCACCTCCGAAGTGGTGGTTTTAGTCCCCGGCCAACTCCTTCAGCGCCGTCAAGTGCCCGTCGAAGGCCGCCTTGCCAGACTCCGTAAGCGCCACCCACACCGAATCCTTGGCTCGGCTGCTGCCGTACTCGCGGAAGCGCGTGACGTACCCAGCGGATTCGAGGGCGCCCAGCTGCTTGGACAGGGTGGCGTCGGAAAGCTCTGTGCGGTCACGCAGCACGGCGAACTTCATCTCGCGGTTTACCTCCCCGCCCTGCGTGGCTCCAAACGCAGTGAGCGTGGCACAAATTTTGAAGCGGTTGAGCGGGTGGATGACCGGATCAAGTTCATTCATCGCGGCATCCTATCCAGCGCGCCCGTGTGCAGCGTCCAGAAGGCCGCCGCGGCACAGAGGACACCTGCAATGCACGAGGCTACGAGGTGACCTTCAACGAAGGGCCCGAAGAGCGCCGGTAAGAACAAAAATCCTAAACCTGCGTAGTAGCGCCGCGTAACGCTACGGGAAGCATGAGGATCCACCTTCTGACGCATCGAATCCCGAACCCCTGTGCGATAAAAGAAAGCTAGCCCCACCAGTAGACCGAGAATAAGCAGAAGCCCACCTACAAGGACGAGCGGGTGGACATCAACCTTGATCCACATATAGGCAAACCACGCACCATATGCCCCCGCCACCATCAGGTTCGCCCACACGGGCGGCCGCTTGGCCGCGGCTTTGTGTTGCCGCTCCTCAAATGCGAGCGCTTCCTGTATATCCTGATTTTGCACGACTAAGGCTCCTTTTCCACGGCTCGGATCACCATGTTTTCCATTTCGGAAACCAACTTACTTTACAAGATGGAAAACAACAAGGCTTGACCTATACCTGCAGGTGTGGGGAGCTATTTAGCGCATGGGAAGCTCTGAAACGAGGTTTAGCTCAGCGGGTTGACCCCTGCGCCAAACCACCAGACGGCAACAAGAGCTGCGATGCCAATGACAACAAAGACCCAGGATGTGGCCAGCGGGCGGCGAGTCCACGAACGGTTGAAGTCTAGGGAGATAAAGCCCGGGCCGGTAAACTGCAGGGCCACAGCAATAACAAAGAGCACGAGGCCAAGCCAGACAGACTCGCCCCAGGCAAACACGTCAAAGCCTGCGCCAGAAGCGTACAGGCCGTGGATAGCCGCGAAGCCAGTGACGATGAGACCAAACATCGCGGCCAGCGGGGTCACCAGGCCCAGCAGCAAGAAGGCGCCGGCAATCAGCTGGACGGTAGGCACACCGATAGCCAGGGCGGAGGCCATGGTGTAGTCACCAAACTCGTTCTCCAAACCGGACAGGCCTTCGTTACCGCCGAGCTTGAAGAAGGTCGACGCACCGGCCACCAGCAAGTAGGCGCTCAGCGCCAGGCGCACGAACAGCAGGCCGAAGTCGATGGTGCCGCGGCGCGCCGGCTGCACCTCAGTGCGGGCAGGCCTACGCTCCTCCGCCTCATCGTCCTCGTCGATCGCCACGGCCGCGGGCTCCACCTCGGCCGGCTCCGCGCTCGGAAAGGCGGTGGTCTCCAGAGACTCCTTGTCCGCGACGGCGGAAGACTTTGCCGTCGATGGGCTCTCAAAGGCGCGGGTCTCGGTAGAGTCTGCGGCATCAACACGCTCCGTGGACTCCGTAGACTCCGCGGACCCCACAGTGTCTACCTCCGGCTCTAGGGCGGGCGCCGGTTCGACCGGCTTCGGCTTAATCACCTTCGGCTCCGCACGGCCAGCGCGCTGGAAAAGGCGACTCTTCTTGGGCTTTTCTTCCACCGCGTCAGCACTGGTGGCATCGTCAACGTCCTGGCTGGTCACCTTTACGGAGTTGGACGTCTTATCAGAATTCTTCCCAGAATTCTTTACAGCATCCTTCGCAGAGGTGGCACTGCCGTCGTAGGTCGGGAGATCGTCGTCAAGGTCGGTGGCTTTATCGGGCACGTTCTTATCGCTCATACCTACAACTTAAGGCAGTTCAGCGCCAATTTTGTGCATCCACATCGGCGCGGCGTGCCGGAAAGGCGTAGCATCACCATTGTTGACACGTATACAAACGGAGGGATGGAGCACGCCATGAGCACATACGACGATGACTGGGCCGGCGACGCCCACAATGCCTCCGACGACGGAGAATTTGTCCGCGATACCACCTACATCCAAGATCACTTCTCCCAAGACGGCAGCACGCAGTGGCCGATGGAGGCAGGCCGCTACCGGCTGATTGCCGCCCGCGCTTGCCCGTGGGCGCACCGCGCCGTGATCACCCGCCGCCTCATGGGACTAGAAGACACGATTTCCTTAGGTCTCGCCGGGCCGACCCACGATGTCCGATCTTGGCGCTTCGATCTCGACGCAGGCGGCGTGGATCCGGTACTCGGTATCCCGCGCCTGCAGGAGGCTTACCTCAACCGTTTCCCCGACTACTCCCGCGGCATCACGGTGCCCGCTATTGTTGACGTCCCTTCCACCCAGGTGGTCACCAATGATTACAACCTCTTGGTCCGGGACTTTATCACCGAATGGACGCCCTACCACCGCGACGGTGCCCCCGAGCTCTACCCCGCCGCACACGCAGCGGAGATTGACGAGGTCAACGACTACCTCTTCCACGGCATCAACAACGGCGTGTACCGCTGCGGCTTCGCCGCATCCCAGGAGGCCTATGAGGAGGCCTACCACGAGCTCTGGGAAGCGATGGAGTGGGTGGAGGACCGACTAGGACGCCAGCGCTACATGGTGGGCGAACACATCACGGAGACAGACATCCGCCTCTACGCCACGCTCATCCGCTTCGATCCCGTCTACTACTCCCACTTCAAGTGCTCCCGGCACAAGACCTCCGAGCTGCCCAATATCCGCGGCTACCTCCAGGAGCTCTTCCAGCTCCCCGGCTTCGGGGACACCACGGACTTCACGGAGATCAAGCAGCACTATTTCAAGGTGCACCGCGAGATCAATCCCACCGGCATTGCCCCCGTCGGCCCCGATATGTCCTGGCTGGCCCAACCGCACGATCGCGCCCGCTTCGACGGCTCCCCCTTCGCCGCGGGCACGACGATGCCGGGTCCCCTCCCGGAGGGCGAAGAGGTCAAGAACGTTGTGCCAGCATTGAGCGCCCTGCAGCAAGGACGTCCGCAGTAAGGCTGGCCAGTACCTCCGATTCCAGGCGCCAGCGCTGCCAGTAGAGGTCGATGTCGAGCGGGAAATCGTCGAGAAGCACCAGCTCCCCGGCATCCAGCAAAGGCTGCGCCTGCAGCCGCGTCACCAGCCCCCAGCCCAGCCCGTAGCGGACCGCGTCCACGTAGGACTCCGAGGAGGGGATCTGCGAGACCTTGGCGCGCAGCACCCTAGAGTCGATGAAGCGCTCCCGCATGGCGTCATCCAGGGTGGCGTCGTTGGGACCAAAACCCACAAGCGGCAGCGTTTCCCAGTCCTTAAACTCCGCCGCTAGGTGCGGTGCAGCCACCGCAAAGTAGCGCGTAGTTCCCACGTAGGTGGACTCACAGCCGGAGACCGGAGCGTGCTCACGGGTCACCGCCCCCAACACGTCGCCGCGGCGCAGCATGGCGAGGGTTCGCGCCTCGTCCTCGACACGGATGCGTAGTGCCGCCTCCCCGCGTTCAGCGGTGGATTTGATCACGGGCTGGAACCACGTGGCCAGCGAATCGGAGTTGACCGCCAGGGTCAGGGGCACGCGGGAAAGCCGCGCGGTGAGGCGCGCGTCCGCCTCCGCCTGCACCAGTGCCATGCGCCGCGCCGCTTGGGCCACGATCTCCCCGGCCTCAGTCACGGTCACGGGGTTTCCGCGCCGCAATAGAATGCGGCCGGTGGACACCTCCAGCGCCTTGATGCGCTGACTAACCGCGGATGGAGTGATTCCCAACACAGCGGCTGCGGCCTCGAAGGAGCCCTCATCCACGATGGCCAGCAGAGTTTCAGTGTGCAGCGGGTTCATGAAGCTATTCTAAACAAGCTGTAGAACCGTTAACTGGACTTCATAGAGGCGAAACCGCACACTTGTGGACATGTCCGTAGTTTCTGTTCTCCTCGCGGGTTTCTCCCTGGGCCTATCCCTCATCATCGCGATCGGCCCCCAGAACGCCTACATCATCAAGATGGGCATCAAGCGCGACCACGTCGGCCCCATTCTGCTGGCATGCTTGCTTTCCGACGTCATACTGATCAACGCCGGCACCGCCGGCGTCGGCTTCTTGGTGGAGCGCTTCCCCACCGTACTCGTGGTCATCAAGTATCTAGGCGCGGCCTACCTGCTCTACTTCGGCTTCACGTGCTTCCACGACGCCTTCAAGAAGGAGCAGGAGGCTCTCGTGGTCCACGAGAAGTCCCCCACGTCGAGCTCCCCCGCCCCCGGCGGGACCGTGCTCACCCGCACCAAGTCCCGCACCTGGGTCAAGCCCGTCCTCACCGTCCTGGCCCTGACCTGGCTCAACCCCTTGGCCTACGTGGACGCGCTGGTCATGCTGGGTGGAATTGCCAACCACTACGGCGACCAGCGCTGGGTCTTCGCCGCCGGCGCCATTGCTGCGAGCGCTGTCTGGTTTCCGGCCCTCGGCTTCGGCGCCTACAAGCTCTCACGTGTGCTGGCCAAGCCAACGACGTGGCGCGTGGTCAACGTCGTCATCGGCTGCGTCATGATTGCGCTCACGGCCAACCTGCTGCTGCACTAGTCAGTTAGGCAACCAGACAGCGTGTTTAAGAGCGCTTGGTGGTGTCCTGCGTGGACTCGTCCAGCGGCTCGTCCTCGGTGGGATCACCCACGGCGCCGGTCTCTTCCACCCACGCCTTGATTTCCTCGTCACTGCGGTCCTGCTCCACGGCGTCGCGCTCGGTGTAGTAGAAGTGGTCGTTGCGGTCTTGCTCCCAGTCTTCCTTGTCAAAGTCCACCTCGTCGTCCTCGTGCAGCTCGTCCACGACCTCCGTGACGAGGTCCTCGAAGAGTGCCTCATCGTCCATGTTGGAATCGGCGATCTGCTGGCCAATCTCATCGTCGTAGCGCTCGGCATCGTAGCTCTCATCCGGGTGCAGCTTGAGGTGCAGCAGCGCGCGGATGCGCTCGCGGCGCAGGCCTTCATCCTTAATCTGGCCCAGGGAGCGCAGCCAGCCCACGACGAGGATGACCACGAGCACGATGCCCATGTAGCCCAGCACCGGGTAAACGTACTGCATCAACGCCTTGAAGCCCGCAAAGGACACCGCGAAGCCCGCCAGGCAGCCAGCAATAAAGATGATGCGGTACTTGGACTCGTTGCCGGAGGACAGACGCTTACCCAACGCATAGAACATACCGATGGCGGTGTTAAAGATCATCAGGTAGATGATGACGGCCATGATGAGGCCCAGCGTCGGGTGAATGCGGTCCACCAGCGTGAGCATCGGAATGTCCGAATCACCGAGGGTCTCGGCGTTCATAAGGAGAGCAAAGCTGGCAATACCCATAAGGATGGCGTACACCGCGCCGCCTACGACACCGCCCCAGCCGGCCTCACGCGGGCTGATATTGTCGCCACCGATGACCAGGGACATCGACACCGCCAGGATGAGCGCTAGGCCGTTGTAGTTCAGGGCGGAGACTAGCCAGTTCGAAATCGGAGATTCGATAGCCTCAGAGGCGTCAATGGCAGCGGAGACGCTCTCCGGCATGTGCATCAGCGTGTAGCCGCCCACAAAAAGGACCGCGATGATGATGGTCGGCGTCAGCAGGCCGATGACCTGCGAGACCTTGTCCACGTCCATCATGCCGGTCACCATGACGAGCACAAGCATGAGCAGGGAGCCAACCCACGCCGGCCAGCCGAACTGCTGGTGCATGTTGGAGCCCGCGCCGGCCAGCATGACAAAGCCGACCGCGAAGAGGGTGAGCACCACCGCCACGTCCAGGATGCGGGAGATGATGGGGTGGGTGATGTTGCGGAACACCTGGTTGTGCTCGCTGGCGTGGAAGTAGCTACCGAGCTGGAGGAACACCGTGCCGGCCAGGGTCATGACCAAACCGGCTACGACGATTCCCCAGATGCCGGGAATACCAAAGGACGTAAAGTACTGGACAACTTCCTGCCCGGTGGCGAAACCCGCTCCCACGAGCAGGCCAATGAAGGACAGGGCAATGCCCACGACGTTTTTATAAGACACGTTTTCCTACCGATAGTCGTCTGACAGATAAAACGCGCCACGGTGTCTAGCCATGGCGCGGTACTTATCTCACGCTACGCTGTTTCACACGGAAAACGCATTCTTCACGGCCGAGAAATTGCTCAGAATCACATCCGGACGTGAGAAGCATCACTTGTTCTTAGGAGTGTGACGCGAAAGTTTCGGTGTCGATGACGAAGCGGAACTTCACGTCACCGGCCACCACGCGGTCATAGGCTGCGTCCACCTCGTCGACACCGACCTTCTCAATAACCGCACCCAGGTTATGCTCCGCACAGAAGTCCAGCATCTCCTGGGTCTCCGCGATGCTACCGATGTTGTTGCCGGTAAGCACCTTACCGCCGCCGACGATGCTGCGCAGGTGCAGCGGGAGGGCCTCCGGCGGCAGGCCCACGACGGACATGATGCCTCGCGGTTTGAGAAGGCCCAAGTAGTCTCCAAGGTCATACTCGGCCGAAATGGTGGACAGGATGAGGTCGAACTCGCCGCGGTGGTTGTTGAAGAAGTCCTCTTCCTCGGTGGTGGCCAGCGAACGGGCAGCGCCCAGCTTCGCGGCGTCCTCCGCCTTGCGGGAGGTGCGGGAAATCACGGTAACCTCCGCACCCTTGGCGGCGGCAATCTGCACACCCATGTGACCAAGTCCGCCGAGGCCCACGATGGCGACCTTCTGGCCTTCCTTGACGTCCCAGCGAGCCAGCGGCGAGTAGGTGGTGATACCCGCGCAGAGCAGCGGTGCCGCCACGTCGAAATCGAGGGAGTCCGGGATGCGCAGTACGAAGTTCTCGTTGACAACGACCTTCTCGGCGTAGCCACCCTGCGTGATGGTGCCGTCCACGTCCTTCGAGTTGTAGGTGCCTACATTGCCGTTGAGGCAGTTCTGCTCCATGCCGGCCTGGCACTGCTCACATTCGCCACAGGAGTTCACCATGCAGCCAACACCCACGCGGTCACCGACCTTGAACTTGGTGACGTTCTCCCCCACAGCAGAAACCACGCCGGCAATCTCGTGGCCGACGGTGAGCGGGAAGTGCGCCTCTCCCCACTCGTTGCGGATGGTGTGAATATCCGAGTGGCAGATGCCGGCCGCCTTGATGTCAATGACGACATCGTCCGCGCGCGGGTCGCGACGCTCAATGGTCACAACCTTGAAGGGCTCGGTGGGGCCGGTCTTTTGAAGTGCTTTCGCTTTAATAGTCATGGCGACCACGGTACCCCGCAGCCGCCTGACCTCGCATAACGGAAAACCTTTCCAACTAGGAGAGCTTCTTTGCGATGAGCTTGTTCACCTGACCCGGGTCCGCCTTACCCTGGGTGGCCTTCATGACCGCGCCGACGATGGCGCCGGTGACCTTCTTGTTGCCGGCCTTGTACTTCTCCACGATGTCTGGGTTGGCAGCCAGGGCCTCATCGACGGCCTTCTCAATGGCACCGTCATCACGCACGACCTCGAGGCCACGCTTGGCGACGACCTCGTCGACGTCGCCCTCGCCCTCCAGCACACCATCGACAGCCTTGCGCGCCAGCTTGGTGGTGAGCTTTCCTTCCTTCACCAACTCCACCACGCGGGCGACCTGTGCCGGGGTGATAGCCAGCGCGGAGAGCTCGACGCCGGCCTCGTTGGCCTTACCCGTCAGGTAGGACACCCACCAGGAGCGGGCCTCATCCGGGGTGGTGCCGGCCTCGACCGTCTCAATAATGAGGTCGAGCGCGCCGGCATTGACCAGGTCACGCATCTCCTCGTCCTTCAGCCCCCACTCCTCCTGAATGCGGGCGCGGCGAATCCACGGCATCTCCGGCAGGGTCTGGCGGATCTCTTCTACCCACTCGCGGGAGACAATCACCGGCGGCAGGTCCGGGTCGTTGAAGTAACGGTAGTCCTCCGCCGTCTCCTTCGGGCGGCCCTTCGAAGTGGTGCCGTCGGTCTCCTGGTAGTGGCGGGTCTCCTGGGCGATCACGCCGCCGTCGACAAGCACCTGCGCCTGACGCTGCATCTCGAAGCGCACCGCCTGCTCCACCGAGCGCAGCGAGTTGATGTTCTTGGTCTCGGTGCGGGTGCCAAACTCCTCCTGGCCCACCGGGCGCAGCGACAGGTTGGAATCCACACGCATCGAACCCTGATCCATGCGGGCATCGGACACGCCAAGCGCCGCCACTAGCTCACGCAGCGCGGACACGTACGCACGGGCAACCTCCGGGGCACGCTCACCGGCGCCGATGATCGGCTTGGTCACAATCTCAATCAGCGGAATGCCAGCACGGTTGCAGTCCACCAGCGAAGAGGTCGCGCCGTGGATGCGGCCGTCGGCGCCACCAAGGTGGGTCAGCTTGCCGGTGTCCTCCTCCATGTGCGCGCGCTCAATCTCCACGCGCCACTCAGTGCCGTCATCGAGTACCACATCCAGGTAGCCGTCGTAAGCAATCGGCTCGTCGTACTGGGAGATCTGGTAGTTCTTCGGCTGGTCCGGGTAGAAGTAGTTCTTACGGGCAAAGCGCGAGGACTCCGCGATGGAGCAGTTCAGTGCCAGGCCGATGCGAATTGCGCCCTCGACGCCCTTCGAATTCACCACCGGCAGCGCGCCCGGCAGGCCCAGGGACACCGGGTCCACGTTGGAGTTCGGGGCTGCGTTGAAGTTCGTGGGCGAGGTGGAGAACATCTTGGTCTCCGTATTGAGCTCCACGTGGACTTCCATGCCCATCACCGGATCAAACTTTTCCAGGACCTCGTCGTAGTCCATCAGGTCATACATCGCAGCAGTCATGGATGCCATCTTAGTATGCGCGCACTCCCCCGCGCTCATACGGCTAGCCCAGCAGCGTGATGCCGTGGGTGATGAGAATCTTTACAATCATGGCCGCCGGATACACCATGGCATAACCCAGTGCCACGCGCTGATCTGTGTTTGTGCGGTTGTTGGCGAACGCCAATACGGCCGGCTGCGTCTGCGCGCCGGCCAGGGCTCCGGCAGTCTTCGTCGCCCCCACACGCAGCACGCGGCGCAGGACCACCGCGAAGCCCGCTGCCACCACAGTGGTGATCAGCGCGCCCAAAACTAATATCTTCCACCAGGAACCGCCGCTAAAGGCCCCCGCAATTTCACCGCCAGCGTTGGTGCCCGCCTGGGCGAGAAACAAGAGCAGCCCCAGCTCCGCCAGGACCGTGTTCGCCGAGTGCGGAAGCGCGGTAACCGTCGAGCCAATGCGTCCGATACGCGCCATCACCAACGCCACGATGAGCACGCCGGCGGCCGCACCCAAGTTAAAAGAGCTCCCGCCCGGCAGCGGGATATCAATGTGCCCCACAAAGATGCCCACGGCGAGCCCCAAGCCCAGCGACACCGGATTAATGTCGGTCAATCCCTGCGAGGAATCCCCCAAGAAGGTCGAGATTTCCCGCAGCGCCCGCTGGGTGCCCACCACCCGCACGCGGTCGCCGAGCTCCACCACGTGTTCTGGAATCGCCACCTGGTCGTTATCAGCGCGCCGAACGCGCGAGATACGCGCCCCCCAGCGATCCGCCAGCTGATTATTCAGCTCCGCGATGGTCTTCCCCGCCAACTCGTGCTCGGAGATGGTGATGCGGCGGAAGTCTAGGTCGTGGCGATCGTCATTCAGAATCTGCGGCGATTCCCTGCCAGCACTCCCCAAGATGTTATCGAGGTCCTCGGGAGCACCCACCAGAGTGACCACATCGCCCGGATGCAGCACGTCGAAGTACTTCGGAATGGTCAGCTCGTTGCTGCCCACGCGGCGCAGGCGCGTGACCTGCACCTCGCCGTTGCCAATACTATCGACTTCCGCGATCGAGATTTCCCGCATCACCTGCATATGCTGCCTAGTGACGGGTGACATGGTGTCGTCGTCATTGCCGGCGTCGCGCAGCACCAGCACCGTCGCCGCCAACATCCCGATGACACCGAAGAGGTAGGACACCGCGTACCCCACGGTGGCCGCGCCTGGATCGCCCGTGCTTTCCGACGCCGCCGCCAACGCCGGCGTATTCGTCACCGCACCGGCAAACGTGCCAGCAATCGTGGCATTGCTCAGGTCGAAGACGTACCTTCCCACACCAAAGGCCAGCCCCGCCGCGGCAAGAAAGACCCCGATCATTGAGAGGACCGGCCCAGTGGCCGTTTTGAGCGACTTAAAGAACGCCACGCCCGAGTTGTTGCCAATACCGAAGGCGAAGAGAACCAACCCCAAGGTCCCCAAAATCGGCGGCACGGAGGCTTCCACCCCCGCTGCCTGCGCGGCGGCCGAAAAAGCGATCCCCAAAAAGAGCACCGCCGCGGCACCCAAACTGATGCCGCGAGACTTGACGCTGCCCAGCGCCATACCAATGCCAATGAGCAGGAACACCAACAAGATGGGCTGCTCGGCGAAAAACGCCATCACGTTCGTCATGACTAGTGCGGTGCCCCACGGAGGGCTATTTAGCCAAAGAGCGCCTGCGCATTGGAGTAGCGCTTCGTCGGGACAACCTTGAGCTTGCCCACGGCTTCTTCCAGCGGGACAAGGTCGATGTTCTCGCCGTGCAGTGCTACGCACATGCCGGACTGGCCGTTGTGGGCTGCGCGAGCCGCGTGCGTACCGTAGCGGGTAGCCAGAACGCGGTCATACGCGGTCGGCGTGCCACCACGCTGGATGTGACCCAAGACCGTCGTGCGCACGTCGTAGCCCGTGCGCTTCTTAATCTCGTCACCGATGACCTGGCCAATGCCATTGAAGGTCTGGTGGCCGAATTGGTCCACACCGCCCTCTTCGAAATCCATGGTGCCTTCCTTGGGCAGCGCACCCTCGGCCACACAGACAATTCCGTATTTCTCACCCATCTGGAAGCGGCGCTCCATCGCCTTCGTGATATCGGCGATATCGAACGGCACCTCAGGGATAACGGTGTAGTGAGCGCCGCCAGCCATGCCTGCATGCAGGGCGATCCAGCCAACGTGGCGGCCCATGACCTCCACGATGAGAATGCGGTTGTGAGACTCTGCGGTGGTGTGGAGACGATCAATCGCGTCGGTTGCCACAGAAACGGCAGTATCGAAGCCGAAAGTGTAGTCGGTGGCGTTGACGTCATTATCAATAGTCTTCGGCACACCAATGACCGGAATACCGTTGTCAGACAGCCACTTAGCGCCCTTCAGGGTGCCTTCGCCGCCGATAGCGATAAGAGCATCTACGCCGGCGTCAGCCATGTTGGCCTTGATAGTGTCCAGGCCCGCCTTGAACTTGTCCGGGTGCAGGCGGCCGGTACCCAGGATGGTGCCGCCGCGCAGCAGAATGCGGTCGATCTCTGCATCGTCGTAGAGATCCCGGCGGCGGTCCTCCATGAGGCCAACCCAGCCGTCCTCATAGCCGACAACCGTATCGCCGAACTCGTTGGATGCGGTACGAACGACCGCGCGGATAACAGCATTCAGACCGGGGCAATCACCACCGGATGTCAGTACAGCAAGACGCATGCTTTCTAATCTACCGCCTTGCCATCCGGCCCGCAGTGAGCGGATCAGCCATGGAGCGTGTCGGTGAAGAATAGGGATGCGCACAACCCTACGGCCAGCGCCGCAATGATGACGAACAAGGAGCTAGCCACCCCCGCCGCCTGCAGAGCCGCCGAAACTGCAGCCACACCAATCACCGAACCCACCTGCCGTGAGGTGTTGTACACACCGGAGGCAGCCCCCATAAGTTCTGGCGGCGTATCCCGCATCGTGGTTGCCGCATTGGAGCCCCAAATGAACGACTGCCCCGCTCCTAGTGCGGCGCACGGAAGCGCCAGCCACCAGCCGGAGGCATCACTCGACATCAGTGCCCACACGCCAACGAAGGTGGCGAGCAGAATTCCGAATCCAATGAACGCCAGGCGCCGCGGATCCAGCTTGTCGGCCAAGATTCCGGCTAGGGGCGAGATGCACAGGGACACGAGCGCCATCGGAGTAACCACCAGCCCAGCATCACCCGCCGACAGTCCTCGATCGTCCTGCAACCACAGCATCATGGGGATCATCATCGATGCCGCCATAAAGCCCATCGCCACGATAGCCACCGACCCGACCGAATAGTTTCGGTCCCTAAAGAGCACCAGAGGGACCAGCGGCTCCCGACTGCGTTCCTGCAATCTAACGAACGCCACAAGCCCTACGACGCCGCCGACTAGAAGGGCCCAAATCCACCACGGCCAGCCGGTCTCCGGACCCTGCTGGACCGCGAAGACTAAGCACGTCAGGGCAAGGAAGGAGACGCCAGCGGAGGCGTAGTCGATTCGCCTGCCGGACGTCGGCAGCTCCGGCACCCACCGTGCGGCCAAGGCAATGGCCACAAGAACGAACGGAACGTGCACCCAGAACACGGCATGCCAGCCAAATACTCCCACGACAAAGCCGCCGACAAGAGGCCCTGCCAGCGTGGCCACCGAGCCCACAATTCCCCAGACGCCTAGTGCACGACCCCGTCGCGACCGTGCAAAAATCCGGTTAATCACGGCCATGGACTGCGGCATTTGGATAGACGCACCGAGCCCTTGCAGCGCACGCGCCGCGATGAGAATTTCCACGTTCGGCGCGAGGGCGCAGAGAACGGCACCGACGCCAAACAACCCCACTCCCAGCTGGAACATACGTTTTTGCCCGTAGATATCTCCCAGCCGGCCGGTGTACAACAGTGGCACGACCACAGCGAGCAGATACACAGCCGATACCCACATCACCTGATTGACCCCGGCATCGAAGTACCGCTGGATGCCAGGCAGCGCAACCGCAATCATCGCCTGATCGAGCAGGGACACGAAGAACCCGAGGGACAGCGCTGCCATTGCCCGCCAGGCGCTACTCTCCGGCGGAAGCACGGTGGGTGTATTCATGCAGCGAAGTCTAGCCACCGCTTCAGACACGGGCCTACACTGGTCTACATGGGAATGATTGACATTAAGAAACCGCAGGACGTCTCCACCGCCACCACCGTAACCTTGGGCCTCATCGGCGGGTGGGTTACTGCCAAAGAAACAGGAATCCGCCCGCTGGGTGGCGTGATCCTCGCTGCCGCCGGAGTGTGGGCCGGCCGCAGCTGGTGGGCCAAGACCTCTCCCGCCACCACCGCAGGCTTGGCCGCCTTGTACACGGGTGCGTTTGGCCTCTCCCACCCGCTGGCCAAAAAGATCGGGGCATGGCCGGCCGTCCTTACCGTGACCGCAGCATCCGCCGGCGCCGCCTATGCGCTGTCCGACGCCAAGTAGAACCACATAAATAGAACGCCCAGCGTGTGCCGAATAATAGGGGCGGCACTCGCGGGCGTTCCATTTGTCTCTCTCACAGTGTGATCCGCACCCAGCAGATGCAATCACTAAGTTGATTCTAACCTAACGCTTCTCTTCTGTAAAGCCTTGTGGAAATAAATTTTTAGCGGCAAGTTTCCGCAGTTCCACCCCAGTTCGGTCGACGCCAATTACTACAACCTCCCTGACGTACCGACCGTTTGACGCATACGATTTTGCACCACCCCACCCCCACCCCTTAACGAATGTCTCGACAATACTCCCAGCTCGACAAAGTCGAACACATGACCTAAAGGTCAACTTGATACCCCCGTCACCCTACTTCTTCCCGGGAATTTAACGCAGAGTATAGCTACCGTCTAACAATCCCGGTAATGTTTAGTTAGAACATCTTTTCCATACTTCAACACGGGGGAACCATGAGCACGACCACTCGCCCACCCACCACTCAACAATCCACATTTTTCGCCCACACCAACCCCTCCAATCCGCATGCCCAAGCCCGCGCCGCGGTTCGCCGCGCAGACTACGAATGCTGGCGTCTCGCACAGCCTGACCTCGATGCGGATATGGATACCGTCGCGTTGACCCTTGTGAATGCGTGGGGCCTCAAGGAGGCCTACATCAAGTCCGGCCTGCGCGCGCTTCATCGACTCGACAGCCTGCCTAAACTCAAACAGCTCCAAGAGACCCACTATCTTCTCGATATCGCAGGGCTCATCGCCATCGACGGGCCGATGCAAGCGTTGGCGGGGCCGGACCCGGCAACACTCGCGCTTATCGACGACTTGTTGGTGGACTACTTCACCGCCGACCAGCCACATCAAGTCTTCCCCACCGTGGACAAGATTCGGCGCCGCATGCGCGACATCTGCCGCTCTCTGGACGACACTATTGCTTATCGGGATACAAGACCCAAAGACAGTTATGCCTTCTCGAGCAACGGGACCAAGGCCTGGATTGAGCTCGGTGTCGATGAGGACACCGGCATCAAGCTCGACGCCTTCATCCGGAAGACCGCATCTACGCACGGAATCTCCATCACGGATGCCATGAAGAAGCTTCTCTCCGGAGAACTCACACCGCCGGCCACGGTCATCCTCCATACGTACCGCGCTACAGACGTGGAGGGAGCACCCACCTTCATCGAGAATCATGGGTGGCGCTCCGCCCCGATACCGCACACCCGCATCCGTGATCTTTTCGACGATGTAGAGCCTGCACAAGGCTATGTGTGTCCGGAGGTCATGCGAAAAATTGTCGAGGGCAGGGACGGCACCTGCCGCGTCGGCGGCTGCAATAAGCCCGCCTACCGTTCTCAGATGGACCACAGGCACAACTACTCCGAGGGTGGCGCTACCCATCCCTCAAATTTAGGTTCGCTGTGCCAGGGCCACCACAACATGAAGACAGACGGTCGCCTGCATTACCTCATCGACCCCTATAGCGGGGACATCGTCTGGCTTTTCGACGACGGAACGTGGACCATCACTCAGCCCGAAGGGCCCCTAGCCCCGAAGATGCAACGGTGGGCGCAGACAGTAGGCCAGCACATTAGCAACCGCCGCACGTTTGTCCGCGAGCAAGCACAGAAGCTCAAAGAAGAAATCGACGAATATAACGCCAAGCAGAAAGCAAAAGAAAAGGAAAGGGAAAAGGAAGAAGCGAAGGCGAAGAGCGATGACCTCCCCGATGACATCCCCTTCTAAGCGGCGGCGTCGAAATAAACGACGCCGCGTACTCTCCTACAACACACAAGTCCTCCACAGCTCCGAAGAACCGGGAGGACCGATGTGGGCTCAGTGCCCGTGGAACAGGCTACTTGCGGCCTGCCTCGTAGGCTGCGCCCACCTTGTACAGGCGATCGTCCTTAAAGGCAGGTGCCATGATCTGCAGGCCAGTCGGAAGGTTGGAGTCCGATGCCAGACCGGACGGTACCGACATGCCACACAGACCCGCGAGGTTGAGCGGCAACGTGCACAGGTCGAAGTTGTACATCGCCATCGGGTCTTCAACCTTCTCGCCGAGCTTGAAGGCCGTGGTCGGCGTCGTCGGGGAGACAAGGACGTCGGCCTGCTCGAAGGCGCGCTCGAAATCTTGAGCAATGAGGGTACGCACGCGCTGGGCCTGCAGGTAGTAGGCGTCGTAGTAGCCGACGGACAGCGCATAGGTACCGAGCATGATGCGGCGCTTGACCTCAGGGCCAAAGCCGGCCGCACGAGAAAGGGACATAACCTCCTCAGCGGAGTGGGAGCCGTCGTCACCCACGCGCAGGCCGTAGCGCATGCCGTCAAAGCGAGCCAAGTTGGAAGACACCTCACACGGCATAATGAGGTAGTACGCGGCGAGGGCGTCATCGAAGTGCGGGCAATCAACCTCAACGGTCTCGGCGCCCTGAGACTTCAGCTGCTCAACGGCCTCGTGGTATGCCTCCATAACGCCCGGCTGCCAGCCATCACGCTCGAACTGCTTGATGAGACCGATCTTGACGCCGGTCAGGTCGCCCTTGGCGCCTTCCTTCGCGGCTGCGACGACCGGGGCGACGGGCTTATCCACCGAGGTGGCATCGAAGGAATCGTGTCCCGCGATTATCTCGTGAAGCAGCGCCGTATCGAGGACGGTGCGGGCAGTCGGGCCCGCCTGGTCCAGGGAGCTGGCGGCGGCGATAAGCCCGTAACGGGAGACGGTGCCGTAGGTCGGCTTCACGCCCACGGTGTTGGTGAGCGCGGCCGGCTGGCGAATGGAGCCGCCGGTATCCGTACCGATGCCCAGAGGAGCTTGGCCGGAGGCCAGTGCTGCGGCAGTACCGCCGCCCGAGCCGCCCGGGGTGCGTTCGGTGTCGTAAGGGTTGTGCGCCGGGCCAAAGGCAGAGTTCTCGTTGGAGGAACCCATGGCGAACTCATCGAGGTTCGTCTTGCCCAGAATTGGGATGCCGGCCTCACGGAGCTTGGTAACGAGGGTGGCATCGTATGGCGATACCCAGCCCTCGAGCATCTTGGAGGCGGCGGTCGTGGGGGCGTCGGTAGTAACCAGCAGGTCCTTCAGAGCCAGCGGAACGCCCGCCAATGCGGAGACGGGCTCCTCACCAGCGTCAAGCGCCTTATCGACGGCGTCGGCAGCCGCCAGCGCTTCCTCGGCACCTACGTGTAGGAAGGCGTTGAGCTCATCATTGGTTTCACCAATGCGATCAAGAAACGCCTGGGTTACCTCGCGAGAGGTCAGCTCACGGGAGTGAATCTTCTCCGCAAGCTCGGCGGCGGTCAGGGACGTCAAGCCTTCTGCGGGCGCGATAAACTGTGCCATTTTTATTCGTCTCCTCCACCCAGAATCTGCGGAACCATGAAGCGTTCGTCCTCGGATGCAGGCGCCTGGTCTAAAGCCTGCTCGGCGGTAAGGGTCCGTACGATGACGTCCTCACGCATCGGCGCGTTAACGGAGTGCGGGTGCGACATCGGCTCCACACCTTCCGCTTCGACCTTGCTGACTGCGGATACGGAATCCACAATCTCATCAATCTGCGTAGCGAACTGCTGCAGTTCTTCCTCACTCAGGGCCAATCGCGACAGCTTTGCCAAGTGCGCGACCTCGTCACGCGAAATATCAGACACGCGAACTCCATCCTTTTATTCACTGAGACGGTTAATGCTCTCCCATGGTACTTCACGTCTTCCAGCGCGCCACCACCGCTCCTATCTATCTGACTATTGAATAGTATTCCGCGGGTTATGTACCATAGATCACGTTGAATCAACCGCTTAACGCCAGTTACACAGAAAGATCATCATGTCCTACCTTGTCCGCGTCCAGCTTCCCGATAGCCCCGGTAGCTTGGGTTATTTGGCGCACGCGCTGGGAGACATTGAGGCGAATATCCAGTCGGTAGACATCGTGGAGAACTTCCCCGACGGAACCGTCATGGATGACATTGTGGTGGACCTCCCACAGTCCACAATGGCCGATGAAATTATTACAGCTGCACAGGGCGTCGACGGTGTGGAAATTGATTCCATCCGTCCGTTTAGCGGCCGCGTCGATCGCCGTGGTCAGATTCACCTGCTCGCACGCGTTGCGGCACGCACCAGCGTGAAGGCCGCTATGCAAGAGGTCTGTGCCGCGATTCCCAAGGCTCTGACCTCGAACTGGGCCATCATCACCACGAATATCTCCCCCATCAAGCGCATCGCGGCGTCGGATGCAGCGCCTGCCGACGATGGCACGAACCCGACCGAGCTCGGCATCACCGAGGCCCGCATCCTCAACAAAGACCGCGATACGTGGATTCCGGAATCGTGGACACTCCTGGACTCCTCACTGGCCGCTGCACCGCTGGTGGGTACCAACTACGTGGTGGTCATGGGCCGCGTGGGCGGACCGGACTACTTGGCCTCCGAGGTCCAACACCTTGGAGACCTCGGCGCCATCCTCGGAAAATTCCTCACTTAAGGAGTTGACGCAGCCCGGCAGCTACGTCGGGCACCACGTGGGTGACCTGGTCACTGATAGCCGCCTCCGGGAAACTGAAGGACTCGGTTGCGATTGCGTGCATAGACACGTCATTGAAGCTATCGCCAAAAGTGTAGAGCTCGGAACCCTCGATACCGAGGTACCCAATCAGACGCGTCAAGCCCTCGCCCTTGTTATGCCCCGGCGGCATGATGTCATAGAACTCCACGTTAAAGGAGGACTCGACGTCAAAGTTCGAACTGACCCAGGCGTCGACCTCCTGGCGCAACGCTTCGTCATCCGGAATCCACAGGGACATGAGGACGACGTCTCCTACGCTCTCGAGGTCGGCCGACTGGACATTCGGAACCATGGATGATTCCCGGCTTGCCAGGCCGTTCCACACCAAGGCATCGGATCCAGTCAAGGTTGTGGCGTAGATGTTGAGCCCCTGGCGTCCGGAAAAGTGCTGGACAATATTTCGGACCACGCCACGTGGAAGATGCTCTTCCTGAATGATCGAATAGTCCCCATTGGTGATGACGGTTCCGTTGTACAGCACGTGATAGTCCAGTTCCACGCCGAATGGCTCTAGGGTGCCACGGGCATTGGCAATTGACTTGCCTGTCGCGGACACCACCAGGTTGCCGGCTGCTCGCCACGCAGCGATGGCGGCGCGGCACGCGGGCGTGATTTCTTCATCGACATACACCGTGCCGTCCATGTCTAGCGCTGCAATCTTCATGCTTCTCCCTCCTCCAGAAGGCGCTCAAATCCCGCTTCATCCAGAATTTTAAGACCGAGGTCGCGGGCCTTCTGTTCCTTCGATCCCGCGTTGTCACCCACCACCACATAGCTGGTCTTCTTGGACACCGAACCCGATGCCTTACCGCCACGCAAAATGATGGCCTCCTTCGCGGAATCACGCGTGAAGTTCTCCAACGTGCCGGTAACCACAACGGTTAGCCCCTCAAGGGTTTGCTCGGGTTTATCTGACACTTCGTCCGCCATAGTCACGCCCGCGGCAGTCCAGCGCTGCACAATGTTGTCGTGCCAGTCCACCTCGAACCACGCTTTAAAGGATTCGGCGATGATGCCACCGACTCCGTCTGTATCTGCCAGTTCTTCCACGGACGCGCTCCGCAGCGCGTCCATCGACCCAAAGCGCGTAACCAAGGCTCGGGCGGCAATGGGTCCCACGTGCCGGATGGACAGGGCCACCAGTACTCGCCAAAACTCGGTCTGCCGGGCGGTCTTGAGGTTCTCCAGAAGCTTCTTCCCTGAAGCGTTCAGGGCGCCCTTTTGGGTGGTGTATAGCGAAGACTTGAGCAAGGACTCCTCGTCCAGATCAAAGAGGTCTGCCTCGTCCTTCAGTACACCGGACGAGATGAGGTCGGCCGCAGCCTTCTCCCCCAGCGCCCCAATATCGAGCGCTTTGCGGGAGGCTAGGTATTCCAGACGAGCTGCAAGCTGTGCCGGACAGCTGCGCGTGTTGGGACAGCGCCAGTCTTGGTCGCCTTCCTTCTGCGGAGCGAGTTTTGTTCCGCAGGCGGGACAGTTTTCCGGGAAGACCCATTCCGTCTCGCTACCGTCGCGCTTATCCAACACAGGGCCCAGGACCTCCGGGATAATCTCGCCGGCCTTGCGGATGATGATGGTGTCTCCGATGAGGACGTTCTTGTTCTTGACCTCGAATTGGTTATGCAGGGTGGCCATGGAGACCGTCGATCCAGAGACAAAGACCGGCTCCATAATCGCAAACGGTGTCACGCGTCCGGTACGTCCGACGCCGACCTCGATATTGAGCAGCTTGGTCGTCACTTCCTCCGGCGGGTACTTGTACGCGATAGCCCACCGCGGCGCACGGGAGGTGGCACCGAAGGCGCGCTGGCTGGCCAGATCATCAACCTTGATGACGAGTCCATCCATCTCGAAGTAGGCATCGTGTCGGTGTTCCGCCCAGTACGTAACCTGGTCTTGAACCTCCTTAGCGCTGGTCACACGCTTGGTATAGGGCGAGACTGGGAATCCCCACGCTTCGAGGGCACGGTAGGCGTCGTGCTGCGAGGTGGGCTGGAAGCCCTCCCGCGCGCCAACTCCGTGGCAGACCATGTGGAGCCGACGCTTCTTCACATCTTCTGGGTCCTTCATTCGCAGTCCACCGGCCGCCGCATTGCGCGGATTAGCAAACGTGGGCTTGCCGTCTTCACGGCGCGCAGAGTTAATCTCCTCAAACTCGTCTGGGCGCATGTAGACCTCGCCGCGCACCTCTACCAAGGACGGGACGGGGTAGTCCTCCGTACCGGTCAGCTCTTGGGGGATGTCCGGGATGACGCGAGCGTTCGCGGTGATGTCTTCACCCATGCGCCCGTCGCCACGCGTGGCTGCCGTAGCGAGGGTGCCATCGCGATATACCAAGTCGATCGACAGGCCATCAATCTTCAGCTCGGTGAGATAGGACTCTGCTGGAGTGCGGTCCAGCCAATCCTGCAACTCATCGGTACTAAAGACGTTGTCCAAGCTGTATAGGCGCTCCAAGTGCTCAATGTCCACGGCCCCTTCCGGCGCGGCGCCCACCTGGTGGGTAGGCGAATCTGGCGTTTGCAGCTCAGGGTGCTCGGCTTCGAGGGTCAACAGGCGCTGGAAGAGCGCGTCAAAGTCAGCATCTGGAATCGCCGGCTCACCGTTGTAGTACAGCTCGCGGTGCTTGCGCACCTCTTGCGCAAGCTCGGACCATTCGCGTTGGATATCTACTGCGTCACTCACGAGTCACTAGTGTAGCGGGGCGGCCGGACATGCCTGTGACCTGCAGTTGGTCATTCTGCACGTGTTCGTCCGTCATTCTGCAGGACTCCCATAGTGCGTGTCCGAGCCGGGCGCTAGAGTGTTGTCCATGAACTTCGACGCCACCCGCATGCTCTCCTTCGACCTCGAAACCACCTCCGTTAAGCCCAAAGAAGCCCGCATCGTCACCTCCGCTCTCGTGCGCATTGACGGGCGCGAAGTGGACAAGCGGGAAATGCTCGCTGACCCGGGCGTGGAAATCCCCGAGGAGGCCGCGAAGATTCACGGCATCACCACCGAGAAGGCCCGTGCGGAGGGCCGCCCGCACGAGGAGGTTCTCAAGGAAACGGTCGATGCCATCCACCAGGCCTGGGAGGATGGGCTCACTCTCATCGTGTACAACGCCGCCTACGATCTCTCCGTACTGCGCGCGTTGACCGGGGATTTCACGGTCAATGGTCCGGTGTATGACCCGTTTGTCATCGACCGCGTCAAAGACAAGTGGCGCAAAGGAAAGCGCACTCTAGAGGACGTGTCCTCTCACTACGGCGTGGAGCTGAGTAACGCGCATGAAGCTACTGCCGACGCTCTCGCGGCCGCCCGCGTCGCCTGGAAGCAAGTGCGCCAGCACTTCCCCGAACTAGCACAGATGGATACCAACGAGCTCATGGAGTACCAGGCAGTGGAGTGGTACAAGGACCGCGAGTCCTTCAAGAAATACCTGGAAGGACGCGGTCGGGATGCCTCAAATGTCTCCACCGCGTGGCCAATGATCTCTTAATTCCAGGACCCCCTTTTCCCGTTAACCCTTGCCAGTTTTCTAGAGTTCTGGAATTCTAGAAAACATGGAAACGACAGTCGAAGCACGCCTCGCCGAGCTTGAAGCGCGCGTCGCCGCACTTGAGGGACGCGCCAGCGCCGAGCACACCGACCCCGCTTCACGCACCTCCACCCAAGCAACCACCGAGGATTCGATCTACTGGCTCGTTGACGCCCTCGCGCCCAACGAGCAGCTTCCCGACGGCTCCGTCATCTTCGGCGGCAATATCAACGTCGGCAAGCGCGCCTATGCCTATCAATGGCAGCGCCCAACCACCTTCGTCACCGATGAGGAATGGACGGAGAATCTTGAGCGCCTCTCCGCGCTCGCCCATCCCGTTCGCGGCGAAATCCTGCGCCGCCTGCTCGCCGCACCCGCGACGGCCGCCGAGCTTGTCGAAGAAGACATCGTTTCCTCCACCGGCACCGCCTATCACCACTTGAGTGCACTGACCCATGCCGGTTGGACCACCAAGTCTGGCGGCGAATATGCTATCCGGCCTCCCCGCGTCATTCCCCTGCTCACCATCATCACTGCAAGTGAGGACCACTAATGAATAACCGTGTCGCATCCAAGATTGCCCTAGTTATCATCACCATCATTGTTGTTGCCGCCGTCCTCCTCGTTGTAGGGCCACAAAGAATTGCTCTGGCACAAGACAAAACTGGCGACGAAGCCCTAGCCACCCAACTGGAAGAGCACTCCGAATCCGGTTTCCACAACCTCACCGCATTCACCCTCCAGGACGGCAAGGCCACCTTCGCGGGACTAGGAAGCGATGAGAACACAGAGGTTGAAATCGGCTCCGTGACCAAAATGTTCACCGGCGAACTGGCCCACCAGCTCGTCGACGAAGGAACGTTGAAACCTGATACCACTGTGGGCGAGGTCCTCGATGTCGGCAATGCGCCCGTCGCTGACGTCACAGTGAGGGAACTGCTCGACCACACCTCTGGACTACCCCGGCTGGCCAACGCGAATCTTCTCAACGATCTCGTCTCCGTCCTTACCGGTTCGAACCCCTATAAAGGCGAGACCGTAGAGGACATCCTGGCTGCCGCCACGAAGGCCAAGCTGAAGAACCGCGGCGAAGAATCCTATTCCAATCTTGGCTATGGGCTCCTGGGCCACATGCTGGAGACCGTTGCCGGGCAGCCTTATGAGCAGATGCTCAAAGAACGAATCTTCGAGCCTGCAGAAATGACCGAAACCTACCTCATGGCGCCGGGCTCCGTGCCCGACGACGCCCCACAGGGACTTACCAACACCGGCCGCCACGCCGAGCCTTGGGAGATGGACGGCTCCGCACCCGCGGGCGCTATCCGCTCCACGGCGAGTGACATGGCCAAGTTCGCCGAGTGGTTTATTGATAACGGCGATACAGAGTACGGCTGGGTTCCTAACGAAGACGGCCCAGGTTTCTGGCACAACGGCGGCACCTATGGCTATTCCACAATGCTCATCATCGATCCGGACACCAAACGCGCTACTTTCGCCAACAACGATTCACCCGCCGGCACCGAAGACCTAGCCCAAGCACTATTCGACGAGCTCGCACCCTAAGGAGAAACCGTGTCCCTCACCATCAGCATGTTTGTTATCATTGCCGCTCTTTTATGGTCCGCCTGGAAGGCATTCACCACCTCAGGAAAGACGGTCTATCGCGCCATTTCCGTAGCAATTACGGCCCTCGTCCTAGTTCTTATCGGATATACCCTACCCTGGAATACAGACCTCCACTTCTTCTGGTGGTACGGCCTCGTCGCCGCATGTGCTCTGTATGCCGGCGCAGTAGCTTGGCGAGCCGCAGAATCGAAGGCCAAAAGCGCAATCTAAGTCCTCCCGCAAACTGACGTTATGACTGCTCCCTTTCACCGCACGGTCCACATCCATAACGTCGCCCCCACCGTAATTGCCACCCTTCAGAAGCGCGCTGGCGGCGCGAACCGTCGTCGAACCCCGAGGTGTCCCCGCTGCAAACGGGAATCGAGTCAAGGCTGCGGATGAGGTAGATTAGTTTGTTCGAGCCTTCCCAGTTCAAGATGATGAGGTCATCGAGTTTTGTCCCATTCGGGTCATTGCTTGGGGCCTGAAAACGGATCTCGCGAACTACGCCAGGCTCGTGCACAACTTGAATCTCGAGCTAGCGACTCTGTTTTCGTAACTTTGCCGGAATCTCTGCCATCTCTGCTACTTCCGCTGCCTCTTGAGCAGCGCAGACAGCTGCACCGCTATCCGGAACTTGACTAGTTCAGTGATCGCTGTATAGTTCAGCGCATGCTGACTATTGCTTCTCGCCTCGACGTGATGAACCGCCTGGGTCGTGCACTGGCCGACCCCACTCGATCCCGGATCATCTTGACTCTGCTCGACCACCCCGCTTACCCGGCGGAACTGTCCCGAGATCTGGACCTGACACGCTCGAACGTGTCCAACCACCTGGCATGCTTGCGCGATTGTGGAATTGTCGTCTCCGAGCCCGAGGGGCGTCGGACACGATACGAGATCGCCGATCCGCACCTGGCGCAGGCGCTGACCACATTGGTCGATGCCACCTTGGCAGTAGACGAAGACGCCCCGTGCATCGATCCCGCCTGCTCGCTTCCCGGGTGCTACGCAGCTGGGGAGGACGCATGATCCTCACCTCGGTCTTGCAGGCGATCGGCCTGTTCGCAGCTACCAACATCGACGACATCATCGTGCTCTCCCTCTTCTTCGCGCGAGGGGCAGGCCAGCGCGGCACTACCGCCCGCATTCTGGCCGGCCAGTACCTCGGATTCGCGGGCATCCTCGGTGCCGCGGTTCTAGTGACCATGGGCGCCGGAGCATTCCTGCCCTCGACAGCCATCCCGTACTTCGGTCTCATCCCTCTGTGCCTCGGCCTCTGGGCCGCATGGGAGGCTTGGCGCGGAGACGATGACGACGAGGCCAAGGTTGCCGGCAAGAAGGTCGGTGTTTGGACAGTCGCAGGCGTCACGTTTGCCAACGGTGGCGACAACATTGGCGTCTACACCCCTGTATTCCTCAGCGTGGAACCTCTCGCAGTAGTCGCCTACTGTGTTATCTTCCTCGCGCTCGTTGCGGTCCTGGTGGCCCTGGCAAAGTTCGTCGCCACCCGCCCCCCGATCGCGGAAGTGCTCGAACGCTGGGAGGGCATCCTCTTTCCCATCGTTCTCATCGGCCTCGGCATCGTGATCCTCGTCAGCGGTGGAGCCTTCGGGCTATGACGTAGCGGTAGCGTTCCAAACGGCCCCGACTGGGCGCACCCTTCTCGGTTCTAACCCCGACAACTACCCGCAGCCAGTCCTGTGTAATCGCAGCAACAAGACCGCCATGGAGCGCTACAAGACCCCGCCACCCAGCGAACGAAGCCACCACCGGCTGGTCCTCAACAACGAGGACGAAGCCCGTGGGCGAGTGCCGAAATTGGGTCTAAAACGGCGTTGAGACCAAAAAATGACCCCTCCAAACGAAGGGAGCGGGTCATTTTTCGTTCGTGGCCAGTTTTGGCCGGCAGGAGGTTTCGTAGAAAGATTGAAGTGGTTTCGTGAAAGCCCCCAAACGCGCCGCCTTCGCCAACAACGGTTCCCTCACCGGCACCGAAGACCTAGCCCAAGCACTATTCGACGGGCTCGCGCCCTAAGGAGAAACCGTGCTCCTCACTATCAGCATGATCGTTATCATTGCTTCTCTTCTAGGGTCCGCATGGAAAGCAATCGTTGTCCCCAAAAAGACAAGTTCACGCGTTATTTCCGCCCTGATGAATACCCTCGCTGTCTCCGTTATCGGACTTGCCATGCCCTGGAATTCAGGCCTCCACTTCTTCTGGTCGTACGGCCTCGTCGCCGCATGTGTTCTGTACGCCGGCGCAGTAGCTTGGCGGGCTGCAGAATCGAAGCTCAAAAGCGCAATCTAAAACCTTCCGTAGACTGGCGCTATGGCTGCTCCCGCTCACCGCACCATCCATATCCCCAACGTCGACCCCTCCGTCATTGACACCCTCCAGAAGCGCGCTGATGCTGCTGGCATTTCTTTGGAAAACTACCTGCGCGATCTCCTGACAACCACAGCTTCACACCCAGATTTCCCGCAGCGTCCCAGTGCTCAGGAAAAGATTACGGAGCTCACCCATCGTGCCCCTATAGCTATTAACGGCGATTTCGACGTCGTCGGCGCCATTCGGACGGTGCGGGACGCCTAAATCGACCTGGGAGCCGAAAAAGTCTCCCAAATCTCCCCATTTCAAAAAGTCTCCCAAATCTCCCAATCCGTTTATGATGGAGACCATGACCCCGCACGAGAATCCCTTTCGCCCCACCTTCGGCGTTCCACCACTCTTTTGGGTCGGTCGCACGGCCGTACTCGATACCTTTCGGGCTGCACTTGACTCCCGGCCGGGAACACCCGGCCGCTCGCTTATCATTAGCGGCGCTCGCGGTATTGGCAAGACGGTGCTCCTCAACGAACTCGAAGATATCGCCTCGAGCCGCGGGTGGATTACGTTGCGCGCCTCGGGCCGCAGCTCCATGGTGGAAGAACTGGTCGATACCACCATCCCGCGCATCATGGACAAGCTTGCCCCAGCGGACAAGCACAAGGTCAATCGCGTCGGCATTGGCGGTTTAGCCACGATTGGCATCCAGCACAACACCGAGGAATCCTACAAACCCACGCTCAACACGCGCCTGCGCGAGCTTTTAGACCTGCTCAAAGGCACAGGCGTTCTGCTCACCATCGACGAAGTACAGGATGCGGACGCCGAGGATCTCACCTCCCTGGCCGTGACTTATCAGGACTTGGTGCGCGATGAACTCGACGTCGCCATTGTGGCCGCGGGCCTGCCGCAAGGAGTTAACCGCCTGCTGGATCTGCCGGGCGTGACCTTCCTGCGCCGCGCGCAGAAGTTCGTCCTGGGCCCGCTCTCCCCCGCAAATGCCGAGGTAGCGTTCACGCAGACGGCGGCGCACTCCGACCTGGAGTTCACCGAGGAGGCCGTAGCGGCTGCAGTACGGCTTTCCCGGGGGTATCCCTACTTGGTGCAGCTCGTCGGATCGCTGGCCTGGGGCAGGGCCCAGCGCGAAGGCGGCAGCCGCATCGAAGAGCGCGACGTTCAGGCGGTATCGGCTGAGGCCATCTCGGTCCTAGGCGCCCAGGTCCACCAGCCGGCCACTCTGGCACTTCCGCCGGCGCAGCGCCTCTTCCTTGAGGCGATGAGCGCGGTCATGAAGGACGGCACGGCAGAAATCAAGAACATTGCGGCGCACCAGGACCGGACGGTGCGCTCACTCTCGGCTACGCGCCAGCGGCTTATCGACGCTGACCTCATCGAACCCACCGCCCACGGCCAGCTCCAGTTCGTCATCCCCTACATGGAGGCCTTCTTCACCGCGACGGACAGTCTGGGGCGCGTGGACTAGAGATCGCCGGCGTCGCGGGTGAGGATATCGGCGGTCTCGGACACCGAGCGCAGAGTGCGGGCGGAGGCCGCGACGGGATAGACGTCGAAGTAATCGACGAGCAGCTCACGGGGCAGGCCCACGTGATCGAGGTGGCGGGCCAGCGCGATCGCCTCGGCGCGGGCATCGGCGCCGGGGATGCCCAGCCCGATGCGGTGGCCGGCGCTGAGGTGCTCCCCCAAGCCGTCGAGATTGCGCGGGGTGTCCAGGCCCCGGAAGTCCGTGAGGAAAGTCGTTGCCGCGGGCGCGAGCGCCCACAGCGGCGGGGCGTGGAGGTAATCCGCCTCGAAAGACTGCAGGAGGTCGAGCGCGACCTCGTCGGGGACGGCGGGGATGGTGTCGAAGTCGGTGGTGCCGGGAAGGCGGCCCGCCGTAACGTCGCTCAGCAAGGGCTCATCGAGTTGGACGACGACCTCCCCGTGGAAACGGCGCGCAACATCCGCGGCGTGGGTACGGAGGCCGTGGCGGAGAGCCTCAGAAAGCTCGGCGAAGGCGCCGCGGTCGGTGAGGACGCGGTGGCCGTCGGCAAGCTCAATGCTCGCCGCGAGTGTCCACGGGCCAAGCGCCTGCACTTTGACGCGCGGCACGGTCTCGCCCCAGACCTCCTGGACCTCGTCGAGATCGCGCTCCAGGCGGTCCCAGGCGCGGCGGGTCAGCAGTTGCGGGCGCGCCGTCATCCGCCACGCGCGCGGCCCGCGGTCGATGGAGATGGCCTCCAGCATGCTGGCCGTGCGGCCCACCGCATCCGAGCCCAAGCCGCGCTCGGGAAGCTGCGGGAGGGCGGGAAGCGCGGTCTCCCCTAGGATGATGTCCGCTGCCTCCGCCATGGACATGCCGGGCATGGGGCCAAGGGCGAATCCGGTCATCTACTTCGTCCCGCAGATGGTGCCGGAACCCAGCACGATATCGCCCAGCTCGTCCGGGCTCGGCAGGTAGAGCACGGCGGCCTGGCCGCGGGCCACGCCGGAGAGAGGCTCGTTAAGCTCCAGCGCCATGCGGTCAGACTCGCGGTCCACGTGCGCGCGGCAGGGCACCACCGAGCCGTGGGCGCGCACCTGTACCTCGCAGTCGAAGTCGCCCTCCATGGCCGGGTGCAGGTACTTCAAGCGGTCGGCCTCAATGCTGGTCACGGCCAAATCAGCGCGCGATCCCACGGTGACGGTGCCGGTGGCGGCGTCGATGTCGGTGACGTAGCGCGGGGAGCCGTCGGCAGTCGGCGTCTTGATGTCGAGCCCCTTGCGCTGGCCGATGGTGTAGTTCCACGCGCCATCATGCTCCTTGAGCTCGTTGCCCGCAGTGTCCACAATCATGCCCGGGCGCAGGCCAATGGAGCGGCCCAGGAAGGCCTGGGTATTGCCGTCCGGAATGAAACAGATGTCATAAGAATCCGGCTTGGAGGCGGTGGAAAAGCCATGGCGCTTGGCCTCCTCGCGGATCTGTGGCTTCGGGGTATCCCCGATGGGGAAGAAGCAGTGGTCCAGCTCCTCCTTGGTGATAACGCCCAGCACATAAGACTGGTCCTTGTTCTCATCCAGGGAGCGGCGCATGTAGCCGTCGGCGTCGATAGTGGCATAGTGGCCCGTTGCCACCGCATCAAATCCCAGCGCCATGCCCTTGCGCAGTAGGGCTGCGAACTTAATCTTCTCATTGCAGCGCAGGCACGGATTGGGGGTCTCACCGCGGGCGTAGGAGTCCACGAAGTCACCGATGACGGCTTCCTTGAACTCCTCGGAGAAGTCCCACACATAGAAGGGAATGCCCAGCTTGTCGCAGATGCGGCGGGCGTCGGCGGAATCCTCCAGCGAGCAGCAGCCGCGCGCCTTCTCCCGGGTCTGCTGGGCGTCCTTGTGCAGGGCCAAGTGCACGCCAATGACGTCGTGGCCCGCCTCCACCGCGCGCGCCGCGGCGACGGAGGAATCGACGCCGCCGGACATGGCTACCAGTACTCGCATGCTCTCCCCTTCTAAAATCTTTGTCGTGCACCCAGGCTAGTCGCGGTGCGCCTCCTACCCCAACACGCCATCGCTCTGAGGTATTCCCTAAGCTAATCAGCATTATGGGCAGGAAACGCAACACCGAACACTCCATCGCGGGCACCTACGAAATCTCCACCGGCGAGCTCGTCGTCGAGCCGGATCCCTTCCGCGACGGCGCCTTCATCCTCAACATCAACGGCGTGCCGTCCTCGCACCTCATCCCTGACGAGCCGCGCGCCCTGGAGTTTGAGTACATGCGCTGGATTGCCGCCGCCGTGGAGAATCTTGCTTCCGGCAAGCGCCTGCTGCATTTGGGCGGCGGGGGCTGTTCCCTGCCCCGCTACTTCGCCGACCTGTGGCCGGATTCCCACAACACGGTGGTCGAACTCGATGCCAAGCTAGCGGAGCTCATCCGTGACCTGGCCGCCATCCCCTCAGCGCCCCGCGTGAAAATCCGCGCCGGCGAGGCCCGCGCAGTCACCGAAGGATTTCCGCCGAACCGCTTCGACGTCATCATCCGGGACGTCTTCGCCGGTGCAGAAACCCCGGAACCTCTCACCACCTTAGAGTTCTTCCAGCACGCCCACGCCACGCTCAGCCCGGGCGGGCTCTACGTGGCCAATTGTGGCGACCACTCCGACCTGCAGGGCGCAAAGGCAGAGCTTGCCGGAATGACGGAAGTCTTTGAGCACGTCGCCGTTATTGCCGATCCTCCCATGCTTAAAGGCCGGCGCTACGGCAACATCATCCTCATCGGCTCGGATACCGAGCTTCCCACAGACGGCTCCCCCGCAGCCGCCACGATATCCAAGCCCCTCTTGTCCGGGGCCGTGCCCGCGCACTACCGCGACGAGGCGTGGACGCGCCACTTCTTCAACGGCGCGAGCCCGCGTCGCGATACGCCCGCGTTCTAAAGCAGGCTGTTGAGCAGGTCCGCCACCTGCTTGGAGTCGAACGCCGGCACCTCGACGCCCGCGCCATGGCCGGCGGTGCGCGCCACGTCGGCGGCGGTGTCCACGTCCTGCTGGTCAATGTTGTTGGAGTCGAAGTCCTGGACATGCTCCGCGTTATCGAGGAACAGGGCCAAGTCGCCGGTGGTGGCGTCGTGGTTGGCCAGCTTGTCCAGGTCGCCGGTGCTAATAGCGCCGGTCTTGAGCAGCTTCTCCGCCTGCTCGATAAGCTCGGTCGGGTCGATGGAAATGCCAGCGTCCTGCGCAGCCTTGGCCACGGCCGGGATTGCCATCGCACCGGCGGCCACGGCGAGGATGCCCGCGATGAGCACGCCGGCGTCATCGCCCAGGTCAATGCCCGGCACCACCAGGTCGTCGACGATGCCGCCGAAGTTGATGTAGTTGCCGTTGGAGAACTCATTCAGCTGCGACTCACTGCCGTTAAACAGGTTCATGTCCACGACGGTCTCGATGCCGGCCACGCGGCCGGAGCCGGAGCGCTGCCAGAAGGCAATCTTGTCCCAGCCACCGACGGGCTCCGGAGCAGTGTCCTGGTAGGCGGCCAGCCACAGCGGGTACTCGGAGAAGCGCGTGGTGTTGCCCATCTGGCCCATCCAGAAGAACTTGTAGGTGTAGAGCATCGGCGTGCGGCCGGTCAATGACTTGACCTCGGTCATGAAGGTGTCGATCCAGTCGGCGAGCTGGTCGGCGCTCAAGCCCTCGGTGACCTCAATGTCCAGCACCGGCGGCAGGGTCTGGGACGGGACCAGGGCGATCTGGGAGGCGAAGCTCGCTGCCTGTTGCTTGGCGTCGCTGGCTGGGCGGGCGTAGTGGTACGCGCCCACCTGGAGGCCGGCTGCCGACGCAGCGTTGGCGTCGCCCACAAACTTCGGATTCACGAAGGAGGTTCCCTCGGTGGCCTTGACGAAGGCGAAGGACTGGCCGTCCGACTTCACAGCATCCCAGTCGATGCCGCGCAAGGACATGTGGTTGTTGCCGGAAACATCCACGCCCTGTGGCGCGGTGGACGGGATGGCAACGGCGGTGGATACGGACAACGCAATGGCCGTTACTGCGGTAACGGCGGCGGTTACAAGGCGACGTGCATGGCTCATGCGCGCAACACTACCGAATTCACCCCAATAATCACAGATGCAACACGCGTAACACTGAGCTCCATTGTCACATTTCTAACGCAACGTGCCCCCGCCGGCACCACCACACGCGCCGGCCACTGGCTTCCTTTGTCGTGTACTACAACTGCGAGTGTTTGGGCAGCGCTTGGCGACGCCCCCACGGTCACCGTTTCGAGTGCAAGACCGGGTTCCCACAGTAGAATCATGTGTTCAGGTCAGGCGAGGCAATAATTTCGTACGCGCTCGCTGGTCTCCGAGGAGCGGGACGTGGGCCTGGAGAAAGGCGGGCCTAAAAGTACTGTTTCATGTAGTCGCGAGAACCCAGGCCGATCGCATCAAAGCACTCTGCCATCGTGGCTTCTTCTTCGAAGTACTCGAGTTCGTCACCTTCGACGCCCCCAGCTCGCGCTTCCTCGAGTTCCTCGAGAGCATCGGCAAGCGCGTACGGTTGCCATACGCTAAGCCCCAGTTTTTCGAAAGCATAAGCCTCTGGAGCTTGACCATCGTCAAGCCGAGCACCGTCGTTGAGCTTCTTCAACAGCTCGGCGCACTCGATGGCGTTCATGTGGGAGAGGTTATGGCCCTCCCATTTCACCGCGACACCGTCTTTTTCAGGGTTGGTTGCAAACTCAATGAATTCGACACCGTTGTCACCGATATGAACCTGAATATTTGCCTGGGAGAAGTACAAGCGGCTCTCACTCGAGTGACTCTCCGGTTCTCCGAGGACTGCTACCACCTGCTCAGCGCTGTCACCGAAACGAATCGTACCTTCGCCAAACGGTGAAGCGAACTGAGCACCTTCATGCGAGAACAACGTAATTGAGGAAGCCATCTGTATCTCCTAGAACTGCCGACCAGGCTCCGCGAGCCTGAACCAATCGGAATGCCTAGAATAAGCCGGGTTGAATGAATACACAACAGGTAGTTTTCGACCAGAAAAACAACCGCTAAGCCGGCGCGTATGGATGCGCCTTCACCAGCTCCAGTCACGGGAACACGTCGTCCGCGTCATACACATCCACCAGCGTCGAGCCGGGATACAGCGCCCGAGCGGGACCACTTTCTCGCGGAACGCGGTGAGGACGAAGTAAGCGGCTGGGCCCGGTCCGAGTTCGAACCGCTTCGATTCCATAGAACGCTGTCGCGGCGCCACACACAACCGATGGGTGCTCCGCTCAGCACAAGGATTCTGGCTCCACAGGTTCCAGGCGGCGACGAGTTCGAACAGCGCCTTCACACCAAAATACCCATCGACGAGGAGGAGGAAAACGTCGCGCTCCACGATAGTGGTTGATCGCTTGGACGCGCGAAGACCTCCGTTGAGCGCAGGGGCATAAAACAGTACTCCCGGGACTCATCGCACGGGGTCGGCGCGTGCGACAGCGTGCAGGAAGAGGTCGACGACTCCCACTGGGGTGCTGACGATGCTAAGGGCTTACGCAGGGACTTGCTTTCAGTATCGAGGCTCGCCTTTTTGCTTGGGCTTGTGCTCAGCCAACCACGTCTTCACAGCACGGGCGGCATCGGCAGCGCGCATGTCGGGGACGTAGGCGTGAATGACGGCTAGGCCGATGGCGGGTAGTGCTAGCTCATCGTTGTAGGCCAGGTACCACTTGTGCTCTTCGGGCTGGAACTTGCGCTTGGAGGCGGCAAGGCTGCGGAAGCCGTATAGTGGCTCCATTTCAGCGCCGAGGCGGGATAAGAGGGCGTCGAGAAGCCCGGGCTCTTCAGGTGTCCCAGATAGCGGCGCGCCGGACAAGGATATCCAAGCACACCCTTCACCGGCGGCAATGATCATGGCTTCAGAAATAAGCAGTTCAATTGCGCCCTTGAAGCCATGGTCCGCGCGGCGCATAACGTCGAGAGTGTAGCCCACCAGAGCGCCATCCTCACGGACTGGGAGCCAGGACGTTACGCCATGAAGCGTTCCCTCCTTGTCAAGGGCGAGCAGCAGCTTGGTGCTTTCCTCCCGCAGCTCTTCCACTCCACCTAAGGTAAATCCCATCTCAGGAAGCGCCTTGTCAGAAACCCATTCCTCTGAGAGTTCAGAGATCTTGTTACGGGTGGCCAAATCCAGATCTTTCCACTCCGTCCACAAGGTGGTTATACCCTCCTTGCCGGCCTTGTTGCGGGCGGTGCGGATATTTTGAAACTTCTTGCCCTTGAACTCGGTGTTGGACGTATCCAGCACGGCCTCTTCAGCGACTTCGAGTCGGCGGAATCCAGGACGAATGAAATCCTCACGCACTGAGTACCAAGCAGGGCGCCAGCCTTGTTCACGAGCGAAGTCCTCAAAAGCGGAGGCGGTGGCTTGTGGCTCATTGCCCACCGGTTCGCCGAGGGTCAACGCAATACCGTTATGGACGCGATAAGCCACGTAGTTGGCGTCCTCATTCTTGCCATTAAAGAAGTAGCGATTGCCCTTCCATAGAGTCATGGCGGAGAGGTGATCACCACTGCCCTGCGCCAGGATGGCACGAGCGTGCTCCCGAGCCTCCGCCACCTCAGGGTTGGCCGGGGTAGCAAACATCCGGTACACCACCCACGCGGTATAAAGCCAGAAGAGCGTACCGACCCACTCGTAGAGGGCCCACGCCAGCCACGTTGTAGGTGCAAGTTTTAGGGGGAATAGAGTAGCTACCACCGGTGGGACATAGCGCAGCGGAAGCTCGGCTAGGATATCGCCCGTCGTGGCGGACTCGACGAAACCGCCCCTGAGGAGTCCTGCGCCGATAAGCCACACAGCGGCCGTGACGGCGAAAGCCGCTACTACTTTGAGCGCAGCGTGGCCGAATGCGCGTGCGCCTTCGCGGATGTGGAACACGCGGCGGTTCCACGCAAGCACGCACAGACACACCGCCCACGGCAGGACAACGGCTGCGAGGTTCACGCCGTAGAGGACCAGACCTTCTTCCTGGAAATCCCAGAGCTGGGCTAACAACACGGTGATGACGAGTACCTGGAGGAGTCCAGAACACCACCAAGCCAAACGGCGGCCGCGGATGAGCCCGAAGCAGAGGACGAGCTGGATCAGAAGGGGTACAAGGCTAGCAATGACCGGCCCGATGCCATGGACACGGGCAACGTCAAGAGCAGCCTGGCAGGCCTGGCTAGCGGGGTTGGCCTGGCAGATTTCATTGGCGTGGTAAGTGGCAGAGTTAAAGGACCACATGAGCTTGGTGACCTGGCTGAAAGGCCCTTCCGCAAGTGGGTCCAGTGCCACGAAGGCCGGGCCGCTGGCCACCGCGCCGAGGGTCAATGCCGTGAGGACGCGGCGCTCAGGCACCGAGGGACGGTGGATGGCAGCAGGGCGTGCGGCGGAGGTGCGCGGAGCAAAGACGGCCCAGGCGATTCCGGCGGCAATAGACATCAGTGCCGCGCTGACACCGAGAATGTCACTTAACGTTCCCCCGTACAGGGCCATGGTCAAGGTGAGGGCCAGTATGCTCAGACGCACTCGCCGCTGCCACAAACGCGACATCCAGGCAGATGCGAATCCCGCAGTTCCCACGATGAAACCGATGGGAGAAAGCGTGGTGGCGCTCAGCAAGTCATCGCCCCAGCGATTCAGGCCGACCATCTCAATACCGTGGGCGGCGACAAACGCCACGGGCACAGCGACGGCCTGTACAACAAGGCCGGCTCCAAGCGTGCGTAACGAACCCAAGCGGTGCTCGGCGGCCAGAACGAAGACTAGGGCCATGAGGCTAAGGACGAAAACTGCGCCAAAGGTCCGCCCAGTAAGCCCAAACGTTTGCGTGATACCGGCAAGGGACGGGACCGCGAGGTTAAGTCCTGCCAAGCCCCACATGAGGATAATGAGCGTCCACGTCACTGGTGTCCGCTGGATAAGGCGGCCGATGGTTCTAGCGCTGAAGATCTGCATCTTGAACTCCATCAAAAGGATCGGTGATGTTCGACAATTCGCCTCGGCGGGCTACCCAGGCGAAAACTTCTCGAAGGGCCGGGCGCCAGACTTCAAAGGAGTGTCCACCAGGACGGGTGGTGTAGAAGGTGGCCATGCCTGCCTCACGGGCGGCAGTACTGAGTTGGCTCAACGCCTCCACGGAGGCCTTGTCTTGGTTACCGGCGATGAACACGACTTGATGGTCGGGATACTTCGTGGTCTTGAGCAAATGGGCAGGGTTGATGGCTTGGTAGGCGGCTTCGTCGCCACCGAAGAACTTCGCCACGGTAGCAGCATGTTTGCCAATCGTTGGCTCAGCCTCACCGGAAATGTCGACAGCTTGGCCAAAGCTTTCCGGATGCTTGGTAATAATCTGCAGGGAGCACGTTCCCCCATAAGACAATCCACCAATTGTCCAGTGTTTCTGGTCTTGATCAACGCGAAAAGAGTGTTTGATGCCCTGTGGTACATCGGTGGTCAGATACGTCATGACATGTGCCATGTCCGAGTCTGCACAAATGGGGTTCGCGGTTTCGCTGCCCGTGGCATCGACGGCTACAACAATGGGGCTTACTCCCCCATTGGCGCGCTGAAATGCGTCGGCCGTTTCCGCTGCTTCGCCAGAGCCGAACCACTGCTCCGGCCCGCCGGGGTTGCCATGGAGAAGAACAAGGACAGGCAGGGTGAGTTCAGGCCTGGTCCAATAGGCCGGCGGAATATAAGCGGTTGCCTGGCGTGCAGCAAAGCCCGATGTCGTACCGGGGAGATCAAGGTGCACAATGGCCGCAGAGTCCGAAGACTTCATGGACTTGAACTGTGCAAGATCCACTTCTTGGGCCACAGGGCTCGGATCTAAAGAGCCGATATCCGGGTAAGACTGGTATTCCATGTTGGCCAGTCCCGCCACGGCCAGCGTAGAGAATACGGCGATAACAGTCATGAGCAGGCGTCGGCCTGCGTGATGTATCAGCGATACCAGCGCCGCGATGGGCACTAAACCAGCCAGGAAAAGGTGGAATGGAACGTCCCAGTGTTTGAGCACGAAGTAGGCCACGACAGCGATGACTGCGGCAATGACGAAGGAGACGAAATCTCGTTTGCGCAACCGCCACGCAATCAATACTGCGCTGATGACGAGAATGGCAATGTAGATTCCACCATTAATGGGATCCGTAAGGGGCAAGCTCAGCACGGACTGGATGACGTTGTTCACGGATTAACCGTAGTCCCACACCGCCGGAAAAGTTCTGATGCTGGGCTGTGAATATGTCCGAAAAGCTGTGTATTTGTGGTGAGTTCAAGTGCTGCGGTGGGAGGTGCGGTCCTACACCGTGGCACGGTCCTACACCGACCGCGCGCGGCGGATAATCTCCGGCAGTTCGTTGATGACCACATCGATGTCTTCGTCGGTGGTGAGTCGGCCCAGGCTGAAGCGCAGGCTCCCGCGGCCGTGTTCCTCGTCGATGCCCATGGCTTCCAACACGTGGGACATGCGGTTGACACCCGCGTGGCAGGCGGAGCCGGCGGAGGCTTCGATGCCGGCGGCGTCGAGCAGCATGATGAGGCTGTCACCGTCCGTGCCGGGGAAGGACACGTGCAGGTGGGAGGCCAGGGTGGGCTCGGCGGAGTTAACGATGATGTTGTCGATGCTGGATTCGATGTCGGCCTTGAGCTTGTCGCGCAAAGCGCTCAGACGTGCAGTCTCCTGCTCCATCTCATCGACGGATTCGCGCAGAGCTGCAGCGAGTGCGCTTGCGCTCGCCACGTCGACGGTGCCAGGGCGGATGCCGCGCTCTTGGCCGCCGCCAAAGGCTAGTGGCAGCGGCGCTGGGGTACGGCGTGCGAGCAGCAGGCCGATGCCGCGGGGACCGCCGAACTTGTGGGCGCTGGCCGCAAGTGTGGTGGCTCCCAGCTCGTGGAAGTTGATGGGCAGCTTGCCGGCGACCTGCACGGCGTCGATATGCACTGGGGTGTTCTGCGCGGCGGCGCGCTGCGCAATGTCGGCCACCGGCTGGATGGCGCCGGTCTCGTTATTGGCCCACATGCAGGTGGCCACCGCGGCCGGGGTATCTAGGGCGCTCAAGTCACTGACGTGCCCCGTGGAATCAACTGGGAGCAGGTCCACGCTGGCCCCGTGCTCAGCATGGAGCTTCTCCACGGTTTCGAGCACGGCAGGGTGCTCGATGGGGGTCGAAACGATGCGCTGCGCTGCTTCGGGCGAAGCCGACTGCGCAGCGCGGTACAGCCCCTGGATGGCAATGTTGTCCGCCTCCGTGCCAGAGGAGGTGAAGATGACCTCGATGGGTTCGCAGCCCAGCAGCTCGGCGACGGTCTCGCGGGCGTCGTCAAGCACGGAGCGCGCTTTGCGGCCTGAGGCGTAGGACGCGCCCGGGTTGAGGGAGCTAGCTGCCGTGGTCCACGCGTCGATGGCGCTTTGGCGCATGGGCTGGGTGGCTGCGTAATCGAGGTAGCGCGGCATTAGTTGCCGGCCTCCTTGCGCTTGGTCAGCTCCGCAGCCAAGGCCGGAGCGATCTCGTGGAGGTCACCCACCACACCGAGGTCGGCGATCTGGAAGAAGGGCTCGTCCTGGTCCTGGTTGACCACGACGATGGTCTCCGAAGTCTGCATGCCGGAGGTGTGCTGGATGGCGCCGGAAATGCCCAGGCCGATGTAGAGCTTCGGGGACACGGTCGCGCCAGTCTGGCCAATCTGGTGGGCAGGGTCGTAGAAACCTTCGTCCACGGCGTCGCGGGTAGCACCGACAGCGCCACCGAGGGAATCGGCAAGCGGCTCCACCACGTCAGCGAACTTATCGCCCACGCCGCGGCCGCCGGCAACGACGACCTTGGCGGACGTTAGCTCCGGACGAGCGGTCTTCTCCGCTGGGGTAAAGGAGGTGACAGTGACATCCTTCGCGGTGGCGGCAGGCAGCTCGAAAGGAGCGGGCGCTGCGGTGACCGGCTGCGGTTCCGCAGTAACGGAGCCGGGACGCAGGGTGTAGATGACAGAACCCGTGGCCTTCGAGGAGGTCTCGTAGGAACCACCGAAGATGGTGTGGTGCGCGGTGCCATCAGCGTTAATGCCGTCGACGTTGACCAAAGCACCCGAGCCCAAGCGGGCGGCGAGGCGGCCGGCGATTTCGTTGTTCGTCGGGGTGGCGGCCAGCACGATGGGCGCCGGGTTGTTGGCGGCCAAGGCGTGGAGCGCGTCCACCTCCGGGGTAACGATACGCTGGTCGTAGTCCGCGGCGGTGGCCTGCACCACCTGGGCCGCACCTAGGGCGCCCAGCTCGGCGTCGAAGGATGCAGCCAGAGCGGCGTCCTTGGCTACGACGACAGCGGAGACGGTGCCGAGTGCGCGGGCAGCGGTGATGAGCTCGCCGGTCACGGGGCTGAGCTGCTCTGCTTCGTGCTCAACTAGGACATAAACGTGAGACATGAACTTTTCTCCTTTAACCCTCGATGAGATTCTTGGCGGCCAGGAAATCGGCGACCTTGGCGGCAGCCACGGCCGGATCTTGTTCGATGATGACTTCACCGGCGGTGCGGGCCGGGCGCTGCGCGGAGGCGGTCACCGTGGTGGTGGACGGCACGCCGTCGATGCCCAGGTCTGCCACGGCGAGCGTGGTCACCTCGGCCTTCTTGGCGGCCATCAGCCCCTTGAAGTTGGGGAAGCGCGGCTTGTCGGCCTTATCCGTAAAGGACAAGATGGCCGGCAGGTTGGCCTCAAGCTCCCAGTGGCCGTGAGCATCCTCGCGGGTACCGGTGGCGGTAGCACCAGCCAGGGAGGCAGCCTTGAGCTCAGTCAGGGCGGGCAGCTGACGGTATTCGGCAAGCAGGCCGGCGACGAGGCCGGTGGAGGCATCGGAGGAGTTGTTGCCCAGGGTGATGACCTGGACCTCGCCGAACTTCTCGCCTACCTGGTTGATGGCGGCGTTGAGGACCCAGGCGGTAGCCAGGGCATCGGCGCCGGCGAGCGAGTCGTCGACCACGTGGACTGCGTGGTCCGCGCCCATGGCCAGGGCCTTGCGCAGGGCTTCGTCGGCAGCCGCCGGGCCCATGGTGAGTGCTACGACCTCGTAGCCGGCGTCGGCGTTGTCGTCGCGCAAACGCAGGGCCTGCTCGACGGAGTACTCATTGACCTCATCGATGACGTTGTCCACCGAGGTGCGGTCCAAGGTGTGGTCCGCCTCCAGGGTCTTCGTTGACCACGTATCCGGTACGTGCTTAACCAGAGCCACGATAGTTGGCATGTGGGCACTTCCCCTTCCACTATTTTTAAGAACAATTAGGGTGCGTAATTACCTTCGGACGATACTACTCGCGGTCCACACAGCAGGGCGACCCCCTGGCTCCCAATGCGGGTAATCACGAGCGCCTTAGCCGTCGAGCCCTTCAGCTTCAGCTTCTTGCGCAGTTGGTCAGGGTCCACGTCTTGGCCGCGCACCAGGATTTCCAGCGAGCCCACGTCGTGCGCCGCCATGGCCGCCTTGAGCTTGCGCATCGGAACTTCTTCGATGAATTCAAATCCGGACGTCCCGGCCGGCAGGCGCTCGCCGGTGAGGTAGGCAATCCGCGGATCGATCTGGTGGAGCCCCTCCCGGGCGGCAAAGTGGCGCACCAGTCCCGCGCGCACGATGGCGCCGTCCGGGTCGATGACGAAGCGCCCCACGGGCCCGGCCTCCGGCAGTTCGCCCTCGGGCACGTCGGAATCGATGACGTCCGTGTGCCCGTGGCGGATGACCACTGCGCGCTTGTCCAGCCCGGCGCTGAGGTCGGGAGTGTAGAGGCAGGTCTCCTTCACGCCACCGTCCACGCTGACCACGCAGGCCAGGCCCTCCCACTCCGAGTGGTCGATGCCGGGCGCGCACTTGATGGCGAGCGTTGGGTGGGCGTCGATAAGCGCCGGCAACGGCGGCAGCAGCTGGTCCAGCTTGGTGATGCGGTTGCCCCCGGCGCGGCGGGCGGGGTCGGCGATGCAGACCTGTGCGCGCGTCGTGGTGCTCAGCGCGTCGGCGCGGAAGACTGGGTGCTCGATGTTGTGGCGCGCCATGGCCACGCGGGAGGCGTCGAGGTCGCTTCCCACGTACTCCCCCGGCTTAAAGGCCTGGCCCTCGGTGCCGATGGAACAGGTGAGGTCGTGGACCAGGTGCACGCCCTGCTCGCGCAGGAAACGCGCGCGGTAAGCCGCCACTGCGGGCGGGGTGGCCTGTTGGGCAGAGTCGTGGTCCATGAGCCAGTGCGCGGGCAGCTTTCCGGAGCGGCGGGCGTGGAGAAGCTCGGAGACGGCGCGTCCGTGTTCGCCAAACCTGTCCTTCAGCGCGGCGGCATCCCGCAGCTGTGACTTCTTAGTCAGCTCCAGCGTGGCGGCCGCCGCGGTGATGTCGGCGGCATGGGTGGCGAGGAACTCGACGTCGTCGGGGGTATAGCTCATGATGGAAAAGGAGTTTAGATGCGATTGACGGGGCTGGTGGTGAAGTACTCGCGGTAGCGCTCATCATCCATGGGGTCCCCGATGATGGGACGCAGGTCCGAAAAGGACGCGTCCTGTAGGACGTCCTGGACGCTGGCGTAGGCGGCTAGGCGCTTGAGCTGCGCCCAGGTGGGGATGGCCAGGCGCACCAGCCCGGCGCGCCAACCATCCAGCACTAGTTGCGGGCGGAACCAGCCGGCGTCGTCTGCCTCCCCGGTGTCGCCGTCCGGCTCTTGACCGTCCGGGAGCACGCCGATGAAGAAGAAGGTGTCGAACCAGTGGCCCTTAAACTCCCCCGCCCAGCGGGACCACGGCTGGAGCATGTCGGCGTCGAGCCGCATGCCGTTGTGGAAGAGGAACTCGGTGAAGGAAATGGCGTGGGTTTCGAGCAATCCCCGCTCGCGGTGGTAGCGGGAGGCGTCGGAGACGATGCCGTCTTCCCGGATTGCAAGAAGCGTGCCGGCTTCCTCAAAGAGCTCGCGGGCGGCGGCGAAGACTAGGGCGTGGGCCTTGTATTTGGTCACGCCCATGCGCCGGGCCAAGGAGATGACGGAACGCCCCGCCCACAGGTCACCGGAGTGCCACATGCGCGGTGGGAAATCACGCGGGTCTACCCCGCCGCCGGGGAAGACGACGTGCCCGGGGTAGTTGCGCATGGTTGGCACTCGCTCTTGGACCCATACCTCGAGCCCGTCGTCGCCATCGCGCAAGAGCAGCACGGTGGCGGCTAGGCGCGCACCGTTAAAGCCGGTGGTCTCGCTGGGATCGATGGCGTCGAGACTGTCGTGGATGGGGTTGCTCATTCAACTTTCCAGGAACGCTCTAGCGGATGCGGCGGGCGAAGTAGCGCTCCCCAATCCGGTCCACCTGGATGGGCTGGTGGAAGGCGGCGGAGAGATTCGCCGACGTGAGCACCGAATTGATGAGGCCTTTGGCCACGACCTTACCCTCATCCAGGAGCATGGCATGCGTAAAGCCGTAGGGAATCTCCTCCACGTGGTGGGTAATCATCACGATGGCGGGGGCGTCCGGGTCGAGTGCGAGGTCCCCCAGGTAGCCCACGAGGTCCTCGCGGCCGCCGAGGTCCATGCCGGCAGACGGCTCATCCAAGATGAGCAGCTCCGGATTAGACATGAGTGCGCGGGCCAGCACGACGCGCTTCTTCTCCCCCTCCGACAGGGTGCCCCAGGTGCGGTCTGCCAGGTGCGACGCCCCGACCTGGGCCAGGATCTCCCCGGCGCGGGAGAAGTCCATGTCCTGGTAGTCCTCGCGCCAGCGCCCCAGCACTGCGTAGCCGGCGGAGATCACCAGGTCGTCCACGCGCTCGCTGTCCGGGATGCGGTGCTGCACGGCGGCCGAGGAGATGCCGATGGCCGCGCGCAGGTCGCGCATGTCCGTCTTGCCAATGCGCTCACCCATGATGAAGGCGCGCCCCGCGGAGGGGAACTCCTCGGCGGCGGCCATGCGCACCAGCGAGGTCTTCCCGGCGCCGTTGGGGCCGATGATGACCCAGCGCTCGTCGAGTTCTACCTGCCAGTCCACGGGCCCTACCAGGGTGCGCCCGCCGCGGCGCAGTTCCACTCCGCGGAAGTCAATGAGCCAGTCCTCGTCGGTCTCGCTCTCCGGGGAGGGCACGGGGTTGTTCACAGCAGAAGTCGCGGGGTTCACAGGATCCATGTCTCCTATTGTGGCCGAATTCTTCCTTCCCCGGTGAAAGTGACACAGCTGCATTATTCTATGGGCATGACTCAACGCCTTGGTATAGACGATGTCCGCCCTTGCCTCCACGGAGGCATCGCCTCCAAAGCCGTGGTCGGTGAGGTTGTCCCGGTAACTGCTCTGGTGTGGCGCGAGGGCCACGACGCCGTTGCCGCCACCCTGTCAGTGTGGAACACCGAATCCCCTTCCACCTCTTCCTACACCATGACGGTGGATCCGGAGGACCAGGACCGCGTCCACGGCGTGTTTACTCCGGCGACTCCCGGCCGCTGGTTCTTCCGGGTCGATGCGTGGTCGGATCCCATGTCCACGTGGCGCAACGCGGTGACCAAGAAGATGGAGGCCGGCCAGTCTGTCCACGAGCTCAATAACGATCTCCTCCACGGCGCCGAGCTCTTTGAGGAAGCGGCCATCCAGTCTCCCAGCGAGAAGGCCGAAAAGCTCTTCCAGGCGTCGAAGGAGCTGCGGGACGAGACTGTGGACGTCGATCAGCGCGTGCGCACCGCGCTGGGCGACGATACCTGGGACGCCCTCCGCCGCCACCCGCTGCGCCACTTATTGGTGGAGGGAGATATTCACGAGGTGTTGGTGGAGCGCCGTGAGGCCTTATTTAGCTCCTGGTACGAGCTCTTCCCGCGCTCCACCGGCGGCTGGGACGCCGAGGGAAACCCGGTGCACGGCACCTTCCAGACCACCGCCGCCGAATTGGAGCGCGTGGCCAGCATGGGTTTCGACACCGTCTACTTCCCGCCCATCCACCCCATCGGTGAGGTTCACCGCAAGGGCAAGAACAACTCCGTGGTGGCGGAGCCGGGCGATGTCGGCTCGCCGTGGGCCATCCAGGACCACTCCACGACCCACCCGGAGCTGGGTACCATGGAGGACTTTAAGGAGCTGGTCGCCCACGCCGAAGAGCTAGGCCTCGAGGTAGCCATCGACTTGGCCCTGCAGGCCTCCCCGGACCACCCGTGGGCCAAGACCAACCCGGAGTTCTTCACCGTGTTGGCGGATGGGACCATTGCCTACGCGGAGAACCCGCCGAAGAAGTACCAGGACATCTACCCGCTCAACTTCGACAACGATCCGGACGCCATCTACGCCGAGATTTACCGCATCGTCATGATCTGGGTGGACGCCGGCGTGAGAACCTTCCGCGTGGATAACCCGCACACCAAGCCGGCAAACTTCTGGAACTGGTTGATCTCCAAGGTCCACGTCACCCACCCGGAGGTCATCTTCCTGTCCGAGGCCTTTACCCGCGCCCCGCGCCTGTTCGGCTTGGCCAAGGCTGGCTTTACCCAGTCCTACACTTACTTCACCTGGCAGACCTCCAAGTATGACCTGACCAAGTTCGCTGAGATGCACGTAGAGCAGGCGGATATTTGCCGCCCCAACCTCTTTGTCAACACCCCGGATATCCTGCACGAGTCCCTGCAGACCGGCGGGCGCGCCATGTTTGCCATCCGCGCCACCCTGGCCGCCACCTTGTCCCCGCTGTGGGGCGTGTACTCCGGCTTCGAGCTCTACGAGCACCAGGCGGTCACACCTGGCAGCGAGGAGTACCTCGACTCGGAGAAATACCAGCTGCGGCCGCGTGACTTCCAGGCGGCGGTGAAGTCGGGCGACTCTCTGGAGTCCTACCTGCGCCTGCTCAACCTCATCCGCCGCGAGAACCCGGCCCTGCAGCAGCTGCGCTCGCTGCGCTTCCACCACACGGATAATGACGCCATCATGGCCTATTCCAAGGCAGACGCAGCTACGGGCAACGTTGTGCTCGTGGTGGTCAACCTGGACCCGCGCAACGCGCAGGAGGCTACGGTGCACCTCGATCTTCCGGCAGTGGGCCGCCATCCGGGCGATACGTTTACCGTGCAGGATGCGATCAGCGGCGCGGCCTACGAGTGGTCGGACCACAACTTCGTGCGCTTGGAGCCGCTGCGGGACGTGGCCCACGTCTTCATCCTCCCGCCGGCAGCCCACGACCTGCAGGAACGCCTGGCCTGGCGGCGGGTGGAGGACTACCGCGCCTAATTTGTCTTAGGCTCCGCGCGCAGGCGCGTGATTAGGTAATTTGGTCTGTATGAACATCCCGGCATCCGACCTTGAACGCCTCAATATTTGCCGCCACCACGCGCCGCACGATTTTTACGGGTGGCACGCAGGCACCGTCCTTACCCGCCGCCCCGGGGCCGAAGCTGTAGAGCTGGTCACCGCAACTGACAGCATCGCCATGACTCCTGCAGGCAACGACCTGTGGGAGGCACCGCTGGCGGTTGAGGAAGACTACCGCCTGCGGATCACATACCCGGGCCAGCCTGCCGTCGAGGTCGCCGACGGCTACCACTTCCTGCCCACCTTGGGCACGCTGGACCTGCACCTGATTGGTGAGGGCCGCCACGAGCGCCTCTGGGAGGTGCTCGGCGCCAACCTGAAGTCCTACACCACGGACATGGGTGAGGTCACCGGCACCGCCTTCGCCGTGTGGGCGCCGAACGCCGAAGGTGTAGCCGTAGTCGGAGATTTCTGCGGCTGGAACCCCACGCAGTTCCCCATGCGCGCCTTGGGCTCCACCGGTGTGTGGGAAGTGTTTATCCCCGGCGTGGGTGAGGGCGAGCGTTACAAGTTCGCCGTCCACGGCAAGAACTCCCCGCGCGTGGACAAGGCGGATCCGCTGGCCAAGCGCACCATCGCGCCGCCGGAAACCGCCTCTGTGGTCTCCAGCACCACCTTCGCGTGGAGCGACGCGGAGTGGATGTCCGCACGCACTGATGACCTAGATGTGCCGATGAGCATCTACGAGCTGCACGTGGGCTCGTGGAAGATCGGCGCCAACTATAACTCCCTGCGCCAGGAGCTCATCCCCTACCTCCAGGAGCACGGCTACACCCATGTGGAGCTGCTCCCGGTAGCGGAGCACCCGTTCGGCGGCTCCTGGGGCTACCAGGTCTCCGGCTACTACGCTCCATCAGCCCGCTGGGGCTCTCCGGACGAGCTGCGCGCGCTTATCGACGACTTGCATAACGCCGGCATCGGCGTCTTCATCGACTGGGTTCCCGCCCACTTCCCCAAGGACGAGTGGGCCCTCGGACGCTTCGACGGCCAGGCCCTCTACGAGCACCCGGACCCGCGCCGCGGTGAGCAGGCCGACTGGGGCACGTACGTCTTCGACTTCGGCCGCAACGAGGTCCGCAACTTCCTCGTGGCCAATGCCCTGTACTGGGCCGAGGAGTTCCACATCGATGGCCTGCGCGTCGACGCCGTGGCGTCCATGCTCTACCTGGATTACTCCCGCGAGGAGTGGCTGCCCAACATCTACGGCGGACGCGAGAACCTGGAGGCCGTCCAGTTCCTGCAGGAGACCAACGCCACGCTGCACCGCACCAACCCGGGCGTGCTGACCATCGCGGAGGAATCCACCTCCTGGCCGGGCGTGACCGCCCCGACCACCGAGGGCGGCCTGGGCTTCAACCTGAAGTGGAACATGGGTTGGATGAATGACACCCTGGAGTACTTCAAACACGAGCCCATCCACCGCCGCTACCACCATGGCGAACTGACCTTTTCCATGGTTTACGCCTACTCCGAGCGCTACGTGCTGCCGTTTAGCCACGACGAGGTCGTCCACGGCAAGGGCTCACTGTGGGAGCGTATGCCGGGCGATGACTGGAACAAGGCCGCAGGCCTGCGCGCCCTCTACGGCTACATGTTCTCCCACCCAGGCAAGCAGCTCATGTTCATGGGCCAAGAATTCGGCCAGACCACCGAGTGGGCCGAGGGCAACTCCGTGGATTGGTCCAATCTGGAAGGCTGGGGCAACGAGTGGCACCACGGTATTAAGCGCCTCGTGCGTGACCTCAACGTGGTGTACAAGCAGCACCCGGCTCTGTGGTCGCAGGACTTCAGCCAAGACGGCTTCCAGTGGGTGAAGGCTGACGACGCCAACAACAACATGCTGGGCTATGTCCGCTATGGCAAGGACGGATCTGCGCTTCTCGCGGTGTGCAACTTCTCCGGCAGCTCCGTGCCGAACTACGACCTGTGGGTGCCGCGCGATGGCGAGTGGGAGCTGGTCATCAACACCGATGACGCCGTGTACCAGGGTGCTGGCAACGACCTACCCCACCACCTTCGCTCGGAAGGCAACCACCTGCACCTGCACCTGCCGGCTAACTCGGTGCAGTGGTACTCTTTCCGCGGCTAAAACGCAGATAAAGTTACCTACGATATTCCTAAAGAGCCGGGCACCTTTACCGAAGTAGATGGTATCTCGCTTAAAGTTCCTGAATGGGGCTACGACCAGAGCTTTGGTGGGGACAGGTTCGCTATCGGGCGTTACGACTGTCCCGAGTATTCACATCATGCTGATTTGTGTAGGTTTACCAATCCTATTGATGATCATACGTAAACCCCGTTAAGGGGAGGAGGCAAGTATGCAGAGCTTTCTGTGGGAAGATTTTTGTGAAAACCAAGGAGTCACTGAATGTGAAGAAATAGTGGACTTGTGCGCCTCTGGTGTGCTGAAGCAGCTCATGGCACATAACCTCACAAGAGAAGTCTCTTACGATTGCATCTATTATCCCGACGGTACTGCTGATGAAGACGGACCGTTCACTGACTACACGACCTATCACGTTGATGCTTATCCTGCTCAATCGGAACTAATTACCTTCAGAAACGGCGTGGAGATCAGTCACGACGGCCCATATGCTTGTAATAATCAGTTAATCCACCTAGGTGCTCCACCTTCTGGCGCTGGAGGACCTAGCGTATTTCTCTATTACAATCGGTATCCGGAATTTTGGGGTAACACGTTTAAAAATCCACCGTGGTTACACTATCCGCGGTCTATTACGCGGGCGTCCAAAGCAGGGTTTGAACATTATATCCGCGTGGTGAGCTACTCCGACGATGAGATGAAAAGACACCAGATGTGGAAAGAAGTCATTATCGACACGGAAATCTCGATGGCTGTTCTCTTTGCCCGTCATATCGGATCGGATGTTGATAGCGTGTGGACAATGGTTCATCTGGAGGAGCGAAATGACTGGCGCCAGCCAGAGCTCAAAACATTTGACTATCACTGGAGTTTCGGAGACCAGCAGCCGCTGACTTAGCTTTCGATTGGGCGCATCACCGCTTCTTGGACCCATAATCACACTTTTGGGCAGGCCCCTTCGTGGACTGGTCCAACTTGGAGGGCTGGGGCAATGAGTGGCATCACGGCATCAAGCGCCTCGTACGCGATCTCAACGCGGTGTACAAGCAGCACCCGGCGCTGTGGTCGCAGGATTACACCCAGGACGGCTTCCAGTGGGTCAAGGCCGATGACGCGAATAACAACATGCTGGGCTATGTCCGCTACGGCAAGGACGGCTCCGCCCTTCTTGCGGTGTGCAACTTCTCTGGCAGCTCCGTGCCGAACTATGACCTGTGGGTCCCGCGCGACGGCGACTGGGAGCTCGTCCTCAACACGGACGATGCTGTCTACCAGGGCGCCGGCAACGACCTGCCGCACCACGTGCGCTCGGAGGGCAACAACCTTCACCTGCACCTGCCGGCTAATTCGGTGCAGTGGTACGCCTTCCGCGGCTAGGCCTGAAGCTAGACTGTCGAAACACAACTGCCCAAACTGACAAAAGTATCCTCTGGGATTCGATCCCAGCGCCTATCTTTGTCAGTTCGGGCAGTTGCCTTTTTAATCTTGCGCGTGAGCGCTAATGAAGTCACGAACGCGCGAATCAATATCATCGCGCAACGCGTCCATGCGTTCCTCGCCCTCCATGCCGCGCAGCGAGGGATCCTCGATGTCCCAGCGCTCGGCCTCACCGTCGTAGTGTGCATCACCAACGACGACGACATGGTCGACGGAGGCTGCCAAGGATGAATCGATGAGCGTCGGGGTTCCCGACATATCGGCACCCACCTTGGCTAGCGAGGCCTGTGCTTCGGCGTTCACGCCTTGCTCACGATGCTGCTCAGTGGTCTTTACGCCAGCGGAATAGATATCCCAGTCCGGAGCGTGCTTCTTAGCTAGAGCGGCCGCCATCTGGGACTTGCCGCGGTTTGTGTTGCAGAGAAAAAGTACGGAAGTCATACCTCCGTACTCTAGTCGTGCGTTACCCGACCGTCTTCTCAATATCGTAGTAGACCGGCAGGGACTTCCAATTGAAGGTCACATTGCTGACATTCTCTGACCAGCCGCCGACGACGTTCGGGTAGAACAGCGGAATGGAGGGCAGATCCTGCAGCAGCAGTTCTTGTGCCTTGTTGTAGAGCTTTGCGGCTTCCTCCTCGTTGGCGGCGCCGTTCGCTTTCACAATCAGCTCATCAAACTCCGGGTTGGAGTACTTCGAATCATTTGAAGCAACGCCAGTTGTAAAATTCGGGCCCAGGAAGTTGCCCATGGACGGGTAATCCGCAATCCATGCCGTGCGGTAGGCACCGTCCATGCGCTCGGAACGGTAGGCCTCACGGAAGGACTTAAAGTCCGGATACGGGTTGCCCACCGCCTGGATACCCAACGTGTTGCTGATGTTGTTGGCTACCGCGTCAGCCCAGTCCTTGTTATCGCCGTCGGTGTTGTAGTTGATGGGGAACGTGCCCTCGAAGGCGCCGTACTTCTTATCTGCCTCTGCCCAGAGCTCCTTGGCTTTCTCCGGGTTGTAGTCCAGATTCTCTGAGCCTGGCAGGCTGTCGCTGTAGCCCTGCAGCACTGGAGAGGTGAACTCACGGGCCGGAGTGCGGGTGCCGTGGAAGATGGTCGTAGCAATCTCCTCGCGGTTAATCGCCATGGAGATAGCGCGGCGGCGCAGGAGGCCCTCTTCCCCACTGAAGTGCGGGGTGTCTACGTGAATGGTCATTTCCAAATAGGTGGCGGCTGGCTTGGTTTCCTGGCGCTCGCCGAGGTCCTGCTCATAGCTGCCAAACGCCGAGGACGGAATGGCCTCGAGCACGTCTAGGTTGTTGGACAGAAGATCCATGTAGGAGGCACCGCTGTCGGCGTAGAACACGAACTCAATGCCGTCATTCTTCGGGGTGCGCTCGCCACTGTATTCCGGGTTCGGCTCGATGACGAGATTCTGGTTATGGTTCCATTCCTTGAGGATGTAGGGGCCATTAGACACTGGCTGCTCTCCGAAGGCCTGCGGGTCCTCCAAGGCTGAGGGAGGCAGTGGGAAATAGGCGTTGTAGCCCAGGCGGCTGGGGAAGTCGCTCTCCGGCTGGGTGAGCTCGATGGTGAAAGTGCGGTCATCGATAACCTTCAGGCCCTCCATCTCCTCCACCCCCTCACCGTAGCCCTTGATGGAGGAAAAGAAGCTTTCATTAAGCTGCTCGTTGGCCACCGCGTAGTTCCACGTATCGACGAAGGTCGCGGCCGTTACGGGAGTTCCATCGGAAAACGTAATGTCAGGTTTCAGGGTGACCTTGTAGGTCTTATCCCCTTCCTTGTCGATGGACTCTGCCATCTCGTTGTGGACCTCGCCCTCCGCATCGTAATAAACGAGGCCGGAATAGAGCATGTCTACCACGCGGCCGCCGCCGTTCTCATTAGTCATGGCCGGGATAAGGCCCTGCTGCGGTTCGGTGCCCGGAACGCGGATGATCGCCGCATCATCAGAGCCCGACGCAGAGTTGCTCCCTCCGCAAGCTACGAGGGACAGGGTGAGAGCCGCCGTGCCGCAGACAGCGGCCGCCGAGCGGAGGGTGCGAGATGTGTGCATGAGATTCCTTCTGTTAGAGCACCACAAGACAATAATGTGGGTTAGAACACTTTTTAGAATCTAGCATGCGCCACGTCACACTCAAGCAAAACGAGAAAAGACCCCGCGCACCACTAGGTGCGACAAGGTCTCTTCTCAGTGGCGAACCCCGGGAGTGAGATATCACACTGCGGGCCGGAGCCCTAGTAAGCGTCAGCGCCCTTCTGGTAGTTATCAAGGTCCACCTGCTGGGTCGGCTGCAGACGCTCAGTCGCAGGATTCACCACATGCGGACGCGCGAGGTCTACTTCAGAGTCATCTACGTGCTCCGTGTACGGAAGCTCGCCGTTGAGCACCTTGTGCACGCGATGCATATCAACGGTGTGGGTCCAACGCCCCACCAGGATGGTGGCCAGTGCATTGCCTGCGAAATTGGTCAAAGCACGGGCTTCAGACATAAAGCGGTCAATACCGACGATGATTCCGACGCCGTCGAGAAGCTCAGGCCTATGTGATTGCAAACCAGCAGCCAACGTGGCCAAGCCGGCGCCGGACACACCTGCAGCGCCCTTCGACGCGATAATCATGAAGACGAGCAAGCCAATCTGTTCACCCAGGTTCATAGGCTTATTCATGGCATCGGAAATAAAGATAGACGCCATGGTCAAGTAGATTGCTGTGCCGTCGAGGTTAAAGGAGTATCCGGTCGGCACAACAATGCCTACCGTAGGCTTTTCAACGCCCACATGCTCCATTTTGCGCATCAAGTTCGGCAGCGCAGACTCCGAAGACGAGGTAGCAACGATGAGAAGGAACTCGCGGCCCAAATACTTGCACAGCTTGAAAATGCTAATTCCGCCAAAGACACGCGCAATCAGTCCCAGAATCACAAAGACGAAGAGGAAGCAGGTGATGTAGAAGGCCAGCATCAGTACGGCGAGGGACTTCACTGCGGCAAAGCCCGTTGCGCCAACCATTGCTCACCACAGCGTTACTAAATCCGTGGTCCTAACATTTTTCTCACTCTCTGCTATGAACATGAATCTATGGTAAAGATAGCAACAGCGCCTTGATTACAGTGGATGCCGAAACCCTCTCACGGGGAACTAACACCATTCCGCCGTGAGGCCAACGTGAAAACTTTACATCCGAAAGCCAATCCCCCTATCCAAGCAAGATAGCAAACCGCTAGAAGCGCCCAAAGCACCACCACTGCTCGCTTTTATCCCATGCACATCGCACCACATTCACTTGGAAAGGAGCTCCAGTGACTCTGTTCGAAAAACCTATCGTTCTTGCGCCTATGGCAGGAGGGCCGTCAACTCCTGAGCTATGCGCAGCAGTAACCAATGCGGGCGGGTTAGGCTTTCTCGCCGGCGGCTACCTCACTCCAGAGAAGCTTGAAGAACAAGTAAGCACTGTTGAGTCTTTAACTACTCAGCCGTTTGGGATTAACCTGTTTTACCCTTCCCATCCCAATTCTGACCAGTACGCCGAATACTCTAAGTATCATCAGGCACTGACTAAAAAGTGCGTAAGCCACTCCGATTTTCCTTCACGCCCTAAGTGGTCAGATGATCATTACGATCGAAAGCTCGATATTGCGCTGAAGTCCAACGCTAAGTTCATTTCCTTAACTTTCGGATACCCTGACGCAAATATGCTAAAAACGATTCGTCGAGCAGGCAAGAAAGTAGTTCTCAATGCCACAACTCCACGAGAAATTGATCACATCATCCAGCTCGACTGCGATATTCTGTCTCTTCAAGGAAAGGCTGCTGGCGGTCACCGGGCAACAGTCCTAGACAATAACATAGAGGGATCTTCCTACGATGCAAAAACTCTCCTGCACCATGCAGTAGCGAAGACAGAAAAACCTGTATTTGCCGGCGGGGGCGTAGGTACAGCAGAAGATACACTAGACCTACTCAGATCCGGCGCAACCGCAGTAATTGTAGGGACTCGTTTCCTCACTGCGCAGGAAGCAGGGACAAAAGACACACACCGGCATGCACTTCTGGAGCTAACTAACCGAAACACTGTTATTACCCATGCCTTCTCCGGGAAACCGGCTCGAGCAATTTCCAATACATTCACCAAAACATTCACACCACAGGCACCCTACATCTACCCCGAAATCCACTACTTAACTGCGGGAATGAGAGCTGAGGCCAATAACGCAAAGGATCCCGAATATCTTAACCTGTGGGCAGGCGAAGGATTCGCTTATTGCCGAGAAGCAACTGCCAAACAAATCATTGACGAACTCTTACCATACTCACAAGCGCAAGAATCGTCCAAAGTAAGTTTTTCGCACACAGACGTAGCTGTAATCGGTGGTGGACCACGAGGAATGGCCGTCATTGAAAGACTCATCTCACGCATCAAGGACGAAAACTTAAACAAGTCAATCCATATTGTCTGGTATGACGATAGCGGCTTTGGATCGGGTAGAGTTTGGAGCCCCTACCAGTGTCAATTGCTGCTCATGAATACTGTTACAGCACAATTGTCAGCTTTTCCCGACGAATCTGCGGGACTTTCCGGCCAACATGCCACTGGACCCACATTTTATGACTGGCTTAAATCAAACGATGCTCGAGAATTCTTATCTTCCGACCCTGTACTGCTAGCAGAAGCAAGCTCCGCCACCGAGGATACTTATAGTTCTCGCGCTCTCTATGGAGCCTATCTTCAATGGTCAGTGAATCAACTACTTAAGGACTCAAGGGAATATTCCCCAATCGAATTGGTCGCTAGGCGAGCAGTATCCTTTGAAAAGAAAAAGGATTCACTTCTCATACACGACAGTCTCGGAGGGTGTGTAGAAGCTAAATCTGTAGTGCTGTCTCTAGGCCACACTTCGCAGAATCTCTCCGGAAAGGAAGAGAGTCTTTCTAAAAAAGCTAAGGAATCGACAGTAACTTATCTTCCCAGTGGGGACGCATCTATCCAAAAAGCTGCAAAGCTCCCCGCAAGAGAATCAATCATTCTCCGAGGCATGGGCCTCACCTTCTTTGACTATATGATCCTCCTAACGGAAGGAAGAGGTGGGCAATTTAGAGAAAATGCACACGGAAAGCACTACATACCTTCCGGGAAAGAACCGCATATCATCGCATGTTCTCGAAAGGGAGCGCCCCACCATGCCCGTGGAAAAAATCAAAAACGTCCTGACGAACGATGGGTTCCACGAATCCTAACCGAAGAGTACGCTGCTACTCTTTCGAACGCTACATTCTCTATAGACGTCTGGCCCCAAATCGCTCAGGAAGTTGAACTAGCTTTCACAATTTCACTCCTTGAAGCAAACAACGCCGATTACGATGAAGAATCTCTTGTTAGCCTTGCAAAGCAGGGGGGCCACAGTTTAGTTGAATGGCGACACAGCCAAGGATATACAGAGACCTTGGATTGGGGTGAGCTTTTTCAGGCAAAGTGGACCAACTCCCCTGGAGAGAAGCTCCGCGACTACCAAGACACAGTCGCTTCGAAGATTGAAAATGACATCGCCGAGGCAGAAAAAGGAAATAAATCCGGGCCACTCAAAGCTGCACTAGACGTATTTAGAGACATTAGAAACGAGGTTCGCGAATGTGTTCAATACGGGCGTATAACGGGAGAGTCCTTCAAGGAAGAACTCTTAGCTAGGTATAGCCCTACTAACGCTTTCCTTTCTATTGGCCCCCCGATCCAAAGACTGGAGCAAATGCAAGCTCTAATCAAAGCGGGTATCTTAACTGTGCTCCCTGCTGATCCAATCATCTCCATAGATGAGTCAAGCGGAAAAGTTGACTATTTCAATCCATCGATGCCGCAAGAGAAAGGAGAAGCAACGGCTCTAGTGGAAGCAAGATTACCAACATCATCTATTCAAAATACAGCAGATCCGCTCATCGTTTCAGCTACATCACTTGGCCTTATCAGGCCACACTATTTTAAAAATACCCCCTGTGTATCCGGGGCAATTGATGTGGATCCACACAGTTTCAGGGTGCAGTCTGAGAACGAACAAAGCGTTTCTCTCTATGCATACGGGATTCCCCTCGAGGGCCTACAGTGGGGAACCGCTGCCACTATACGCCCGTTTGTAAACTCTGTGATTATTCACGATGCAGACGCAATCGCTTCAAGCATTCAGGAGGACCTTCATGAGCAAAAGAAACAATAACGCCGATCAAATCCGTCGACAGGTTCTAGGCGACAACTACGTCAACAATACGCTCAACGGTTGGGAACCCGCACGACCTGTTCTGGAACTTTTGGAAAATACTCCCTGGGGTTTTCTTTGGCCGCGCGAACAATTGTCTTTGCAATCTCGCAGTCTAATCACAGTAGCTATTCTTGCAGCCCTTGACCGGCATAAAGAGCTAGAAACGCATATTCGCGGAGCTAGAAGAAATGGGTGTAGCTTCGAAGAGATTATCGAAGCAATCCTTCATTCTGGTGTTTATTCAGGAATGCCTACAGCAGTGGAGGGAGCTAAAATTGCCCAACGCATCGCTACGGAAGAGCAACAAGTAACTTCATAAGTAACCGGATTCAGATAGATGAAAGCAACGTATTCAAGCATTCAAGGCACCCTTGGACTTGCAGTGGCAATGGGGATCGGCAGGTTCTTCTATACGCCACTGCTTCCCCTCATGATGGCAGCTTTACACTGGTCAAGTTCCATCTCGTCCTGGATTGCAGTATCAAATTATCTCGGCTATCTGCTCGGGTCTTTGACTCTTTCTAAAAACTGGCTATCTAAAACGAAAACTCTTTATCGCAGTTCCTTAATATTTTCAACTCTACTGCTTGCTGCAATGGCGTTGACAGATAGTCCAGGAATGCATGTTTTACTACGGTTCTTAGCCGGCATAGCGTCTGCATTCATTTTTGTATGCATCACCCAGTTTGTTACCCAAAATGTACAGTCCCCCTCTCTAGTTGGCTTTGTTTATGGTGGTGTTGGCTTAGGCATTACCGTTTCTGGACTAACGGTGTGGTCACTAGGTCAAACCTTGGCATGGACACACTTGTGGGGTATCGCTACCCTAATCAGTGCGTTATTTAGCATCATCGCCTGGACTTGGCCCATTGGCTCTGAAGAGAAGACTAAGGATCGCAAGGTACTGGCCAGTTCTACGGAACGATCCACCCCAGAACTTCATCAAGCTTTTCGATTACTGAATGCGGGATACTTTTTTCAAGGTTTCGGATACATTATTATTGGCACATATCTCGTTGTGCTGGCCGGCCCTGTTTTCGGCTCATCAGCAGCTGCCATCACATGGGCCGTAGCTGGCGTCGCAGCAATCCCCTCTCCCTATTTCTGGTCAGCACTTGCAGAGCGTTTTGGCCGACGTCGTGCATTACTTGGCTGCTATACACTCCAAGTAGCTGGAGCAATTGCCGCCACTTTTGGCAATACGACTGTTTTACTGATGGTTGCTGCCGTTCTTTTTGGTGCTACTTTCATGGGAATTACGATGCTTACTATTTCAACGGGCGTCACTTATGGAATAAACGGTGGAGCTGCACGTTTAACGACTTGGTATAGCCTAGGACAAGTCGTCGGCCCTGCGGCCATTGGAGTGCTGTTGTCAAACTCAATCCGCACATCATTTATCATTGCAACCATTGCTATCATCATCGGTATGGTGACAATTAAGGCCTCAAGATTATAATTCATATTCAGCCTCTCGGGCGCAGCATCGATTGACCCCTTCACCCGCCCGCGGCCGCTGCTACCGCCTACGATATCAGCGCAACGAAGGACTTCATCCGTGCTTGGCAACGCTGGCAACACCAGGCAGAGGCTACCTACACCTCCCGCAATTGATCGAGCGCGGGCCTCGGCAAGAACAATGTTCTCACCCGTGTAACGATCAACGGTGCCGGAACGCATCACCGCTGCTGCAGGACTCGCTACCGCAAACACCGGACCTACTTCCAGTGGAGGGACTTAAGCACCTATGACCTGCGCCGCCTCGCGCCGTGTTTAACTTGGTTGCATGCCAACCCTGACTCCAGAAAATGGGAACGGGGCGCTCCAGTAGAAGGTGTAGACGGCAAGTGGATCGGTACCCACCGCCGCTTACCCCTCACTATCAGCAAGGAGCTTAAACGCAACCGAGATGAATTTGGGGTGTATCTTCCCACGCATGCGCACCGTAAATCGGTGTTGCGTA
>OJLL01000005.1_pt1 | contig 82729 bp, 76 predicted proteins | sample 1596941 | NCBI WGS metagenome assembly OJLL01 (sample SAMEA3904689, study PRJEB24821) | metagenome | biome: Builtin; feature: hospital; material: surface | place: USA | collected 2013-08-13 | reverse complement strand
GGGGGTATTAGAAACCTACTTCCACTACCGCAACTCGGGGATCGCGCTAGTGGAAAAAGCATCCAGCTCACCCGACGAGCTCCGCGCGCTCGGCGCCGACCCAGCCGACGCCGCAGAACTCGCACGCCTGCACCGCATCTACTTCGGGCCTACCCGCTTTACCGGCAAACAACGCACAGCCCGCACCGCGGCTATAGCCCAGAAGCACGGACTAGCCACCCTCAACCTGATTGAGTCCTACACCTCTCGGGTGAAGAAAGACCTCGACGCCTGGAACCTCCGCGTCACACTCGCTTCCACACCAGCTCACAACATCCGGGAAGTAGCCACCAAACGCCTCAAAGAACTACGCCGCACACGCGCACCCAAACCCGGAGTCAGGTTCACCTACCGCTCCACCGGCCCAAACTCCATAACGATCACCGATAACGCACAAGTTATCGCCGACATCCGCGGCACCCTCGAATCCATCAACAAAAACGACCTGCTCGATGCTGCCAAAACAGCAGTCCTCGACGGCCAAGCCGGTGCGAAACCCGCCATCCACGCCCAAGTCGTAGTCACCCTGGACGAATTCGACCGCATAATTAACGGCGACGGCGACGAAATCGAACTCCAACTAACTAACGGCGGGCGCATGACCGGGGCCGAATTCCTCACCCATAAACTCGCCTCCATCGGATACGCCACCATCGTCCACCCCATCGAAGGCCCCATCAACTCCTACGACCTCCAACGCCACGCCAGCTGGAAACAACGCCTCACCCTCTGTGCTGAAACCCAAACCTGCGCACGGCCCGGCTGCAACAAACCAGCCGACTACTGCCAGGTCCACCACATCATCCCCTGGCAAGCAGGCGGCTACACCAACATCAAGAACCTGACCTTCCTGTGCGCCTACCACAACGGCATCAACGACGATGACCCGCAAAGACCCACAGGACGCGGCTACGTCTTCCGAATCCCCGGCGGCATCACCCACATCCCACCCTGGGGACTACCCATAACCGCCACACCCGAATACCAACAAGCCGTAGCCAGACTCACCGCCGAACAACCACCCGACCCACCACCAGGCACGGGCTAACCACCCACAACAAACACCAAAGCCCGCCAACCACACCCCGGTCAGCGGGCTACAAGGCGTGCGTTACACTGCGGCAATGATTGATTTTTCAGCCTCCGCCGAGGTGGTAGCCCCACAGCTGCTCGGCGCGGTGCTCAGCCACAACGGGGTGTCCGTGCGCCTCACTGAGGTCGAGGCCTACCTCGGAGAGCGCGACGCCGCCTCCCACACCTTTTCCGGGCGCACCGCGCGCAACGCGGCCATGTTCGGCCCTCCCGGGCATCTCTACGTCTATACCTCCTACGGCATCCACCGCAACGGCAACATTGTCTGCGCGCCAGAAGGAATTGGTGAGGGTTGCTTGCTGCGCGCGGGCGAGGTTATCGACGGCGTCGACAAGGCCTATGCGCGCCGCGGTAAGACCGACTTCCACAACCTCGCCCGCGGGCCGGGAAACCTGGGCCAGGCGTTGGGGTTTTCGCTCGCGGACAACGGCAGCCCCATCCAGCTCATCGAACGTCAGACAGAGCCCCGCTGGGTCCAGGGCCCGCGGATTGGCATCTCAAAGAACGCGCAGGCCCCTCTCCGGTTCTGGATTCCCTTCGACAAATCCGTCTCCCGGCGTCGCGGTCTCCCCGCCTAAACGGACCCTTACTGGTTTGCCGTGGCGTTTCCCGCAGACCACGTCTCCCAGTCCATATTCCAGTCCCCCAGGCCATCGAGCGGGCTCAGCACGCCGCCGCCGGTGTTGGACACCTTGACCACGTCGCCGCGCTTGACGGTGTTCTGGAACCACTCAGCCACCTCAGGCATGACGTTGATGCAGCCGTGGGACTGGTTGTAGCTGCCCAGCGCGCCCGCTGCCCACGGCGCCGAGTGAACGTAAATGCCGGAGTAGGACATCTGGGTGGCCCAGTTGACGTTGGTCCGGTAGCCGCCGGCTGCTAGCGACAGTCCGAAGGTAGTGGAGTCCATCGTCAGGGTGGGGTACTCGTCGCCGATCACGTAGGTGCCGTTCGGGGTGTCCCATTGGCCGTCGGTGCCCATGGACACCGGCACGCGGCGCAGCACCTCGCCATTCTTAAACACCGACATCATCTTGGTGTTGTTATCAATCAGCGCAATGACGCGTTCACCAACCGTGAAGTTCGTCGAGGCGTCCTCGCCGCCGTACGCTCCGCCGCCCAGGTCACGCCCGTACAGGTCCACGTCGACGCTGACCTTGGTTCCCGGCTGCCAGAAGTCCTTCGGGCGCCAGCGCACCTCCTGGTTGTTGACCCAGTAGAACGCGCCCTCCACGGCCGGCTCCGTCTTTACCGTGATGGCTTCTTCGGCCGCTTTGCGGTCGGTGACGTAGTTGCCAAAGCGCACGCCAATCACCTGACCCACGCCTACCTCGGAGCCCGGCAGCGGGGACAGTGCGACATCGGACACCGCGGCGGCCTGCGGCGTCGAGAAAGTCATAGTCTTGTGTACGCCATCCTTGTCAGTGGCGTCGATGGTGTAGGTGTGGTTGTAGCCCAACTCCTCGGTCGTGGTCCACGTTTTTTCGCCATCGGACAGCTTTCCCTGCACCACGGTGCCGACCTCGTTCGTCATCGTGACGTCCTTGAGGCCCGCGGTGGAGGTCACCTCGATGGGCTCGGAGGGGTCGACGTCTTTGGCGCCGTCCTTCACGGAGAACTTCAGTTCTTCGGCCTTCTTGGCCTTTTCAGCCGCCGCGCTTGCCGAAGCTTCCGCGGACGCACTCGCCTCCACCGACGCATCGGACGTTGCACCTCCTTCCTGCCCCTCGGAAGCACCAATGGTGCACGCGGTGGTCACAGAAGTCAGCAGAGCCAGCAGAGAGAGAGTTACTGCGGGACGTGCAGAAGGGAAAAAGGATTGCACACAAACCCCTAGTTAGAGTTGAACGAAGGTTGTCAAGACAGTGCTCTAAGACTAGCCCGCGCAACACCATCGAAACCAGTTGACGCTGCCTACATCGCAGGCTTTAACCGATTCGTTATCGCCGGCGGCAAGGACTCCCCACCAACCCTTCGCCCAAATACGCCAAAAACGCGCATTCACCAGGCGATTTTACCTTTTTCCGCACAGGGTGTTAAAGTTACATCTCGTTGCACGGCAGGCACTGAGGAAATCAGCAGCCCGCACGACAACGAATGCGCCATTAGCTCAATTGGCAGAGCAACTGACTCTTAATCAGTGGGTTCGGGGTTCAAGTCCCTGATGGCGCACAATTTAACCCCTCGCCCTTCGCGGTGAGGGGTTTCGTCGATCCTAGCCCAAGACTTCGAGTTGCTGCGTCTTCGGACGCCACCACGCGGCCTGCGGCGCCGAGAACTCCTTGTGCCGGAAAGTGGAGATGTCGTCGAGGGCCCGCATGTAGTCGGGAATCATGGCGCGCGGCAGTCGCAGACCCATCGTCAGGTGCGGGGTCCATCGCGGCCCCCTCCCCTCCGGGTTGGCGGCACTTATCCGGCGCGCAGCGGTTTCCAGCTCATCTGTGGTTTCTAGGAGCCACGCCACGGTCTGCTTACTCTTGGTACCAAAGACCACCGTGCCCACACGGCGAAAGGTCGCGGGCAGAAGCGGCGGCAGCAGCTCGCGGGCAAGGTCGACTACTTTCACGTCGAGCGCCGGCGCAAACGTCACCGTAATATGCGGGCGCTGGTGCTGCACCGGAAAACCGCGCTCCGCCAGGGCAGCATAGACCTCCCGGATGGTCTCTTCATCCTCCGGCGTGAGGTACAGCAGGAGGTTCTCGGGCGATTGTCGGCTCACATGGCCCGAGTCTAACTAACCTCGCGCAGCGCCACGACAGGCTGACCGCGGTGGTCCAGCACGTCCGCCTCCACGCCGTAGACCTCACGCAGGAGTTCCTCCGTGAGCACCTCCCCCGGCGTGCCGTGCGCGCGGACGCTGCCGCCGTGGAGCACGACGAGCTGGTCACACATGCGTGCAGCCAGGTTGATGTCATGTATAGCCACCAGCGCGAGGCTGCCTTCCTCCCGCGCCTTTGCCCGCACGCGGCCCAAGACAAAGAGCTGGCGGTGCAGGTCGAGGGCGGAGGTGGGTTCGTCGAGAAGCATGAGCCCAGGGGTGCCCACCAGCATCTGCGCCACGGCGACGAGCTGGCGCTGGCCGCCGGAGAGCTCGTTGAGATAGCGCTGCGCAATCTCGTCGAGCCCCATGGAGTGCAGGACCTCGGCGGTGCGCGCGACCGGGTCGTCGCACGCTTCCCGACGCGCCGCAATGAGCACCGTCTCAAACGCCCGCAGCGCCGCGGTGTGCGGCAGGCCCTGCGGCACGTAGCCGACGAGCTGACGGCGCCGCTGTCCACGCGGGGCCTGGCCGTCGACGCGGAAATCCACCGCCCCACCCCGCGCGCGGTGCACGCCGGCCAGCGTCTTGATGGTGGTGGTCTTGCCGGACGCGTTCGGCCCCAGCAGCCCCACCACCTGCCCGCCGCGCAGGGTGGGAAGGCTCAGCCCGTCCACCACCGTGTGCGAGCCATAGCCGGCAGACAGTTCGGAGATGGTGAGTTCTACGTCCACAATGCCCTCCTCCGGGTCATGACGATGGCGATGAAGAACGGCACGCCCAGCAGCGAGGTGACGATGCCGATGGGGATGACCAGCCCCGGCTTAATCACGAGGCTGAGAGCGTGGGCGGCGCACATCACCGCCGCGCCCGCAGCCATGGAGGCAGGCACGAAGTAGCGCTGATCCTCGCCCACCAGCATGCGCGCGATGTGCGGGCCGACGAGGCCGATGAAGCCGATGATGCCGGCGAAAGCCACGGTGGTGGCCGCGACGAGCGAGACCACGACGAGCACGATGACCCGCAGGCGGGAGGTGTTGATGCCGAGGGCGGTGGCGCGGGCGTCGCCAAGCCGCAGCGCCGTCAGCCGCCACGACAGCGCTCCCAGGATGGGCAGCGCCACCACGAGCACCCCCGCTAATACGGCGTTGGCCTGCCAGCTGGCGCGGGTGAGTGAGCCCATGGACCAGAAGACGATTTGCTGGAGCGCCTCGCTGGAGGAGCGGTACTGGATGAGTGCGAGCATGGCCTGGAAGAAGAAGACGAGGCCGATGCCGAGCAGCACCATCGTTTCGGACTTCGCACCGCGGATGACGGCGGCGACGACGATGATGGCCGTGGCTACCGCAGCGGACAGCCACGCGATAAGCGCGAGGTTAAACTGCGGCTGGGCCAGAAGCTGCCAGCGCAGCACGATGGCACTGGCCCCGCCGAAGGCCGCAGCGGCGGAGATGCCGAGGGTAAAGGGCTCTGCCAGGGGGTTATCCAGGATGGTCTGCATCTGCGCGCCGGCGAGCGACAGGCTGGCCCCGATGAGCAGCGCCATGACGGCCATGGGCAGGCGCAGGCTCCACAGGACGGTACGCGTTTGCTTGTCGACGCCCCCTGGGTCCACCATCCCCCGCAGCACCTCGGCCGGGGTGAGGTTGATGGCGCCGACGATGACGCTGACGACGAAGGCGGCGAGTGCGACGAGGATAAGGCCGGCAACGATGGCAATGCGGCGGCGGGTTACGCGGGAATGCTCGCGGGCAAGCGCCGCGGCGGCGGCCACGGGATCGGTGGTGCTCTCAGCGCGAACCGGGCGTGCGGTGGTCGTAGAAATGCTCATAACTAGTTGGTGCTAAAGAAGGTTCCGTCGCCGGGGACGGGCGAGTACTTCTCTTGGGCATCGGCCCACTCTTGCTGGACGTCGATGTCTGCGTAGTCCTCCGGGTGGAGCCACGCGGCGATCTGGAGGAGTGCCAGGTAGTTGAAGGGCGAGTTGTAGAACTGGTGCCACAGGCCGTGGAGGTTGTGTTCCTTGACGGCGGTGAGGTCCTCGAAGCCGGGCTGGACGCTGGCCAGCGTGGCGGCGCTGTCGTGAGCGTCCTTGTCGCTGATGCCGTAGCCGGCGGCCGCGAAGCCAGTGTGTCCCTTCGAGCTATCGACCTTGGCGGACCAGTCGCCGCCGGTGGCGATGATCATGTCGGGATCAGCGTCGATGACCTTTTCCGGGGTCAGGGCCCCGGATTCGCCGTCGATGATGCCGTCGGCCAGGTTCGAGCCGCCGGCGACGTTGACCAGCTCGGAGATGTTGGAGTCGTTCCACGAGCCGCAGCAGTCGGAGACTCCCGCGGCGCGCCACACGAAGGCGGTGGGCTTGTCGTGCGCCTTCTGGGCGCGCTCGCTCACCAGGTCCACAGTCTTCTGCCAGTCGGCGATGAACTCGTCGGCGCGCTCTTCGTGGCCGAAGATATCGGCGAAGATTTCCATGGTGGGGGCGGTGCTCTCCAGCGGCTTGGCGCGGAAGTCCGTGACGGCGTAGTCGAGACCGGCCTGGTCCAGCTTGTCGGTGAGCCCGGCAGTCTGGGAGGCCTCGTACTGGTCCATGGAGAGCACGATGAGGTCCGGGTCGAGGCTAATCAGCTCCTCCACGCTGACGTCGCCCTTGGTGAAGCCGCCGATTTCAGGCAGCTCGTTGACCTTGGGAACGGACTTTTCCAGCTCGCGGTAGTAGTCCGGGACGGTTTGCTTGAGGTCCGAGCCGATAGCCACGACCTTGTCCAGCGGGTCTTCCTTGTTGAGGACGCCGGTGGCGAAGACACTGCGCCCCTCGCCCAGGATGACGCGCTCGGGTGCGTGGTCCAGCTCCACCTGGCGGCCGGCCAGGTCTGTGAAGCTCACGGCACCTTCGGTACCCATGGCCGCATCGTCACCGGCGTCGGCACCGTCGTTGCTGGAGGCGCAGCTTGCCAGCGCGGCGGCCAGTGCCGCCACCATGACGCTCGCCCCTACTACTCGCCCGGCACGCGGCCCGGGTGTCAACACGTGAAGCACGAATTCTCCTTCAGACTTTCGTTTGATGTTCTGTTCGGAGGTTCATCCTACACAATCAGGTAAGGCTACCCAAAGTCTCTATAGGCTAGGCAATAATTCTCCAGATGACCCAAGACACAAAAAGAACCCTGCCCTGGGACAAGTCCCCAGGCAGGGTGGTGCGTGCGCGGCGTCGTGCCGGCGCGCAGGTATCAGCGGTGTACTAGCGGCGCTCAGCCAGCAGGCGCTGCAGCTCCTTGATGTCAGACTTGCGACGCTTGGAGCGGAAGACAGAGAACGCGATGAGGCCCACCACGGCAGCGCCCACGCCGGCAAGCGCCATCTGCACGTTGCGGTCCTGCAGCTTATCGGTGGCGGCACCCTTGGCGTCGTCCACGAAGTTCTGCGGCTTGCTACGGTCAGCCAGCTCATCCAGGGTGCTAGCCAGCTGGCGGCGGGTGCGCTCGATGTCGCGCTGGATGTCATCAATGTTGCGTGCCACGTGTATCTCCTGAAATTTTTGACTTCGTTTTTGCTCTAACGCCGACATTCTACATTGACCTTCGCCTTCACCGCATGTCCACCCGTACGAAGGCGACCTGCCGTGTCCGGAGCACACGGTAGGGTGGGGAGCATGACTGAAGCACAACGACTGTCCGTAGGAGATCCCGCACCGTCCTTTTCCTTGAGCGACGATGCCGGCAACACCGTGAGCCTGAGCGATTACGCTGGCCAGCGCGTCGTGGTCTACTTCTACCCGCGCGCCAACACTCCTGGCTGCACGAAGGAGGCGTGCGACTTCCGCGATAGCCTGGAGCAGCTCAACGGCATGGACATCACCGTGGTGGGCATCTCTCCGGATAAGCCGGAGGCCCTGGCGAAATTCCGCGCGGACCACGAGCTGAACTTTCCGCTTCTGTCTGACCCGGACAAGGAGGTCATGACGGCCTACGGCGCCTTTGGTGAAAAGAAGAATTACGGCAAGGTGGTCCAGGGCGTTATCCGCTCCACGTTCCTCGTGGAGGCCGATGGCACGATTGGCCAGGCTATGTACAACGTCAAGGCCACCGGACACGTGGCCCGCGTGCTCAAGGCTCTCGACAAGTAAGAGTGACCGTGGCGGTGGCGTAGTCGCCGTCGTGGCTGATAGACAGCGCGGTGGAGTACTCCCCCAGCGAGCGCTCAGCACCGCGCGCTATGTCCCCGCGCAACGTGAGGGCCACGCGCCCCCACGCGTCGGGCTGGACTTCGATCTCTGCCCAGTCGACGTCCTCCTCGCCCACCACCGGCGCACTCCCGTAGAGCGCCTGCGACCAGGCTTTAATGAAGGCCTCCTTAGCAGCCCAGCGCCCGGCTAGGTGCCGCGCGCGGGCCTGACCGTCTAATCCGCGAGCCTGGGCCACGCGCAGCTCGTAGGCGCTAAAGACCTGCTCAAAGCGCGTGCCCGGGGTGGCCAGCTGCTGGGCAAAGGACGGAATGTGCACTAGGTCGGTGCCCACGCTTATGCCACTCATGGAGCCTAATCCTACCGCGCCAGCTCCTGCTTGAGCTCTTCGAGCTCGTCACCGCCGGCCATCCACTGGGTTAGCTCCGGCAGGGTGACGTCCTCCTTGGCGGCGTCGACAGTCGCCTCGCCCACCGTCAGCACCACGAAGTGGTCCCCCACCAGGTACGCGTGCTGCGGGTTGTGCGTAATGAACACCACGCCCATCCCGCGCTCGCGGGCGGCGTCGATAAAGCGCAGCACCATGCCGGACTGCTTCACGCCGAGGGCGGCGGTGGGCTCGTCCAGGATGATGTAGCGCGCCCCGAAGTAGATGGCGCGCGCGATGGCGACCACCTGGCGCTGGCCGCCGGAGAGGGCGGAGAGTTCTACGGAGACGTCGCCAAGCACAATGCCCATGCTGGACAATTGCTCGTGCGTAATCTTCTTCATCTCCTCCTCCCGCAGGCGGCCCAAGGCGCCGGTGAGCTCCTGACCTAAGAAGAAGTTGCGCCACACCGACAGCGACGGCACCAGCGCCAAGTCCTGGTAAACGGTGGCAATGCCGGCATCCAGGGAGTCGCGCGGGCTAGCAAAGTGCACCTCTTCCCCATCGACGGTAATGGTGCCACCCGTGGGCGGGGTCAGCCCCGCAAGAATCTTGATCAGCGTGGACTTGCCCGCGCCGTTATCCCCCAGCACGCAGGTGACAGTGCCCTCACGCACGCTGAGGTTGATGCCGCGCAGGGCCTGGAAGTTGCCGAAGGTCTGGGTAATCTCGTGCAGCTCAATCATGCCTATCGCCTCCTCGTGAAGTTGGCCACCGAGGTGTTGGTGAGCACCGCGAAAAGCAGCATGGCACCGAGGAAGAACTTGAACCAATCCGGGTTCCAGCCCGCGTACACGATGCCCTGGTTGGTCATGCCGAAGATGAGCGCGCCGATGGCGGTGCCCACCGCCGTGCCACGCCCGCCGGTCATGGAGCAGCCGCCGATGACCGCAGCGATGATGTAGAGGAACTCGTTGCCAATTCCCTGGCCGGCCTGGATAGAGTCGAAGGCGAAGAGCGTGTGCATGCCTACGAACCACGCGGCGAAGCCAACGAGCATGAACAGCGCCACCTTGACCCGGCGCACGGGCACGCCGACGGCCCGGGCGGAATCGTCGTCACCGCCGACGGCGAAAATCCAGTTGCCCCAGCGCGTCTTGTACAGCACCCACGAGGCAAGTGCCACGAACAGGAGCCACCACAGCACCGTGGCGCGAATGCTCAGCGATCCCACGTGCACGGTGCCGGCAAAAACCACGCGCGCGGAGGGAAAACCTTCCATATCCGCGACGGTGGGGGTGGCCACCTGGCCGGTCACCAGCTTGGTAATCGCCAGGTTAAGCCCCTGCAGCATGAGGAAGGCGGCGAGCGTGATGAGGAAGGAGTCAATCTTGGTGCGGGTGACCAGCACGCCATTCAGCGCCCCGATGGCCAGCGCGGTCACGAGCGACAAGACCACGCCCACCCAAGAGTTGAGGTGAAAATTGTAATTGAGCATCGTGGCCACGAGCGCGGCCGAGGTCACAGCCACGCCCGAGGAGAGGTCGAACTCGTTACCAATCATGAGAAGCCCCACCGCCAGGGCCACAATTCCCAGCGTGGAGCTGGCATAGAGCACGGTGGAGAAGGCCTCCAGGGAGCGAAAAGCGGGGGCGACCGCCATGAACAGCGCGAAGATCACCACCGCGCCGAGCAAGCTGGCCAGCTCCGGGCGGCGGATGAGGCGGGAGAATCCGCTGCGGCGGGTCAGGCGGGTATCGCCTGCGCTTGTCGACGCCTCCCCGCTCATCGCAGCCCCTCCTTCGCTGCCTCCGAAATGGCGTCGACGTTGGAGGAGTCCACGAAGGACGGCCCGGTGTAGACCGGCCTGCCGCCACCCAGGGTGGAGCCGTTGCGGTGGGCCAGCCACAGGGCGTCGACGGCGAGATAGCCCTGCATGTAGGGCTGTTGGTCCACGGCCCACTGGATGGTGCCGTCCGCGATGGCGTCGACAAGCTCGGCGTTGGTGTCGAAGGTGGCGACCTTGGCGTCGGAGCCGGCATCGGCCACCGCGGCGGCCGAGCGCATGGCCACCGAGGCCTGTAGGGCCATGACCCAATCGATGGACTTATCCTGCGCCAGCTTGGCGTTGATGGTGGACTGCGCGGCGGTGAGGTCCTTGCCGTTGACGTAGAGGATGTCCACCTTCCCGCCGCGAAGCCCCTCCTTCACGCCGGCGCAGCGCGCCTCCTGTGAGGAGTTTCCCTGCTCGTGGATGACGCACAACGCGTGCTGGGCGCCCTCGGCCTCAAGACGCTCGCCAGCCTTGGTCCCGGCGACCTTTTCCTCTTGGCCGAAGAAGGCGCTCATGCCGTACTTCTGGTACTCGTCCATGCCGGCGTTAAGCCCCACGGTGGGGATGCCGGCGTCGGCGGCCTTCTGGGCGGCAGGCCCAATGGCGCCCGCATTCGGCATGGTCACAGCAATGCCGTCCACGCCGGAGTCGATGGCGGATTGCACCAGGTTGGCCTGGTTAGGGGCCTCCGGATCGGAGGAGTAGCGCAGCTCGACGTTGTCTTTGCGCGCGGCGTCCTCCGCACCCTTGCGCACGAGGTCCCAGTAGGTGTCCCCCGGCGCACCGTGGGAGACCATGGCGATAACGAGGCGTTCGGTGTCGACGCCACCGGCCAGCTCGCCCTCCGCGGTGGGGCGGGGTGCACCGCCGGTGGCGGAGCATCCCCCGATCGTGGCAGCGAGGGCCACTGCGAGGACAGGGAGGGCAGGTTTGATGTTGATTTTCACACCCTGCATGGTGCCCCAGCCCACGCACCCGCTTCAACCCAACCTGACCTGCTTCTTTATCGTTTCAGACCGCGCACGCTGGGGGTATCGGGAGACTTTTTACCCCCGCTGGGATGTACCTTCCGCACCCGGATCGGGTTCGAGGACGCCGCCGCGCAGGCGCGCGGACTCGCTAAGTAGCACCGCGGCCTCGCGCTCTGTGACCGCGACCGGGTCGCCGCCGCCCAGGTTGCGTTCGGCGGGCCGTTGGTAGAGAGCCGGCCCACCTCGCATGGCCTCTTCGAGGCGGCGCAGGCCCTGCTGCTCCCGCGCCCTGGCGGCTGCGCGCCAGGCTTGGGCCGCGTCCTTACCGCGCTCGGCCGCGAGTGCTGCGACGAAAGCCTCCGGGTGCACCAGCGCGATGAGCGCGGAGACGTGCCCGAATCCCAGCGAGGTGACCAGCCCAGCCTTCGGCGGGTTCGCGCGCAGGTCCAGCGGCTGGCGCAGCCACACGAGGTGCTCATGCGGGCGCAGTGCTGGGTCCACGCAATCCAGCGAGCGGTTCGGCGGCACGATGCCGCCGCGCAGGACCTGGCTGAGACCTGCCAGCTGGAAGGCCGCCGCCCCGCCCTTGGCGTGGCCGGTCAAAGCCTTCTGGGAGATGACGTAGAGCGGGTTGCCGGCGCTGCGCCCGAGGGCGCGGGCGATGCGCTCGTGCAGGTCGGACTCGTTAGGATCGTTGGCGCTCGTGGAGGTGTCATGCTTGGACAGCACCGCGATGTCGTCCGCCGTGACACCGAGCGCCGCCAGGGCGCGGGCGAGGCGTGAGTCTGCTCCCCCGCGCGCCGCCGAGAGGGCGCCCAGGCCCGGCGCGGGGATGGAGGTGTGCGCGCCGTCGGCGAAGGACTCGGCAAAACCCACCACGCCCAGGACCGGCAGGCCCAGCTCCGCGGCCAGGCTGCCGCGCGCGAGCAACAGCGTGCCGCCGCCTTCTGATTCCACGAATCCGCCGCGGCGGCGGTCATTGGCGCGGGAGAAGAAGCGATGCTCGATGCCCTTCGCCTCCATCGCCGCGCTATCGGCGGTGGCCGCCATGTCGCCGAAGCCGGTAATGCCCTCCATGGACAACGCGTCGATGCCGCCGGCGACGACAAAGTCCGCCTTGTTAAGGCGCAGCTTGTCCACGGCCTCCTCCACGGAGACCGCCGCCGTGGCGCACGCCGCCACCGGGTGGACCATCTGGCCGTAGCCGCCGACGTAGTCCTGCATGACGTGTGCGGCGATGACGTTGGGCAGGGCTTCCTGGAGGATGTCGTGCTGGCGGGAGTGAGCTAGGAGCTTGTCGACGTACAACGAGCGCAGCGCCTCCTGCCCCGCCATCCCGGTGCCCTGGGTGGAGCTCACCCGCGCCGGGTGGACGTGGGTGAGCAGCTCGGCCGGGCTCAAGCCCGCGGCGAGGAAGGCCTCGATCGTGCACACGAGGTTCCACAGGGCGAGGCGGTCGACGCTGTCCAGCATGTCCGCCGGAATACCGTAGACCGCCGGATCGAAGCCCTCCGGAATCTGGCCGCCGACAAAGCGCGTCATGGCCACCCGCCGCGGCACGCGCACTGCGGACCCGGCGGGCCGGGTGACCTGCCACTCAGCGCCACCGGATTCGACGTCGACGCGCTTCAGGGAAGCGCCCTCGCACCTGTCCACGAAGGAGCGTGCGGTGGCCTCATCCTCCACGGCGAAGGTGAGTGGCTTGTCCAGGTAGATGGTGGTCAGCTCAGGTGCGAGGTTATCCACCATGGGCAGGTGCGGGCCGAAGTCATCGTGGAAGCGGCGCACGCCGATGCCGGCGAGGACGTCGTCGTGGAAGCGCTCGTAGACGTCTTCCTCGGCTACCTCCTCGCCCTCCGGCGTGACCCAGACGGCGGACGAGGCGTCCCAGGTCACCAGTCCCTGGCTCCACGCCAGCTCCAGCACACCGGCGGCGGAGAGATCCCCGCCGACCTCGACCTCGAAGCGCGTGCGCGCGGTTCCCAGCGGCCCCAGCTCCCCTGCTCCGACGAGGACGACCATGTCCTCCAGGGATTGGGTGAGCCCACAGAAGTCGGGCCGGGTCCACTCCACAGGTGCGAGCGCGTTCGGCAGGGCCGTGACGGTGCGCGGCGCTGGGGTGAGGTCCTCGGCGGGCGCCGGGGGGACGCTGGACAGCGCGGCCTCGCGGGCCAACGCGGCCAGGTCTAGGTCGGCCTCGGCCAACCCGCCGGTGAAGTCCATGCTAAGCGGCCCGTCGGCGGCGCGGAGGAGGGCCTCCTCGTCCGCGGCGCTATCGACAAGTTGAATCGCCATGTCCTTCGCCGAGTACGTGCTCACCCCGCGGGCCTCGACCTGCTCCACCAGCGGATCGTTGCCCGCCATGAGCCCGGTGCCGCGTACCCAGCCAATGAGCGCGTGGACCAGCGAGGTTCGCGCGCCCCACGCTGCCTGTTCGGAGTGCCAGCGCTGCACCAGGGCGTCGAAAGCCGCCTTGGCCTCGCCATACGCGCCGTCGCCGCCGAAGCGTCCGCGGTTGGGTGATCCCGGCAGCACCACGTGGAGGCGGTGGCCCAGGTGGGTATCCGCGCCCAGCGCGGACAGGCCCGCGATGAGCTTTTCTACCGACCACAGCAGCAAGCGCATCTGGGCCTCTGCTTCCGCACCGGAATCGGCCAGGGTGCCGAGCACGCGCGGGGCGGCGAAGGGGAAGAGCAGATCGGGCACGAAGGCCGGTTTGAGCAGCTCGGGCTTCCCTCCCACGGTGACCGTCTGCTGCGTGCCGATCCACTTCACCAGGGCGTCGATATCGGAAAAGGAGTTGAGGTTGGCCGGCACTACCCACAGCGCCGCCGCGCCGACGGCGCTGGTGCGGTAGAGCTCCTTGAAGAACTCCAGGCGGTCCGGGGTTAGCTGCGAGGTCGTCGCGATGACCGTCGCTGCCTCGGCGAGCAGCTCGGCGATGATCTCCGCGCCAATCGAGCCCGGCGCCCCACCCGTCACCACGGCCACGTGCCCGGAGTGAAGCAAGACATCGCCCGGCGCGTCAGCATCCACCGCCTGGCGGCGGTAGCCCAGGTAATCGGCCATGCGCGCAACCTCCGCACCGGCTCCCAGGACGTCGAGGTCCGGTTCCTCCACGCCGGCCGCGGCAGCCCGAACGAGGTCCTCGCGGGCACTGGCCCAGCGGTCATCCAACAGCACCGCCTTCTGTGCGTCGAAGGCCGGCGCCACGCGCTTCGCCCAGTCCGAGCCCAGCTCAGTCTCCACGAGCTCGGCCAGACCAGTCGGGTTTTCCTCCTGCGCGGATTCCTCGCCCTGCTCGTCGCCGCGCCCCAGGGCCGCCAGTAGCGTGCGGGCGGAATCCTCCAGCACGGACTCGAGCCTTTCCGTGTACGCCGCCAGCGCCGCGGAATCCACCGCGGTAGCGGTGTCATTCACCACCCGGGTCACCTCCACGCCGGCGCGGGTGGCGGCGGTGGTCAGGGAGGCGTCGATAAGCGCATCCAGCTCCGTTGGGGTGGTGACTGCCGTGACGGGCAACGTGGCCAGCTCCCCGCCCCGCACGGAGGTGCCCTCGCGGCTGCCCAGCACGAGCTCCGCCACCGCGCGGTCCGCCCAGCCGGGGCCCAGGCCCCACTCGGCGCTCACGCGCTGGGCAATATAGGACGGCTTCTTCCCCGCCGGCCCGGTCGCGCGGCGCACGGCCTGCGCCACCTGCTCGGTGAGCACCGGCCCGAAGGCGTGATAGCCCGGCGCGCGCTGGGCTACGGTCTCCGCGAGCTGGTTAACCGGCATATCCGCCGCACCATCGATGGCGGGGATGCTGAACTCCACGCCCAGGTCCAGCAGCAGCTGGTTGCGGCGGGAGGAGACCCCCTCCACGAGGGTCTCAATCGTATCGGTGGCCACCATCTGGTCGGGGCGCACCTTGGTCCACAGCGCGATGAGCATCTCCACGGCGCTCTGCACGCTCAGCGGCCGGTCAGCAACCTCCTGGCGCGGGGACTGAGCGCGCGCGGGTGCCTCTGCTGCGGGAGCCGGCGCGGGGGCAGCCGGCGCGGCGTCCGGAATGGGTGCTTCGTCCGGTTGCACATCCGCGTCCTCGGCGAAGACCCGGGCGCGGTCGCGCTCGGTATTGAGGGTCTCGACCTTAACGCCCGCGTACTCCGGCAGGCCCAAGGTCTGCCCCATCATGTTGGCCACGGTGGGGGCATGGCCTACTCCCACCTCGATAAAGCGTTCAATGCCCAAGCCCGCAAGCCCCGACGCGGTCCGCTTCCCACGCGGAGTGAGCAGCAGTTCCTGCGTTTCGATCCAGCGCACCGGGGAGGCGAACTGCCAGGACAGCAGCTCCACCAGCAGCGTGCGGCCAAGCTTTTGTGGGTTCGCTGCGGCCGCGTCGAAATCCGCGAGGATGCCTGCGATGCGCGGAGAATCAACAACCTCCGCAATGGCCTTCACAAAGCTGCGGTCCAGGGAGAAGGGGCGGGCCACGAGGTTGGGAACGTAGCGCCCCACCAGCACAGACAGATCAATCTCCTGCGGGATGAGCTCATCCAGGTGGGCGCGGAAGTCATCCACGCCTGCCACCAGACGCGAGGAGTGGAAGGGCACGTCAACGCCGGGAATGGACACGAAGGCACGTGCGCCAAGCGCTCGGTGCTCGGCGGCGGCCTCAACGGCGCGAAGGCCCGCGGTGGTACCGGCGATGGCGTACTGGCGCCCGGCCACGTTGTAGTTGACCACCTCCAGGAATTCGCCGGTGGTCGCCGCGATGCCGGCCACGTAGTCCTCAACCTCGTCGGCACGCATGCCCATCCTGTGCGGCCGCAGCGCGCCCAGGCCGTAGCGCGAATAGCCTGCGGCGTCGCGCTCCACCAGGCGGTCCATGGTGAGACCGCGAACGTAGACGATTTCCAGGACCGCCTCCAGCGAGAGCACCCCGGCATAGGCTGCTAGGGCGTTGTACTCGCCCACGGAGTGGCCGCCGAAGGCCGCGGTGGTGTCTAGGACCCCCGCCTCCCTTAGCGCCGCCACCTGCGCGCAGCCCAGCGTGGCCATGGCCACCTGCGTGAAGTGGGTCAGGTACAGCACACCTTCGGGGTGGGAATACGCGGTGCCGTCGACCACCACGGTCTCCGGGTTGTTCCGCACGATCTCCAGGATGGAAAAGCCCAGGTGTTGCCTCGTGTGTGCATCGGCGCGGTCCCATACTGCGCGCGCGGCGGGCGAGGTGCCATACTCCGCCATGCCCATCCCGGGCGCCTGGATACCTTGTCCAGGGAAGGCGTAGAACGTACGCGGCGCGCTCAGTGTGGCGCGGGCGTCGAGCACCACCACGCCGTTACTGGTAGCGGTGACGGAGCGGACCTCGCCGTGGCCGCGGCGCTTGTCGACGCCCACCCGGTGCACCACCAGCTCCACCTCGCTGCCCGGCTGCACCGGGGACAGCATCCGCGCGGACCACTCTAGGACTCGGGTGCCGTCGAAGGCTGCGGCCGCCTGCGCCAGCGCGGAGGTCCACATGCCGTGCACGATGGGCCCGTTCTGCAACCCCGCCAGCGCCGCCGCGTTCACGGAGACGTGAATGGGGTTATGGTCCCCCGTCACCGCGGCGAAGGGGCGCAGGGATTCTGGCGCCATGACGGTGCGGCGGTGCCGGAAGGAGCGCGGGGTGTCGCGGACGAACGCCTCGACCGTGTCAGCGTTCTCATCCACGCCGGGCACAGGCTCCTCGCCGGTGCGCCCGGGAATGAGGAAGCGCTCGCGCAGCTGGGCGGCATCTGCGTCACCGCCCAGTGTCACCGCAACCTCGATAACCCGGCCAGCAGTTGTATCCCGCACTGCGCTCAGGTCCGCGGTCACGGACAGGTCCAGGGGCGTGGCACCCGGCGCGGCCGCAGCGTCAAGCAGCGCAGCCGCGCCGTCCGCCAGCTCCAGCGAGTGCTCAAAGTGCACCAGGTTGAGCAGGCCCTCGACCACGGGCTCGCCTGCCCCGGCGCTATCGGCGTTTGTGCGGGCATCCGCAATGACCGCAAAGATGGCCGGCCAGGCAGCACCTACCAGGACGTCCGGCGCGGCGGGGCCGTCGACCACGCCGGCGCTGGTCACGGACAGGTAGTTCGCGATGTCAGAGGCGTCGAGGCGGGCGGTGACCGTGGCGCTGCCGTGGTCTACCTCCGGCAGGCGTCCGCCCGCGGCCACGCGCGCGAGCTCCCGCATGGCGGAGGCTGCGTCCTCCGCGCTCACCACCGGCGAGGCCCCCGGCACGCGCGGCGGGGTGATGCGCACGCGCAGTGCGGCGCCGCCAGTCGCTTCGCGGTGGGCACCAGGGTCCAGCGGGACAGTGAACCAGAAGTCGGCGGAGTCTGGGTTCACCCGCTCCAGCGTCGCGCCGGGCAGCTCGAGGAGCAGCGGATTCGGCTGCTCGCGGCCTGCCCAGCACAGGCTGGGGGCACGGCGGATGCGCTCCGCGGCGCTCGGCGCGGGCACGTCCTGGCCCTGGGGAGCAGAGTCGGCGACCCGCTCAGCGGCAGCCTGCTCGAAGCGCGCCAGCAGCTCCGCCACCGGCTCGTTGGCGCGCTCGATGCCGGCCACGGCGGCGGTGCCGGGGATGATGCACACCTGGTCGGCGCTGTAGTGCTCGTCGTGGGCCTGCCACAGCGAATCCTGGCGGAAGCGGCGGCGCACGGAGGCGTCGATAAGCGGCACGAAGCTCGGAGGCTTGCCGGGGCCATCAAGGAGGGTGATGAACCACGCGGCGTCCGTGGGGTGAAGGGCGGCGTCGCCGTAGAGCCCAGTAAGCGCGTCAATAGCGGCGGCGGGCGCATCACCATCGACGGTGACCTGCAGGGTTATCTCGCCGTGGTCGGCCTCATGCAGGCGGGCCTCAGCGCGCGCCACCATCTGCTCGAAGCGTGTGCGCCACGACTCGTCCACCCAGTCATCCCAGAAGGACAGCTCTAGGTAGCGCCCCAGCCACTCGGCATAGGTCATGGCGTCGAGGTCACCGAAGTAGGGCTTGCTGGTCTGCGCCAGCGCCGCACTGATCTCCGCGCGGCGGGAGGCGACGAGCTCCTCGTCGCCCGCGACCTCATCGAGCAGCCGCCCGGCACGGGCGAAGGAATTGTCCAGCTCATGGATGCTCGCCCCCAAATCGGAGCGGCCAGAGGTCACGTCCTCCTCCGTGGCGACAACGAGTGCGCGCTTCACAGATTCGGACGCAGTGGACTCCCGCGTGGCCATGGCGGCGGTGCCGACCATGATGGCGTCGACAGGCGCTTGAGGCAGGCCGAAGCGCTGCGACCACGCGCCCGTGAGGTACTCCGCGCCCCGCGCCGGGGTGCCGATGCCGCCGCCGACGGCGAGCAGGACGTTGGGGCACTGGCGGATGTTGGCGTACGTGGCGGCGAGCAGCTCATCGAGCTCCTCGGTGGAGTGGTGTCCGCCGGCGGAACCGCCTTCGACCTGCATGATAAGCGTGGCAGAGGTGTCGCGGGCGAGGGCGAGCACCTGCTCGATCTGCTCCGCCGTCCCGGGCTTGAAGGCCACCCAGGGGAAATTCTCCGCGTGGAGGCGCTCTATGAGGGCGAGTGCCTCCTCGTGCGGCGGGATGCCCGCGGAGATGACCACGCCGTTAAGGGGCGCGCCCGCGGCCCGCGCCCGCGGGATGGCTCGCTCCCCCACAATCTGGCGGCGCCACTGCGCGGCCGAGAGGTACAGGGCGTTGAACTGGGCGTTGACCCCCGGTTGGAGGAGCTCTGCGAGCCTTGTCAGGTTTCTATCCAGAATGGTGTCGGTGTGCTGGCCGCCGCCGGCGAGCTCCGCCCAGTGGCCAGCATTGGCTGCTGCGGCCACGATGTCCGGGTCCACCGTGGTGGGCGTCATGCCGGGCAGCATCACCGGGGAATAGCCCGTTACCTCAGTAAACCGGGTGGTCAGGCGGCCGCTCACTAGCCGCGGGGCGAAGTCGGACCACGCCGTCGGCAGCGCGGGCGCGCGGCCCGGCTCGAAGAGCTGCGCCTGGCCCTCAGCAGTCCCCACGGCTAGGGTTCCCACGCCGCGGCCGGCCACCGCGGCCCGCGTCAGCGGCTCGACGCCGCGGGTGGGGCCTACCTCCAGGATCCACTGTGCGCCGGCGTCAGCGGCCGCGTTGACGCGGGCAGGCCAATCGACGGTATCCGTAAGCACCGCGCGCGCCAGCTCACCGCTGAGTGCGACATCGAGACCGATTCGGGCCGCCCAGTCCTCCACCTGCTCCACCGCTTGCGCCAGGGCGGGGTGGTGGAAGCAGGCGTCGACGTCGAGGTCAGTGAAGGTTACCTGCCCGCCTGCCAGGGTGCGGCGCACGCGGGCGAGTTCTTCCGGGGTGCCCACGATGACGTGGCGGTCGCGGCCGTTGACGAGCCCGATGTGGGCCCCGGCCGCGGCGAGTTCCTCCTTGGTAGCTCCGTGGACCGCCACCATCGGCGCGCCCTGCGCCGTGCGCACGAGGCCGTGGATCCGGGCGGTCGTCATCAGCGCGGCGCCGATGAGGCGGGCTAGGGCGAGGGCCTCGGCCGCAGTGGCGCGGCCGGACGCCACGGCGGCGGCCAGGCAGCCCTGGGAATGGCCGATGTTTAGCACGGACTCGGAAACATCCAGCCCCTGCGCGCGGAGGACGTCCAGCACCGCCAGCTGGGCGGTGAGGATGCCCGGCACCGACACGGCTGGGGCGGTAAGCGCGAAAGCAGGCTCGTTATCGGCCCAGGCGAGCGGCGCGAAGCCATGCGGGCTGGCGGGCAGGAGGTCGTCGGCAAGCGGGGCAAGTAACTCCTCCGCATCGGCGAGGTACGCAGCCACCTGGGGGCGCACCCCCGCAGCCAGTGCCTCCTGGAGGGTGGGAAGCCAGGCAAAACCTTGGCCGGAAAAGGACAGCGCGAACGCGGTGTGAGAGATGTTCACGCGCTACTCCCCCAGGCCGCGCGCAACCCGCTGCGCGGCCTCCTCGAGTGCCGTCTCCGGCGAGTCCCCGGGCTGGGCACAAAAGAGCTGGCAGGCGTGATCCGGCACTACCTCGGCTGAGCGGGTCAGGCCGCGCTCGGAGAGATACTCGTCAAAGAACATATCGATACTCATACCGACAGTAGATTCTACCCACTAGGATCAATGCGTCATGGCCTCTCGTACCCCGTTCATTCTCGCAGCTCTCCTCAACCTGGTTGTCGCTGTACTCGTGCTGTGCGGCATTGTCTTCTCCTCCCCCGCCGAACGCACGGAGGCAGACCCTTCCGCGGCCCCCAGCAGCGAATCACCCGCCGCCGGTGGAGAGGACTCGGACGCCGCGCTTACCGACGCCCCGACTCCCGCTCCGCAGGCCGCAGACTCCCTCGCGGCGCTGGAGTCCCTCGCGGTCAAGGGGCGCGCGCCGATGACCGGATACGAGCGCGAACAGTTCGGGCAGGCCTGGTCCGACGACGTCACCGTGGAGTTTGGCCACAATGGCTGCGATACCCGCAATGACATCCTGCGGCGCGACCTAGACAACCTGGTGGTCAAGGAGGGCACTCACGACTGCGTGGCCCTGTCCGGCACCCTGCACGACCCGTATTCGGACAAGGACATTGACTTTCAGCGCGGGGCGGATACGTCGAGCGCGGTCCAGATCGACCACGTGGTGCCGCTTGCCGACGCCTGGCAGAAGGGCGCCCAGCAATGGTCCCCGGATAAGCGCCGCGACTTTGCCAACGACCCGCGCAATCTCCTCGCCGTGGATGGCCCACTCAACCAGCAGAAAGGCGCCGGCGACGTGGCCACCTGGCTGCCGCCACATAAGGCCTACCGCTGCGCGTACGCGCAGCGCATCGTCGAAGTCAAAGCCGCCTATGGCGTGTGGGTGACCGAGGCGGAGAAGGACGCGCTGAGCCGCCTGCTGCATGCCTGTTAAGCGCCCAGATTGGCCACCACGTCCTCGTCTCCGCGCAGTTGCTCCTGGTGGCCACCATTCTGTCCGTTGTCATCGGCGCGGCGGCAGCCATGTACAGCTGCGCAGTGGAAAAAGTCATTGTGGCTGTCATCCACTTTCTGCTGGCCATCCCGACCTTCCTGCTCATCGCCTTCGGCTGGATGTACCCGGCGCGCGTCATCTGGGCTAAGGCGCTTAGCGTGCGCGAGAACGACTACGTCCGAGCCGCGGACTACATGGGTGTCTCCCGTCCGCGCATCATCTTCCGCCACGTGGTCCCCAACATCGGATCGCTGCTCATCATCCAGGCGTCTCTCTGGGCACCCTCCTCGCTGGCGGCGCCAACGCCGCTAAGGCTTCACCCTGGCTCTTACGTCTGGCAGCGGTCAACGACATGCAGGGCATTGATATCCGCACCGCCATGGCCACGGCTAAGTCTCTCTATACGCTCAACTCCAGGAACGAGATTCTCTCCGACATTAAGGTGCGCGAGGCCATCATGGCCGGCATCGACCGCTCCACGCTGTCTGAGATCCGCTTCAATGGCCTCAACGGCTACACCGAGGACCTGCCAGGATCCTTCAACCTCTACCAAACCCAAGAGGGCTATGAGGACAACGTTGGCGCGGTCATCGCCTTCGATCCGGAGAAGGACGGCAAGAAGCTGTCCGTGCGCAATTCGCTGCTGGGTGACTCTTCCACCGGCAAGGCCCAGACCACTGCCACTCAGAAAATGATGAAGGACATCGGCGTGGATCTAGCGCGTAGGGCGACGACAAGAGGGCCTTCCCGCAGTTTGGGAAGGCCCTCTTCGTGTGTTTTAACTATGTTTAGTTGTCCTTGTTGAGCTGGTTGCGCAACTGGTCAAAGTAGTCCCGCGCGCTCTGCGGCTGGGCGTTGCCCTGCTGGGTGCCGGGGAAGTTCGGGTGCTGGCCCGGGTTCTGCTGCGCGTGCTGTTGCACCTGCTCCTGAGCCTGTTGCTGTGCGCGCTGTGCTTGCTCCATCAGCTGAGCATCGCGGCTGGCACGCTCGTCACGCTCACGACGCTCCTGCTCTTCGCGCCGGCGGCGCGCTTCGATGAAGTCCTCGCGGCTGCGCTTCGCCTCCCCGGCGGGCACGGACGGCTTCGGGGCAGAGTTGATGGCATCGGTCGACAGGAGTGTATCGCGCATACCGCTGAAGAGGTCCTGCATGCCGCCCGGGTTGGAGGGCATGTAGAGAACGTTGGTGTGGGAGCGGTCGGCCACGTCGACCATGGCATCGAGGTACTGGGACACCAGCATGAGGGTCTCGGGGTTTTCCTGAACGCCGGCAGCGCGCAGCAGCTCGTACTGCTGTGCAATACCTTCAACAATTTCCTTACGCTGGTCAGCCACACCGCGGCCCTGCAGCTTCTTGGCCTCAGCTGCACCTTCGGCTTCCTTGACCACGCGAATCTTCTCGGCCTCTGCCTGGGCTACGGCCGCCTCGCGCTCACGCTGCGCAGCGTTAATGGAGTTCATGGACTCACGCACGCGGGCGTCCGGGCGAATATCGGTGACAAGGGTGTTGACGAAGTTCCAACCGTAGGCAGCCATGTTGTCGCGCAGGGACATCGCTACATTGCGGGCGATGGTGTCCTTGGAAGAGAAGGAATCATCGAGGTTCATGTTCGCCACAGAGGAACGGACGTTGTCCTGGACGTAGGCCACGATCTGCTGCTCATGGTTGGACAAAGTATAGAAAGCCTGGCGTTCAGCACCCTGAACTACCTCGTATTGTACGGCGACCGGAATCTGGACGAAGACGTTGTCCTTCGTCTTAGTCTCCACCATGACATCGAGCTGACGGATCTGCAGGCTAATCTTTGCGCGGACACGGTCAACATATGGCACTTTGAGGTGCAGACCAGCGTGGGCAACGTTGACAAACTTACCCATACGCTCGATGATGGCAGCTTCCTTCGTACGAACGATAAAAAAGCCGTCAAAGACGGTGGCAGCGATAATCAACAAGATCACGCCAATAACAATCAGAGGTCCCATGAACTAGCCTTTCTAGGATCACTTCACTTTTCGCAACTATTTTGCCACAGCGTGATGCCCGCCACGAGGCGGTGCAAAGCACTCCCCAGCAATCGTTGCCAACTAGTAATACGCCTGCCCCAGAGTGCCCTAGTCGTTCACCCTAGTGTTCGTCGGCCAGGCGGAACAGTTCGCCCAGAATCCCGGCGCCGTCTTCGGCGATGCCGTTGTGTTGGAAGCGATTGGTCACCATCGGGCGCAGGTCGCGGTAGGTCTCCCCCGTAGCCATTGAATCCTCGAAAGGCACGAAGACGTCGTCGAGGTAGACGGCGGCCGCGGCGATCAGGGGGACGTCGGCAAGCACGGCGGCATCGTACGGCGAGTTGCTCCACTCGTGGGCGGCCAGCCCCTCCGCGCCCTCCTTGAAGGGGCGCAGCGCTGGGTCCTCATCGAATTGCCAGGGGAAGGTGTGCTCACCGGTGAGCCACGTGCCGCCTTCGGCGAACTCGGGGAACTCCTCGCGGACGCGGTGGGCCGCCCAGCCGGTGACGGACTGGCCGCCGACGCCTCCATAGATCGACTCGTGGATCGCGGCATAGAGCGGCCCGGCCTGAAAGCTCACGCGGCTGCCGACGTTGTTGAGGAAGTCCGAACGCAGGCGCTTCTCCCCGTCCACGGTGCGGAAGGGTTCCTCCAGCAGGTAGGCCAGGTTATCGAAGCCGGTGCCGCGGCCCAGCTCGATGCCGATGGTGCGGAAGCGGCGGGAAGATAGCCTCTCGCCCGTGGGCAACAGTTCTTCCGAATTGTCCAGGTGGTGGATAATCTCTTCGATGCGTTCTTGAGCCCACGGGAACTGGGTATAAAAGCGCTCGTGGCGCACCTTGAGCTTGGCAAAGGTCGTCCGGTAGAGATCGTCCGCGCCCTTGGTCAAGGTGGGAAGCCCTCCGGTGAGGAAGGCGCGCCCGATGGAATCCGGGAACATCGAGGCATAAGAAGTGATGATGAAACCGCCGAAGGATTGGCCGAAGAGATCCCAGCGCTCCTCCCCCAGGTGCTCGCGCAGGCGCTCGGCGTCGCGCACAATGTTGTCCTGGCGCAGCTGGGACAGGCGCGCGGCGGTACGGTCTTCGGCTGGGCTCAGCTCATCGATGCGGTGGCTGCGCCCGGTACCGCGCTGATCCATGAGGATCCAGCGGTAGCGCTCCAGGCCCTTGCCTAGGAGCCCGGTGGCGCCGGTGGGCCGTGGCGCGGGAAAACCCGGCCCGCCCTGGTTATAGAGCAGTGCCGGGTAGTCCTCACCACCCGGCGGGATGATTTCCCGCGCGTAGAGCTCGAAGGAGCCTGCCGCGGGGTTCTCGTAGTCCCAGGGGACGGTGAGGGTGTGTTCCTTGATGGTGTGGCCGAAGCGTTTCATGCCCTCTAGTAGACCACGAAACCCTCCGCGCGGAACGCATCCCGGATAGATTCGATGTCCTCCGGTTTAGGTGGCTTCGTATCCTCCAGGGTGTACGGGTAGCCCAACTCGTGCCACTTATCCGCGCCCATGTTGTGGAAAGGCAGGACCTCGACGCGCTCGACGTTGCTTTTCCACCGGGAGACAATCTTGACCACGTTGGCGACGTTCTCGGGGGCGTCGGTAAGCCCCGGCACCACCACGAAACGGATCCACACCGGCTTGCCCACCGCGCTGAGGCGGTCGCCGAAGTCGATGGTGGGCTGCAGCTCGCGGTGCGTGACCTTCTTATAGGTCTCCTCGTCGCCAGACTTCACGTCCAGCAGCACCAGGTCAATGTTCTCCAGGTCCTCGTCGCGCAGGCGCGAGCCCAAGTATCCCGACGTGTCAATCGTCGTGTGAATACCGGCGTCGTGGATCTCCTTGAGCACGCGCCTGGCGAAGGCAATTTGGAACAGCGGCTCGCCGCCCGAGATGGTCAGGCCACCGCCGGAGGCCGTGAAGACGGGCTTGTAGCGCTTGATGCGCTTAACCACGTCCTCGATGCGCTCCAGCGTGCCCACCTTCATCTCCATCGTGTCCGGGTTATGGCAGTACTGGCAGCGCAGCGGGCAGCCCGACATGAACATGGTCATGCGGGTTCCGGGGCCGTCGACGGACGTCACCAGTTCCCAGGAGTGGACCAGCGCCACGTCACCAGTACGCCGCGCCTGCATCAACTCCGGGCGGGTAATGTCCTCGAGGTCGTTGACCGAGCCCAAACCGGCGGCGGCGCCGCGCACCTTGTCTCCCGCTTCGGGCGATAGGTGGACGACGCCGGTAATGCCATCAGCCATTTAGGAGCCCTGGTGGAAGGTACGGGAGATGACGTCGAGCTGCTGCTCGCGGGTGAGCTTCACAAAGTTCACCGCGTAGCCGGAGACGCGCACGGTCAGGTTCGGGTACTTCTCCGGGTGCTCAACGGCGTCCTCCAGGGTGGACTTGTCCAGCACGTTGATGTTGGCGTGGTACAGGCCAGAGTTCATCTGGTGTGCCTCGCGGTTAGCCTTCATGGTGGCGAGACGCTCGTCAAAAGTGGGGGTTGCCATGATGTTTTCTCCTTCGGAAGAGGTAGTTGAGGTTGGGTGGAAGGTTATTCGGAGTCCATGATGAAGCCGGCGTCGAGGACGCCCACCAGGTTGGTGATGCGCTCCTCCGGCGTGCGGCCCAGGCCGGACGGGGTGATGGTGTTGGTCAGGGAGATGCCGTCTAGGGCGTCCTTGTAGTCCAACTTGCCCACCGACAGCATGGAGGCGACCATGCCGTGGCTGTCCGCGCCGTTCTCCGGGTTAGCGCCCGGCGCGAACGGGGTGCCCGCCTCGTGGCCGGACGGGAAAGAACCGGTGGCCTTGCCGTAGACCACGTTGGAGGTAATCGTCAGCACCGACTGGGTCGGGATGGCGTTGCGGTACATCGGGATGGCCTTAATCTTCTCCATCACGGTGTGGACGATGGTGGCGGCGATGTCATCGGCGCGGTCGTCGTCGTTGCCGTAGAACGGGAAGTCACCTTCCGTCTTGTAGTCCACAATCAGGCCGGTCTCATCGCGCACCGGGTACACCTTGGCGTACTTGATGGCGGAGAGGGAGTCCGCCACGATGGACAGGCCGGCGATGCCGCAGCCCATGGAGCGCACGATGTCGGAATCATGCAGCGCCATCTCGACGGCCTCGTAGGCGTACTTGTCGTGGCAGTAGTGGATGATGTTGAGTGCCTCGACGTAGGTGCCGACCACCCAGTCCAGCATCTCCTCGTACTTCTGCCAGACCTCGTCGAAGTCCAGCGGGCCGTCGCCCTCGATGGCCTGGTAGCCGTCGACGACCTGCTTGCCGCTGACCTCGTCGCGGCCGCCGTTGATGGCGTAGAGCAGGGCCTTGGCGGCGTTGACGCGGGCTCCGAAGAACTGCATTTGCTTGCCGACGGCCATCGGGGACACGCAGCACGCAATCGCCGCGTCGTCGCCCCACTGCTCACGAATCTGGCGGTCCGACTCGTACTGGATGGAGGAGGTCTCAATCGAGATGTGGGCGCAGAATTCCTTGTAGCCCTCCGGCAGCCTCGGATCCCAGAAGATGGTGATGTTCGGCTCCGGGGACGGGCCCAGGTTGATCAGCGTCTGCAGCAGGCGGAAGGAGGTCTTGGTCACCATGTGGCGGCCGTCGTCACCGAAGCCTGCGTCAGACCAGGTTGCCCAGTACGGGTCGCCGGAGAAGATCTGGTCGTAGTCCTCGGTGCGCAGGAAGCGGACGATGCGCAGCTTGAGCACCAGCTGGTCGATGATCTCCTGGGCGTCTTCCTCGGTGATGATGCCGGCAGCCAGGTCGCGCTCGAAGTAGCAATCGAAGAATGCGGAGAGGCGGCCGATGGACATGGCAGCGCCGTCCTGGGACTTGATGGAGGCCAGGTAGCCAAAGTAGGTCCACTGCACTGCCTCGTGCGCGGTCTTGGCCGGGCCGGAGATGTCGAAGCCGTAGGACTCCGCCATCTTCTTCAGCTTCTTCAGGGCCTTGATCTGCTCGGAGTGCTCCTCGCGGTAGCGTGCCCAGTGCTCGGAGAATCCCACGTCGCCGACGGAGTTCTTGGCGGCTTCCTTCTCGGCGATGAGGTAGTCCACGCCGTAGAGGGCCACGCGGCGGTAGTCACCGATGATGCGGCCGCGGCCGTAGGCGTCCGGCAAGCCGGTGATGATGTGGGACGAGCGGGCAGCGCGGATACGCGGGGTGTAAATATCGAAGACCGCGTCGTTGTGGGTCTTGCGGTAGCGGGTGAAGATCTTCTCCACGTCCGGGTCGACTTCCTTGCCGGCCTCGAAGATGGCCTGCTTGACCATGCGCCAGCCGCCAAAGGGCATCATGGCGCGCTTGAGCGGGCTGTCGGTCTGCAGACCGACGATGACGTTGTCATCCTCGCAGATGTAGCCGGCCGGGAAGGCGTCGATGTCTGTCGGGGTGTGGGTGTCCACGTCGAAAATGCGCTTCTTACGCTCGACGGACAGGTAGTTCTCCTCCAGGTGGTTCCACACGTTCTTCGTCTTCTCGGTGGGGCCGGCCAGGAAGGAGGCGTCACCGTCGTACGGGGTGTAGTTGCGCTGGATGAAGTCGCGGACATTAATGTTCTCGGTCCACGGGCCCGGCTCAAAGCCCTTCCAGGCTTCGAACTGTACGGACTGCTCGGTTGCGGTGGTCAAGTTAATGACTCCCTTCTTGGTTCACACGACGTCACAAAGGTTGTGTTTAGAAGGGCTTTTATGACGTGGGCTACGGAGGGTCCGGGCTGTCATCAACCCTTCTCTGCACACCATCCTAGGACGTATTCACAACAACCTCACATCGGCCATTTTGAGACCCACGCCACCATATCATGGGGTTTTAGCACCAACCTACTGGTTATAACAGCCATGGGTAACGGCCGTACGGTTTAACTCCGGGGGTGAGCCACCCCCTATCATGTCTTTTAACACATTAAAACCGGAGTAAATCCAAGATTATTTTTTGTGACGTGTCCGCGGCGCGCTCTAAAGTAAGTGCACAAAACGTCTTCTGCCCTGTCCCAAGGAGCTTGCCCGCGTGTCTGACACCGCCGCCGTACCTCACCCCCCACGTCCCACACACCCCGTTGATTCGGTCCCGCCCGCCCCGAAACTGGCCGCGCTCGGCCTCCAGCACGTGCTTGCTTTCTACGCCGGCGCGGTCATCGTCCCGCTGCTCATCGCCGGCTCCCTGGGCCTCGATGAGGCCACGACGATTCACCTCATCAACGCCGACCTGCTCACCTGTGGCCTGGCCACGTTGATCCAATCGGTGGGCGTCGGCAAGCACATTGGCGTTCGCCTGCCCATCATCCAGGGCGTGACCACCACCGCGGTGAGCCCGATTATCGCCATCGGCCTCAGCGCCGAGGACCAGGCCCTGCCTACCATCTACGGCGCCATCATCGCCTCCGGTATCTTCACCTTCCTCGCCGCCCCCGTCTTCGGGCGCGTACTCAAGTACTTCCCTCCCATCGTCACCGGCACAGTGCTGCTGGTCATGGGCACGTCCCTGCTGGCGGTCTCCGCCAATGACTTCGTCAACTATGCCGAGGCCACACCCACCGCGCGGGACCTCGCCTACGGATTCGGCACGTTGGCCATCATCATCGTGGTCCAGCGCTTCTTCCGCGGCTTCCTGGGCACCCTGTCCGTGCTCCTGGGCCTCGTCATCGGCACGGGCGTGGCGCTGGTGCTGGGGGATACTTCGTTCAACGGCGTCAGCGACGCCGACGCTATCGGCATGACCACCCCGTTCTACTTCGGCGCCCCGCGCTTCGACATCATGGCGATTCTGTCCCTCATCATCGTCATGATCATCACCATGGTGGAAACCACCGGTGACGTCTTCGCGACGGGCGAAATTGTGAAGAAGCGCATCAAGCGCGACGACGTGGTGCGCGCCATCCGCGCCGACGGCCTGTCCACCATGCTCGGCGGCATCATGAACTCCTTCCCCTATACCTGCTTTGCGCAAAACGTTGGTTTGGTCCGCCTCACCGGCGTGAAGTCGCGCTGGGTGGCCGCTTCCGCCGCCGGCTTCATGGTCATCCTCGGTCTGCTGCCTAAGGCCGCAGCCATCGTGGCCGCCATCCCCTCTCCTGTGCTCGGCGGCGCCTCCCTGGCGTTGTTTGCCAACGTGGCGTGGGCGGGCCTGCAGACCATTGCCAAGGAGAACATCGCCGACGGCCGCAACGCCGCCATCGTCACCACCGCCCTGGGACTGGCCATGCTGGTGACCTTCAAGCCGGACGTGGCCGCGGCCTTCCCGGAGTGGGCGCAGATTTTCGTCTCCTCCGGCATGTCCATCGGCGCGATTACCGCCATCCTGCTCAACCTGCTCTTCTTCCACGTGGGCACGCAGTCCGAGGATGACGTCAGCCGCATCGACGGCGCAGGCGTCTCCCTCAGCGAGCTCAACGCGATGGACCGCGCGGGCTTCGTCGCCGCCTTGCGCCCGCTGTTTAACAACGAGACCTGGCCGCTGGAGGCCGCGTGGGAGTCCCGCCCGTTCGCCGACGTCAGCCAGCTGCGCGAAGCCATCCAGGTGGCCGTACTCACCGCTCCGGCCGAACAGCGCCGCGCCCTCATCCACGACTACCCGGCGATGGATGAGCTGCTGCTTGCCGACGTTGACACGGCGGCCACCATCTCCGCCGACCGCGGCTCGCTCGCGCTCGATGACTTGGACGATGTGCAAACGGAGCAGCTGGTCGACGTTGCCCGGGCCTACCGCGAGCGCTTCGACATGCCGTTCGTGGCCTACCTGGACACTAATGATTCCGCCGACCGCGTCATCGACGCCGGCGTGCGCCGCCTGTCCAACTCCGACGAGCTGGAGCAGCGCGTCATCCTGAGCGAAATCATCGAGATTGCCAACGACCGCTTCGACATCCTGCTAGCGGACGCCAACCCGGTGCGCGCGTACTGGGACCGCAAGTTCACCGAGGTGGAGTAACCGCCCTCAGGCCCTAGTGAAACTCGAGGGTGACGTGGGCTTCCGGGTCCACGCCACGAATGATGCCCTCGTAGAAGGAACGGGCCTGATCCTGCAGTAGCTCGCGGTTGTCGTTGATGTCCTCGCGCTTCTTGTCCGCACTGAGGACATCGGAGACGGTCGAGGCCGCATCCAGCGGCTGCGTGGTCCAGCTCAGCACGCCGTTATCCTCCACCGCGGTCTTGAACTCCTCATCCGTGTGGCCGATGAAGATGAACTGCGGGACCTCGACGGTATAGGCGTGCTCGCCGGTCTCGGTGACGCGGACGTCCTTGCCCTCGATGCCCAGCTTGGCCTTGTAGGAGTACTGCACAAACTGGGTGCGGTCGGTCCACGGGACGCGCACGCCCATGACCTCGCCGGCGGAAGACTTCTCCGCCAGGCCCTGGATGCCCAGGCTGAGGAGCACGACCTGCTCCTCGCGCTGCACGGCGTTGATGACCTGCGTGTTCTTCGATTCCACCGGGGCGCTGTAGATATCGTCCGACTGACGCAGGGCGTAGACGCCCAAGGCCGCGCAGGCCAACGACAACAGCACGACGACGGCGATAAGCGTAGTGCTGACTTTGCGAGGAGACATGACTATAAAGCCCCTTTCACGGCACGAAAAGACGCTGTCTAGCGTAGCGCGTGCCGTGTGTCCCTGGCTAAAGCTGGAACTGCTCCTTGATCTCCGCGCGGCGCTTGTGCTCCATCCAGAAAGACAAGAACGGCACCACGCCGGCCAGGGCGGTGATGATCAGCTTGCTCACCGGCCACAGCGCGCGCGGGCCCAGGATGAGGATGGATACCAGGTAGACCATGTAGGCCACGCCGTGGGCCTGAGCCACCAGGGTTGCCCACGACGGCATTTCCATGCCTACGCCGTACTGCAGGATCATGCGCACAACCAAAATAAGAAGGAAGATACCGGTCACCGTGGCGGCGATGGAAAAGAACTTCAGCGGGCCGCGGATGCGGTCCTTACGGGCAGGGTGAATGACCTTGGTCTGCTGCGCGGACTCGGTAAAGGGGGAATTCGCGGAGTTGCTCATTAGTTCTCCTCTTCTGTGCCACGGCGGCGTTGGGTGTTCATAGCATTAAAGGTCTCGACGTCGATCTGCGGGCGCGGTGGCAGGAAGTCCTCGTCGATCTTGGTGACCGGCTGGCGTTTCTCGGCCTGTGCGCTCTTGCCGCTGCCCGTGGCGCGCTGCGGCGCCTGGTAGTGGCCGGGCTCTGTGCCCTGCTCAAGGGCTTCATTCTCGGCGTCGATGCGCTCGTTCTCGTAGCGCATCGCCGTGCGGTAGGCGTAGACGACGAATACCGCGAACAGCGGCCACTGGAAGGCATAGCCCAAGTTCTGGAAGGTTCCCGAGCCGGAGCGGAAGCGCGTCCACTGCCAGTAGGCAAGGAACAAGAAGAGCACAACGAAGAAGGCGATGAGAACGATGTGCCACCATCGGACCTTCATCTTCTTTTTCGGCGTTAGGTTGTTGCTCACGGTACAACAGCCTACCCACCAGCCCCGCAAAAGTGGATTTCCGTCCGTGCCCTGCCGCCCTGTAAGCTGGTCCACGTTGTCGCAGACGCCGTCGCGTCGTGCGCGGCAGCACAACCTTCGCGCCCGTGGCGGAATTGGCAGACGCGCTAGATTTAGGTTCTAGTGTCTTATGACGTGTGAGTTCAAGTCTCACCGGGCGCACAATTTCAAACCCCGCGCGAGTTTTCCGTGCGGGGTTTTCTTTACCCCAGCCCTGCCCCCAAATGGTTTTAGTCATTTGGTTCCCCTCATCGGGCTCCTCTGGGGGCAAAGAAACCAGCTGAAGCACCGCAGAAGGTTCGTTTGAGGGCAGGAGAACCATTTGAGTAGAACCATGTGCGGAAGGGACCAAAGTTAAGGGACCACCTGCGATTCAGCTTCTGCATTTCCCTAGGTGGTCTTCGCAGAATGTGTGCAGATGGTCCTTCTTAACCAGCCCCGCTAGCGGATGCTGGGGCTTGCGGTCATGGCCCGGCGGATGCTTAGGCTTGGCGGGCCAGTGCCGCCAGTGGCTCGCGCAGCTGCGCCAAGGCTCGGCCGCGGTGCGACACCGCGTTCTTTTCTTCAGGGGACATCTCCGCAGCGGAGCGCTGCTCGCCCTCCGGCTGGAAGAGCGGATCGTAGCCAAAGCCGTTCTCTCCCTGTGGCGCGGTCAGCAGGGCCCCGAGCCAGCGACCCTCCACGACGTGCTCCTGGCCATCGGGGGTAACGAGCGCGCACACGGAGACGAAGGCCGCCGCGCGGCGCTCCGCCGGCACGTGGGACATCTGCCCCAGCAACAGGCGGTTGTTCGCCTCATCGTCGCCGTGGCCGCCCGACCAGCGAGCGGAGAGCACGCCGGGCATGCCGTTGAGTTCTTCCACGGCCAGGCCGGAGTCATCTGCAATCGTGGCCAGGCCAGTGTGCTGGACCCCGGCGCGGGCCTTGATAAGCGCGTTATCGGCAAAGGTGCGCCCGTCCTCGACCGGCTCCGGGTAGGCCTCCACCGCGGACAGCGGCAGCAGCTCGATGCCCTCAATCCCGGCATCGGACAGAATGCGCTCCAGCTCGGCGAGCTTCTTCGAGTTATTCGACGCGACGAGGAGTTTTACCATCCCAGGGCCGCCTTTTGAACGTCGATAAGCTGGGCACAGCCCTCCTGCGCCACGTCCAGCATGTCATTGAGCTCCGCGCGGCCGAAGAGACCGTGCTCACCGGTGCCCTGAATCTCCACGAAGTCTCCGCCCTCCTGCATCACCACGTTGAGATCCACCTCCGCGCGGGAGTCCTCCTCGTAGGGAAGGTCCAGGCACACGTGGCCGTCGATGATGCCAACGGATACCGCTGCGATGGGATCCAGCAGCGGCTCTCCCGGAACCACGCCCTCCTCCTTGAGGAACGCAATCGCATCGGCCAAAGCCACATAAGCGCCAGTAATCGACGCCGTGCGGGTGCCGCCATCGGCCTGCAGCACATCGCAGTCCAGCTGGATGGTGTTCTCCCCCAGCTCCGATAGGTCCACCGCGGCACGCAGGGAGCGGCCCACCAGGCGCGAGATCTCATGGGTGCGTCCCTTGACCTTGCCCTTCATGGACTCGCGCGGCATGCGGTCGTGGGTGGCGGACGGGAGCATCGCGTACTCGGCGGTCAGCCAGCCCTCCCCGGAATCCTTCTTAAAGCGCGGCACGCCAAACTCCACGGAGGCGGTGCACATCACGCGGGTATTGCCGAACTCCACCAGCACCGACCCGGCCGGGTTGGTGGTGAAGTTGCGGGTAATGCGGACGCTGCGGAGCTGGTCGAGCGCGCGACCATCGGCACGAGTGAAATCAGTCATGCCCCCTACCCTACCGTGGGCAGCTACAGCTCAAACTCCATCCCGGCGGCGCCCAGGACAACCTCACCGTCGAACTCGCGGGCCGCGGCCGCGAACGTGGCCGCCGCGTCACCCCACGGCTGGAGGTGGATGAGCACCAGCTTCTTCACCCCCGCCTCGCGGGCCAGGCGGCCGGCCTCCGCCCCGGACATGTGCATGTTCGGGGCCTTGCCCTCAGAGGTCTCGCCCCACGCGGCCTCGCACAGGAAGACGTCGGCGCCCCGTGCGGCTTCAACAAGCGCGGGTGCGTAGGCCGAATCCCCCGAGTAGCACAGCGTGGCGCCGCCCTTGGCCTGCTCCATGCGCAGGGCGTAGGCCTCCACCGGGTGAACCACGCGGTAGGGGGTGATGTAGACGTCATCGACCAACTGGCGCTCACGGTCCACCCAGGGGCTAAACGCAAACGTATCGCTCATATCATCCACACCCTCCGGATCATCCGAGGACAACCGCCCCAGGTGGGACTCCGTGCGCTGCGGGCCCAGGCAGAAATTGCGGGCCGGCGCCGGCGCGGTGGGGTGAAAGCGGCGCCATACCATCAGGGAGGGAAAGTCTAGGCAGTGGTCCGCATGCAGGTGCGTAAACACCACGTGGGCATCGCACGGATCCTGATGCTCTTGCAGGCGCGCGAGGGTGCCGGGCCCCAAATCCATGATGATGGACGGGGCAGAGTCAAAGGACACGAGGTAGCCAGAGGCCGGATTGCCCACGGTGGGCACCGAGCCGGAACAGCCAAGGATGGTCAACTTCATGCGTTCAATCGTTCCACGAAACTATAAGGCGTGCTGGATGTACAACGATTGTACATCCCCCGCAGGTTAAATCTTCGGCCCCAGAAAGCGCGCGGCTAAACGGGAAAACGCCTCGTGATCACCGGTGCTTTCGAAGGTGCGCACGGGGGTGTGCCCGGCCGGCGCCAGCATCTCGGTGTTGGTGAGGATGCGCATGACGTCCTTCGCCGTCTCCTCCGCGGACGAGACCAGGGTGACGTTGTCCCCCATAGCCAACTGGATTACGCCGGTGAGCAAGGGATAGTGCGTGCAGCCCAGCACCAGCGTGTCCACCCCTTCGGCCTGCAGAGGGGCGAGATAGTTTTCGGCCACACCCAGAATCTGGCGGCCCGCGGTGATCCCGCGCTCCACAAAGCCCACGAAGTCCGGGCAGGCCACCGCATGCGCCTCCACGTTCGGGTTGACGGCAAAGAGGTCCTGGTAGGCGCCCGACTTCACGGTTCCTTCCGTGCCGATGACACCAATCTTGCCGTTACGCGTCGTGCCAATCGCGCGGCGCACGGCTGGGCGGATGACTTCCACGACGGGGATGTCGTAGCGCTCGCGGGCGTCGTGCAAAAACGCGGCCGTGGCGGTGTTGCACGCAATAACGAGCATCTTGCAGCCGCGGCCTACTAGTTCATCGGCGATGGCCGTGGACAGCTCACGGACCTGGGCAATGGGCCGCGGTCCGTACGGTGCGTGAGCCGTATCACCGATATAGGAAATGGATTCGTTCGGCAGCTGCTCGATGATGGTGCGGGCCACGGTGAGCCCGCCCACGCCCGAGTCAAAAATTCCGATGGGTGCGCTAGCGTCCGGCATCAGTACCTCGCCGCCTGGGACGTCGTGCGCACGCTGCGGATCGGGTCATCGGAGGTAATCACCATGCCCGCTACGACACCGCCGATGGCGCCAAACAGGTGGCCCTGCCAGCTGACCCCCTCGTAGATGGGCAGCACGCCCCAGATCAGCCCGGAGTAGGCGAATCCCAGGACGAGGCCGGTGATGAACTGAATCAGCGAGCGGTTAAAAATGCCGCGCACGATGAGGTACGTCAGCCAACCATAGATCAGCCCGGAGGCGCCGATATGGGAGGTGCCCGGACCGCCAAGCAGCCACGTACCCACGCCCGCGATGAGCACCACGATGATGGTGACCTCCCACCACGCCTTGCGCCCCGACAGGCCGATGAGGAAACAGAAGACCGCTCCGGGCACCGAGTTGCCGATGAGATGTTCAAAGTTGGCGTGCAGCAACGGCGCGGTGAAAATTCCCCAGATTCCGTTGAAGTCCAACGGGTGAATACCGAACTGGCCCAAGTCGTTGCCGAAGAGGACAGCATTAACAATCTGGATAATCCACTCGATGGCCAAAAAGCCCACGGTCAGCGCGGTGGCCGTCCGCAGGCGCCCGGCGCGTGTGTAGTTCCTAGAATCGCCCTTATTCACCGGCGCGTTCGCGGGGCGCCCCGTGCCGAAATCCACGGGGTTCGAGCCCTGCCTATACGGTCCACTCGTTGTCATAATGCCTCCCACATTAGCAAGGCAGCAGCGAGGAGTAGGCGTCCAAGCCTAGCCCCGGGGAGGCGCTGACTACGGCGTCCACGATTGCGGATTCGACGGCATCCGCGGCCGCGGCGCTGAGCCGGGCAAGGTCCTCGGGGCCGAGTACTGGTGCGGGGTGTGGCGCTGAACTTGCTGCTGGGCTTGACGACGCCGCGAAGAGCGTGTCCCCATCCAGCGGCGAGTGGGCTGGGCGCACCGCCCGCGCGATTCCGTCGTGGCCGGCTAGGGCGAGACGCTTGGCCTGGGCTTTGGTCACTGGGGCGTCGGTCAGCACTGCACCGATCGTGGTGTTGAGGTGCGCGTCCGCGAGGCTGCGGGCTGCGGCGAAGCGGTCGACGTCGACCGCTGGGCGCTCCGGGGCGCCGAACAGCCGGCCCGTGCGGGCATCAATGACTTGGCCCACGGGGTTTGCCACCACCACCGCGGCCACGGTGTACGGCGCGGCATCAACCAGCGCACTGCCCACGCCGCCGCGGATCTTGCCCGCGCACGCGCCAACGCCGGCGCCAATGCTTCCCGACGTCGAATCGTGCCCCGCCACAGCGCTCGCCAGGGCGGCGGCGCCATCGGCAGCCGTCGGGCGCTGCGGCCCGGCGAGCAGGTCAAAGATGACCGCGCCCGGCACGATGGGCACCCGCGGGCCAGGAACCTCGTCGCCGAAGACGGGGAATCCGATACCGGCCTCCTCCAAACCGCGCATCACGCCATCGGCGGCCGCCAGCCCGAAGGCCGAGCCGCCCGCGAGGACCAGGGCGTGGACGCGCTCGACGGTATTGTGCGGCTCGAGCAGATCCGTCTCCCGGGTGCCGGGGCCGCCTCCGCGCACGTCGACGCTAGCCACCGCGCCCTGCTCGCCGCAGAAAATGACGGTCACGCCGGTATCGTGCCCGGTGGCGTGACCAACGGAGAAGCCCAGCTCAGCAATGTCGCGCACGGGAAGTTACTCCATGAGCGCGGTGAGCAGCGAGTCCTGGCAGAAGGCCAGCCACTCCACCAGGGCATCGCGATTGTCCTGCGAGTCCGGCTCCGGGGTCTCCCCCGAGGCCACATAGAGGCGCAGATCATTGAGCCCCGCCAGGAAAGCGTGGGCCTCGTCCTCACTCAACACCACCTCGACCCCGCCGGTGGGGCCGAGTGCGGTGTTCATCACCTGGAGGTTCTCCAGCTTGGCCCGGGCGATATCCGTTTCGTGCAAGGAGCGCAGGAGCGAATTATCGCCGTCGTACTCCTCATCCCCTGGCTTCTCAAAATCCGGGAACAGACGAGCCAGAGAGGGGTCCTCCGGGGCCTCGGTGTGGCCGGTGGGCATATCCAGCATGTCCGCCAGCTCATCCTTTGGTGCGGACTGGGCGCGCGCGATGATGGCCTCCGAGACCGTGGAGGTGAGATCCCCCAGGACCTCTCGCTCCATCGGCTCAAAGACAGCGGTGAACTTGGCCCCTCGCATGAGGGACTTTTTCTTCTTCCAAGCCTGCATACGGTGTGTACCTATCCCGCCTGCTGCATCGTTGCCCACAGGCCGGCGATCTGCAGCTTCTTCACGTCGGCCTCAATCTTGTCGCGCTCACCGGAGGACACCGCGGCCTTGCCTTCGGTGTGCACCTGCATCATGAGCTCGTTGGCGCGCTTTTTGTCGTAGCCCAGCACGGCCTGGAACACGTAGGACACGTAGCTCATGAGGTTGACGGGATCATCCCAAACGATGCACATCCACGGCAGGTTTTCGCTGGTGGCGACATCAACCTCAATGGCCTCATCCAGCTCCGGGGTGGCCATGGGCGAGCTCATCGTCACGCCCGCGGACGGAATTTGGTGTGCAATCATGTTCTCTAGCCTAGCTAGGCTAGCCAGAAATTTCTGCGTCGCATGCGGCTATACTGTCTGGCACATCCCCCTTTCTTGATTCCCGTTTCCAGGTGGCCTCGATGAATTCCCCTTTCCTTCCTGACGCGGTGGCAGACTTCCTGGCCGGCCGCGCGCCGGTCTCGGAGGACTTGATCCAGCTCCTGCAGCGCGTTGTCACGGTGGTGGCCATCGTGGGCACCCTGGTGGCGGCGATTCTAAGCCTCAGCTCGCCCTCCACAGGCGGCAGCTCCCAGGACGCCCCGGCTCCGCGCACGTGCGACTACGAGCTGCCAGATCGCTCGGTGCAGCGCGAACTCGAGAGGACCCAGACCGACCTCATGGAGGCGCTCAACGCGTGGCGCGCCGAGGACCAGCAAGCGCCCCTGCTGCCGTGGATCGACCGCCAAACCGCGGCCCGGGAGAAGGCCGAGTGCAATGCGGTTACCCATTCCGAGGAGCCTGCCGAAGAAAACATTCAGATGGTCCAGCACCATCTTCCCGTGGACCAGGCCAGTGCGTACGACTTCGTGGAGGCCTTCCGCTCCTCCCCCGCACACGTCAATGCGCTGCGGGATCGCCGCATGACCACCGCGGCCGTGGGCGTGGCCTACAGCGACGGCCAGGTCTGGGTAGTCATCCAGCTAGAGGAATAGGTATTCCTGAATTTTCCGTGGTGGCGAAGTAGCATCTGGTATGTGACTGACACCGCGAACCACGCAGCCGCCAACGTTCCCACGGATCGTTCGACCGCGCTGCTTACTGACAAATACGAACTCACCATGCTGCAGGCAGCACTGCGGGACGGATCCGCACACCGCCAGGTAGCCTGCGAGGTGTTCGCCCGCCGCCTGCCCAACGAGCGCCGCTACGGCGTGGTCGCCGGCATCGACCGCGTGCTCCGCGCCGTGCACGACTTCCGGTTCACCGCCCACCAGTTGGCGGAGATGGACTTCCTCGACGAGCAGACCAAGGAGTACCTGGCCAACTACCGCTTCTCCGGCCAGATCGATGGCTACCGGGAGGGAGAAATCTACTTCCCCTACTCCCCGCTGCTCACGGTGCGCGGCACCTTCGGCGAATGCCTCATCCTGGAAACGGTCATCCTCTCCATCATGAACGCCGACTCCGCAGTCGCTTCTGCGGCTTCCCGCATGGTGGTGGCTGCGGACGGTCGCCCCATCATCGAGATGGGATCGCGCCGCGCCCACGAGTACGCCGCCGTCACCGCCGCCCGCGCTGCCTACCTGGCAGGATTCCAGGCCACCTCCAACCTGGAGGCGGGCTACCGCTACGACATCCCGGTCTCCGGCACCGCCGCGCACGCGTGGACCCTGGCGCACGTCAACGAGGACGGAACCCCGAACGAGGAGGCGGCCTTCCGCAGCCAGATCGACACCTTGGGCGTGGACACCACCCTGCTGGTGGATACCTACGACATCACCAAGGGCGTGGAGACGGCCGTCAAGGTCGCCGGCCCGGAGCTCGGCGGCGTCCGCATCGACTCGGGCGATTTGGGCGCAGTCACCCGCCGCGTGCGCAAGCAGCTCGATGACCTGGGCAACCACAACACGAAGATCGTCGTCTCCTCCGACCTCGACGAGTTTGCCATCGCCGGCCTGCGCGGCGACCCGGTCGACGTGTACGGCGTGGGCACCTCCGTGGTCACCGGCTCCGGCGCGCCGACGGCCAGCATGGTCTACAAGGTGGTCGAGGTCGAAGGCCATCCGGTGGCCAAGCGCTCCTCCTCCAAGAAGTCCCGGGGCGGGGCGAAGCGCTCGCTGCGCACCTACCGCTCCACCGGGGTGGCCGTCGAAGAGCTCGTGCTGCCAATCGACGCCGCGGACCCGGACACCGGCACCCTCAGCACGCGGGAGATGACGGTGCCGCTGATGCGCGACGGCAACATCGTGGACAACCTTCCCTCCCTCCACGAATCCCGCGACTACCTGGCCCAGGCCATCACCACCCTGCCGTGGGAGGGCCTGGCGTTGACCCGCGACGAACCTGCGGTGCCTACCCGTTTCGTCGGCTTCTCCGAGTAGCGCATCCGGGGGCGGCTAGACTGTCTCGCGTGAGTGACGAGCAGCCCCTGAACCAATCCACGCAAGAGCTTCTCGCCGCCGCCGTCGACTCCCTCGGCGGCGCCCGGCGCGACGGCCAGGTACGCATGGCCACAGCGGTCACCGCGGCGCTGGAGAAGGAGCGTCACCTCGCGGTGCAGGCGGGCACGGGTACGGGTAAATCCCTGGCCTACCTGGTGCCCGCCTTCCGCCACGCCCAGGCCACCGGGCATACCGTCATCGTCTCTACAGCCACCCTGGCCCTGCAGCGTCAGCTGGTGGAGCGCGACTTGCCGCGGCTTGCCGACGCCTTAGAGCCCCTCCTCGAGCACAAGCCCACCTTCGCCATCATGAAGGGCCGCTCCAACTACGTCTGCCTGAACAAGGTGGCCCAAGCCTCCGAACTGGAGAGCGAAGATGCCCTATTGGATGAGCACGAAGTCTCCCATCTCGGCCGCCACGTGCAGCGCATCTACGAGTGGGCGGAAGACACCGAAACCGGCGACCGCGAGGATCTGGAGCCCGGCGTTCCGGACTTGGCGTGGCGCCAGGTGTCCGTGACCTCGGCGGAGTGTTTGGGGGCCACGCGCTGCCCGCACGGCGAGGGCTGCTTTGCCGAACAAGCACGCCAGCGTGCTGCCGACGTCGACGTGGTGGTGACGAACCACGCCCTACTGGCTATCGACGCCGTGGCGGACATCAACATCCTGCCCGAGCACGACGTGGTGATCATCGACGAGGCCCACGAGCTGGATGGGCGCATCACCTCCGTCTCCACCGCCGAGCTCACCGGCCGCGCTCTCAAGATGGCGGCCAACCGCGTCAAGGCGCTGGGTGCCAACGGCAAGGACCAGCGCCTCAGCGAGCAGGCGGCGGAGCTCACGCAACTGCTGGGCGAATTCTCCCCGGGCCGCTGGACCGACCTGCCGGAGGAAGCCAAGCAGCAGCTCATGGGCCTCGCGGACACGCTGGGCAGCTGCCGCGAGACTATCGCCCGCGCCCCCGAGGGTGAGCAGGCGAGCGACCCGGAGAAGTCCGCCGAACGCCAGAACCTGGCCAATCACCTGGCCACCATGGTGGAGGCCATCGCCCGCATCCTCGACGTGTTTGCCACGGGGGATCCCGCGGCCCACGCGGACGTGGTCTGGCTGGAGCGGGACGAGCGCACGAACACGGACACGCTCGCTGTTGCTCCCCTCTCTATCGCCGGGATGTTGCACGAGAAGTTGTTTGGGGAGCAGACCGTGGTGCTCACCTCCGCCACCCTGGCGCTGGGCGGGCGCTTCGACGCCATGGCCGCCCAGTGGGGCCTGCCGAAGGGCACGTGGGATTCTTTGGACGTGGGCTATCCCTTCGACCCGGCCCGCAGCGGCATCCTCTATACCGCCACGCACCTGCCGCAGCCGGGCCGCGATGGGCTCCCGGCAGAGACCATCCAGGAAATCCGGGAGCTCATCATGGCCGCCGGCGGGCGCACCCTGGGCCTGTTTTCCTCCCGCCGCGCCGCGCAGCAGGCCGCCGAGGAGCTCAAGCCCCTCATTCCCTTCGACATCTTCCTCCAGGGCGAGGACTCCATCGGCGCGCTGGTGGACAAGTTCACCAAGAACGAGAACTCCTGTCTCTTCGGTACGCTGAGCCTATGGCAGGGCGTCGACGTGCCTGGCCCCTCGTGTTCGCTGGTGCTCATCGACCGCATCCCCTTCCCCCGCCCGGATAACCCGCTCATGCAGGCGCGCACCGAGGCCGCGAAGGCCGCCGGGCGCAACGGCTTCATGGAGGTCTCCGCCACGCATGCGGCGCTGCTCATGGCGCAGGGAGCCGGCCGCCTGCTACGCTCCACCAGTGACCGCGGCGTGGTTGCCGTGCTGGATAACCGCCTTGAGACCAAGCGCTACGGCTCCTACCTGCGGGCCTCCATGCCGCAGATGTGGCCGACGACTGACCCGGCCGTGGTGCGGGGAGCGCTCAAGCGGCTGGTCGACGCCCGCTAAGGCCTCCGCAGAGCGCAGACGGTGGCGGAATCAGGCGCGACTTCGGTAAACCCAGCGTCGCGCACCACCACCGCCCCGGGGCGCGCGCAGGCGGCGGCGAAGTGCTCCGCCGAGACCTCGCGCACCGACAGCGGGAAGTCGCGTGCTGCCCACTCCTCGACCTCGTCGGCGCTCATCGCCGCAGCCAACAGCATTGAGCCGTGGCCCACCTGGGCTGCCGCCTTGCCCGCGCTCATGGCGAGGGAGGCGTCGACGTAGATCACGGGGACGTCGGCACGCGCCGGCCCCGGGGTACCCATGGGCAGGTCCGTGTGCCCAATCTGCAGTTTGGCGATGAGCGAATCGACCTCACTGACCGCCGACGGCACAAACGCGCGTGCGCGGTCCGCCACCGTCGCCCCGGGCAGCGCCTGCACGTCGCGCCAGGCCTTGTTGCGCGCCCGGCGAGCCACCTTGCGGATGCGGTGGCCGTACCACTGACCCAGCGCCGCAGCAAAAGCTCCGTCCTGGCCCGCTCGGTCATCCAGACAGACCTTAACCACCGCGCGTGCCGCGGCCTGAAGCACCTCCGTGCGCGCCGGCGGCTCCTGCTTGGGAAGGTGCAGGGCGATCTGCATGGCCTGCACGGTCTCTGGCCGGTTCGGATCCTCGGGATCATCGCGCCAGCTGCGCTCGCTGCACGCCTCTACCAACCGGCGGTGGGCCTCTAGGAGGTTACTCACTGAGAACCTCCTCCATGGGGATGCCCAGAATCTGCAGGATTTCGTCCATGTAGGGGTAGTTCACGGAGGTATCGGCGACCTCCCGCAGCGCGGGCTTGGCGTTGAAAGCAATGCCCAGGCCGGCGGCGGAAATCATGTCGATGTCGTTGGCGCCATCCCCCACCGCGACGGTCTGCGACATGCGCAGACCCGAATCGGCAGCGAACTCGCGGAGGAAGCGCTCCTTGGCCTTGCGGTCCACCACGTCGCCGACAACCCGGCCGGTGAGCTTGCCGTCCTCGATCTCCAGCGTGTTGGCCCGCACGTAGTCTAGGTCGAGCTCGCGGGCCAAGTCCTCCAGCACCTGGATGAAGCCGCCGGAGACGACGGCCACGCGGTAACCCATGCGCTTGAGCGTGCGGATGGTGGTGCGCACGCCCGGGGTGAGCTGGATATCCGCCGCGGTCTCCGCGATGACGGATTCCGGCAGCCCGGCCAGGGTGGCCGCGCGCTGGCGCAGGGATTCTTCGAAGTCGATCTCGCCCCGCATCGCGCGGGCGGTGACCTCCGCAACCTCCGCTTCCTTGCCGGCATGCGCGGCGAGCATCTCGATGACCTCGCCGGTGATCAGGGTGGAGTCGCAGTCGAAGCAGATGAGGCGCTTGGAGCGGCGCTGCAGGCCCGCGCGCTCGATGGCAATATCCACGCCCTGCTCGGTGGCCAGTCGGGCGAGGGCCGCGCGAACCGCATCGCAGTTATCGCCGACAGTAATAAACAGCTCAAGGCCGTTAAGCGGGGATGTCGACAGCCCGCGAATGCGGTCAATGCTCGCGTCGTAGTTGGCCAGCTCCCGAGCCACCGCGGACATGTGGCTGGCGTTGAGGTGGCGGCCGAGCACCACGACCACGTGGGTGGAGCGCGGGCGGGAGGTCGTCTCCTCCTCGCACGGGGAGACCGTCACGTGCTGGGCGTAGATGCTCAGCGTGTTGCGCAGCCCCTTCTCCATGGCCTCCAGGCGGGCGGCGTCGACGCGAATGTATGCGGACAGGGAGAAGCGCCCGGAGAAGATGGCCTGTTCAACGTCGACAAGCTCAACGTTGTAGGAGCCCAGCACGCGGAAGAACGCAGCGGACACGCCGGGCCGGTCGGGACCCGAGGTGGTCACGACGGCGAAGGCAGTGCCAGGCTTCGGTTGTTCATTCTGAATATCCACGGCGTTCATTATCGCACGCAGGCCCCGGTCAGAGCCAAGGCACGCCTCAACGCCAAACGCCGCCTCCCCATCATCGCGAGTGGATGACGGGGAGGCGGCGGTTCAGGAGGTCTCGCTGTCAGTGGGCGAGACGAGCCACGAAACTAGCGGCGCTTAGTGAGCCTTCTTGGCGTGGCCGTAGTGAGCCTCTTCGCGCATGCGCTTGACCATGTGCGGGTAGTGCAGCTCGAAGGCCGGGCGCTCAGAACGGATGCGCGGCAGGGAGACGAAGTTGTGGCGCGGCGGCGGGCAGGAGGTAGCCCACTCGAGGGAGTTGCCGTAGCCCCACGGATCGTCCACGGTGACGATCTCGCCGTAGCGCCAGGACTTGAAGACATTCCACACCAGCGGGATAACGGATGCGCCGAGGACGAAGGAGAAGATGGTGGAGATCTGGTTGTAGACCGTGAAACCATCGGACGCCAAGTAGTCGGCGTAGCGACGCGGCATACCCATGTTGCCCACCCAGTGCTGAACTAGGAAGGTGCCGTGGAAGCCCACGAAGGTCAGCCAGAAGTGAATCTTGCCCAGACGCTCATCCAGCATGCGGCCGGTCATCTTCGGGAACCAGAAGTACAGGCCGGCGAAGGCGGAGAACACCACGGTACCGAACAGGGTGTAATGGAAGTGCGCGATGAGGAAGTAGGACTCCGCGAGGTGGAAGTCCAGCGCCGGGGATGCCAGCATGACACCGGTCATACCGCCGAAGAGGAAGGTGGACAGGAAGCCCATGGCCCAAATCATCGGGGTGTCCCAGGTGATGTGGCCCTTCCACATGGTGCCGACCCAGTTGAAGAACTTCACGCCGGTCGGCACAGCGATGAGGAAGGTCATGAAGGAGAAGAACGGCAGCAGGATGGCGCCGGTTACGAACATGTGGTGTGCCCACACAGCCATGGACAGGGAGCCAATCGCTAGAACGGCGAAGACTAGGCCGATGTAGCCGAAGACCGGCTTGCGGGAGAAAACCGGGACGACCTCAGAGATAACGCCGAAGAACGGCAGTGCGAGGACGTAGACCTCCGGGTGGCCGAAGAACCAGAACATGTGCTGCCACAGGATGGCGCCACCGTTAGCGGAATCGTAGATGTGGCCGCCAAGCTTGCGGTCATAGAGAACGCCCAGTGCCGCAGCGGTCAGCAGCGGGAAGATCATCAGCACGATGACGGAGGCGGTGAACACACACCAGGTGAAGACCGGCAGGCGGAACATGGTCATGCCCGGAGCACGCAGGGTCAGGATGGTGGTGATCATGTTGACCGCGGAGGCAATGGTGCCGACACCGGTGGCGCCAACGCCCACGATCCACATGTCCGCGCCGATGCCCGGGGTGTGGACGGAGTCAGCCAGCGGGACGTACATGGTCCAGCCGAAGTCAGCCGCACCACCCGGGGTGACGAAGCCGAGCAGCATGACGATACCGCCGGTCAGGGTGATCCAGAAGCCGAAGGCGTTCAGACGCGGGAAGGCCACGTCGGGGGCGCCAATCTGCAGCGGCAGGATGTAGTTGGAAAAGCCCCACACAACCGGCGTTGCAAACAGCAGCAGCATCACGGTGCCGTGCATGGTGAACAGCTGGTTGAACTGCTCATTGGACAAGAACTGGAGACCCGGGGTGAACAGCTCCGCGCGGATCAACAGTGCCATAAAGCCACCGAGGAAGAAGAAGCTGAAGGACATGATCAAGTACATGATGCCCAGCTGCTTGTGGTCGGTGGTGGTCAGTAGAACCCAAGCCTTGGAACCGGTCTTGCCGTTGCCGGTCGGCTCAGGGCGTGTGGGCGCGACGTAATCGTCGAGCCGTGGCGCCACAGCGGTCATAAAATCCTCCTGAAGAACAAGTGCTTCGCCTCCCCACCGGCAGCGCGAATGCCCGCGCCGCCGACAGAACGGTGAAACACCTAGGTTTACTCGCCTTATATTAGGGCACCTAGCAGACAAATTTCCAGCGCTCTTCTATCTTCCGCCAATCTTGTTAACCCCGCCCACAGCTGCACCACGCACTGAACTCCCAGCACGCGGGCCGCCCGCGCGGGCGCGCTGCGGCCATACCGCACTACCCCCAGCGCAACGCGGTGATCCAGAACACAGCAACGGGGGTTGCCCGCGCCCAAAACGGCGAAAACGCACCCCCTGAAAGAATCAACCTTTCGGATGATCTCAGAGGGTGCGTTCGGAGGGGCGTCGACAAGCGCCGGCCCGTCACCACAGTGACAGAAGTGAAAACTGTTTAGAAATCCCAGTCGTCGTCCGTGGTCTCCTCCGCCTTACCAATGACGTAGGAGGAGCCGGAGCCGGAGAAGAAGTCGTGGTTCTCATCGGCGTTCGGGGACAGCGAGGAAAGGATGGCCGGGGACACGCGCGTCTCATCGGCCGGGAAGAGTCCCTCGAAGCCCAGGTTGTTCAGCGCCTTGTTGGCGTTGTAGCGCAGGAAGCGCTTCACATCCTCGGTCCAGCCCAAGTCGTCGTAGAGATCTTCGGTGTAGTCAATCTCGTTCTCGTAGAGTTCGTAGAGCAGCTCGAAGGCGTAGCCCTTGATGTCCTCCTGTTCCTCGGCGGAGAGCTGCTTGAAGCCCTGCTGGAACTTGTAGCCAATGTAGTAGCCGTGCACGGCCTCATCACGAATGATGAGGCGGATGATATCGGCGGTGTTGGTCAGCTTCGCACGGGAGGAGAAGTACATGGGCAGGTAGAACCCAGAGTAGAAGAGGAAGGACTCCAGCAGCGTGGAGGCGACCTTCTTCTTTAGTGGATTGTCGCCCTGGTAGTACGACATCACAATCTTGGCCTTACGCTGCAGGTTCTCATTCTCCTCGGACCAGCGGAAGGCGTCATTGATCATCGGGGTGGAGGCCAGGGTCATGAAGATATTGGAGTACGACTTCGCGTGCACCGACTCCATGAACGCAATGTTGGTGTAGACGGCCTCCTCGTGGGGAGTCACGGAATCCGGCAGGAGCGAGACCGCGCCCACGGTGCCCTGGATGGTATCCAGCAGGGTAAGGCCAGCGAAGACGCGCATGGTCGTCTCCTGCTCCTTTTCCGTTAGCGTCTTCCAGCTGGGAATGTCATTCGACACCGGGACCTTCTCCGGAAGCCAGAAGTTACCGGTCAGGCGGTCCCACACCTCGGAATCCTTGTCATCCGGAACGGTGTTCCAGTTGATCGCCTTCACCGGCGCCTTGTGGCTGGCGATGTAGTCGTCGTAGTCGTGAGACACGCACGTCACCTCATCTTGCTAGTACGGGTTTGTTACCCCGCCATGGTACCCACTTAGCCCCCGCCGTGGGGCGACTCCCCACGCGTCCCCAGCCGGAGGCTGCGCGGATTTATACTGTCTTCTTATCTAGCCTGAGAGAGCACCAGATTCACGGAGGTTTCGCCACCTTGACTACCACGCAAGAGTCGTCCGCTCCCCTGCTCAGCACGGTACTCGATACCATTGGCGCAGAGATTGTCAGCGGCACCATCCCCGCCGGTGAGCGGTTCACGCTCAGTGACATCTGCACACGCTTCGACATTTCCCGCACCGTTGCCCGCGAGGCCATGCGCGCGCTTGAGCAGCTGGGCATGGTGGCGTCCTCGCGGCGGGTGGGCATAACAGTGCTGCCGCTGAGCGAGTGGGCCGTCTATGACTCCGCTATTATCAACTGGCGCTTGAACTCGGAGAAGTCCCAAGAGGATCAGCGCGCCTCCCTCAATCAGCTACGGCTGGCCATCGAACCCGTGGCCGCGGGGCTGGCCGCCCAGCAGGCCTCCACCGCGGAGAAGGCCGAAATCTTGGCGCTGGCGCAGCGCCTGCGCACGCTGGAGGTCACCCCCTCCCGCCGCGTGGGCGATGAGCTCGCCACGGATCTGCGCTTTCACACGATGGTGCTCCACGCCTCCGGCAATGAAATGTTTGCCGCACTCAGTCCGGTCCTGCTCTCCATGGTCCGCGGACGCTCCGTCTTCGGCTCCGCCAAGCGCAACCCGACGTCAGGCACGGCCGACCTGCACCTCAACCTAGCGGACGCCATCAACGCGGGCGACGCCGCGGCGGCCGAGCAGATTTCCCGCACCATCTTAGGGCTGGCGCGCCACGACGCGCCGCAGCCCGACGAGCCTTAGAGCATGCAGGAAACGCAGCCCTCAATCTCGGTGCCTTCCAGCGCCATCTGGCGCAAGCGGATGTAGTAGAGGGTCTTAATGCCCTTGCGCCACGCGTAAATCTGCGCGCGGTTGATATCGCGCGTGGTGGCGGTGTCCTTGAAGAAGAGCGTCAGCGACAGGCCCTGGTCCACGTACTTGGTGGCCGCAGCGTAGGTGTCGATGATCTTCTCGTAGCCGATCTCGTAGGAGTCCTTGAAGTACTCCAGGTTGTCATTGTCCATGTGCGGCGCCGGGTAGTAGACGCGGCCAATCTTGCCTTCCTTGCGGATCTCAATCTTGGAGGCGATCGGGTGGATGGAAGACGTGGAGTTGTTGATGTAGGAGATCGAACCCGTCGGCGGCACCGCCTGCAGGTTGCGGTTGTACAAGCCGTGCTTGGCCACGTCGGCCTTGAGTGCCGCCCAGTCCTCCGCGGTCGGGGTGTGAATGGAGGACTCCGCGAAGAGCTCCTTGACCTTCTCGGTCTGCGGGGCGAACTCGGCCGGGTCGTAGCGGTCAAAGAACTCGCCGCTGGCGTACTCGGACTCCGGGAACTCGGTGAAGTACTCCCCGCGCTCGCGGGCCAGCTTGTTGGAGGCGCGCAGGGCGGCGTACATGATGGCGGCGAAGTAGGCATTGGTGAAGTCCAGGCCTTCCTCGGAGCCGTACTCGATGTGCTCGCGGCCCAGGTAGCCGTGGAGGTTCATCTGGCCCAGGCCGATGGCGTGGGAATCATCGTTGCCCTTGCGCACGGACGGCACGGAGTTAATAGCGGTCTTGTCCGCCACGGCCGTCAGGCCGCGAATGGCGGTCTCCACGGTCAGCGCGAAGTCCGGGGAATCCATGGTGGCGGCAATATTGAGGGAGCCCAGGTTGCAGGAGATGTCGCTGCCCAGGGTCTTGAACGTCAGGTCATCGTTCAGCTCGGAGGGAGCGTTGACCTGCAGGATCTCGGAGCACAGGTTCGACATGTTGATGCGGCCGGTCTTCACCGGGTTCGCGCGGTTCACGGTGTCCTCGAACATGATGTACGGGTAGCCGGACTCGAACTGCAGCTCCGCGATGGTCTGGAAGAACTGGCGCGCGTTGATCTTCTTCTTGCGGATGCGCGGATCCTCCACCATCTCTTCGTAGTGCTCAGTCACGGAGATGTCGCCGAAGGCCTTGCCGTAGACGCGCTCGACATCGTACGGGCTAAACAGGTACATGTCGTCGTTGCGCTTGGCCAGCTCGAAGGTGATGTCCGGGATGACAATACCCAAAGACAGCGTCTTGATGCGGATCTTCTCGTCCGCGTTCTCGCGCTTGGTATCGAGGAAGCTCATGATGTCCGGGTGGTGCGCGTTGAGGTACACCGCGCCCGCGCCCTGACGGGCGCCCAGCTGGTTGGCGTAGGAGAAGGAATCCTCCAGCAGCTTCATCACGGGGATGACACCGGAGGACTGGTTCTCAATGTGCTTAATCGGCGCGCCGGACTCGCGGATGTTGGACAGCAGGAGTGCCACGCCGCCGCCGCGCTTGGACAGCTGCAGGGCGGAGTTGATGGAGCGGCCGATGGACTCCATGTTGTCCTCGATGCGCAGCAGGAAGCAGGAGACTAGCTCGCCGCGCTGGGCCTTGCCGGCGTTGAGGAAGGTCGGGGTGGCCGGCTGGAAACGGCCGGTCATGATCTCGTCCACGAGGTGCTCGGCCACGGCGGTATCGCCGTCCGCAAGGAAGAGCGCGGTCATGGCCACGCGGTCCTCGAAGCGCTCGAGGTAGCGGCGGCCGTCGAAAGTCTTCAGCGTGTAGGAGGTGTAGTACTTGTAGGCACCCAGGAAGGACTTGAAGCGGAACTTAAACGCGTAGGCGCGCTTGAACAGGGACTTGATGAAGTCGAAGTCGTACTGCTGGACCAGCTCCGGCTCGTAGTATTTGTTGTCTACCAGGTAGCGCATCTTTTCTTCCAGGTCGTGGAAGTAGACGGTGTTCTGGTTAACGTGCTGGAGGAAGAACTGGTTGGCGGCCTCGCGGTCCTTGTCGAACTGAATCTGGCCATTCTCGTCATACAGATTGAGCAGCGCGTTAAGAGCGTGGTAGTCCAACTGCTCGGCGGTCTTCACGGGTTCGGCGACAGTCTTACCCAGTTGCGTAGTCACGGCGTTCACGGGCCTTTCTTCTTGTACGGACGGTGCGGAGAGAAGGGATATAAATAAGGAGAAGCGCTAGGCGCGGGGTGTTAAGCCGCGAGACCTAACGCGGCCGCGTTGGCGAGCAAGCCTTCGCGGCACATTGTGACATCTTCCTCGGTGCCGAGTAGCTCGAAGCGGTACACATAAGGCACCTTACACTTGGCGGCAATGACGTCGCCGGCCTTGCCAAAGTCGGTGCCGAAGTTGCTGTTTCCGCCGGCCACAACCGCGCGGATAAAGCTGCGGTTGTGTTCGTTGTTGAGGAAGCGGATGACCTGCTTCGGTACGGGCCGAGTGTTCTGCTTGCTTATCGACGCCCCTCCCCCGTACGTCGGACACACCAGCACGTAGGGCTCGTTGACCACGAGGGGTTCGTCCGTCAAGCGCAGCGGGATGCGCGCGCTGGGCAGGCCGAGCTTCTCGACGAAGCGGTGGGTATTTTCCGTGGCGGAAGAAAAATACACAACCAACATGGCGATAATTAGGCGCTGGCCGCCAGGGAGGACAGGGCCTTGATGCGGTCCGGGCGGAAGCCGGACCAGTGCTCACCGTTTGCTTCAACGACGGGAGCCTGGACGTAGCCTAGGGCCATGACGTAGTCGCGTGCTTCGTCGTCCACAGTGACGTCGACGGTGGTGTAGTCGAGCCCAGCGCGGTCCAAGGCCTTCTTGGTGGCGTTGCACTGGACGCAAGCGGGCTTGGTGTACAGGGTGATGGTCATGTGGTGGCTTCCTTCTGCTCTACTGCACTGCTCGCAACGTCAGGTTACGAGATAACTGTCGGAATAACTGGCTGGTATCTGACGGTTTACTGGAGGTTTCTCAGTTCGGCGAGGCGGTTCCGGACCACCTCCCGAGCAACATCAACGACACTATACTTTGTGCCGAAACACCGCAAGCGGCACAATATGTAGTAGTTACATGGCTGATATTCCCAGGTTGTAAGCCGCCGCAACCCCACATGTTGACACCCCGCTCACGCACCCGTCCCCACCGCCGTAACTACACGGGTGGTATTTCCTGCGCGTTTACGAAACGTTCACCTACTTTGTGACAAAATCCACAAACGGGGCGCGGCCCGCTCAGGCCTCGCCCCGTCGCTCTCCGGGCTCGTGCAGTCTAGCCGCGCACCGGCTCGACGCAGGTGCTGGAATCAGCCTCCTGGCCGGCCTCACGCGTCAGGCCAAAGAGCACCTGGCTCATCACCATGGGATCCCGCGGCAGGTCCGGGTGCTGCGGCTGCGCCCCGCACAGCTCTCCCAGGTCGATGTTGACCACGTCCGCGCCGTCGACAGCCGCGAGCATGGAAGAGGAATTCGGGGTCACGGTGACGTCGGCAGGCGAGTAAATCGACGTATACAGCGGCCCCGGTGCCGTATCCGGCAGCGTGTTGAGGTGCTCAATGAACTCCGCGCCGACCACCTGCTGGATGCCTGCAGAGCTCGCCATGAAGCGGGCGAAGTTCGGCATGGCCGCAATCACCTTTGCCAGCACCGTACCCATCCCGTTGAGCGTGGTGCCGTGGAAATTACCGCCGATGGCCACCGCGTGGGCAACGTGCTCCGGCGAGCCATACATCTGCGTGTAGGTCTTAATATGCAGGCCACCCTGCGAGTGGCCCACCAAGTTCACCTTGTCACTGCCGGTCACCTCGCGCACGTAGTCGATCTGCTGCGCAATCTCGCGAGCCGAGTCATCGAGGTCCGCAATCGCTTTGGTGCGCGGGTTGGCGTTCTGCAGCGTGACGTCGTCCGCGCCGTAGTCAAAGGCCCACACGCACATGCCCTGCTCCTGCAGGACCGGGATGAGCTCGTCCCACGTCGACGCGTTGTCCGACGTACCGTGCAGGAGCACCACCGGTTCGCGCACCTCGCCGCTGGGCGCACACGAGGGATCATTGATCCCCAGCGACGGATCGGCCAAGCTTTCAAATTCCACTTCCGTAGCCTGAGCCACCGGGACAGACAACCCCACTACGGCAGCGCACGCCGCCGCCACGAGACGCTTGTTCATTATTCTTCTTTCTTTCAACCACCTGCCGGGCCCCTGCTGAAGCCCGCGCGATAATTATATTCATTAAACCGCATCTGTCCAGGCAAGTGGGCATAAAAAATCCGCCTCCCCCAACAATGTGGGGAAGGCGGAGACGAGGAAACTCGTTTCTTAGCCCTGGCGAGCCTTGAAGCGCGGATCCTTCTTGTTGATCACGAAGACCTTACCGTGGCGGCGAATAACCTGGGCGCCCGGCTTCTTCTTCAGCGACCGAAGCGACTTGCGAACCTTCATCGGGCGCTCCTTTCGTTATGCGCAAACTTCATGCGAATGGTTAGTTCAAAGCACAGCCGGGCAAACGCCCAGCAATGACACGAGGAAAAATGTTACCCCACGCGCGCGCCATAACCAAAACACTCACCGTTCGGAGTAGCGAGAGCGCAGCTGCTTGGCGACGTCCTCAAGGCTCGCCCCCGCCGTTTCCGGCACCAGCGCCCGCGTATATCCCACCGCGACGAGCCCCAGCACCGCGAAGATTCCAAAGGCCAACGAGCCGCCGAGCCACTCGACGACCGGCAGGAAGAACTGCGCGACCACCCAGTTGCTCACCCACAGCGCCAGCCCGGCAATGCCCATGCCCACGCCGCGGACCGCGGGCGGCACGATCTCCGACATCAGCAGCCACGTCGCCGGGGAGACCGCCGCCTGCTGGAAGGCGATGAACGCCGCCATGCAGGCCAGCGACACCAGGGCCATGGCCGTGGACGTGTGGGCGAAGTGATAGGCCACGGCCAGCACCACGAGCGAGACCACGTTGCCGCTCAAGCCCGCGAGGAGCAGCCGCCGGCGCCCCAGGCGGTCCACCACGCGCATGCCAACCACGCACGCGGCCACCGACACCGCGCCAATGACCATCGACGTGTACACCGAATTGGCGGTGGAAATGCCCACCTGGTTCATCATGGTGGGCGCGAAGTACACGATGGCGTTAACACCTGTAATCTGCTGGGTCAGCCCCATGAGCATGGCGAGCGCTATGGCCCAGCGCATCCAGCGGTGGCGTCGGAAAGCGCGCCATTCGCCCGTGCTCGGCCGCCCGTTGTGTTCCAGTTCGGCTCCCCGCGCACCGACCCGGGCGCTCACCGCGGCGGCGTCGTCCGCGCGGCCCTGAGCTATAAGCCAGGCCGGGGTGTCCGGGAGGAAGAACATGCCAAGCGCCAGCGCGGCGCCCGGAACCGCCGCCAGACCGAGCATCCAGTGCCAGCTCCCGCTGGCGGCCAGCAGCGAGTTCACCCCGTATGCCAGCAGCTGCCCGACGACGATCATGAGCGTATTGAGCGAGACCATCCGGCCCCGCACGGCCGCCGGAGTGATTTCGGAGATGTACATCGGGGAAACGATGGACACCGCGCCCACCGCCACGCCGAGGAACGTGCGGGCGGCGGCGAGCTCAGTAGCCGAGCTCGACAGCGCACACCACACGGACCCCGCCACGAAGATGAGTCCGCCGGCGATGAGCGTGCGGCGCCGCCCGATGCTGCCCGCCACACGCCCGGCCACGAGCGCGCCGACCGCCGCGCCGACCAGCAGCATCGAGGTCACCAGCCCCTCCTCGTGGGCGGACATGCCGAATTCCGGCCCGACGAAGAGGAGGGCGCCGGACATCACACCGGTGTCGTAGCCGAAGAGGAGGCCGCCCAGGGCGGCTACCCCGGCGACGAGCACGACATAAGTATCACTGTTCACGAGTTCCCATTCTCGCAGGCGGCTACCATGGGCGTCATGTCACACGAATCCGCAGAACTGCAGCACGACATCATAAAAGCCCTGGGTGTCAAGCCCTGTATCGATCCAGCAGAAGAGGTTGAGCGCCGCGTCACATTCTTAGTTGACTACCTGCGCACCACCAGCGCGAAGGGCTTTGTCCTGGGAATTTCTGGCGGCCAGGATTCCACCTTGGCCGGACGTCTGGCGCAGCTGGCGGTCTCCCGCGTCGACGGCGCGCACTTCTGGGCCGTGCGGCTTCCCCACGGCGTGCAGGCCGACGAGGACGATGCGCAGATTGCCCTCGACTTCATCCAGCCCGACTACCGCCTCACCGTCAACATCGCGGACGCCACCGCGGCTCTCGACGGCGCCGTGGCCAGCGCCCTGCAGCAGGACTCGCTGGGAGATTTCAACCGGGGCAACCTCAAGGCGCGCTTGCGCATGACCGCGCAGTATGCGCTGGCCGGCGAGGTCGGCGCGCTGGTCATCGGCACCGACCACGCCGCGGAAAACGTCACTGCCTTCTTCACCAAGTGGGGCGACGGCGCTGCCGACATCCTTCCCCTCGCCGGGCTCAACAAGCGCCAGGGCGCGCAGCTCCTGGAGCACCTCGGCGCGCCGGAGTCCACGTGGAAGAAGGTCCCCACCGCGGACTTGGAGGACGACCGCCCACTGCTTTCCGACGAAGAAGCCCTCGGCGTCACCTACACCCACATCGACGATTACCTCGAGGGCAAGGCCGTGCCTGCCGACGCCCAATCGCGCATCGAAACCCTCTGGCGCCGTGGCGCCCACAAGCGCATCATGCCGCCCGGCCCGCAATAATCCGCCTCCGGTTGCAGGCTCCCCCAGGGTGCTTTAACCTCAGTGCCCATGGGGGTATTAGAAACCTACTTCCACTACCGCAACTCGGGGATCGCGCTAGTGGAACACGCATCCAGCTCACCCGACAAACTCCGCGCGCTCGGCGCCGATACAGCCGACGCCGCCGAGCTCGCACGCCTGCACCACATCTACTTCGGCCCCACCCGCTTCACGGGCAAGCAGCGCAAAGCCCGCACCGCCGCCCAAAACAACGCCCACGGCCTGAGCACCCTAAACCTCATCGAGTCCTACACCTCCCGCGTCAAGAAAGAACTCGACGCCTGGAACCTGCGCGCCCGGCTGGCCGCCACACCAGCCCACAAAATCCGCGAAGTCGCCGTAAAAAGACTTAAAGAACTTAAGGAGAAACGCGAACACAAGCCAGGTGTGCGGTTTACCTACCGCACACAAGGCCCCAACTCCGTCACCATCACCGACACCCCAACAGTCATCGCCGATATCCGCGGCACCCTCGAATCAATCAACCCCACCAACCTGCTCGACGCCGCCACAACCGTCATCCTGGGTGGCAACACCACCGGCACTAGGCCAGCCGTGCACGCCCAAGTCGTAGTCACCCTTAACGAATTCGACCGCATCATCAACGGAGACGGCGAAGAAATCGAACTCCAACTCACCAACGGTGCGCGCATGACAGGGGCGGAATTCCTCACCCACAAATTCGCCGAAATAGGCTACGCCACCATTACCCACCCGGTAGAAGGCCCCATCAACTCCTACCGGATAGAGCGCCACGCAAACTGGAAACAACGCCTCACCCTGTGCGCCGAAACCCAAACCTGCTCCAGACCAGGCTGTAACAAGCCGGCGGATTACTGCCAGGTCCACCACATCATCCCCTGGCAGGCAGGAGGTGAAACCAACATCAAGAACCTGACCTTCCTGTGTGCGTACCACAACGGTATTAACGACGATGACCCACAAAGACCCACCGGCCGGGGCTATGTCTTCAGAATCCCCGGAGGCATCACCCACATCCCACCCTGGGGCCTGCCCATTACCGCCACACCCGAATACCAACAAGCGGTGGCCAGACTCGCCGCCAAGAAAGCAGAACCACCACCACCAGGTACGGGCTAACCACCCACACCACACACCGACACCCGCCAACCACACCACGGTCAGCGGGCACGTCGGCGATCCCACACAACGATTCACGGGCTGCCCGCCGAGGTTAAGGGACCTTAAAGAGCGAAACCCGCCAACCAGAAGGAGGTTGACGGGAAATTCGGCGCGCGTGGGATAAGTGCCGAGCAGCGAGCGAAGAAAACCACCTCGTCGCGCACGCCCGCGCCAATCTGGCTTGCGCAGTGTGAAGCGCACAGCGCTAATGAAATGGGGGTCCACTAACGGAATGGGTGTTCTCGGTACAGGGCTATGTGCGAATCATGCTCCGGAAGTCCCGGTTTCGGACCCCAAGAATTCAAGCCCTAATGGCACGCAACGCACGGACTAGGTTAGGCGGTGAGAAGTGCGCGTCCGAAGAAATCCGACTCATCGCGCACACCTGGCAACGCATAGAAATAGCCACCGCCATAAGGACGGATGTAGTCCGCGAGCGGCTCGCCCTCAAGGCGCTTTTGCACGGTGATGAACTGGCGATCCAGATCCTGTTGGAAGCAGATAAACACCAAACCTACATCGAGGGTGCCATTATCGCGCACGCCGTTGTCGTAGTTGTACGCGCGGCGCAGCATAAGCTGATCCGCGGTCTCCGGAGTGCGCGGGTTAGCCAAACGGATATGGGCATCGGTAGGAATGACGTCTCCGTGATCGTCCAGGTAGCTTGGTTCCGCCCATTCATCGCCGCCCGAGAGCGGCCCGCCAGTGGCACGGTCACGCCCGAAAATCTGCTCCTGTTCCGCAATGGAAATACGATCCCAGAACTCCGTGTACATCGCAATAAGGCGCACCACCATGTAGCTTCCTCCCGCGGCCCACGCGGGCTCATCGGTACCGGCCCACACTAGGGTGTCGTTCTCCTCTTCTTTCGGGTTCACTATTCCATCCTTGAAACCCAAATGGTTACGTTGCGTGCCGGACGGGCGGGGCTCGTTCATGTATCCAGACTGGCGCCAGCGCACCGCGACGTCGCCGCGTGTGTGGCGCAAGATATCGCGCAGCGCGTGCAGAACGGTGTCGTGCTGGTTGGCGCAAATCTGGATGGCGAGGTCACCATGACAGAGATTTTCTTGAAGCGAGTCGTCGGCAAAAGCTTCCATCGTGGATAGGTGCGCAGGTTTGTGCGAGCTGAGGCCGAAACGGTCATCAAAAAGAGACTCGCCCACCGCCACGGTAATGGACAGGTTGTCCGCAGGCAGGTCAGTTCCCAGCTCGCCGGAATCATTCGCCGGGTAAGCAATACCATCGGGCGGGGTCTGGCCGCCAGTAGTGAGGAAGCGAGCGCGATCCGTTATGGTGCGCAGAAGGGTCTCCAAACGCGACACATCTGCGAATTGGATATCAAGAGCAATGACCTCACAAAACTTCTGTGGAGCCGTCACAATGCCCTCTTGGTGCTCGCCGTGAAAGGCGGCAACTTCCGCAAGGTCCTTACTCCTGCCATTGTCCGGATTCGTCATCGGCTTGGAAGAACCGAAGAAGCTCGATTGCGCATTCGCCGTTGGTACGGCGACCGCCGCGGTACTCGCGGCGAGTCCCGAAAGAAAAGAGCGACGAGAGAAGTGAAACGGGCAGGTCATTAATCCATCCTTCGGACAACAGTCATGGTAGCTACCGGAGCGAGCAACTCGTTGGCGCTCGCAACCGCAGCTTGCAGGCGCAAACGATCCTTCTGGGACCACTCAGCAAAGGCAACGTCATACTTCGCATCGAATTCAGCGGCCAAAGCATCAAGCTCTTCAAGTTGGGCGTAAATCGGCGCCGTATCTAGCCCGCGGCCTTCCACCAGCTCACGTACTGGGTCGAGCATGAAACGAGTGGAGAGGACATTGGCGCGCAATGCCACTGGTAGCGCATGGGCGCCGTAATCACGCTCGCCGCGCATATCGAATCGCTCAAATTCTTCCATCACCTCGTGGGTGCGCAAGCCATAATCGGGAGCTGACACTGTGAAATGCGTCTTTTCAAGGGTCTCAACTTTGGCGTGAACGGCGGCCACAAGGGCGTCGGCAAGCGTAGGCGTGAGGTCGGCGTCGGAGAAGAGCTGCTTTTCGACGCCCCCATACTCAACATCCTCTCCCGGCCACAGACCCGAATAGTTGTCAAAGGTGCGAAAGAACTCGTAAAACTCGAGATAGGCAGCCTGTGCATCGGCACGATTACCGGAATGCACAGCCTTACCCAAGGCATCAGCTTTGCTAGCAAGTTCGGGAAGGCGCTTCTTTTGTTGCGTTGCCTGTTCAATGGCGACCGCGGAAATCTCGCGATCCGTAATAGGCACCATCTTCGGAGCGTTCGTAAAGGTGGAGCCAGACACTGTGAAGTTATTCGACTTAATGGCGGAGTCGTTATGAAACACGCACGTCAGGTGGTACGTACCGTTCTGAAGCTTGGGGGTCCAGGCGCGCTGAGCAGGGCTGCCAACGCGCTCGAGGACCTGGTAGGCGTTACCCGCATCATCTGCAACGTAGACGGTGAGGGCAAGGCCGGTGGTGTTGAAGACCTTCCACTCCGCCTGTCCCTGAACGTCGTCCGGAGTCGGACAGTGGTACACGTCGCGCACATTGAGCTGCGGCTTCGGTTTCTCAGCAGACACCTTAGGGGGCGCATCGGAACGCGAAGAGCTGAGCCCGAAGGAGCTTTGAGCATCGGCGGTGGGGGCGGCGATGAGCATAACGGCAAGCGCCGCAGTGGTGATATGGAAGGTCTTCATGGGTTTGTCAGATTAGAACGGCAGCTTGATGCCAAGCTTGTCTAGGTCCAGGCCGGGGTGACCGTTCATGAACCAACCAACGACACCGGCGGCAGCAGCGGCAAGCACGGCGAGGATGGCGAAGACGCCACCCTTGGAAGACTCCGAAGACTTGTCCTTTTTATCTTCGTCCTTCTTGTCATCGGAAGGCTTGGTCTCAGACTGCAGCTTGGTGATTTCCGGAACGCCGTTTTCGGTCACCTTCGGATCATTCATGCCCTCGACGACCGGCTTGAGGTTGGTGCCAGCGCGATGGGTGACATCGACGTGTTCGATCGAGGCATAGTCCTTTGCCACCGTGCCGTCGGTCTCGTTGAGGAAAAGCTTTGGAGCTTTCTCACCGTTGAAGTCAAACATGTTGTTCAGCTCGCCGGCGCGTTCATCGAAGGCGATGCCACCCAAGCGGCCCAGTCCGAAGTTGTCCTGGATGAACTTGGTGACGGAGGTCTGCTCGGTGTAGGTCGAATCAACGAAGTTGGTCTTGGCATACGGGGAAACCACGATAAGCGGCTGGCGGGTACCCGGACCGCACTGACCATGCTTGTCACCGGCAACACCGACCTTAGCAGCAGCCGCAGTACAAATCTCGGAGTCTTGGTGTGGGTCATTGGAGCCGTTGAGGATCTCTGGTGCCTGGTGGTCGTACCAACCATCGGAATCATCGTAGGCAATAATCACAGCGGTGGAGTCCCACTCCGGGGAGTTCTGCAGCTCGTTGATGTAGTGGGTAATAAAAGCCTGTTCATCGAGCGGGTTGGAGTAGCTTGCGTGACCATCCTGGAAGTTCGACGCCTTAAGGTAGGACACAGCCGGCAGGTTGCCCTGCTTGAGGGCGGTGTCGAAATCCTTTAGATCGTACTGGTGGTTAGCCCGGTCCGTCTTGCCGATCATGTCATCGCTCGACGGCGCAAGGTGGTGGGGATTCGCCGTCGATGCATAGTACTGGAACGGCTGGTGGTGCGGGTTGTAGTCCGTCTGAGGATTACCGGTCAGCGTGGTGTGAGACGAGCCGCAGCGAGCACGGGAGGTATCGGTGGCCTCTTCAGTAGGACGGAAACCACCCTGGAACCAGCCCCACGTGACGTCCTTTTCGTTGAGCTGGTCGCCGATGTTCTTGGAGTGCATCGCGGTGACTTGGTTGGTGCCAGCGGAGGAACTGTTGGAGCAGTCATCGTACAGCGGATCCGGGTCTCCCACCACGGTGGCGGTCTTTCCGTCTTCCGAAACACCGGCCAAAGCGTGGTTCTCGCCATCTTTGATGGTCTGCTGCTCACCCGTGGCCGGGTCATGCATCGTGGCACCAGCAACGGTTCCTGCAATAAGGTTCAGCGCGCCCGGCGTAGATGGACCGAAAATAGTGGAGAACGAATTATCGTTCATGGCGAAGTTCTGCGCATAGTTCCACATGCCGGTAACGGTGTTGCCATCGTAGTAGCCCATGGTCAGGCCGGTGGTGCCGTAGGACTGCGGGTCATACTTGTCATTGTCTACAGACACAGTCTCAGAGAACTTGTCCATCTTTCCGCCATTGTAGGCCTTCTGCTCATCGGCGTAGTGGTGGTTCTGATCCGCAGTCACAGCCTGCTCCGGGGTGAGACGGAAAGGCTTAGTAGAGTTCGGGTTCTTATCTCCGAGCAGGTCATTGTTCTCCAAGTTGTTGACCTTCGGGGTGCCTTCCTTGGCCTCAAATTTCGGGGCATCCTTTTCACTGCTCTGCAGCTTCTCGCCGTCTTTATTGAGGGCATTAGGGTACGTTGCGAAGTAGTGATCGAAGGAAATATTCTCCGAGTAAATGACCACGACGTGCTCGATGGGGGTCGCGGGGGCAGCTAGGGCCGGGACGGTGGACGTGGTTGCAGCAACTGCGGCGCACAGGGCCACAGCACGAGAGCGAAGTTTCATGGAAGATTCCAACCTTAGATGAGACTCTTAGGAACAATGAGGTTGAAAGTGGCTGTGGCTCGCCAAATGAGTCATCGGTCGCTTTCATTCACAGCGGATTTAACGCCTACTGTGGCGTTTCCGCAACAAAAGAAAAAGGGCATTCCCGGAAAGAGAATGCCCTGAAAGCGCTGTATAGACCACCAATTTACCGTTCAGCGGACACGACAGCAGTTCATGTACAATTCATAGTAACTTTTCCTAATCGCTATCCGTGGACAGCGCCGCCACGAAGGCCTCCTGCGGCACCGACACGGAGCCGATGGACTTCATGCGCTTCTTACCGGCCTTCTGCTTCTCCAGCAGCTTGCGCTTACGGGAGATATCGCCGCCGTAGCACTTGGCCAACACGTCCTTGCGCATGGCGCGGATGTTCTCGCGGGCGATGATCTTCGAGCCGATGGCCGCCTGCACGGGAACCTCGAACTGCTGGCGCGGGATGATCTCCTTGAGCTTCTTCGTCATCTTGTTGCCGTACCACTGGGCGGAATCGCGGTGGACGATGGCAGAGAACGCATCCACCGGGTCACCGTTGAGCAGAATGTCCACCTTCACTAGGTCCGCCAGCTGCTCGCCGGCCTCCTCGTAGTTGAGGGAGGCGTAACCCTTGGTGCGGGACTTGAGCATATCGAAGAAGTCAAAGATGATTTCACCCAGCGGCATGGTGTAGCGCAGCTCCACGCGGTCCTCGGAGAGGTAGTCCATGCCGCCCATCTGGCCACGCTTGGACTGGCACAGCTCCATCGTCGGGCCGACGAACTCCTCCGGCACGATGATGGTCATCTTCACAATTGGCTCGTGGACCTCGTTCAGCTTGCCCGCCGGCCAATCCGACGGGTTGTGCACCAAGGACTCCTCGCCGTCTTCTGCCACCACGCGGTAGGTCACCGACGGGGCGGTGGAAATCAGGTCCAGGCCGAACTCGCGCTCCAAGCGGTCGCGCGTAATTTCCATGTGCAGCAGGCCCAAGAATCCGCAGCGGAAGCCGAAGCCAAGGGCGACGGAGGTTTCGGGCTCGAAGGTGAGGGAGGCGTCGTTAAGCTGCAGCTTCTCCAGCGCGTCACGGAGATCCGGGAAATCCGCCTGGGAGATGGGGAACAAACCGGAGTAGACCATGGGGTTGGGGTCGGCGTAGCCCTTGAGGGGTTCGCTCGCGCCATTCGACGCCCATGTAATCGTGTCGCCCACCTTGGTCTCACGCACGTTCTTCACACCCGTGATGAGGTAGCCCACCTCGCCCGGGCCCAAGCCCTTGCACTTTTGCATGGTGGGGCTGACAATGCCGACCTCCAGCAGCTCGTGGTTGGTGCCCGTGGCCATCATCGTGACCTTCTGGCGCGGGGTGAGCTTGCCGTCCATCATGCGGATGTAGGTCACCACGCCGCGGTAGGTGTCGTAGACCGAGTCGAAGACCATGGCGCGGGCAGGCGCGTCCTCGCCGAACTCCGAGGTCGGCGGCGGGACGAGCTCGGCCACCTTGTCCAGCAGCTCGGCCACGCCCTCGCCGGTCTTGCCGGACACGCGCAGTACCTCCTCCGGCTCGCAGCCGATGATGTTGGCGATCTCCAGGGAGTACTTCTCCGGGTCCGCCGCCGGCAGGTCGATCTTGTTGAGGACCGGGATAATCTCCAGGTCGTTCTCCATGGCCAGGTAGAGGTTGGCCAAGGTCTGGGCTTCGATGCCCTGGGCGGCGTCGACAAGCAAGATGGCGCCCTCACACGCCTCGAGCGCGCGCGAGACCTCGTAGGTGAAGTCCACGTGACCGGGGGTATCGATCATCTGCATGACGATCTCCTCCCCCGCGAACTCGCCGGAGCGCGGAATCCAGGGCAGGCGCACGTTCTGCGCCTTGATGGTGATGCCGCGCTCGCGCTCGATATCCATGTTGTCCAGGTATTGGTCGCGCATATCGCGCTCCTCCACCACCTGCGACAACTGCAGGATGCGGTCAGCCAGCGTCGACTTGCCGTGGTCGATGTGGGCGATAATGCAAAAGTTTCGAATCTGGGAGGGATCCGTAAACGTAGTGGCCGCAAAGTTTGAAGACATGAGTTTAGAATAGACGACATGTTTAGCTTGGCCCGCATTCTAGGCTTCGGACGCCCGGAGCCTGTCGACGTCGGCCTAGAGCACATCACCGGACGACTGGGCATGAACCAGAACGACACCGCCACGGAACCCCGCAAAGCCGCCGATATCCGCGTCGAATCCGCCGCCGCCCACCCGCGCAGCGTCTTCTTCACCCCGGACATGGACGGCCAAGCAGACTCCGGCGAGGTGGTGTGGGTCTGGGCGCCGTCCGACGGCAAACAGTCCCCGCCGCGCGAGCGCGCCATCCTCATCGTCTCCCGCACCCGCACCACCGTGCTGGGCCTGCTCATCTCTGCCAACCCGGGGCATGCCCACAAGGAGGAATGGCTGGACATCGGCACCGGCGAGTGGGACGAGACGGGCCGGCAGTGCTGGGTGCGCATGGACCGCGTGCTGGAGATCTCCGAGGAGCAGTGCCGCCGCCAGGGCACGCTGTTCCCGGAGCGCCGCTTCGAGCGCGTGGCTAACCGGCTGCGCTCGCGCTACCACTGGGCGTGATTTGGGAATTCGGCGTTTGGCCTGCTAAATTTTTCTGGATGCCGGGGCATGCTGGCGGTCAGGACCTTGGGTCCGCCTTCCTCGGTTACACCGATTCCTACGATTGCAAGAGGTATTTCTAATGGCAAACATCAAGTCCAAGCAGAAGCGCATCCTGACCAACGAGAAGGCTCGCCAGCGCAACAAGGCTGTGCGTTCCGCAGTGCGCACCGAGATCCGTAAGTTCCGCGCCGCCGTCGCCGAGGGCGACAAGGCCGCTGCCGAGAAGCAGCTGCGCGTGGCCTCCCGTGCACTGGACAAGTCCGTGTCCAAGGGCGTGTTCCACCGCAACAACGCGGCCAACAAGAAGTCCGGCATGGCCAACGCCTTCAACAAGATGGCCTAAATGAAACCGCTCCTGAAGTGGGTGGGCGGCAAGCGCCAGTTGCTTCCCGCTATCCACTCCATGCTGCCCGAAAGCTACGACACGTACGTCGAGCCTTTTCTGGGCGGCGGGGCGGTTCTTTTTTCTTTGGCGCCCGAGCGCGCCCGGGTCAATGACCTCAACACTGAGCTCATTACCGTCTATGAAGTAGTCCGCGACGACGTGGACGAGCTCATTGAGCTGCTTCGGGGGTATCCGAACGAGTCGGATTTTTTCTATTCCATGCGCGCACTGGACCGCTCGCCGGAATTTGCGCACTTAAGCCGCGTGGAACGCGCCGCGCGCACCATTTATCTCAACAAGACGTGCTACAACGGCCTCTACCGCGTCAACAACGCCGGCCAGTTCAACGCGCCTTTCGGCCGCTACGCCAACCCCACCATCTGCGACGAGCCCAATCTGCGGGAGGTCTCCGAGTACCTAGCCTCCCACGACGTGGCCTTTAGCAACGGCGACTACGCCGCGCTGGAGGCGAACGAGGGGGACTTCGTCTACTTCGATCCGCCCTACGATCCGGTCAATCCCACCAGCAACTTCACCGGCTACCAGTCCGGCGGTTTTGGCCGCGCGGACCAGATTCGGCTCAAGGAGACCTGCGATGCGCTCGATGCGCGCGGCGTGAAGTTCCTGCTGTCGAACTCGGCGACGGATTTCATCACCGAGCTCTACGCCGACTACCGCGTGGAGACCGTTAAGGCCACGCGCGCGGTGAACTCGGTGGCGTCGAAGCGCGGCAAGGTCAACGAAGTCCTCGTACGCAACTATGCTTAACGACGCCGCCTGGGACCGCGTCCTCCCCCACCTCGAGACCGAGCTGGCCACCTTCGGGTACGCGGTGCTGGAAGCGTCCACACTCAAGCGTCTATCCGGGCGCGAGCCGCGCCTGATGGCCAAGCACGATTTTTCGGCGGCCCGCCCGCAGGTTTTTCGGCAGCGCGGGTTGTCCATGCTGCCGATTCGCCGGGACGCCTATCTCATCGGCGAGTTCGACCTCTACGAGCGCTTCCCGGACGAGGCGGGCCCGCTGAAATCGGTGCCGGTGCCGCGGCATATTTGCTCGATTGATTTTGAGCAGGTGACGTCGGAAAGCATGGCGTTGACCGCGGCGTACTTAAGCGGCATGCTCGAGGACTTTATCGGCGCCCGCCTGGTGCCGACGGTCAGCGGGCGCATGTCCACTCAGCGGCTCCCCATCCGGGTCGGCGGCCGCGACGTGGTGGTGGACCGCGCGCAGATGGAGATCGACGCCGGCTACGAGTCCGCCGAGCACCTGGTGCTGGTGGAGGCCAAGAACCGCCTGAGCCCCGACTTCAACATCCGCCAGCTCTACTTCCCGTTCCGCCGCTTCTCCCTGGCGCTGGACAAGGAGGTGCTGCCGGTCTACCTGGTGTATTCCAACGGCGTATTCCACTTCTACCGCTACGCGTTCCCGGACCCGGCGGACTTTCGCAGCATCCAGCTTGTCGGCGCCGCCCGCTACGTCCTAGGCAGCACCGCGCTCACCCCGGCGGCGGTGCGCGACATCCTGGCGCACACACAGGCAACAGCCCCGGGCGTGCCCTTCCCCCAAGCAGATTCCTTCGCCCGCGTCATCAGCCTGTTGGAGAACCCGGTGGCCAAGGCGGAGATGCCGGAGGCCTTCGGCTTCACCCCGCGCCAGGCGGACTATTACACCAACGCCGCCCGCTACCTGGGGCTGCATCGCCTCGACGGCACCCGCGACGAACGCAACCTCACGCTGGTGGAAGCGCTGGCCTCGCGGCCCGTGTTCCGGGGGATGGTGGAGCTAGTCGCTAGCCAGGGCCGGCCCATCACCAAGGAGGAGGCCGAGTCGCTGATGCGCACGGCCAGCTTAGGTTTGGGTGAGAGCACGCTGCGGCGCCGCGCGGCCACCGTAGCGGCGTGGTCACACTGGTTGGCCGAAAGGCTGGGCTAGAGGCCCGCCCACACCAGGCCGCAGCCGGCGGCGACGAAGAAGACGCCCGAGCCGATGTCGATCCACGGGCCCGCGGCCAGCAGGCGGCGGCGCACCGCGGGGGTGGAAATCACCGTAGAGAGGAAGACGAAGAGCAGGTAGGTGGACAGGCCCATGCTCAGCACCAGGGCCACCGACAGCCACAGCGGCGGATGCGGCGGCAGCAGCGGGGCGACGAGCGCGGCCAGAAAGAGCACGATCTTCGGGTTGGACAGGTTGGTCATCACCCCGGTGCGGAACACCTTGCGCGTGGAGCCGAGGCGTGCCGCGGCCTCCTCGAGGTCCTCCGGCGGGTGCTTGCGCTGCCCCAGCCCGCTGCGGATGGACAGCACGCCCATAAAGACAAGGAAGCAGCCGCCCAGGACCTGGATGAGGGACATCACCTGCGGGAAGGCGGTGAGCAGGGCCGCCGCGCCGAAGACGGTGAGCGAGCACCAGAACAGCACGCCTACCAGAACGCCGGTGGCCGCCGCGATGGCGTGGCGGCGCGAGCGCGTGGCATAGCGGGTCACCAAGATGATGTCGGGGCCCGGCGCGGCCGCGCCCACCAGGTTCATGAGGATCAGGGCCGCGAACGCGGACACGCTCATGACAGGCGCTCGAGGAGGTCCTCGCGGCCGAACATGCGGGCCGAATCCAGCGCGTTGGGCTGGCCGGCATGCGCGTCGGCGCCGGCGTCCAGGAGGGCGTCGACCACCGCGTCTTCCTTCTTGAAGATGGCCCCGGCCAGCGGGGACTGGCCGCGGTCGTTGAGCAGGTTGACGTCGGCACCTGCGGCGGCCAGCTGGCTCACGAGCTCGGCGTGGCCGTGGTAGGCGGCGAGCATGATAAAGGACTGGCCGTCTTGGTTCACCATGTCCACGTTGACGCCTTGGGCAATGTAGTCCAAGAGCGTGGCGTCGCCGGCGCGGGCGAGGTCGAAGAGCTTCGTAGCAAAGTCGCGGATCTCATCCATGGTGGGATAGTTTAGCGCGCCAGTTCCGCCACCCGACGCACAGCAGCCTCTACCGCGAATTCCTCGTCGCCACCTTGGCCTTTGACCGCACCGTCGAGCTCCGCCATGAGGATAACGGCCTTGGTGAGGTTGTCTCCCGACCAGCGGCGCGCCACCGGCTGGGTGAGCTTGACCGCGTACGGCGCCATGCCTGCCTGCGCGGCCAGGGAGTACTGGTCCCCGCGCGCGCTGTAGAGCCGGGCGATGTTGCCCACCTTGTTCGCCAGCGCCGAGGCGATGGCCACGGGGCTCGCGCCCAGCTGCAGGGCGCGGCGGCACGTGGAGACCGCCGCCTCGACCTTGCCGGCCACCGCCGCGTCCGCGATGTCCCAGTTGGCCACCTCCGCCACGCCCACGTAGTACTGGTGCACGGCCTCCCGAGTGACGTTGCCGCCGGTGTCGAAGACGAGCTGCGAGATGGCGGATGCGAGTTCGCGGAGGTCGGAACCGACGCCGTCGAGAAGCGCCTGCACCACGTCCGGGGTCGGCCGCACGCCGTGGGAGGCGAACTCGCGCGTGGCCCACGGGGCAAGCTCGTTGGAGTACAGCGAAAAGACCTCGTGGACCTGGGCGGTCTTGCGCAGCGCGGCGATGAGCTCCGGCGGCTTCTTCTTTTTCTTCAGCGTCTTCGCCGTCACGGAGTACAGCAGCACCAGGGTGATACCGGGCATGGGGCTCACGCAGGCGTCGAGCAGAATGCGCGTGACCTCCTTGCCGGCCTTCTCCACGTCACTGATGACGATGCAGCGCTCGTCCCCGAACAGGCTGGGGCTGGTGGCCTCCAGGATTTCGCCCTCGCTGACCTCGGAGGCCTTGAGCTTGGTGACCTCGCCGTGTTGGACGGAGAGGCGGGCGCGTTCGGCCAAAAACTCGTCATCGCCGAGGATGAGGTGCACGGGGGCTGAAGACATGCCTGTCATCTTAGCAACGCCGCTACAACCCACCCGCCGAATAGCAGCACGGCTACGGGCCCGGCCTCCACCGTGGTAATCGGCATGGCGGCAGCCACCCCGTGGATCCAGTCCGCCAGCGGCTCGATAAGTAGTACGAGCGGGCGGCCCCACCCCACCTGCGCGAGTGCCGCGGCGACAAGGCCCACCACGGTGATCACGGGGACGACGGGGGCGACGAGCACGTTGGCCACGACGGATACGACGGAGATGCGCCCGGTCATCAGAGCGATGAGCGGCATGGTGACGATGTCCGCCGCAATGGCCACCGCCACCGCCCGCGCGAGGATGCCGGTTCCCAGCGCGCGCAGCAGCAGCGGCATGAGTGCGACGATGCCGGCGGTGGCCGCCACGGAGAGGGCGAAGCCGTAGTTGACGGCCAGGTCGCTGTCCAGGGCGAGCAGCGCCAAGGCCCCGAGGCTGAGCGCGTGGAGCGGTTCCATCCTGGAGGAGTTGAGCACCGCCAGCAGCCCCACCGCACCGGCCACGGTGGCGCGCTGCACGGAGGGCTCCCAGCCCACCAAGGAGACGTACAACGCCAACGCGCTTGCCGACGCCCCCACCCGCGCCCGCGGCCCCCGCACCAGCAGCGCCGCCACGGTGCACACAATCGCCACGTTGGAGCCCGACACCGCGCTCAGGTGCGACAGACCCGTATCGACGTAGAGCTGCTTGTCCTCCGGGCTTTGCAGGCTGGTATCCCCCAGCACCATGCCGGGGATGAGGCCGTTTTCGCAGATGGCGCGAAACCTTTCTGCCACCCCGGCCGTCCAGCTGTGGGAGTGGGCCACGAGCTCCCCGCTGAAGACGGTATCCCCCACCCCGGGACGGTCCGCAGGTCCGGGGTGCCCGGTGACGGTGACGAGCGAGCCGGCGAAGGCCTCCGGGCGCTCGGTGAGGAAGACCGGCAGCCGCGCCGGGTATCCCGGCACGCTCAGGCGCACCATCCACCCGGAGGCGGTCTGGGTGGGATCCGCGGTGAGGCGGCCGGTGACCTCGGCGCCGAAGTGGAAACGCTCGGCGCGCTGGGAGCGCACCGCAGCCAGCGTGGCGAAGAGCGCTGCGCTGGCCGCACAGAGGACTGCCTGCCCGCGGTGGTCCGCGCGCAGAAAGGCCCAGCTCACCACCACGACCAAGCCCGCCACGAGCCATGGGTGCCCCAGCAACACCGCCAGGGTGGCGGCCCACGCCACCGCCGCGGCGGGCACCAGCCGCAGCTCCCTCACGGCCGGACCGAGTCCTTGAGCTTTTCGAACTTAGCCGGGCCAATCCCGGGGACGTCCATGAGCTGCTCTACCGAGGTGAACGCGCCGGCCTCCTCGCGGTGGGCGATAATCGCCGCCGCCGTCGCCGGCCCGATGCCCGGAAGCGCGGTGAGTTCCTCGGCCGTGGCGCTGCTCAGGGAAACCGTCTCGTCGGCAGGTGCCCCGCCGGGCTCTTCAGGGGCGCCGACGGTGAGCTGTTCGCCGTCGTTAAGCTTCTGCGCCAAGTTGAGCCCGTCTGTGGGCACCTTGGGCCGCGCCTGCTCCAGGGCGTCATTGACGCGCGCGCCGGGCGCCAGCGTGACCAGCCCCGGGTTCTCCACCTCCCCCACCACCGCGACCACAATGTCCGCCGGCGCCTCGCTGCTCACGGCCTCGACCTCGTAGGGGTTGGGCGTACTCGTCCCGCCCAGCCACACCAGCAGGCCCGCGCCCGCGAGCCCCACCACCACGAGCGCTAGCCAGGGCGGGATCCGCACACGCGGGCGCGGGTAGTCGACGTTAAGCAGGTCTTCCTCACCGGTGGGGCGGGCGAGGTCACGGAGGCGGTCAGCAATGGCGTTCATGCCCGCGACGCTACGCACGGCACCCACCGGGCGCGACACGCACCGCGCCCGCCTGTGGATAACTTGGTGAAGGCGTCAACTAAAGACGACGGATACCCCGATAGCGCCAGGCCCGACGTGCACGGACAACACGCTGGTCAGCTCCACGCGCAGGAAGGAAGAATCCGGCAGCGCCAGGCGCAACAAGTCCTCCAGGCGGCGCGCTGCCACCTCGTCCTGGTTGTACTGCACCACCACGAAGGCGGGCTGGCCCTGCGCCCGGGAGGCCACCAGGTCCACCAGCTTGGTAAACGCCTTGGTCTGCGTGCGGGTCTTGCCCACCAACTCCAGCTTGCCGCCCTCCACCGACATGATGGGCTTGGTGGCCAGCAAGGCCGTGGACAGCATCGCGGTGGCCGCGGAGAGGCGCCCGGAGCGGCGGAGGTCCTCCGTCGAGTTGAGGTAGACCCACGTGTGCCCGCGCTCCAGGGTATCCACGGCAGCGGCGTAGCACTCCTGCAGGTCAGAACCCTCCTGGGCCAGCTTCGCCGCCGCCATCGCCGCCGCGCCCATGGCCATGCCGGCGGTGCCGGAGTCGATGACTCGCACGGTATCCGGGAAGACTCCGGAGGCAGTCACGGCCGCCGACCACGTGGAGGACAGTTCCTTCGACAGGTGGATGGCCAGCACGCCGTCGTCACCGGAGCACTCCATCTCCCGGCCGTACAGGGCGGCCAGCTCCAGGGAGGTCAGCCCCGAGGTGGACAGCTCCGCGCCGTCCTTGCCGTGGCTTTCCATCACGTGGAGGTCCACCACGCTAATGCCGAGCTCCTCCACGATGTCCGCCGGCAGGCCCGCCGCGGAATCGGTGACGACGCGAATCACTAGACGTCCGCCCCTGCGCCGCCGACGACGTGTCCGCCCATGTTCCAGCCGTCGAAGTACCACTGCGCGCGGTCCACGTTCTCCGGGGTAAATGCCAGCGGCGACAGGGGGCGCGCCGCGTCGAATTCGGGGCGGGCGGTCAGCTGCGACCAGTGCGTGTTCTTCAGCCCGGACAGGATGCCGTACTGGTGGTGCTCCAGTCCTAACAGGTGGCAGGTCAGCGCCGAGATGGCGCCGCCGTGGGCAACGACGAGCACCGCGCCGTTGTCCCACTCGGGGTGGTCGCGCATGAGCTCGTCGATGACGGGGCGCGCACGGTTGGCCACGTCCACGCGGCTCTCCCCGTGCGGCGGTGCCCAGGTGGGATCGTGGCGCCACAGCGCCCGCGCGCCGGGGAACTGCTCGTCAACCTCGGCGGAGGTCATGCCCTGCCACTTGCCCAAGTGGGTTTCGCGCAGGCGCTCATCGACGTCTACCGGGATCCCCAACCGCTCACCAATAATCTCCGCGGTGGTGCGGGCCCGGGTGAGGTCGGAGGCCACGATGGCGGTGATGTCCTTGTCCTCCAGCAGGTCCGCGGCGGCGCGGGCCTGGGCGTAGCCAACCTCCGACAGTTCGGTGTCGAGGTGGCCTTGCATCCGGCCGGTGGCGTTATACGTGGTTTGGCCGTGCCGGATGAGCAGGAGGCGGCGGGTCATAATTCGTCGTCTTCCGGCTCCGCCTGAGCCAGCGGGATCTCGTCGAGGGACTCGACCTCGCGCAGGTTGACCTCGTTGGCCCACTCGCCCGGGCGCTCCGGGGTCTCAAGGCCCGGGATGTCCAGCAGCGGGCAGTCGTGGTAGAGGCGGTCGAGGCCGTAGAACTCGCGCTGGTCGTTGCGCTGCACGTGGACCACGATGGGGCCGTAGTCCAGCAGTACCCAGCGGTTTTCGCGGTTGCCCTCGCGGCGCTTGGGTTCGAAGCCCTGCTTGGTCAGCTCGTCCTCTACTTCATTGACGATGGACGCCACCTGGCGCTCGGTATCGGCGGAGGCCAGGACAAAGACCTCGGTGATGGCGAGCACGTCGGAGACGTCGATAGCGGCAATGTTGGTGGCCAGCTTCTCGTTGGCCGCCAGGGCGGCGGTCTCCGCCATCTGGCGTGCTTCATCAGTAATCGACATGACAATCCCTATACAACGCGTTGGATGCGGACAACTTTAAGGACTCTAGTCTTACACGTTACTGCGAATTTTCCTATTCAGAATGGGGAAAGGGCGATCAGAGCGGCTTTTCTGGGCGCGGGCTATACAGGTGGTTCTTGGCAATGTATTGCACCACGCCGTCCGGCACGAGGTACCACACCGGTTGGCCCTGCTCCGCGCGGGCGCGGCAGTCCGTGGAGGAAATGGCCATGGCGGGGATATCGATGAGCTCGATGTCGTCCTGCGAGTCCTGCGGCAGCATATCCTTGGTGAGCTCGTAGCCGGGGCGGGTCACGCCGACGAAGTGCGCCATCTCCAGCATCTCCTCCCAGTCTCGCCAGCTCATGATGGAGGCCAGCGAGTCCGCGCCGGTGATGAAGTACAGCTCCGCGTCGGGGAAGACGGCGCGCAGATCCCGCAGCGTGTCGATGGTGTAGGTCGGTCCCTCACGGTCGATGTCGACGCGGGAGACGGTAAACCGCGGATTCGACGCGGTGGCCACCATGGTCATGAGGTAGCGGTGCTCGGCGGCGGTGACCTGCTTGTGGGCCTTCTGCCAGGGCTGGCCGGTGGGCACGAACACCACCGTGTCGAGGCGGAAGCGGTGGGCGGCCTCGCTGGCCGCCACGAGGTGGCCGTTGTGGATGGGGTCGAAGGTGCCACCCATGATTCCGATGCGTTGCGGACTAGTCATGGGTGGTGAGTATAGACGGCTTAGCGGAAGCGCACCCCATCGACGAAGCGGCCGATGGCGTCATAGACCTGGTTATCCCACGGGTAGGCGCGGAAGAAGTAGTGGCTGTGGGAGCCACCGCTGGGCGCTGCGGAGTACAGGTTGTTGACGGAGAGGTCACAGACGCCGTCGGCAGGCAGGCAGTAGTTCACGCGGTTCGCCGTGGCGCGCGGGTAGGGCATGAAGCCCAACGGGCCGCCCGCGCCCTGGGTGTTGCCCACGACGGACGGATCGTTCCGGCGGGTCAGCGGGTCGCCGAAGGTCACCACGCCGGCGAGCTGGCCGCGGAGAGCCAGCTCCGCCTCGTGGTTGGCAATGACCATCGCGCCCTGGGAGAAGCCGGACAGGATGTACTGCGGGTGGCAGCCGGTGCCCGCCTCGTAGTCATTGATGGCGCTCATCACGCCCCGGCGGCCGGTCTCCACGGAGTGGGAGAACTGGTCCACGGCAGACACCGCGGTGCCAATCGCCGGCTGGGCGTACTGCAGCACCAGGCCCAAGACCTGGGCGGCGGTGGTGGGCAGCGCCACGTTCGGCACAGTGTACTCCGGATTGGTGGCCGGGTAGTACTTGGGCTCCAGGCCCAGCACGTAGACGTCCTTCATCACCGAGTTGCCGTCGTGGGTGGCCTGGTAGCGAGCCTCGGTGTTCTGCAGCATCATGCGGATGGACTCCGCCTCCCAGCCGTTGGAGGCGCGGCCGCCCTGGTTGGAATACTGCGTGGGGTAGATCTTGTCATTCTGGCCGGAGCCGCGGGCGGCCACGAAAACCACTGCGGGGCACTGCTCGTCTGCCTGCGCGGCGGGCGCGGAGACGGTCTGGGGGATGAACACGGCGGCGGCAGCAACGACAGCTGCGGCGGCGGTGGAAGCGAGGCGGGACAGCACGGGGAGGTTCACCAATCATTCTGTTTTTATTACCGCGCTACACACTACCCAGTGCACCGCGTCTGCGCACCACAACTGCCCCCGGCTGTCCCATTTAGGGGCGAGTCTGGCCGGTGCCCTGCAGGATCCACTTGGTGGATGTCAGCTCCGGCAGCGCCATCGGGCCGCGGGCATGCAGCTTCTGCGTGGAGATGCCGATTTCTGCGCCCATACCGTAGACCTCTCCGTCCGTGAACGCGGTGGAGGCGTTGAGCATGACCGCTGCGGCGTCGACCTGATTGGCAAAGGTGAGCAGCACGTCAGCATCCTGGGCCGCAATGGCCTCGGTGTGGCCGGTGGTGTACTCGGTGATGTGGGCAATGGCGCCGTCGACGCCGTCGACCACCTTGGCGCAGATGTCCATGGAGAGGAACTCCTCGCGCCACTCCTCGTCCGTGGCTTCCACGGCGTCCTGCACACCGAAGGCTTCGAGTTCCTTCACGGTGCCGTGGATGGTAACCCCTGCCTCCTGGAGGGAGGTGATGATGCGGAGCTTGGAAGCGTCGTCAAGCGCGGCGTCAATGAGCACGCACTCGGTGGAGTTACACACGGAGGTGCGCCGGGTCTTGCCGTTGATGACCATGTCGATGGCCTTGTCCAGGTCGGCCGATGCATCGACGTAGAAGTGGCAGTTGCCGGTGCCGGTCTCGATGGCGGGAACCGTTGCGTTTTCGACCACGGCGTTGATGAGGCGGGCGCCGCCGCGCGGGATCACCAGGTCCACCAGGCCGCGGGCGGTGATGAGATCCTGGACGGAGTCGTGCGTCTCGCACGGCAGCAGCTGCACGCCCTCGCGCGGAAGGTCGAACTCCGCGAGAGTGTCCTGCAGGAGCTCCACCAGCTTGGCGTTGGAATTCTTCGCGGACTTGGAACCGCGCAGCAGCGGCACGTTGCCGGACTTCAGCGCCAAACCGAAGGCATCCACGGTGACGTTGGGGCGGGCCTCATAGACCATGCCCATCACGCCGAGCGGCACGCGGACCTGCTTCATCTGGATGCCGTTGTCCATGGTGCGGCCCTGGAGAATCTCCCCCACCGGGTCCTGGAGGGAGGCCACCTGGCGCAGGCCGCCGGCAATGCCCTCGATGCGGGCGGCATCAAGTGAGAGGCGGTCAATGAGGGACTCGGACATGCCATTAGCACGGCCGGCTTCAATATCGCGCTGGTTGGCAGCAAGGATGTCCTCGGTGTGCGCGATGAGGATGTCCGCGGCACGGTTGAGGATCTCATTCTTGCGCGGGGTGGGCAGCTGCGCGAACTGCGGCGCCACCGCCTTGGCGGCGCGGGCTTTGGACAGAACTTGCTCACGTTCGGTGTTGCTCATGTCATACCAGCGTACGGAACCTGGCCCGGCTTGTCAGGGATTTTTCCAGGTATGAGCGTTTTAGGCGCCGAGTTCCCGACGGCGCGCAGCTGCGGCGCGTAGACGCTCGGCGCTCTCGTTTTCAGAGAGCTCCTCGTAGAGCTTTTCGTCCGAATCGCTGAATTTCAACACCTGCCGCACCGCCATCGACATAGCGAATCCGGTAAGTGGCGCAAGCCAGAAGTAGGTCCAGTCAAAGACGATGATTCCTAAGAAGAAAAAGGTCATCGCGACGGTCCAAATGACCGAATCAGCTACCTTGACCTTATGCCCGCGGGAGAGCATATCCTCCAGCTCTGCTTCATGCCCGGTAGCGGGCGCCTCTGCGAGCGGAGTGGAAAGCTCCGGCAGATCCTTAAAGAGCTGTGCCACATCCCCGCGGGTACGCGCCACCGCGGCCTTGCCGGTACGCTGCTCGAACTCATCAGGTGCCAGCACGCCGTTGACGAAGTGCTGGCTCAGCTGCTCCAAGGCCTCAGAACGCTCAGCATCACCAACGCGGATGTCTGGGTTCTCCATTAATACCCCGCCTTCGGGTCCACGCGCGTGGGCAGCTCCTCCCCCGCTGCAAAAGCCTGCGCGACCTTGATGGTGTGCGCACCAATCTTCTCGCGCACGGAGCGCTGCGTATTAGCAATGTGCGGGGTGATGACCACGCGCTTGTCCTGCCACAGCGGGTGGTCCTCCGGCAGCGGTTCCGGGTCGGTGACGTCGAGCGCCGCGCCAGCAATCTGCCCGGAGTTGAGCGCCTCCACCAGGTCCTCGGTGTTGATGAGCGGGCCGCGGCCGACGTTGACGACGACGGCGTGGTCCGGCATCTGCTTAAAGGCCTCCGCGTCCACCATGTGGCGGGTTTCCGGGGTTAGCGGGGCGATGAGGACGAAGTAGTCAGCCTTTGGCCACACCTTCTCCACCTCGGCAATGGGATAGGTCTCGTCCGCGCCAGCGACCGGGTTGCCGGAGCGGTTGACCGCGATGATGCGTGGTCCAAAGCCGGAGAGCATGGTGATGAGCCGCTTGCCAATGCCACCGGCGCCAATGATGGCCACCGTCTTGTCCTCGTACAGGTAAGAGGTGTGGGCCTCCATGTCGGAGTAGGACTCAAAGGTGCCGTTGACGCGGCGGTGAGCGTGCAGCTGCGCCAGGAGTAGCGCGATGGTGGATTCGGCCACCGTGTTGTCGTAGACGCCGGCCGCATTCGACCACGGGACTTCAGTCCCCTGCATGGCGTCGAGCACGTGGTCCACGCCCGCGGACGGAATCTGCACGAAGCCGATGTTCTCCGGTAGGGGATCCGGGAAGTCGGTGCCGTCGCCGGTGTAGATGAGGAAGGAGGCGTCGGCAAGCGCGGCGCGCTCGAACCCCGCAGCGTCGAGCACCGCGATGGTCTCCTCCCAGGGCTTCGGTTCAATGGCGTACTTCATGCACTTCCTCCATTAGTATCCGGCGTCCGGATCGACGCGCGTGGGCATGTCCTCGCCGCGCTCCCACGCGGCAGCGTTGGCGCTAAAGATAGCACCCATATAGTGCTGGGCCACCTGGAAGGACGCCGCCATGTGCGGCGTGAGCGTGGCGTTGGGCAAGTCATAGAGCGGGTGCCCATCCGGCAGCGGCTCCGGGTCCATGACCTCCAGGCCGGCGCCGGCGATCTGCCCCTCGCGCAGGGCCTGCACCAGGTCATCGGTGACCACCGTGCTGCCGCGGCCGACGTTGACGAAGACCGCGGAGTCTTTCATGGCGCGGAAGATCTCGGCGTCGAAGAAATGCTCCGTCGCCGCCGTCGCCGGCAGGATGCTCACCACAAAATCGGCCTCGCCCCAGACCTCGCTGGCGCGCTCAATGGGCAAGGTCACGTCCGCGCCCTCCACCGTGCGGCCGGAGCGGTTGACCGCCGTGATGTGCACACCGAAAGGCTTGAGGTAGGCCATGAGCTGCTTGCCGATACCACCCGCGCCCACGATCACCACACGCTTCGGCCCCTGCTGGTCATAGAGCCAGGCCTGGGACTGATCCAGCTCGTGAGCTACGTCCCAGGTCTTCGCCAGCGCAAAGGCCTTGTGGTGATGCGCCTGGGACAGAAGAAGCCCCAGCGCCGACTCCGCCACCGGCTTGGCAAACGCGCCGGCGGAGTTGCACCACGGCACCCCGCCTTCCCGGATGTGTCCGGCTTCGATGAGGTGGTTGACCCCAGTGAAGCAGTACTGCACCCACTGGATGTTCTCCGGCAGGTCCGGCACCGCAGCCGGATCAGAGGAGGTGTTAACGAAGACCTCTGCCTCCGCCAGGCTGTCCACGCGCTCATGGCCGGCAGCCTCAATGTCCTTGGCCGTGGGTGCCCACTCTTCAGGGCCCATGTAGTAGCGCATCAGACGCGGGAGGCGAAGTTAGACAGGTAGTCGGCGTGGACCACTGGGCGGCGCAGCTCCTCCGGGAGCTCATCGGTGTGCTTGCCCATGAGGCGGCGCAGCGTGGTGGAGTCATAGCCCACCTCGCCGCGGCCGATGACCTGACCCTTCGGGCCCATGATGTCCACGATCTCGCCGGCGTTGAACTCGCCCTTGATATCGGTCAAGCCAATCGCCAACAGCGAGTTTCCGCCGCGCACGACGGCCTCCATCGCCCCCTCGTCCAAGCGCAGCGAGCCGCCGGCGTCCGCGCAGTACAGTGCCCAGAACTTCCAGGCGGACAGGTGGCGCTCTTCGCGGGTGTGGAAGACGGTGCCCACTGAGGCGTCGTCCAGCGCCTGCCCAATGTTGTCCGTCGAGGTCAACAGCACCGGGATGCCGCCGCGGGTGGCCAGGCGGGCGGCGGACACCTTCGTGGCCATGCCACCGGTGCCTACCTTGCCGCCGTCACCGGCCACGACCGCCTTGAGGTCCTTACCGGTGCGCACCTCCTCCACGAACTTCGCGTCCGGCTCCGCCGGGTTCTTGTCGTAAAGACCGTCCACGTCGGAGAATAGGAACAGCGCATCGGCGCTCACCAGATTGGCCACCAGGGCAGAGAGGCGATCGTTGTCGCCGAAATGCATCTCTGAGGTGGCCACGGTGTCGTTCTCGTTGACGATGGGCACCGTGCGCAGCTGGCGCAGGCGGTCAATGGTGCGCTGGGCGTTGCGGGCGCGATCGCGCTGGCCAAAGTCCGAGGCAGTCAGCAGCACCTGACCGATGGTGCGGTTGTAGCGGGCAAAAGACGTGCCCCACTCGTAGGCCAGGTGGACCTGCCCCACCGCGGCGGCGGCCTGCTTGGTAGCCAGGTCGTTCGGGCGGTGGTTCAGGCCCAGCGGGCCCATGCCCGCGGCCACCGCACCGGAGGAAACGATGATGATGTCCGAAACATTCATGCGGGCGCAGACCGCGTCCACAATCTTGTCGATCTTCTCCGTCGAGGTCACGAAGTCATCCCGCGTCAGGGAGGAGGAACCGATCTTGATGACAATGCGCTTGGCCTTCGAAATCTGCTCACGCAGCGGCGAGGAGAAACCGCTGGACTTGTCAGACAGTGGCGGGGTGGCCGGGTAGTCCATGTCCGGGGTCGGCCCCTCGAAAGGTTCGAGAGGGAGAGGATAGTCGGGCTGGTTGTCGTGTTCGGATGACATACCAGCGCAGTATACCGGCCTAACCCTGCCAGCGATCCCGGTTTGCAGACTCGCGGGTGACCTCTTCGTCCGTGCCGTAGTCGAACTCATCCACCAAGCCGCGGCGCGCCTGGGAGGCGCGCTTGCGCTCAGCCGCAGAGACGCGCTCGGTGCTCATGAGGCGGCCGTCCTGGCCGCGGCCCGCGTCGGTCGCGCGACCGCCCGCCATCGGTTCGTACTCGAAAGTAATGTCCCCGATGGTGACCGGGCAGCCGATTTCGGCGCCCATGCGGTGCAGCTCGTCCTCCACACCCGCCTTGGCCAGGCGGTCCGCCAGGTAGCCCACGGCCTCGTCGTTTTCGAAGTCGGTCTGGCGGATCCAGCGGTCGATCTTGTCGCCCTCGACGATGAAGCCGCCCTCCACCTCCGGGTCACGGGTGACGGTGAAGTCCGCGAAGGACCCCTTCTTTTTCTTGCCCACGGCCTTGGGCTGGATGATGGTGTGGTTCTTGTCCGCCTTGACCTTCGGCTGGGCCTTACGGTGTTCCTTCACCATCTCCATAAGCTTGTACTTCAGCGGGTCCAGGCCCTTGCGGGCCACCGCGGAGATGATGAAGACCGGCCAGCCGTACTTCTCCTCCAGGTCACCCTTGACGAACTCCGCGAGCTCTTCGGCCTCGGGCACGTCCGCCTTGTTGAGGATGATGACGCGCGGGCGCTCCCGCAGGTCCCCCAGGCCGGTGTCCTGCTCCAGCAGGTCCTGGTACTTGGCCAGCTCGTTCTCCAGCGCTTCCACGTCCGACAGCGGGTCGCGCCCCGGCTCGATGGACGCGGTGTCCACCACGTGGGCGAGCACCGCGGTGCGCTCGATATGGCGCAAAAAGTCCAGGCCTAAGCCCTTGCCCTCGGCCGCGCCGGGGATGAGCCCCGGCACGTCGGCCATCGTGAAGGACTCATACCCCATGTCCACCACGCCAAGGTTGGGCTGGAGGGTGGTAAACGGGTAGTCACCGATCTTCGGCTTGGCCGCCGACAGCACCGAAATGAGCGAGGACTTGCCTGCCGAGGGGAAGCCCACTAGGCCAACGTCTGCCATGGACTTGAGTTCTAGGACCAGCTCGCGGGCCTCGCCCGGCTCGCCCTGCAGCGCAAAACCTGGGGCCTTGCGGGCGGCCGACGCCAGCGCGGCGTTGCCCAAGCCGCCGAAGCCGCCCTCGGCGGCGACGAAACGGGTGCCCGGCACGGTAAGGTCCGCAAGCATCTCGCCGTCCTCGGTGTAGACCACGGTGCCAGCCGGAACCTCGAGAATAAGGTCCTCGCCGCGGGCGCCGTTGCGCCAATCGCCCGCGCCGTTGCCGCCGCGCCCGGACTTCAGGTGCGGGCGGTAGTGGAAGTCCATGAGGGTGTGGATCTGGGTGGAAACCTCCAGCAGGATGTCTCCACCGTGCCCGCCGTTGCCGCCATCAGGGCCGCCCAGCGGCTTAAACTTCTCACGGTGGACGGACGCACAGCCGTGGCCGCCGTCGCCTGCCTGCAGGTGCAGAACCACTCGATCAATGAAACGTGCCATGACGGCTAGTGTACCGTCCAGCCTCTGACACCTTCGCGTGCCTCCCAGTGCCGCGCCACATCCTGTGCCGAAAGAACCGTGGGATAGACCGCCGCGAAAGACATGTACCCCAGGAAGTTATCGGGGCTTGTCGCCGGCCAGTTGTTGTTACCGCCGGTGTAGCCGTACCGGATGTAGCCCTCGTTGGCGCCGGTGAAGCGGTACAGGTCGGATGTAGAGACCTTCGCCGCCTCGAAGTCACCGTCGATGGCGATGGACAGCTCCTTGGTGGTGAAATTCCACGTCGTCACCACCTGGTGCCACTCGCCATCGTCAATGCGGCTGTAACTTTGTACCTGGTCGTAGACCAAGTCCGCGCCGAGCGGGGCTTTGCGGACTTGGAAGGCCACGGTGCCGTCGCCAAGCACCTGCACACGCCACACCGGGCGGTCGTAGTTACCAAAAATCGAGTTCACCACGATGGTGCCCTGTGCCTGCGACGTGCGTACCCACGTCTCCGTGGTGAACTGCGTAGGCATGGTCACCGGCGTCTGGGTGGTGTTGATAGTCGTGCGCGTCGACGACAAACCACTCTGGATCGCTCCACCTGTCGTCGCGTTGCCGCCCTTGAGGTACGCGTGCCCCGTGACCCCCACGCAGGGCTCCGTCGGGGCCTGCTGGCTGGTGTCCACGTTCCAGGACTGGTTGGGCTTGATCGCGGTACCGTTTGTGGCCGCCCACGTCGTCTTATCCAGCGAGTCATTCGTGGCCTGCGCAAAAGGCGTATGGAAGTGATAAAGGTAGCCGCCGTACTCCTCCGTGGAACGCTGCATCTCGTCATAACACGTGCGCACCAGCTCACCCTCGGCGGTGCCGGCGGAGTTCGCGGAGTTGGTCACCTGGGCGCTCCAGCTGCCCAGGGTGGGCCGCAGACACAGGCCCAGCACGGCGAGGATGGCCACCAGCACCGCGGTGAAAGCCAGCGGCAGGCGCTCACTCTTGAGCATGAGATTCCTCCCTCAAGGCTCGACGGTACTGGGCATAGAACCACGCGAAGGGAGAAAGCACCAGCGCTAACAGCGCCAGCGCCCACCGCCACGTGAGGACGGGAAGGGGCCGGAAGACGAAGTCGCCCTCCTCGTTCGGTGCGGAATCGATGGCGAAGGAATCCGTGCCGGTGGGGCTCATCACCGCGGACTCCTCTCCCCCACCCTCACCGATAGGGACGACGTGCACGGGGAGCAGGCCCGTGGAGACCACGTGTGCGCGAGCATAGGCATCCTCCCCCGCACCGTTCACCTCCATGCCCAGAAGGTACGCACCCAAAAGCGGCCGCAGCAGGATGATTCCGCAGGCCAACCCCAGGAATGCACCGATGTTGCGGTAGCGGCGGCGGTGCAGCTCGTCTTCGATCCGGGAGGCGGCCAGCAGCATCACGAGCCAGCCCACGGCCATGCAGCCGGCCAGCCGGATTCCCCAGCCCAGCGCCGGGCAGGAAAAGATGACCTTGCCCACGAGGGACTCATCCGTCGCCGGCTGGGCGTCGGGGGCGCCGTTGAGCACGCCCTGGGTGATGGCGGCGTTGCCCAGCTTCTCGACGACCTCATGGGTCCGCGTCCGCTCCCCGTCCCGCACGGTGACGGTGTCCCCCACCTCGACATCTGCTATGGACGCTGGGGTAGTGATTGCCAACGAGCCGACGGGTAGCTCAGTGCCCATGGACGGAGTGGTCAGGACGTGCGCCCGCACGCCGGCCAGCCACGCCACGCCGCACGCGAGGGCGAGGACGAGGGCCACCGCTGCCACGCCAATTACTAGGCTTCGGCGGGATTGGTTCATCGACGCCCTTAGGCGGACAGGGTCCACACCAAGTTCTGGGAGATCTGCTGATCCATGATCGAAGTATCAGTAGTCCCCGCCGGCAGGGTGACGGTGATGTCGAAATCCTTCGTCGCGTCAACCGCCATGGGCTCCGCGATGTCGAAGGACTTGCCGGCCAGGGCGGTCGGGGTGGTGTTCTCCGTCAGGGTGGTGCCACCGGTCTTCACGGTGACCTGCAGGACGTCGCAGAGGCTGTTCTCGCCGGCGTCCTGGCCGGTGACCGTGCAGTCACCGAAGTTGAGGGTAAAGGCGGTGGCGTCGACCGAGCCGGTGTTCTTGAACTGCACGGTGGTGGTCGTGGTATCACCCGGGACCATCTTCAGGTTTCCGCCGTACTTGTTGATGTCAGAGACGGAGATGGTGTTGTTCTCACCCTCGGCGGTGTTGTGGGTGTTGGTGGGCTGACCGTCGACGATCTGGGACTCCGACATGGTCAGGCCACCGGAGCCGGCGGTGTTGCCGCTGTTGGTGATCTGGGCGGAGTAGGCGCCCAGGGTGCCTGCTGCCAGGGAGGCAACGAGGGCAACGGAGGCGACGGAGGCCGGGACGATCCAGCCAGTGCGGGTGCGCTTGTTCTCTGCGGACATAGTGATTCTCCTTAGGACAAAGGGAAGGGTGATGGGTGCGGGGCGAGCCAGCCACTAGGCGGATGGCGCGGTGCCGAGGTCCGGCCCACGCGCGGCGACTGTGGAGAGACGGTATGAAGGCTTCGTGTCGAAGCGTGCTCGCTGTTCCGAACGCAATACTACATCTGCGAAAATTTCGCCGTCAAGGCTGTGTACTGGGATTTTGCGGAAACCCGGAAGGATTATGCAGTACACCCTTTCGCACCATTTCCGCATGTTCGCTCCCCCACGCACACCCCCGCATACACCCGATCCCAACAATTCCCACACCCCTGGCGAGAGCAAAGCTGAGGACTCCCCTCATAGTCTAAGTGGAGCCTGATGAACACAGCGCCCTTACATGACACACATCACAGCGCCCAGCGTATTTTATAACGCCGCCTGCACGACATGCATCGGCCTGCGCGCCGACCGATCCCCGAAAACGCCACAGTCCCGAGCGCGCGAAGCACTCGGGACTGAAGACTTAAAAGGTTATGCGCTTAGGCAGAAGCCTCAGCTGCGACCTCCTCGGCCGGCACGATGTTCACCATGCGGCGGCCGCGCTTGGTACCGAACTCGACGGAGCCGGCAGCGAGAGCGAACAGGGTATCGTCGCCGCCGCGACCAACGTTCTCACCCGGGTGGAACTTGGTGCCGCGCTGACGCACGATGATCTCGCCGGCCTTAACCTGCTGACCACCGAAGCGCTTGACGCCGAGGCGCTTGGACTCGGAATCGCGACCGTTGCTGGAGCTGGAAGCACCCTTCTTGTGTG
>OJLL01000004.1_pt1 | contig 84522 bp, 79 predicted proteins | sample 1596941 | NCBI WGS metagenome assembly OJLL01 (sample SAMEA3904689, study PRJEB24821) | metagenome | biome: Builtin; feature: hospital; material: surface | place: USA | collected 2013-08-13 | reverse complement strand
TTGAACCTGCGACCCCTACACCCCCAGTGTAGTGCGCTACCAAACTGCGCCATAGTCCGCCGTCGCACCGTTCGGTGCAACTGCTACAGATTACACCAGCGGTATTCGATGAAACAAATCCCTGCTCATTCCCGGTTTCGGGGCCGAATGGGCGCCGGATCCCGCGCGCAGAAGTAGTAGGAGAGGTGCTAGAACTGCCCGGCGGAGTACACCCACTGGCCATCCTGGCGGCGGAAGGTGGAGCGCTCACGCTGGGAGCCTGAGGCCGCACCTTTATAGAAGGCCTCGAACTCCACTACGCCGGTGTCATCGAGCGGGCCGCCCGCCACGGTGTCGAGAATGTCGAGGCGGTAGAAGTGGATGCCGGTATCTGCCAAGTCTAGGCGCTCGGGGCGCGTTTGGGGGTCCCACGTGCGTAGCAGGTAGTCCTCGTCGCCGGTGACGAAGGCGCTGAAGCGGGAGCGCATGAGTGCTTCTGCCGAGGGGGCGGGCGTGCCCGCGTGGTATCGCGAGCAGCACTCGCCGAAGGTGAGACCGGTGCCGCACGGGCAGCGGGCGCCGGGGTCCAAGGGGTTGAGAACAATCATGGCGCTACTGCGCTTCCGTGGCGGTGACGGTGGCAGAGGCAGTAGTGGTCGTGGTGGTGATAGTGGCGTTGAGCAATCCGTCGACGGTGGTGGCCGTGGCGGCGGCGACCAGCGCGTCGCGCTGCTTGTCCGTGAGGCCGGCCGGCAGGGCAATGCTGCGCTCGAAGGCCGACTCGCCGTGGTGAGTGACCGTGACGGAGAGGGCGGCCATCAAGGTGTCGTCAAGCTTCAGCTCTTTCGCCGCCGCCTTGATGGCCTGAGTGGAATCCGCCGCGAGCGCCGACATGAGAAGGCCCTCGGCGGTAAAGCCCTGGCCCTTGCCGCCCGCCTTCTTCGAGCGGTCTGCGGTCACGGAATGGTCGTTGCTGCGCACGACGACACCCATGCGGGTGCCTACGGCGGGGATGGCCGTGGCAGTGGACGCATCCACGGGCGCGGGCACGTTCTCCGGAACGATGAACTGCTCCGACCAGGCGCCAATGAGGTCGGCCGCACGCGCCGCTGAGCCCTGCTTGGTCAGAAGGTGGTCGGTCTTGTCCAACGCCACCAGGGACTTGGGGTAGCGCGTGGTCAGGAAGATATTCTGCGCGTTATCAATGCCCACAGTGTGATCCAGGGGAGAGTGCAACAGCATCAGAGGCTTGCGCAAACGCGGCAGGTAGGCCTCCGGGTTGGTCTCCGCAAGGTCCTCCAGGAAGTAGCGGGAGATGGTCAGCTCGCGGCCGCCGAGGGTGACTTCAACCTGGCCGTTAGCGTCGACCTCACTGATCTTGTCCGCATAGTGCAGCACTGAGTGTGCGGGATCGAACGGGGCGCCGATGGTAGCCACGGCCTTGAGGGAGTGGATGTCGTTTGCCGCCGCGAGGGACGCAGCGCCACCCAGGGAGTGTCCCATGAGCAGTTGCGGGGCGGAATAGTTCTGCGCCAGCCACTCTGCGGCGGCCTGGATATCCGCCACGTTTTGGCTAAAGCAGGTCTGGGCAAAATCGCCTTCGGACTGGCCCAGACCGGGGAAGTCAAAGCGCAGTGTAGCGATTCCAAAGTTGGTGAGCTGCTTGCTTACACGGGCTGCACCTGGCGTGTGGCGCGAGCCGGCGAAGCAGTGCGCGAAGATGGCGTAGGCCTGAGGTGGGGAGTCTGGAAAGTCGATGGTTCCAGCCATCGTGGTCCCTGTGCTGGAGGGAAGCGTCACGTTCACGGATTGCATGTCCATAAGGATATAAGGGCAACTGCAGGCGAGCTAACCGGGGTTGACTAGAGTCGAAGGGAGAATTGACTTTACGCACACGGATGGAGGAGTGCTCATGGGTGCATTCGATTGGTTCTGGAAGGCTATGGGCGCGCAGTCCGAGCGTAACGATAAGAAATCGAAGGCCGTCGTGGATGCCGCGGACTCCGCTGTGGAAGACATCGCGGCGCTGAGTGACAGCGCGGTGGCCTCCTCCGCCCGGGAATGCGTCAAGGACGGAGCAATCGCGGATAAGTCGACCTTCCTGGCAGCTCTCGCCGTTGCCAGCGAGCGCAAGCTGGGGATGCGCCCGTTCAATGTCCAGTCACAGGCGGTCCTGCGCTTGCTGGAGGGCGACGTGATCCAAATGGCGACGGGTGAGGGCAAGACCTTGGTGGGCGCCATGGCTGCCACGGGGTTCGCGCTCACCGGAAAGCGCGTGCACGTGGTGACGGTCAACAACTATCTGGCAGCGCGCGACGCCGAGTGGATGCGCCCCTTGGTGGAGTTCTTCGGCCTGACCGTGGCCTCCGTGACGGAGAAGCTGACCCCGGAGGAGCGCCGCGAGGCCTACCGCGCGGACATCATTTACGCCCCCGTCAACGAGCTGGGCTTTGACGTGTTGCGTGATAACCAGATCACCTCCCGCGTTCAGACGGTGCAGGCACCGGCGGACGTGGCGTTGGTGGATGAGGCGGACTCCGTGCTGGTTGACGAAGCCTTGGTCCCCCTCGTCCTGGCCGGCAACCGTCCCGGTGCGGAGTCCACCGGTCACATCACCAACGTGGTCTCCCGCCTGCGGGAAGAGAAGGACTACGTCATCGCGGAAGACGGGCGCACTGTGGCGCTTACGGATGACGGCGCGGCACGTGTCGAGCGCGAACTGGGCATTGATTCGCTGTACTCCGAGGACAACATCGGCACCGTGCTGGTCAAGGTCAACTTGGCGCTGCACGCGAAGGCGCTGCTCATCCGGGACATCCACTACATCATTACGGACGGCAAGCTGCAGCTTATCGACGCCTCCCGGGGCCGTGTGGCCGACCTGCAGCGCTGGCCCGACGGTCTGCAGGCAGCGGTGGAAGCCAAGGAAGGCCTTGAGGTCTCCGAAGGCGGGCGGATCCTGGACACCATTACTCTCCAGGAGCTCATGCGCCGCTACCCGCTGGTCTGCGGCATGACGGGTACCGCCGTCGAGGCGACCGACCAGCTGCGCCAGTTCTATGACCTGCATGTCTCCGTCATCGACCGCAACAAGGAACTCCAGCGCTTCGACGAGGCGGACCGGATCTACGCCACGGTGGATGAAAAGTCGAAGGCCATTGTGGAAGAGATTGCCGCTATTCACGCCACTGGCCAGCCGGTCCTCGTGGGCACGCACGACGTGGCCGAGTCTGAGGATTTGGCTGCGGCGCTGCGGGATCGCGGCATCGCGGTCAGCGTGCTCAACGCCAAGAACGATGAGGACGAGGCGCGCATTGTGGCCGAGGCCGGCGACGTCGGCCGCGTGACCGTGTCCACGCAGATGGCCGGCCGCGGTACCGACATCAAACTGGGCGGTGCGGACGAGGAGGACCGGGAGGCCGTGGTAGACAAGGGCGGCTTGGCCGTGCTAGGCACTTCCCGACACCGCTCCTCGCGTCTAGACAACCAGCTGCGCGGTCGCGCGGGCCGGCAGGGCGATCCTGGCATGTCGCTCTTCTTCGTCTCCTTGGAAGACGACGTGGTCAAGCAGGGTGGAGAGGACGAATCGCTGTCCGCGCGGCCTGATGATACAGGGCTCATCGATTCTAAACGGGTGCGCGACTTCGTGGCGCACTGCCAGCGCGTGACCGAGGGACAGCTGCTGGAGATTCACGCGCAAACGTGGAAATACAACCAGCTGCTGGCGGATCAGCGCGTGATCATCGATGAACGCCGCGCGAAACTGCTGGATACCACCCAAGCCTGGGAGGAGCTTGCGGAGCGGGCGCCGGAGCGTGCCGCCGAGCTTGCCGACGTCCCCGCGCACGCCCGCGAGCTGGCTGCCCGCGAGATCATGCTCTACCACCTGGACCTGGGCTGGGCGGACCACCTCGAGCTCATGGACGACGTGCGCGAGTCGATCCACCTGCGTGCCATCGCCCGGGAAACACCGATCGATGAATACCACCGCATCGCGGTGCGCGAGTTCAAGGACTTGGCGCAGCGCGCGGTCGATGACGCCGTCGATACCTTTAAGACCGTGGTCATTGATGCAGACGGCGCCCACCTTGAGGACCATGGCCTGTCCCGCCCGAGTGCAACGTGGACGTACATGGTTTCGGATAACCCCCTGTCCGGTGGCGGAAACTCCGTGCTCAAGGGGATAGGCAACATTTTCCGTTAATGAAATTTGGGCTGAGGCGGATCGCGCACGGCGCGGAGTCGCTAATATAGATTGGGTCAACATCGATCCGACACTTCGGAGGTAAAAATGAGCGAGAACACCGGAACGCCGGAACCGCAGGCGGAGACCACTTCTGTCTTCCGCGCCGACCTACTCAAGGAGATGGAAAGCGGTAGCGCTGCGGGCTCGGACGCTTCCGTCGCCGGCGCTGAAAACCTGGCTGAGGGCCAGGCGCTCCTCGTGGTGAAGCGCGGCCCCAACGCCGGCGCCCGCTTCCTGCTGGATCAGCCCACCACCACCGCGGGCCGTCACCCGGAGGCGGATATCTTCCTGGATGACGTGACTGTGTCTCGCCGCCACGCGGAGTTCCGCGCCAAGGACGGCCAGTTCGAGGTCGTCGATGTCGGATCCCTCAACGGCACCTACGTCAACCGCGAGCCGCGCAACGCGCAGGTGCTCGAGGTGGGCGATGAAATCCAGATTGGCAAGTTCCGCTTGGTGTTCATCGCTCCGCAGTAAACACCGCTGGCTCTAACGCCATGACCGCGCGGGGTGGGAAGCAACCGGCTTCCCACCCTGCGGTACATCAGAACGAAGTCGAGAAAGCAGTACTAGTCCCATCGTGAGCGCATCGAAGTCCACCGCCGCAGCAACGTCGCCTTCCTCGGTGAAGGCCACCACGCCGAAGGCACGGCCTGCCAAGCAGAAGCCGATGTCCATCGGCGTCATGCTCAAGCAGCTGCAACCGCAGTTCCCGGATGTCACGGTGTCGAAGATCCGCTTCTTGGAGGCTGAGGGGCTTATTACGCCGGAGCGCACGGCCAAGGGCTACCGCCGCTTTTATCAGAAGGACGTGGACCGGCTGCGCTATATTCTCACCGCGCAGCGCGATCACTACACGCCGCTCAAGGTCATCCGTGAGCAGCTGGAGGCCATGGACTCTGGCCAGGTGACCGCCATTGTCTCCGCGCAGAACGAGGCGCTGGTGAGCGCCGAGCAGCTGCGTGCGCCCGTGGTCAGCCGTCTTACCGATGCGGACGTGGCCGACCAGGCGGGAGCAACCCAGGAAGACATCGCTGACCTAGTAAAGGTTGGTCTCATCACGCCTGATGCTGCTGGCTTCTTCGACACGGATGACGTGTCCATCGTCTCCGCGGCGGTGGCGCTGAAGTCCTTCGGCTTCGAAGCCCGCCAGCTCAAGTCGCTGCGCAACGCCGCCCGCCGCCAGGCAGATCTTATCTCCCAGGTCGCTGCTCCTGTGGCGCACTCGAAGTCCGATACCGCACCCCAGCAGGCTGAGGAGCTCTCGCAGCAGCTGGCCGCTTTGGTGTTGTCACTGCACGGAACCCTGGTCAAGACGGAGCTGCGCGACGAGTTTCAGGGCTAGCCGCACCGGCTCGGACGCTCGCCTACGAAATGTGGGAGAGTGGAAGCCATGAATACTGAAGAACTAAGATTCTTAGGAATCCATCCCGTCGGGCCCGAAAACCACCTGTGCGCCCTGTTTTACTGGGAGGAGGCCGACCGCCACGTCCCAATCTGGATTTCTCCCATCGACGGCGCCCGCGTACTGCAAGTGCTGGAGCGCCACTTTAATGCTCGCCCCAGCACCTACGAGCTCCTTATCGAATTTGCGGAAAAGCTCGACGGCATCGAATCCATCTCCGTGGACGAACACAACAAGGGTGCTTTTATGGTCGAAATCATTGATGGAGCGGGCAACGACTTTGACGCTCGAATCACTGATGCCATTGTGTTGGCTGACCATTTCGACCTGCCCATCACCTTCAACAAGGATCTCCTTGCTGACGTCGCGGTGTACATCGGTGACGACGACCTGAAGGAATACTTTGGTCTTGAGCGCGACGCAGCGAAGGCGCCGCACGACGGGGGAGAGTCGAGTGCCCAGGTTGATGACGGGTTTGAGCAGATGATGCGGGACTCAGGCTTTACGGAAGAAGACTTCCTTTCTGGCGATGACGAGGACGGGACAGGGAACTAGCACGCGCGAATTTCCTGAAAAAGTTAATGACACGCGTGTGACTAATGGTGACAAAGGGGGAGAGAAAGTCTAAAGTTCAACTAGAGGTTCATACTGGAGGGCTCTTGACGTGCCCGACGGCGTGCCCTTTAATAGGAACTTAGAACTCCCACTAAACATCATTGGAGTAATTACGTGAGCAGCAACGACCACCACAGCGATAGCCTTCTGTACGGCGACCAGCACGATCAGGAGGTCCTCGAGACCTTCGAGAGTCGCCCCGGCTACGTCCAAGAGTCCCTCTTTGATATCGGGCCGGACGAGGAGCTGGGCTACCGTGTGCCGATCGCCTGCCAGGTTGCCGGCATTACCTACCGCCAGCTTGATTACTGGGCGCGCACTGACCTGGTCAAACCCTCCATCCGCACCGCCCGCGGTTCCGGCTCCCAGCGTCTGTACTCCTTCAAGGACGTCCTGGTCCTCAAGATTGTCAAGCGCCTGCTCGATACGGGTATCTCCCTGCAGAACATCCGCTTGGCAGTGGACTCGCTGCGGGACCGCGGCGTAAATGACTTGGCGGAGCTGACGCTGGTATCTGACGGCGCCACGGTGTACGAATGCCGCTCCAACGATGAGGTGATTGACCTTCTGGCCGGCGGCCAGGGCGTCTTCGGAATCGCCGTGCCGGGCATTCTCAAGGAGCTCTCCGGTACGATTACGTCCTTCCCCGCCGAGCGCATCGTGGAGGAAGCTGGCGACGAGGACGTCGTCGTTGGCCTCGACGAGCTGGCTGCTCGTCGCAAGCGCAAGTCCTCCTAAACCCGGTAGGCCGGACCGGCCACTGGGTGGTGTCATCACCGGCACCCTCACAGGTAGCTCAGCCCCAGCACTGTTGCTCACGTCAGTGCTGGGGCTTTTGCTCGTGCTGTGGTTGTGTTTAGCTGAGGCTAGACGCCGGCCGCGGCGGAAATAGCCTTGGCGTCTGCGGCGCTGTCGGAAGGATCGGTGATGGCCGTGGAGACGTCAGCAAGCTGCTCCAGTGTGGCATCCTTTTCGCCGTCGCCGACGTGGACCACACTGAGGCTCACGCCCTGAGCGCGCGCGTCCTTGAGTGCGGCAGTAAAGGTCTCATCGTCCATGTCCTGCTCCGTGCCAGTGGTCACCAGGACCACGCGGGTGTCGCTGCCGGTCTGGGCCGCTTGGTCGGCGGCATTTCCTAGCGCGGCGACCACGGCGCTGCGGGTCTGCGGGACTCCGCCAGTGCCGAACTGGGACACAGCAAAAGCGACGTTCTCGGCCGGACCGTAGGCCACGTTCTGGCGGTAGCCCACCGTTGCAGACTCCGAAATCGGGGAGGAGTAGTTCCACAGACCGACCTGACCGCCGTCTTCGCCGGCAGCGTTGGCCGCATCCGCCACGCCCTGGCTCACCGGTCCGAAGTAGGGCGTGAGATTAGCTGAGGTATCCAGCAGGAACAGTGTGTTCGCAGCGACCGTTTCGGCCTTTCCGGCCGGCTTGTCCGCGCTGTCCTTCTTTGCCGAGGACGGTGCTGCGGAGGAAGACTCCTGGGAGGAGGGCGCGGCGGCGGACGAGGATTCGCGTGCGGAGGTCGTCTCAGCGGCGGTGGACTCGGACTCGGCAGCGGCGGTGCTCTCCACGGTGGATTCGCTTGCCGCTACCGAGGCGGCATCACCGGATTCGGTGTCATCGCCGCGGAAGAGGAAGAAAGCTCCAGCGATGAGCGCGAGAAGCACCAGAAGGGCCACGATGATGAGCCACGGTGCAACCGCGTAATTGTTCTTTCCGTCCGAGTGCCGGGACATCTTATTCCTTCCGCGCTGGGGCTATACGGACCTGCACAGTAGGCAACAAGAGTGATCGTTGGACGTTGCAGGTCACATTAATGGTTATTCATTGTAGCGCTCAGACAGTCCCGAAGAAGCGCGACAAGCCGCTGGCGAAGCGGCGCTGCAGTATCAGCCAGCGCCCGTTGGCGCTGCACGTACTCAGCCTTGCCCTCGGGCGTTTCAATGGGCACGACCCCGAATCCCCATTCGCGACAGTCATAGGGCGAGGCCTCCATGTCCAAGGTGCGGGCTTGGACTGCCAGCCTGAAGGTGTCCAGGAAGAGCTCACCGGGAACTATGGGGCCGAGTTTCCAAGCCCATTTGTACAAGTCCATGGTGGCGTGGACGCAGCCGGCCTGGTCGTGCTCCGGCTGGTCTTCACGGGTGAGGACCGTGAGGTTGAGCGGGCGGGCAGGCTCGGTGAAGAAGCGGAAGGCGTCGTAGTGCGTGCACTTTATGCGGTGACGGTCCACAACTTCGTTGGTGCCCTCGGCCCCGAGTCGCAGCGGCAAGTCGTGGCGCGGGGCATCGGTGTGGTAGACCATAGCCCATTCGTGCAGGCCAAAGCAGTCGAACTGCACCGGATTGACCGCTGTGCGCTCAAGCAGGTTGAGGATATAGCGCAGAGCTCCACCGCGGCGTTCCACGAACGCGTGAGCGTCCATAGTCACGCCTTCCTCCGTGCGGTGATAGTCGCGCCACTGCGCGTGGGGGACATCGTCACCTGCCAGAGTCACTCCGAACCCGGGGTGCCACCGCTTCAGGTGCGAGGGCCGGACCGGATAGTACTCAAAGAGGAAATCGTAGACCGGATGGTAGGAGCCCGGATGACGGTAGCGCGCAAGGAGTTCCTCAGCAGCCTCCTCGTGCTCACGCATCCGGGTCTGCCACGCTTCTGGCTGGAGAATCATCGCTGTCCTGCAGAGCGGTTGCTGCGCCGGCGACGATTGCCGTTGCGCCTAGTGCCGCCTGAGCGCTGCTGGTGTTGACCGGAACGGCCCGATTTTCCAGCCTTTTCCTTGTCGTCGGCCTTGTTCCTGGTATTGGCCGTGGCGGAGGTTTTCTGCGCACCCGGCTGCTGCTGGTTGGGCGGGCCCAGTGGCTCTCCCGTGGGTTTGCGGGCGCCGGTCATCTGCGCCAACTCCGGGCTGCTGGCGGGTTTATCGCGGTCACTGATATCTAGATCCGTGTGCTTCACGCCGGCCTTCTTGATGAGCTTGGCCACCTCGTCGCGCTGTTCGTCGGTGACCAGAGTGACTACCGTTCCGGAGTCGCCACCACGCGCGGTGCGCCCGGAGCGGTGCAGGTAGGCCTTGTGCTCTGCCGGGGGATCGACGTGGACAACGAGGGAGACGTCCGCGATGTCGATGCCGCGGGCGGCGATATCGGTGGCAACGAGGACCGGCACGCTGCCGTCTGCGAAGCCCTCGATGGCCCTGGTGCGCGCGCCTTGACCCTTATCGCCGTGGAGGGGCATGGCGTTGATGCCTACTCGGCGCAACTTCTTTGCTTGGCGGTCGACGCCGTGCTTGGTGCGCATGAACATAATGGTCTTGCCCTTGCGCGCGCCGAGGCGCAGGACCACGTCGTTGCGGGCCTCGCGGGTACCGATGAAGATCAGGTGGTGCTCCATCGTGTCCACCGCGGCTTCCACCGGCGCGGTGGAGTGAGTAACGGGGTCATGCATGAACTGCTTGACCAGTTTGTTTACTTCGCCGTCGAGGGTGGCGGAGAACAACAGACGCTGGCCGTCGTCCGGCGTGAGCTGGAGCAGCTTGCGAACCTGGGGGAGAAAGCCCATGTCAGCCATCTGATCCGCCTCATCAAGGGCCGTGATACGGACCTCGTCGAAGAAGAGCTTGCCCTGGTTGATGAGGTCCTGCGCGCGGCCCGGTGTGGCTACCAAGAGGTCAACCGGGCGCGCCAAGGAGCGGATGTGGCGGTTGATATTCACGCCGCCAACCACGTCGAGGACGCGCAGGCCAAGGGCGGCGGCGGGCTCGTCCAAGCGCTGCTGAATCTGGGTGGCAAGCTCTCGCGTCGGGGCAAGAACCAGCCCACGCGGGTGGCCAGGCCGAGAGACCCCGGACCCAGCCAGGCGGCTGAGCATGGGGAGGCCAAAAGTAAAGGTCTTGCCCGAGCCCGTCGGGCCGCGACCGAGCACGTCCTTGCCCGAGAGGGCATCGGGAATAGCGGCGGCCTGAATAGGGAAGGGGGACGTGATGCCCTGGTTGTCCAGGACACGCACGATGTCACGGGGAAGGCCGAGATCGGCAAAAGTAGTCATCGTGGAAAAGTGTAGTGTCCGGAACTTCCTGAGCGAAATGGGTGGCAGGTCGGCGCCCTGCAGTTGTGGATGCCGCCAAGGAGAAAGGGAGAGAAGGGGAGAGGTGGGGGAATAGTCCTCGTCAGAGGTCTATAGCGAAAGATTTCCACCCATGCATGGGTTACTCTACGGCTATGACCAATCCGTTCAATAATTCCTCTCTCCCGCAGAACTCTTCAAACAATCAACCCCAGCAACCGCAGCAGTACCAGCAACCGCAGGACGGGTGGGGCCAGCCTAGTCCACCGCAACCCGGCTTTGGTTCGGGCAATGCGCCGGGGCAGAAACGTGGCTCCAACCCGGCTATGTGGATCATCCTTGGCAGCGTTGTCGCGGTGCTGCTCATCGCAGGCATGCTCTTTGCACTGCTGAAGGTCTCCGGCAATGGGGGCGGCTTCGGATTGCTGTCGCGTGGGGATAGCGCCTGGGACGATGAGTACTGGGAACAGCCCATCACCGCACAAGAGGCGAAGAGCATCCGCAAAGAGGATGTCGTCACCGATACGCCGAAGGCGCTGGAGGGGCTGCCGACCACGTCGTGCACCGAATCCGCTTCCTTCTTTGGCGCCGTGGACGCTGACTCAGCAGAAGAGTTTCCGTGGGTGCGCTCCGTGGACTGTCGTTTTGGAGATGACGAGGAGTTCAGTGCCCACTACACCGAGAACGCGGATGCCATCGCCGCTGTCGAGGAAAATGGACTGAAAACGTACACCTCTGGACTCTCCTCTGCCCGGGGTTCCACGATCGGCTACTACGAGACTGGGGATGAGTTCATATTGGTCGAGGTCCTCAAGGGAGACAAGGCCGTGATCGAGTACATCCTCGATGACACTCATTTGGCCGACATCGATGAACGAGACGTGGAGTTTACAGAAGCGCTCGTAGAAGCCGGCATCGTGGAATTGGAGGAGTAGACGGGGCCTAACATGCCCGTCTGTTGTGGGGGTCAGCAGGCGGGGACTTGCCCCCGTGATGTGAGTCATTGCCGCTGATGCACTGTGAGATTCTGCTAGTTTGTGCGCTATGACACACTCTCGTCCCGGATCTCCCGAACCGCAGCGTCCCGACCAGCCGCACGATTCTTCTATTCCATACAGTGCTCACGACGGGGCTCACGAGGTCGACTCAGCACAGCCAGCTCACGACACTCACGGCGACCGCGCCAATCACACTACGCACCCCGGCAGCCAACCCTCCCAGGGCGGCAGCGCCCAGCCGCTGGGACCCGACGCCACCTCAGAAAAGAAGTCCTCTTCTAAGGGCCTTTGGATTGTCCTCGGCATCATCGTCGCCCTTCTAGCCATCGCAGCACTCGTCTTCGCACTGCTGCGTGGCGGTTCCGACGATGATTCTGAGTCCACCGCGGCCGCCGGCAACTCGTCTGAGGCTGCGGCCGAGGACTCTGCCGACCAGGGCTCTGCGGACGAGGGATCAGAGGAGACTTCGGACCCGAACAAGCCCGCCAGCCCCTTCCCGGAGGGCGTGGACGAGGACTACTTTGACGACAAGCTCGATGCAGAAGAGCAGCAGGAAATCCGTGACAAGGACCCCGAGCAGGTCCCCGTACCCGTCGAGCTCGCAAACCTGACTGACAGCTGCTTCAAGGATGCATCGGTGTTTGGAAAAATCGCCGAGGACGGCACCACCATCAGCGGCGTGGTTCCCACCATCATGTGCGTGTTCGGGCCGGAGAACCAGTACGCAGCTCAGTACACACGCAATGAAGACGCCGTGAAGGCGGAGCGCCGCGCAGTGCGCGACCAAAAGCTCAACGGGGGAGCGGCAATGGCCGGAGTGTACTCGGGACGTGGATCGGAACTGGTGGCGTTTACGTCGAAGACCCAAGTCTAGGAAGAGCAGGTTCTGGCTGAGACTCTTGAGACTAAGGACGCAGTCATCGAGTACATTGCTATCGACGACGACAGGGACGCCATGAACTCGGTGCTCGGTGAAGCCGGCATCATCCGGACCCTGGACAGCGTTATAAAGGACAACGAGGCGAAGCTGAACGAGGAGAAGCTGAACGAATTGAACTCTAAACTCGCCACCACCGAGTAACCCCCATCCGGTGCTAGGGGCATTCACAATGAAACGCTCTCGTACTGGATGAGGGGTGTGCGCTGTCCGCGCGGGAGAGCGCGGGCCCGGACTACTGCTCGCTCTGGGAGCGGTCGCCGGACCACTCGATGTGAAAGGTGCCCTCGCGGTCGACGCGCTTAAACGTATGGGCGCCGAAGAAGTCACGCTGGCCCTGGATCAGTGCGGCCGGCAGGCGCTCGGCGCGCAGGCTGTCGTAGTAGGACAGGGAGGAAGCGAACACCGGAACCGGCAGACCCAACTGGGTGGCGGCCACGATGACGCGGCGCCAGGAATCGATAAGGCCGGTCAGCTCGCCCTTGAAGTAGGGATCCAGGATCAGGGCCGGAAGCTGCGGGTTGGTGTCGTAGGCCTCACGGATGCGGTCGAGGAACTTCGCGCGAATGATGCAGCCGCCGCGCCAGATGGTGGCCAGGTCACGCGGGTCAACATCCCAACCAAACTGCTCGGAACCGGCCTTGATCTCGTCGAAGCCCTGCGAGTAGGCGATGAGCTTAGCGGCATAGAGGGCGCGGCGAACGTCCTCGATGAAGGCCTGCTTGTCCACGCCCAGGGCGTCGATACCAGCGGCGACCTCGCCAGCCGGAAGATCCTCGGCGCGAGCGGCTTCGCGCTGCGCGGTGGCAGAGGACAGCGCGCGGGCGAAGACCGACTCGGCGATGCCAGTGACCGGCACGCCCAGATCGAGGCCGTTGATGGCGGTCCAGCGGCCCGTGCCCTTCTGGCCGGCGGCGTCCACGATCACGTCGACAAGCGGGGCACCCGTCTCCGGATCCTTCTGAGCCAGGACCTCGGCGGTGATTTCAATGAGGTAGGAGTCCAGGTCGCCGGCGTTCCACTCGCGGAAGACCTCGGCGATCTCTGCCGGCTCCATGCCCGCGCCATAACGCAGCAGCTGGTAGGCCTCACCGATCACCTGCATGTCGGCGTACTCAATGCCGTTGTGCACCATCTTGACAAAGTGGCCAGCACCGTCAGGACCAATGTGGGTCACGCACGGGGTGCCGTCCACGTTGGCTGCGATGGACTCCAGAATCGGACCGAGGGTCTCCCACGACTCCGCCGGGCCACCCGGCATGATGGACGGGCCGTTCAAAGCGCCCTCCTCGCCACCAGAGATGCCCGCGCCGACGAAGTGGCGGCCCTTCTCAGCCACCTCCTTCTCGCGGCGGATCGTGTCGGTGAACAGGGAGTTGCCGCCGTCGATGATGATGTCACCCTCATCCATGGCCTCTGCCAGCTGATCAATGACCGCATCCGTTGCCGCACCGGCCTTAACCATGATGATGGCCTTGCGCGGGCGCTCCAGGGAGGCAACGAAATCCTCGACGGTCTCAGAGGGGATGAAGTGGCCCTCATCGCCGTGCTCCGCAATCAGGGTGCGGCTCTTTTCCGGGCTGCGGTTGTACACGGCGACAGTATTGCCGTTGTGTGCGAAGTTGCGCGCCAGGTTGGAGCCCATGACAGCCAGGCCCACAACACCAATCTGAGCGAGTTCAGTCTTTTCAGCAGTTTGAGTCATGTTCACCATCCTACGTCACCGCAATGCAGTACTCTGGTGTGGCATGAACCACGCTGAACACGCTGAACAATTCGCGGCACTGCTGGCCGCTGCGCAGGCCCGCCCCCTCAACGAGGAAGAGTTGAAGCTCATCAACTCCAACCAGATGGGCCTGGGAAAGCTCATCGGTCTGCGCTACACGCTGATTTCTGCCGATGAGATCCGCTCAGAGATTGATGTCACCGCGGATCACCACCAGCCGTGGGGAGTGGCCAACGGCGGACTCTACTGCACCATGACGGAAACCACGGCGTCGATTGGCAGCCTCATCGCCGCCGGCCAGCCCGTTGTCGGGGTCAACAACAACACCGACTTCCTGAAGCCGGTTGCCAGCGGCACCATTGAGGCAGTGGCGACACCTCTCTACAAGGGTCGCCGCACGCAGCTGTGGGAGGTCAAAATCTCCCAGGGGGACACGCTGGTTGCCGCCTCCACGCTGCGCACGATGGTGGTGCAGAAGTAGCGTCTACAGCCAGTGGTTGCGGCGGAACCACCACCACATGATGGCGACCACGAGCACCATGAGCCCGAGGGAACCATAATAGCCCCAGGCAAAGTGCAGCTCCGGCATGATGTCAAAGTTCATGCCGTAGATGCCGGCCACGAGCGTTGGTGCCGCCCACATGCCGACTACTGCGGAGATGGTGCGCATGTCGGAGTTCTGCTGCATCGAAACCTTGGCCACGGAGGCGTCGATAAGAGAGGTGAGGCGTTCGTCGAACCCAGCCACCTGGTCCTTGACCACCAGCTCGTGGTCATTGACGTCACGCAGGTAGGAGCGGATGGTCTTCGAAATTAAGTCCTTGTGGTCCGAGTTCATCGCCTTCAGCGCCGCCGAGAGCGGATCGATGGCGTGCTTCATCTCTAGGATCTCGCGCTTGTACATGTAAATGCGGTCAATGTTGGGCTGCGAGTTCGGAGTGAAGACCTCTTCCTCCAGCTCATCCACCTCAATGGCAATGAGGCGGCAGATTTCGGAGTAGCGGTCCACCATCATGTCCAGGATCTTCCAAGCCATCGCCACAGGTCCCAGCTCCACCAGATCCTGCTCGTCCTGGACCACGTAGGCCAGGTTAGGAAGCTTGGCGGAGTGGCGCACGGTGATAATGAACGTATCGCCGATGATCATCTGAACCTCACCGGTGGAAATGATCTGGCGCTTATCGGCCACCTCATCATGGTCCCGGTAGTTCACCGACCGCGCCACCATGAAGAGCTGGTCGTCGTAGCGCTCCAGCTTCGGGCGCTGGTGGGCTTGGACCACGTCTTCGACGATGAGTTCGTGGATGCGGAACTCCGAGGCCACCTTGGTCATCTGGGACTCCATGGGCTCATGAAGGCCCACCCACACGAATCCGCGGCCGTATTCCTCCACGGCTTGCAGTGCGCTGTGCGGGGTGAATTCGCCCGGCAGGGCCTCGCCGTCAACGAAAACACGGCAGTGCTCGATGGCGCGTTCTACCGGCACGGAGAAGGTGCGGGAGGGACTGGGAGGCTCGTTTCTCTTGCGTGGCCTAAAGGGCGACGGTACAGACGGCATCGTGTCAGCCTCCTTCTTCGTGCTGGGCGCGAGGCAAACCCCGTGCTGATTTTGCTGAGCGGCTAAAGCTTACACCGTCTGAGGGCATATAATCGTTTTCATGCCTACGTGGAAAGAAGTAACCGCAGCTAACCCGAACCATTCCCATAATTTCGCGCGGAAGTGGAAGGTGTTGCAGGCCCAAGGCAAGGACATCAACGGTGAGGCCCGGCTTATCGATGCTATGGTGGAGCGCTCCGCCCGCGTCCTCGACGCCGGCTGCGGCTCGGGACGCTTGGGCGGCGAGCTGGCCAAGCGCGGGCACACGGTGGTGGGCGTCGACGTCGATCCGATCCTGATTGAGCATGCCGAGCACGACTACCCGGAGGCACAGTGGGAGATTGGGGACCTGTCCGTTGACGAGATCCCTGAGGGAAATTTCGACATCGCCGTAGCAGCCGGAAACGTCATGACGTTCATCGCCGTCGACGGCCGCGAGGCAGCCCTGCGCAACGTCTTCGCGGCCCTGCGCCCAGGTGGGCGCTTCGTTGTGGGCTTCGGTGAGGGGCGCGGCTGGGGCTTCCAGGAGTTCCTGGACCTGGCGCTCAAGGTGGGCTACCGCGTCGATTTCACTTTCGCCTCCTGGGACATGAAGGTATTCAAGGACAGCTCCACGTTCATGGTGGCAGTTCTTACCCGCCCGGGAGCTGACCTGCTGGGCTAGTCCCGCCGGCCTACGGCCACGGTAGGGAGTACAGGGCCACGGAGGAGTACAGATACGAGAAAAGGGGAGAGGCGCGCTCGGCGTCGCTCCTCTTTAACCATGCCCAGGCTGTGCTGCCTGGTGCGTCTCTGCTAGTCCTTGTGCTAGTCCTTGTTCAAGGCGTTGCGGGCGACGCGCTGCTGCTGGGTGATTTCCAGGTTGCCGCGGTCACGGGATACGGCGTTGAGCAGCCAGTGCAGCGCCACCAGGGCGCGGCTGCGGAAGCCCACGATGTAGGCAATGTGCAGGCCCAGCCAGGAGATCCACGCCGGGAAGCCGGAGAACTCGGTCTTGCCCAGCTTGACCACAGCGTTGAAGCGGGAGATGACCGCCATGGAGCCCCTGTCGAAGTAGTCGAAAGGCTCGGCCTCGTTGGCGGTGGACTCCTCATCAATCTTGGCCTCGATGAGCTTGCCCACGTGGGTGCCGCCCTGGATGGCCACCTGAGCCACGCCCGGGAGACGGTTGAGGGAGATCATGTCGCCCACGATGTAGACGTTATTGTACTCGCCCACGGTGAGGTCCTCGTTAACGGAGACGCGGCCCGCACGGTCGGACTCGACACCAGCCTGGTCGGCCACCATCTTGCCCAGCGGGGAAGCGGACACACCGGCGGACCAGATCTTGGTCGCGGCCTCGATGGTGACCTCTTCCTCGTTCTTCATGTTCTTGTAGGTCACGGCGTCCTCGGTGACGTTGGTGACCATGGCGTTGAGGCGCACGTCCACGCCCAGCTTCTCCAGGGTGCGCTGCGCCTTGCGGCCCAGGCGCTTGCCAAACGGCGGCAGCACCTGCGGGGCGCCGTCCAGGAGATAGATCTTGGCGGAGGTGGAACCGAAGTTGGAGTAGGTGCCAGCGAAGGTGCGCTGGGCCAGCTCGGCAATCTGGCCGGTGAGCTCAACGCCCGTCGGGCCGGCGCCGACGATGACGAAGGTCAGCAGCTTCTCGCGCTTGGCTGGGTCCTCTTCCAGCTCCGCCTTCTCGAAGGCGGAGATGATGCGGGAGCGGATCTCCAAGGCGTCGTCCAGCGTCTTCATGCCCGGCGCGAACTCAGCGAAGTGGTCGTTGCCAAAGTAGGACTGGCCAGCGCCGGCTGCTACCACGAGGGAGTCGTACTCGTAGGTACGGGTAGCGCCATCGAGCTCAGCGGTAACGGTCTGATCCTTAATGTTGATGTCCGTGACATCGCCGTTGACGAAGTGCGCGTTGTCCTGGTTGCGTAGGAGCTGGCGGGTAGACGGAGCGATTTCGCCCGCGGAGATAACACCGGTGGCCACCTGGTAGAGCATCGGCTGGAAGAGGTGGTGATTCTTCCTATCGATGAGCGTGATCTCTACGTCGGCGTTCTTTAGCTGCTTGACGGTGTTAATACCGCCGAAGCCGGCACCGATGACAACGACGTGGTGACGGCCGTTATTCGGGCGGTGGGGAGTGTGCTCCATGGTTGTTGGCTACCTTCCTCAGAAAGTTAGAGTATTTTTACCGCAGCTAGTCTAAACCCTTGTACCCGTACATGCATACTTTATGGGTTATTAACTGGCTTTTTGGGCCGCGCCTCCACCTGCATGCCGGGCTCGGCAACTAGTGTGGAAATACATCTGTGCGACGAGGAGGCTGCTTCCACCGTGTATGACCACCTGGCTTCGATCGATGCCGAGGCGTGGCCCGGCGTGGCGTCCGTTCCGTCTTCCCGGCGGGCGCGCCACTCTGCCCGGCGCGTGGAGGCGGAGTTCGCCCAGGCGTGTGCCAAGGCGGGGATTGAGCTCGAGGGCGAGGACCCCGACATCACCGTGCTGCACGACGCCCTCTTTGCCCGCATCGCCGACTCTGGCTGGCTGGGGCTGGGGGAGTCCTACCTCGCGGGCGAATGGACCACGCCTGATTCGGACCGGCTGGTCATGGTCCTGCAGTGCCTGCTTGGGGTGGGGTACAAGCCGAAGGCCAAGGAGCTTCCGGTGGAGGATTCCACGCCAGGTGAGCTGCCGATGGATCTGGTGAAGCTGTACGCGGGCGATTCGTTGAGCCATTCTGGCGGAATCTTTGCCTCCGGCGTGCCCACGACGGTGCGGCAGGCTGTGCGCAGTTACAGCGCGGGCCGGCGGGAGCCCAAAGAGCACTTCGTCGACGTCACTACGGTGTCGGAACCAACTGCCACGGACAGGGACGATTTGGGTGATGCACAGCGCCGCGCGGCGCAGTGGCTTCTCGACGCCACTCGGTGCACCGCCGGAACCCACCTTCTGGTCTATCCGGCAACAGGACTGCAGGTGGCGGTGCAGGCAGTGGCTCGCCGCGCCACAGTGGACGTGCTTACGGGCGACGCCGCGCAAGAGGCCGTTTTTAACGAACAGCTGTTGTTGGAGGGCGCGGGCGATTCCGCGCACGTGGAAGTCATCGATTCGGCGCTGCCGGAGCCGAAGCGCTGGCGCGGGCGCTATGACGCCATCGTGAGTGTGGAGAAGCTGGAAACCCTCTCGCCGGCGGAGCGCAAGCACTACGTACAAGTGCTCGATCGTTCCCTGATGAGCGGAGGGCGCGCCGGCGTGGCGTCACTATTTGCCACGGACAAGATGACCCCGGCGGCGCGCGCTGCACTCCAGATCCTGCGAGCCTACATCTGGCCGGGACTGGATTTTCCCACGGTCGAGGAGACCCACCAGCTGTGCGATAAGCGCTCCAACCTGCGCATCGTGGCGCAGACGCACGTGGGTTCGCACTACGTGGCGGCCCTGCGCTATCAGCGCAGCTTCTTTGACGGCCGCCTCAGGGAGGCCGCCGCCGCGGGCTTCGACCAGGTCTTCCGGCGTTTGTGGACGTTCCAGTTCGCGCTGCGTGAGGCCCTTCTGACCTTGGGAATGGTGGACGCGGTACAGCTGGTGGCCACACACCGGCACCGTGGCGGGCGGCGTTAGCAGATATTGCCTAGGCCTTCACTGTCCGCTTACTGGGTCTACACTGGGCGGCGCCAATGCCAACCCATATCGCACTGCCGGAGGAGAAGGACATGCCAGACGGCACAGGAATCATCGCGCACCGAGGCTATAACGGGTGGTATCCGGAGAATACCTACCGCTCTTTCGACGAGGCCCTCACGCTTGACGTGGCGGGCGTGGAGTGTGACGTCAATCTGACCAAGGACGGCCACGTCGTGGTTATCCACGATCAGACTGTGGACAGGACCTCGGAGGGCACGGGAGCAGTCGGAGAGATGACGCTGGAGGAGCTTCGCGCACTCAACTTTGGTACTGCCCAGGATCCCCAGCGCATCATGCTGCTAAGTGAACTTGTAGAGCTTGTGGAGTCCTACCCCGGAAAGCAATTGCTCATTGAGACTAAGCACCCATCGCCGTTCGGCGCTCGACTCGAGGAATCGGTAGCGGAGGTCCTGTGCAGCAGGAAGATGGATGCCGACCCGCGCATTAGCCTCATTTCCTTCAACCCTGAGGCGATTGCCCGCTTCCGGGCGCTGTTGCCCGCGCTGCAGTCCTTCCTCCTGCTGGAACCGGCAGAGGACCTCCCGCAGTCACTCGAGGGCGCAACCGGGTACGGCCCGTCCATCCGCCAGGCGCGGATGGAGGCAGACTTCTTTGCCGGCCTTGATAGCCCGTCCTACGTGTGGACGGTCAACCTGCCAAAGGATATGGCATGGTGCCGCGAGCATGGGGTAGAGCTCATGGCGACGGACCTGCCGGAGCTGGCGCTCGAGGTCCTCGCCCAGCGCTAGCAGGGGCGATTCGGGTCAGGCTCTGTGACCACATCTCCCTAAAAGGTCTAGTTGTGATTGGCGTGACATGCGGGGGTGTATGAGTTTTCTCTCAGTTCGCTCCTCGTGGCGTTGGCGTGGCGTTTCCCGCGCGTGAAGACGGGTTTGGTGAGCGCAGCGCCGGAAGTTTGTCCGTTGTTTAACCGAAGAGAACCTTTAATAAACCTTTTGTTAACCGTGTTGGTCTAGCTTCTTCTGCATGGCAACATCCAACCCGGCAAGCGTGCGCACGGCCGCCATCCCGGCCGTGACCGAAAAGCCGGTCGTCTCCGAGGAGTACGCGCGCAACCCGCGCAAGCGAAAGCTCGACTGGAGACAGATCGGTCTCGCGGCACTGCTTATTGGCCCCAACCTTCTCCTACTCATCTTGTTTACGTATCGGCCGTTGGTCGATAACATTCGTATCTCCTTCTTTAACTGGAATATCTCGTCGCCGACGATGACCTTCGTCGGCCTGCAGAACTACATCGATTGGTTCCAGGCGCCGGATACCGGCCGCGTGGTGTTTAACACCGTGGTGTTCACCTTCTTCGCGGTTGCGGGCTCTATGGTGCTGGGCCTTGGACTGGCCCTGCTGCTGGACCAGAAGCTGTTCGGCCGCGCGGCGGTGCGCTCGATTGTCTTCGCGCCCTACGTCATCGCCGGTGCTGCCATCGGTGTGGCCTTCCAGTTCGTCTTCGACCCGAACTACGGTCTTATCCAGTACTTCCTGGGGCTCATCGGGGTAGAGTCACCGAACTTTTACCAGGATCAAAACTGGGCACTGTTCATGATTACGGTGACCTACGTGTGGAAGAACGTCGGCTACGTCTTCGTCATCTATCTTGCTGCCCTGCAGGGGCGCCGCCGCGATCTGGATGAGGCTTCCGAAATCGACGGCACCCCGGCCGCGCGTCACTTCTTCCGGGTCGTCCTCCCGCAGCTGCGCGGCACCACCTTCTTCCTGCTGATTACCGTGCTGCTCAACTCTTTCCAGGTCTTCGACATCATCAATGCCATGACCGGCGGCGGGCCCTTCGGGTACGGCACGTCCACGATGGTGTTCCAGGTGTACCAGGAGACGTTCATCAACAACCGTGCCGGATACGGTGCTGCGGTGGCCACCATCATGTTCCTCGTGGTGCTGGTCATTACGGTGCTGCAGATCAAGCTGCAGGAAAGGATGGACAAGTAAATGTCTGACAACCACGCAATCCCGGCGTCGGTCCAGGTGGGGCTGCCGCAAGCGAAAGGCGAGCTGCCCCCGGTTCCCGGCTCCCAGTCCATCGCTGCGCCCGTCATCACTGAAGCCCAGCGCAAGCGTCTGGGTGCGCCGATGGACCACACGCACCCGGCCACGAAGGTCATCGGCTACATTGCCTTGGCGCTGACTGTCCTGATGATCATGGTGCCGCTGTACTTCATCTTTATCACCAGTTTCAAGTCCTTCCAGGACGTGTACTCGGATCCGATTACCTTCTGGCCCAACCCGTTCAAGGCTGAGAACTACTCCTACGTCTGGCAGACGTCCGGCTTCTCCAGCTACTTGAAGAACTCCATCTTCATCACTCTGATTCTGACGGTGGTCGAGGTGGTCCTCGGCGTGCTGTCGGCTTATGCCTTCGCGTTCATCCGCTTCCCGGGCCGCAACCTGCTGTTCATGCTGATCATCGCCTCACTCATGGTGCCGAACCAGATCACCATCATCTCGAACTACTCGCTGGTTGCGTCGCTGGGGTGGAGGGACACCTATGCCGGCGTCATCATCCCGCTCGCGGGCGTGGCGTTCGGTGCCTTCCTCATGCGCAATCACTTCCAGTCGTTGCCCCCGGAGATTCTGGAGGCTGCGCGCATGGACGGGGCGGGCTTCTTTACCACTTTGTTCCGCGTCGTCCTGCCCATGTCGTGGCCAACGCTGTCTGCATTTGTCCTCATCACCGTGGTCACCGAATGGAATCAGTACCTGTGGCCCTTCCTCATTACGTCCACGCCGGCCTCGTCCACCCTTCCGGTGGGCCTTACCCGCCTGCAGGACGCGGAAGGCGTTACCAACTGGGCGCCGGTGATGGCGGGCACCGTGCTCACGACCTTGCCCATGATCCTCATCTTCCTGATACTTCAGAAACCGATGATCAAGGGTCTGACCGCGGGCGCGGTCAAGGGTTAGCCAGCCGGCTATGTCCGGGCTACGTCATTGTCCACCCATCACGTCCATACATCTATCTACATTCAAGGAGAACTTCCCATGTCTCGTAAGGCATCTACTCGCATCGTCGCCGTCTGCGCGGCACTTCTCACCACCGCTTCCCTGACCGCATGCGCGGGTGGCTCGACCACTGCAAGCAACGGCTCCAAGGACGGCGGAGACGCCAACACCATCACCTTCTGGTCCAACCACCCGGGCTCCTCCCGTGACCTGGAGCAGGAGCTTATCGACGAGTTCGAGAAGGAAAACCCGGACCTGAAGGTCGAACTGGTGACCGCCGGCTCCAACTACGAAGAGGTTGCGCAGCGCTTCAACGCGGCGCTGGCCGGCGGCGACCTGCCGGACGTCCTCGTCGCCTCCGACGTCACCTGGTTCAACTTCGCGCTCAATGAGGCCACCACGCCGCTCGATGATCTGTGGGAGATGAACGACATCGATTCCGACAGCTACGTCGATACCCTGCGTGAGGACTACAAGTACAACGACAAGCACTACGGCGTTCCGTACTCCCGCTCCACCAACCTGATGTACTGGAACACCGATGACCTCAAGGCAGCCGGCCTGCCCACCGACCGCGGCCCGAAGGACTGGGAAGAGTTCGACGAGTGGGCAACCGCCATCAAGGACAAGCTGGACAAGCCTGCCGTGACCGTTCCGGACGGCTCCAACTACCTAGACTGGTACTTCCAGGGCATGATCTGGGCCTTCGGCGGTTCCTACTCCAACGAGTGGGAGCCCAACTTCACCTCCAAGGAGTCCATTGAGGCCGGAAAGTTCCTGCAGGATCAGGTCAAGGCTGGCCACATTGAGATCGCCACCGACCCGACCGTGGCCTTCGGCTCCGGCAAGGCCTCCGGCCTTCTCGAGTCCACCGGCTCCCTGGGCGGCCTGAAGGAGACCGCCACCGTCCCGTTCATCACCACCTACCTGCCGGGCCCCGGCCCGTCGGCAGCTACCGGTGGCGCTGGCCTGGCCGTGCCGAACAATATCTCCGACGAGCGCAAGGCCAACGCGGCTAAGTTCATCGACTTCTTGACCAACACCGAGAACACCATCAAGTTCTCCCAGAAGACGGGCTACATGCCGGTGCGCAAGGACGCCCTGGAGGATCCGGAGGAGAAGAAGTTCCTGGAGGAGAACCCGAACGCGCAGACCGCCATCGAACAGCTCAACGAGAACACCCAGCCGCAGGACTACGCCCGCGTCTTCGTTCCGGGCGGCGGACAGCGCATCGGCGGCGCCCTGGACCGCATCACCGTCGGAGACGAGGACGTCGAGACCGTATTCGGTGACCTCCAGAAGGAAACCCAGAGCGTTATCGACCGCGACATCACCCCGAAGCTCAAGTAACTCTTCGGAACGTTTGAAAGGACATCATGGCTACTGTTGAATTCCGCCAAGCTTCCAGGATCTATGATCCGAAGAAGCCACCGGCGGTCAGCCGCATTAACCTCCGCATTCAAGACGGCGAGTTCTTGGTGCTCGTGGGCCCTTCGGGCTGCGGCAAGTCGACGACCTTGCGCATGCTCGCCGGCCTCGAGCCGATCGACGAAGGCCAGATCTTCATCGACGGTTCGGACGTGACGGAGACCCGGTCCCGGGACCGCGATGTAGCCATGGTGTTCCAGTCCTACGCGCTGTACCCCAACATGACGGCGCGCCAGAACATGGCGTTCGCACTGCAGAACGCCAAGGTGGACAAGGCTACTATCGACGAGCGCGTGGACTTTGCCACGAAGATGCTCGAGCTAGAGGACCTCATTGACCGCAAGCCAGCCGCGATGTCCGGCGGCCAGCGCCAGCGCGTGGCCATGGGACGCGCCATCGTGCGCCAGCCCAAGGTCTTCCTCATGGATGAGCCCCTGTCTAACCTGGATGCGAAGCTGCGCGTGTCCACCCGTGCGCAGATCCTGCAGCTGCAGCGCGAGCTCAACACCACCACGGTCTACGTCACGCACGATCAGACCGAGGCCATGACCATGGGTGACCGCGTCTGCGTGCTCAAGCAGGGCATCATCCAGCAGGTTGACGCCCCGAACACGCTGTACGAGAACCCGGGCAATACCTTTGTCGCCACGTTCATCGGTTCGCCGGCGATGACGCTCATCGAAAATGTGCCCTTCGTCGACGGCCGCGTGGTTGGCGGCAAGGACCACGCGCTGGACTACTTCATGCCGCGCGAGCAGGCGGCCAAGGTGGAATCGGACCGCGTCATCGTCGGTGTGCGCCCGGAGAACTGGGAGATCGTCGGCGTGAACCAGCCGGGCGAGCAGTACGGTCTGCCGGTGCGTGTCGACATTGTGGAGCACTTGGGCTCCGAGCTCTACGTATACGGCAGCCGCGAGGAGACGGCCGATGACGTCATCGCCGTGCGCGGTGACCGCATCACCGTCAAGGTGCCGCGCGGCATCGCCGTGGACCAGGGCGATACGATCTACCTGCGCCCGATGGAGGGCGGCTGCGTGTTCTTCGCTCCCGATACCGAAATCAACTACGACTACCTTTAAACCGCGTGCAGCACTGATGTAGCTGCAGTATCTGCACAGGTGCAGTCGCACTGATGCGCCGGGTCGAGACTCCCACGTGGGGGTGCTTGCGACCCGGCGCTTTCCTATGGGGTGACGACGGGGCGAGAGGCTCGCTCCAGCAGGACCGCGATCGAGTCGTAGGTCTTGCCGGCGATCATCTCCAGGCCCATCTCGCAGGTGCGGTTATCGGAGACGTAGGCATCGAAGTGCTCCGCGTTGAGCGAGGCGCGTTCCTCGCGCGTCGCGGACTTGACCAGCTCCGGGTGGAGCATGACGCGGTCGCCGGCAGAGCCGCAGCACATCGCGCCTTCCGGAACCTTCGCTTCGCCGCAGAGGTTGGCCAGATCTACCAGGTCCTGGCTAATGCCCATGTGCTCCGTCGAACACGTCGGATGTACCGCGATGGAGCCCATGTTGTGCACAATCGGCAGGTGCGGGGCTACCTCGTCGCGCAGCCACTCCACCATGTCGAGGATGCGGAGGTCCTGCCAGAGTTCACGGTCGGCGTCGGACAGCGCGTCCGGTACCGAGTCCAGCAGGCCGTGGGTGCAGCTGGCGGCGTCTACTACGATGGGCAGGCGGCCGTGCTCGGACCAGTGCCAAAGGTCGCGGACGATCTTTTGGGCCTGGTAGCCAAAGCCTTCCTTGTATCCCTTGGAGGACCACGGGGTGCCACAGCAATCGCCGGTGACGTCGTCCGGGATCCAGACTGGCTGGCCGGCGCGGCGTCCCAACTCCACCACGGCGCGCGGCAGATCCACCGAGTCCGGTGCAGCACCTGCGGGCCGGCCGAAGATGCGGTTGATGCAGGCGGGGAAGTAGAGCGCCTGGGCGCCCTCGCGCGGGGTCTCCGGCAGGCGCGACGCGCCCTTCGGCAGCGGGCCCGGAACGGTGGGCAGAAGGTCAGGTGCCACGACGTTGCGGGCCATGTTTGCGCCCAACTCCAGCGGCTTGTGAGGGATCTTGTTCGCGGAAATGATGCCGGCACGGGCGAGCTTTTCCACGACGTCCCAGCGCTGCGCAGTGGTCAGCGCCACTTTCTCGCGGGCCGGGGTCGCCTGCTGGGCGCGCAGCTGCTTCATGACAGCGCCGGTGTCGATGCTAATGGGGCAGGGGATAGAGCAGGTGCCGTCGGCGGCGCACATATCCACTGCGTCGTACTGATACTCCTCCTGCAACTGGGCAAGGACCTCGGAGCCCTCCTTTTGGCGGGCCATCTCGCGGCGCAGCACGATGCGCTGGCGTGGGGTGACGGTGGCGTGGCGCGACGGACAGGCCGGCTCGCAGAACCCGCACTCCACGCACGGGTTGATACCGTCCTCGACCTTGGGGAAGGACTTGAAGTTGCGCAGGTGGATGGTCTGATCGCGGGTGAGCTTGATGTCGGGAGCGAGGATCCCCTTCGGGTCCAGCATGTGCTTGACTTCCCAGAAGAGTTCAAAGGCCTCCGTGCCCCACTCGTGCTCCAGGTAGGGCGCCATGTTGACGCCGGTGCCGTGCTCTGCCTTCATCGAGCCCTGGTACTTGTCAATGACCAGCTCCGCCAACTCATCAAGGAAGTTCGCGTAGGACTCGCGTTCCTCCTCGCGGTCGAAGCGCGGGGTGAAGAAGAAGTGCAGGTTGCCAAAGGCGGCGTGGCCCATGACTGATTCCGGGTAGCCGTACTTGATCTGCAGGTCCATCAGATCGGCGGCTGCCTCGCCCACCTTGTCGGGCGGGAAGCAGACATCCTCGGTGATGTACGCCGTTCCATTGGGGCGGTCGGCTCCCAGGAGGCCGTAGAGGCCGTTGCGCAGCTCCCAAGCACCACGCATGCCTTCCGGGGAGGTTTCGAACTCGAGGGGGCGGGTCAGTGGGGCGTCGGCAAGCACTGCGCGTAGCCTGTCCATCGCGGCCGCCAAGTCCGACTCGTCGCTGCCGCCGACCTCTACCAGCAGAGCCGCGGCGTCATCATCCAGGTCTCGCCACGATTCCGGCGCGTGGGAGTAGTGCTCGGCGGAACGCCGCATGACGGGGGCGACCAGCAGCTCGCAGTCCTCCGCACCGGTTTCCATGATGGGGTGCACCACGTTCGCGGCATCGCGCAGGTTGCGAAGTTCCACCCAGGTGGTGGCCTTCACACGCGGCAGCTTGACGGTGCGGATGACGGACTCCGTGATGGCGCCGAAGATGCCCTCAGAGCCGACGAGAAGGCGCTTGAGGATGTGCACCGGCTCGTCCTCATCCAGGAAGGCATCAATGCGCAGACCGTTGGTGTTGCGGATGGAGAACTTGGTGCGCAGAAACTCCACCATCTCCGTGTTGGCGCGCAGCCTATCGCGGAAATCCAGGAGCTGGGCGTGAAGTTCCGGTTCCTGCGCACGGAAGGCGGCGTCACCATGGGCAGTGTTCACGATGGTGCCGGACGGAAGGACGAAGGTGAGCTCTTCGACGCAGTGGTAGCTATCGCGCTCCAGGGAGCAGCGCATTCCGCCTGAGTTATCCGCCAGCACGCCGCCGATGGTGCACACCGAGGTCGACCCCGGGTCGGGCCCCAGCATGAAGCCGTGGCGGGAGAGCACCGCCTGGGCATCGCCGAGAATAACGCCAGGCCGGGACCACAAGGCGCGGCCACCGTCGCGGACCTCCATGCCGGTGAAATTCGTTTTGACGTCAACCAGGATGTCATCACCCATCGCCTGACCGTTGAGCGAGGTGCCGGCCGCACGGAAGGTCATGTGCCGGCCGTTGGCTTCGCAGTACTTCATCAGCTCTGCCAGGTCGGAGGCGTTGCGCGGCGAGACCACGATGTTGGGGATGGCGCGGTATGGGCCGGCGTCGGAGGAGAAGCGGACGAGGTCCGTCAGGCGTCCATGGACATTGTCTGCGCCGACGATGGCTTCCATGTCCGCAACGAGGTCAGCGGGGGAGCCGTGGCGGTAGCGTGCGGGGACCGCGTCGGCCTGGCTCGTGGCGTCCGCTGGGCGGGAAAAGTGAGAGGAATCGGGGCTGAGGAGCTTAGACATACCTCTAATCTATCGCGCGACAGTAACTATGTTTCCAATTCCGGGCGGCTTCTTTTCAGCGCGCGGGATCGCACCCCGTTCGGGTGTACTGGGCGTTGAAAAAACGGCGAAGACCTCCCAAGCCCGGAAGGCGTGGGAGGTTGAATCGAGTGGATCGGGGGAGAGAATAGGGGAGAGTGCTGTGCGGCTTAGACCTCGCTGAGGTCCTGGTCCTTGAGCTCCTTCATCACCAGGATGGCGATGAGGGAGACCACGCAGACTGCCACCAAGTAGTAGCCCACGTAGTTGACGTTAAAGGTGCTCACCAGCCAGGTCGCAATGAACGGGGCGACGGCGGCGCCGAGAATCGAGGAGACATTGTAGGCAATTCCAGAACCCGTGTAGCGCACGTTGGTGGGGAAGAGCTCCGGCAGCACTGCGGACATCGGTCCGAAGATAAGGCCCATGCAGAACATGCCGACGAGCAGGAAGCACAGGACCGAGTTGCGGTCAGCGACGTCCAGTCCCAGGAAGAGCGGGAAGCTGAAGCCGAAGGCGATCATCACCACGGAGGTCACGATCAGCACCGGCTTGCGCCCGTACTTATCGTACAGCATGGAGGAGACCGGGATGCCGACGATGAACATGAAGATGGAGATCAGCTGGATTTCCAGGAACTCCAGGTACGGGATGCCCAGGCCGAGACCTTGGGCCTTATCACCAATACCGTAGGAGAGGATCCACGTGGTGACCAGGTAGAACTGGGTGTAGCAGGAGAGCATGACGAAGGTTCCGATGATCATCGGCTTCCAGGAGGTCTTGAAGGCTTCCACCATTGGGGTCTTGGCCTTCTTGCCCTGGGTCACGGCCTTCTGGAAGACCGGAGTTTCCTCCAAGCGCAAGCGCACATACAGGCCGATGAGAACCATGACGGCGGAGAACAGGAAGGGCAGGCGCCAGCCCCACTGCATGAAGGCACCGGTGGTATCACCGCGGGTGTAGTCCATGGTCGCGACCAGTGACAGGAACAAGCCGTTGGCCAACAGGAAGCCGAACGGTGCGCCGAACTGCGGCCACATTGCGGCAAACGCGCGCTTGCCGTCCTTGGTGGTTTCGGAGGCCAGCAAAGCCGCACCCGACCATTCGCCACCCAGGCCCAAGCCCTGGCAGAAGCGCATCAGTGCCAGCAACGCCGGGGCGATGATTCCGGCGGTCTGATAGGTCGGCAGCAGGCCGATGCAGAAGGTGGCTATACCCATAGTGAGCAGCGCGCCGACCAGGGTGGCCTTGCGGCCGATGCGGTCGCCGAAGTGGCCGAAGACCACGGATCCCAGCGGGCGAGCGATAAAGGCAAGTCCGAAAGTGGCGAAGGACTGCAGCAGGGCCACCGTCGGATCGTCCGTCTTGGGGAAGAAGAGGAACGGAAACACCGCCACGGCGGCGGTGGCATAAATGTAAAAGTCGTAGAACTCGATGGTGGTGCCAATAGTTGACGCCACGGCCACGCGCACGCGGTCTCGTGGGGTGAGCTCTGCAGCCGCGGGAACTGACTTAGTCTGCGGCGCGGTGTCCACTGCAGTCATCGGAGCAGCCTCCTTGGGTATTTCAATAGGTTGATTGGTTGTGGAAGAAATCCTATCGTTTCACTATTTGGAATACAAGTCCCACAACGTGAAACATTCACAGAGTGTTGAAGTTTCACTGTCTGGGACGAGGGTGTGGCCTTGTAGCGAGTCCTGGAGTGGGCGCTGAAGCCGGCGTTGGCGTTAAGACTGGCGCTAGGTCGAGTGCTTGTCGACGTCGTGCCGACCGGCGCATGTCGGTAGACATGGAGGCGTCGACAAGCGCGCTCTAGGCATTGCTGGGAACCATGGGTCAGGACTCAAGGTGTGGCATATGAGGTGATTCGGACGGGCACGGTGGAGGTGTGGGGCGTCCATATAATCTGACATAATGTACATTATCGGACAAGTACATATGCTGGGACTTGCGGCGGCGGCTTACTCCATCCGGTTTCGGCGTACTTTCAGTGCCGTGCTGTCTGCCTGGACCCCGTTCCTTATATCTATACCGTGCGGGCGCTTGCCGCGTGTCGGTGCGGTATCCAGCGGTGCCCGTCTAGCGGCGCGCACCGGTGAGCGGGTGTCGTCAGCGCGGGCGTGGATTGCGGCGCTAGTCTGGGAGCTATGCCTATTCAACATGTTGTAGACAAGCCCTCTCGCGCAGCCCTCTTTCTAGTTCTGAACATCGCCCCCGGTGGCGAACAGGCAACTCGGGATATGTTGGCCGGATTTACCGGCACCTACAAGTCGGTGCACTTCCGTCACAATGACGGAAATCTATATACTGTGGTGGGCATCGGTGCCTCCATGTGGTCGCGACTTACCAGCGCTCCGCGCCCGAGCCTTCTCAAGGACTTTGAAGCTATCCACGCCGCGCACGATGCGCCCGCCACGCCTGGCGATATCCTCCTGCATTTCCGCGCCAACTCCTACGACCTGTGTCACGAGATGGCTCGCCACGTGCTGGACCAGCTGGGCGCGCACGCCACGGTTGTCGATGAGACCCAGGGCTTTAAATACCTGGATCAGCGTGACCTCTTGGGGTTTGTGGACGGCACGGCTAACCCGTTCGACGATGAAGCCCTGGGCGTGGTCTTGCTAGAAGACGACGCTGACTATCCGCGCGGATCTTATGTCACTGTACAGAAATATATTCATGACTTGACCGCTTGGAATCAGCTGAGCACCGAGGAGCAAGAACGCGTGATCGGCCGCACCAAGGCAGATGACATTGAGCTGGATGAGGAGACGAAGCCGTCGAACTCGCACGTGGCGCTCAATGACTTGGATGAGGATATTTACCGCGAGAACATGGTCTTTGGCTCCTTCGCCGCGGGCGAAATGGGAACGTACTTCATCGCCTACGCCAAGGACCCGGAGTACATCAACCAGCGCCTGCGCAACATGTTCATCGGTGATCCGGAAGGCAACTACGACCGCATCCTTGACTTCTCCACGGCGCTGACCGGCACTAACTTCTTCGTTCCCAGCGCGGAGCTGATGGATAGCTTCGACGAGCTCCCACACTAACTACCAGACTAAGCCCCTGCGGCGCATGGGATTAGACAATCTGGGCATTGTGCCCACGTCGCCTGTGCGTCTTTGTTAGGCTGTGGCTCACAACATGGGGTGCCGCACGTGGTGCGGCTGAGAGATAGACCCATTGAACCTGCACTTAGTTAGCACTAGCGAAGGGATGGTTGTGAACGACTTTTTAGCGCGCGGCGCCTACACCCGTGTCCTGTCTATTGCCGGCACCGATCCAACCGGCGGCGCGGGAATTCAGGCTGATTTGAAGGCCATTGCCGCCGCGGGCGGATACGGCATGTCCGTGGTGACCGCCCTGGTGGCGCAAAATACCCAGGGCGTGCGCAGCGTCCACGTCCCGCCCATCGACTTTCTCCGCGAGCAGCTGGACTCCGTTCGCGATGACGTGGCCATTGATGCGGTAAAGATTGGCATGCTGGCTGACGCCACGATTGCCCACGTGGTGGCCGAGTTCCTCGACGGCCTCGATTCGTCCGTCCCAGTTGTTCTTGACCCCGTCATGGTGGCCACCAGCGGAGACCGCCTCTTGGAAAAAGAGGCAGAGCAAGCCGTGCGCGAGCTGTGCCGCCGCGCGGATGTCATCACTCCGAACCTCAAGGAACTGGCGGTGCTCACCCAGACCGAGGAGGCCCGCAGTCTCGACGAGGCCATTGCTACCGCATCCAAGTGGGCGCGTGAGGCTGGCACCGCCGTCGTGGTTAAGGGCGGTCACTTGAACTCGCGGTGTGCTGACAACGCCGTGGTGACCCCGGACGGTCAGGTTCACCGGGTGCAATCGACCCGCGTGGACACCAAGAACACTCACGGCACTGGCTGCTCGTTGTCCTCGGCGCTGGCCACGCGGCTGGGCGCCGGCGATGCTGCCGCGGCTGCACTGGAATGGTCCACGCAGTGGTTGCACGAGGCTATCGCACATGCCGATGCGCTGCGCGTCGGCACGGGTCACGGCCCCGTTGACCACTTCCACCGCGCCCAGCGTCTCATGCAGGCGGCGTCCGCGGTGCCTCTACCCCACCTCGCTGGCCCGCTCAAGGAGGAGCCCCATGTAGCGCAGCCGCGCGTGGCCGCAGCCGGCCCGCACACCCAGCGCCTCTGGAACATCGCGGCGGCGCAATGGGACGCTATCGTGGCGCTGCCCTTCATTGAGGACCTAGGCTCCGGTGCATTGGATGAGTCGGCGTTTTCCTTCTACCTCGATCAGGACGCCCAGTACTTGGCGTCCTACTCGAAGGCCTTGGCACGCCTGGCCAGCCTGGCGCCGAGCACCGAAGAACAGCTCCACTGGGCAGAAAGTGCCTATGGCTGCCTCGCGGAAGAAGCAGAGCTCCACCGCACCTGGCTCCAGGGAGGGGTCTCCTCGGCGCCGTCGCGAGTCACCAGCGCCTATACGGACTTCCTGATCCGCTGCACCCACACCGATGACTACGTGGTGGCAGCGGCATCGGTGCTCCCCTGCTACTGGCTGTATGCGGAGGTGGGCCTTTATTTGGCAGAGCACGATTCGGAAGACCACCCCTACCACGCGTGGCTCAAGGTCTACGGCGGTGAAGACTTCCTGGGCAGCGTTCGGCGCAGCCTGGAGATTGTGGAGCAAGCGCTGGCGCGGGCGGACGAAGAAACGCGCACCCGCGCCGAGCGCGCCTACGTCAGCGCGTGCATCCACGAGGTGGACTTCTTCGACCAGGCGGGCCGGCGCTTCTAGTGCCCCGCAGCGGCTTTAGCGCTGGCGATAGGCAGCCACGAGCTGGCCTATCGTTAAAAGCCCCAGCACCACGGCGAGGGCCGCGAGCCACGGCATGTCCTGCGTGAGGACAAAGATACCAAAGGCAATGAGGACGACGAGGCGCACCCACAGGGCGGGGATCAGGCGGCGGTAGCCCATCGTCGCTACTTCTGGAGAGTCACGCGGACGTTAACCGCACCGACCTCGGAGATCTTGGCCGCGATCATCTCCGGGGTTTCCACGCCGTAGTCGAGGCGGTTGACCGGAATGTCGCCGCCCAGCACGACCGTGTCCGCGTCGCGCACCACCTGGAAATCATTGGTCACCTGCTTCGTCTCGCCATGGATGGTGAGATCACCAGTGAGCGGGACGGTGGCCGCGGAGCCGTCGTCAGGTACTGCGGAGAGGTCCGCCGGCTCGGTCAGCGTAAACGTCGCCACTGGGAACTCGTCTACTTCAAAGAGCTTGGACTTCATGTTCTGATCGCGGACCTTCTTGTCCGTCGTCAGCGTCGCCATGTCAACGGTGATCGTGGCGTTCTCGACCGTAGAGCCCTTGATCGTGGCCTGCCCGGTGACGTCCTTGGTGGAGCCGGATGTAGTGCGCTTGTCTGCGGGCAGGATTTCATCGATGGTGAAACCGGCAGAGGTGAAGTTGTAGGGCGAGCCCTTGACCACGTTCCACTCGCCTTCCAGATCTGTCGTGGCGGCCTGGGTCCTCTCGGCGTTGACCGGCTCAGTCTTGACTCCCCTGCCCATTACCAACGAGAACACCAGCGGCCCGAAGGCCAGCGCCGAGGAAGCGAGAATCAACACCACGAAGATGGTGATGACGAGCTTTCGGTTTCCCAACAACGATTTCATACGTCCTATCTCAATTCCTCGAGCTTGCGCGCGAGCGTGACCATCTCGGCGCACAGTTCTTCTATCTCTTCTGGGCTGGCGCTTTCCGACGCCGCCGTGGCCACGTCCTGAGCGCAGCACCGCAACTCAAATAAGCCGTCCCGGAGGCGATCAGCCTTCTCTGGCGTCAAGATAACGGCATCCGCCGGGATCTGGGTTCCGGCGACGTTATTGCGCTGTTCGTAGGCGCGCTGCTTGCACGACGGCGAGCAAAACTTGCGCGGCCGGCCCCGGCCTCCCTGTGCGATTTCCTTGCCGCACCATTGGCAGGTGGCCGCAGCGTTACGCCGAGGCGAGCCATGCTGTCGGTCCTGTGTACCAATCACTCCACACACCTTAGCCCATAATCCTTGGGCTGGGAACAAAGCCCAATCAGCATTCGTTATACTGATGGAACTTTGGGTGATAAAGGTCGAACCCGATCCTGGACCCTCAATGCTTTAACACTGCTTGAAAAGGATGATGTTGCATGGCAGATCGCGTACTGCGCGGCAGCCGCATGGGCGCTGTGAGCTACGAAACCGACCGCGACCACGACCTGGCTCCGCGCCAGATGGTGAAGTACCGCACTGAGGACGGCGATATCTACGAGGTGCCTTTCGCTGACGACGCGGAAATCCCCGAGGAGTGGATGTGCAAGAACGGCAAGCTCGGCACCCTCGTCGAGGGCGAGGGCGTGGAATCCAAGCCGGCGAAGCCGCCGCGTACCCACTGGGACATGCTGCGTGAGCGCCGTTCCATTGAGGAGCTGGATGAGCTTTTGACGGAGCGCATTGAGAACCTGCGCTCCCGCCGCCGGGCAGCTGCCCGCCTGCTCAAGGAGCAGAAGGAAGAAGAGGCCAAGGAGTCCTAAGCCGACACCGGCTGAAGAGCAAAAAAGGGGTGCTTGTCAGCACCCCTTTTGTCATGTCTTGGCTTCCTTCCTTGGCGGCTTCTCTACGCGCCACCGCTGCTGGAGAGCTCAGGCCACTGGAGGGCCAGCTCCGCTAGATAGATGGCCAGAGCAGGGCCTACTACCGCGAGGAAAAATAGGTAGCTGCCCCACTGGCCCGGCGCAAAGAACGGGAAGAGAATCATCAGCGCAGCCGGCAGAATAGCGAGCACCGTGCGCGGCAGGTGCGCAACCGCCCGGGTCATCGCCTGCGCGCAGCGCTGCGTAAACGACAGTCCGGGCCTGTCGAGGTGGAAGAACCATACGCTCACGCAGCCCAGGACAATGAGGCCGGAGATCAACGCCGCCCGGAGGACTAGCCCCATGGACCCCAGACCGGCCTGGGCAATGACGGCAAACTCGTAGGCGGCGAGGACCACGAGGAGAAGGCATAGGAGCCACCACGCGGTGTTGGGGGCGGGCCTGGTGAGGATGCGACGTACGAACGCAGAGCCGCGGCGTGAGCCCTCCTCACGCACCATCTCCCCTATCACCTCGTGGGCGGTTCGCAAGGACATGCCACCCGTGACGACGGGGAAACAGGTGATGACGAGCACAACGTTGACGATCACGAGGTCAGCGAACAAGCTCAGGAAGGCATAGAACTTGGACTCGGGCCCGAGGAATCGATTCATAGAGATCAAACCTAATAGAAGGGCCTCCCGGTGGAGTGAACCGGGAGGCCTATTTCGGGGGATGCGGCGAAGCGCTAGTGCACGCTAGCCCTTCACAGCACCTGCGGCGACACCTTCGATGATGTGCTTCTGCGTGGAGAAATAGAAGATGACGATCGGGATGATGGCGAGCACCAGCATGGCCATCATGGCGCCCATATCGCGGTTACCGTTGGAGCCAACGAAGGACTGGATGACCACCGGAATGGTTTTGTAGCGCGTGGACAAGCCAATGACCAGGTACGGCAGCAGGTAGTCGTTCCATACCCACATGGCGTTCAAGATAGCCACGGTCACTGCCGTGGGCTTGAGCATGGGCCACACCACCCGGAAGTAGTTCTGAATGGGGCCACAGCCGTCGATCATCGCGGCCTCTTCCACGTCGATGGGGATCGACTTCACGAAGCCGGCGAACATGAACACCGACAGTCCCGAGCCGAAGCCGAGGTACAGGACCACGATTCCGAGGGGGTTGTTGAGGTGAAGCATGTCCGCAATCTTCACCGTCGGGAACATCACCATCTGGAACGGGATGATCATGGAGACCACGAACAGGTAGTACAGCAGGTTGGTCCACCACGTCTTCACGCGGGTGATGTAGTACGCCGTCATGGCGGAGAAGAACACAATGACGATGACGGACAGGATGGTGATGACGAAGGACCACAGCGTGGCCTCCAGGAAGCCCTGCTTGGTCAAGCCCACCATGAAATTCTCGAATCCTACCCAGGTCTCCCCGATGGGCAGTGCAAACGGGTTGGAGGAGATGGCGAACTTCGACTTAAAGGAGTTGACGAGGATGAACAGGATGGGGCCCAGGAACACGATGGTGAAGAACACCAGGATGGCGTACACCACGAACTTGGCCCCGCCGGACATCCGGGTTTCGCTGTCAGACGGCAGCTGGTGGTCCTTGTGCTGGGAAGCAGGTACGGCCTGCGTAGAGGTAGTCATGGCTTAGGCCTCGATTTCCTTGGAACGGGTGGCGCGCAGCTGGAAGTACGCGATGACGACCACGACGACGACGAAGATCACGGCCTTGGCCTGGCCCACGCCCTCGACGTTCATCCGGTTAAACAGCGTGTTGACGATGTTGAGCGCCACCATCTCAGTTTGGCCTGATGGCGCGCCATTGGTGAGCGCCAAGTTCTGGTCGAAGAGCTTGAAGGAATTCGACAGTGTGAGGAACAAGCAGATGGTGATGGACGGCATGACCAAGGGGATGGTCACGTGGCGCAGCATTTCCCACTTGTTGACGCCGTCGAGCTCGGCGGCCTCGATGAGCTCCGGCGGGACGTTCTGCAGGCCCGCGATGTAGATAATCATCATGTAGCCGATGAGCTGCCAGTTGAGCAGCATGATGAGGCCGGCGTAACCGAATTTCCAGTCCGCACTAATCGTCGTGGAATAGTGCGAGAGCACAGCGTTGATCATCGTCTGCCAGGTGTAGCCCAGCACGATGCCGCCGATGAGGTTCGGCATGAAGAAGACCGTGCGGAAGAAGTTCGTGCCGCGCAGCTTGCGCGTGAGCATCCACGCCAGCAGGAACGCAATGACGTTGACGGTGATGACGGAAACGATGACGACGAGGACGGTGAAACCGAAGGCGGAGATAAAGCCCTCGCGCTCAGAGAAGGCCTTGGCGTAGTTGTCTAGGCCCACCCACTTGGCCTTGGTGATCGTGGTGAACTTTGTAAAGGAGAGGAAGAAACCTACAACGAACGGGACCAAGAAGGCAATCATGAATGCCAGCAGGGTGGGCAAGACGAATACTGGGAAGTACTTCTTCAGTGTTGCTTGCATGGTGGTGCGACCTTAACTATTAAGTGGGTAGGAGCGCTTAGCCCCAGTTGGCTTCCTTCTCAGCAGTCCAGTTGTCCTTGAACTGGTTCACCACGTCCTCCCACTTCATGCTGCCAGAGGCGTACTGTGCCAGCGCCTGGCCAAAGTCATCCTTGAACTGCTGGGACGGGAAGTACTGGAAGTTCCACGGGTAGGTGGTGACGTCCTTGTTCGCTATGGCATCCGCTACCTGCTTCGCCAGCGGGTCACTGGGGGTGTCCTCGGTGGTGTAGGAGTCAAACGGAGCGATGAAGCCCAGGTCCTTAACCACGTGCTCCTTGCCGGCCTCAGAGGTAAACAGCCAATCCACGAAGTCCTTCGTTGCCTGCTGGTCAGCCTCCGAAGCCTCGGCGTTCACGCCCAGGTAGTTCTCAGTACCGACGTTGAGGCCGAACTTCTCCTCATCCGGCAGACCCATGTACATCGGCATGAACTTGATCTTGTCTTCCTTGACTACGTTGCCGGAGGTCTCCGAAATCTGGGACCATGCCCAGTTACCGTTCTGCACCATAGCAGCCTTGCCCTGGGCAAACTCTGCCATGGAATCAGATACCGTCTTGGACGGGGCCAGGGACTTCTCCACCGTGGAGTTGTCCAGGTAGAGGTCGAAGAGGTTCTTGAACTCCTTGTTGTGGGAGAACTCAATCTCGTTGGTGTCCTCAACACCCTTGTCCTGGAACTCCTGCCAGATAGGAGCGTTAGCCAGGTGGGTTTGCCAGCGCCAGTCCTCACCGGAGGTCAGCGAGGTGGAGGCGAAGGCACCCTCGATGCCCAGCTCGTCCTTCTTGGACTGCATGTCCTCTGCTACTTCCTTGAGCTTCTGGTAGCTGGTGATTTCGTCCGTGGACTTGATCTTGGCGCCGGAGGTGGCGATGTACTTGTCAAAGATCTCGTCGTTGTAGATGAGGCCGAAACCTTCGACGGCGAAGGGCACGCCGCGCAGCTCCCCGTCCTCGGTGGTCAGCGGCGGCACGTCATCCGTGAGCTGCTTTGCCACTTCGGTATCAGACATATCCGCCATGTAGTCCTGCCAGGTGATGAACCCGGCGGGGCCGTTGACCTGGAACAGCGTGGGGGCTTCGTCCTTGCCAATCTCCGCCTTGAGCGTTTGCTCGTAGGAGCCGGAGGCGGCGGTAACCACCTTGACGTCCACACCAGTCTCCTCGGTGTAGGCCTTCGCAATCTCCTGGTAGGCGGCATCCTGCTCCGGCTTGAAGTTGAGGAAGTAGACGTTTCCTACATCGTCCGAATCGGAGGAGCATGCTACCAGGCTGGTAGCAGCGAGGAGAGATGCCATCGAAATGGAGGCAATGCGAGTGAGACGCTTCATGATGAGCTCACCTTTCTAAGTGAGAAATCGGCACGGAGGCCAATGCTATGAACTGGTTGACCTGTTCTTCAGTGTAGTGATGTGGTGAACATCAACAAAGTTTATGGGAGCCAAATCGCCCGTTTGTGACCATATGCATATCCGGACAAGAAAAATGCCCCAATAATGGGGCATTCGGGCAGATACTGCACATATCGGACTGTGAAAACCATGTGCTTGCCCCCGCTTGTGTTGAGTTCACACGCGGGCGGGGACCCGCACCCGGTTATGAGAGGTTTTCCTGAGGGTGTGGGGCATGCAGGAGGCGGGCCTCGTAGCGACGGCTGGGCAGGACAGTCGCCACGTAGGACTCGGTGGCCTCCGGGAGTGAGACGGCCTCTCCCCTCTCCTGCGAGAGATACCAGCGGTGGTCCGTGATCTCGTGGAAGATCTGTGCCGGTTCCAACTTGCCCATCATCTCGCTAGGCACGGCGGCGAGGGTCGGCTCATACTCCTGGGTCATCCAGCGGTGCGCTGCCTGAGTAAGGCCCACGTGCGCCGCACACTCCACTGCCTGATAAGCCTGAATGGAGCTGAGAAGGCGCTGCGCTTGGTGTTCTTCCACGCTGAGGCCGGTGAGACTGAGTAGCTCCGCGCGGTAGTGGCCGGGGTCCACCACAACCGGACGGATGCGCACCGTCTGCTTCGCGGCATCCTTGGTGACCTTGAGCTCGCCCACGTCGAAGCCCAGGCGGTTCAGCCGGTCGATGCGCTCGGACACGCGCCAGTACTCGCTGGCGTCCACCGCCTCCTCTGCGGTGAGCTCGTCCCACAGTTCCAGATACGAGCTCTCCACGAGGCTGCCTAGCGCAATGACGTCGGTGCTCGCGTCCAAATGCTCGCCGGCTTGAAGATCCATGAGCTCGCCGATGATGTTGACGCGGGCAATGTCGACGTCGTAAAGCCGGCGTGATTCTGAGAGGTTCGGCTGGAACTCCCCCGTCTCGGCGTCGACCAGATAGGCCGAGTAGGTGTCCGCATCGCGCCGGAAGAGGGTGTTCGACAGTGATACGTCTCCCCAGTAAAAGTTGAGAAGGTGCATCCGTACAAGCAGCACCGACAGCGCGCGGATGAGCTTCTTCGCCTCCTCAATGGTGAGGTCCCGGGAAAAGATCTCGCGATACGGCAACGAGAACTCCAGGTGCTCGGTCACCAGTGCCGCGGTAAGCTCGCCGTAGCTTTCTATGGCGGGATGGCGCCCAGTGATGACGGCGACTGGACGCACGCTAGGAGCGCCGAGGCGCTGTAGCTCACGCAGCATCTTGTATTCGTGGTGGGCGGTGCGCACACCAATTTCCTTGACCGCGACGATGCCACGGTTGATCCCCACAAAACGCACGATGTGCCGAGAAATGCCCCTGGGCAGGGCTGCGATGAGTTCATCGGGCCAATGCTCCAGGGGCGTGTCCCACGGCAACGCCAGCAACGCTGACGCGTACGTTGAGGAGGTAATACTCATTGACTCTTTCATGGTGAGCCGTTCTCCTCCTCGGTAGTGTTTAGGGCAGACGCTGGCCAGTCGACGCCGAGAAGTTATGCTGGCCGCCCTCGGCGATACGAGCGTGGAAGACGCTGCCCGGTGCTGGCGCCGTGTTCGGAGCCGCGCGGACGACGATCTGGCCATCCTCCGGCACGTCCTCCGCGGCGGATCCCAGGTCGCCGTCACCGACGAGCTTGCCGTATAGGAAGGAATCGGAGCCCAGCTCCTCGACAAAGTCCAGCTTGATCGGGATGGAGTGCTCGGTGGACTCGCCTTCAGGGATGACCTGCAGGGCCTCCGGGCGGAAACCAATGGTGATGCGGCCGTTGTCCTCCGGGACCATGGCCTCGACGGTCTCGCGAGAGAGCTTGATGCGGGCATCGCCGGAATGGGCGACATCGCCCTCGACGGTGAAAGTTCCCAGGTTCATCGCCGGGGAGCCGATGAAGCCAGCAACGAAGACGTTGGTGGGGTTGTCGTACAACTCGCGCGGGGCGCCCACCTGCTGCAGGTAGCCGTCCTTGAGCACGGCGATACGGTCACCCATGGTCAAGGCCTCGGTCTGGTCGTGGGTGACGTACACGGTGGTCACCCCGAGCTTGCGCTGGAGGGCGGCGATCTGCGTACGGGTCTGGACACGCAGCTTCGCATCCAGGTTGGACAGCGGCTCGTCCATGAGGAAGACCTGCGGGTTACGCACGATGGCGCGGCCCATGGCCACGCGCTGACGCTGGCCGCCGGAGAGTGCCTTCGGCTTGCGCTCCAGGTACTCCGTCAGACCCAAAGTAGCAGCAGCCTCGTCGACGCGCTGGTTGATCTCCTCCTGGGACTTGCCGGCAATCTTCAGGGCAAAGCCCATGTTCTCGCGCACGGTCATGTGCGGGTAGAGCGCGTAGTTCTGGAAGACCATGGCGATGTCGCGGTCGCGCGGGGCGACGTGGGTGACGTCCTTGTCGCCGATGTAGATGGCGCCGTCGGTGACGTTTTCCAGGCCAGCGAGCATGCGCAACGTGGTGGACTTACCGCAGCCGGACGGTCCGACGAGCACCAGGAACTCGCCGTCGGCGATGTCCAGGTTGAACTTCTTCACCGTGGGCTCTGCGGCCCCTGGGTAGGTCAGGGTTGCGTCTTTGAATGTAACGGTTGCCATTGCGGTAACTCCTCCATCGGCAGGTACGTGCCGAACGATCCGTAGTGTGAGAATCCGTGAAACACATCACGTTGCACCGGTTCAGTGCCACCTACAACACTAGCACCGCAACTGGTTATTACCGCAACGGCCCGACCACCTTGTGACAAGGAAGTCGGGCCGTGAAGAATTTCGGGCGCAGAGGAACTGGAGCCTTAGCGCTTGAATGCGTGCTTAGCCAGGGAGGTCATCTCCTCGACGAACTCAATCACCTCGGACTTTGCCTTAGAAGCCTTGGATCCCAGCTCCATGTCCTTGACCGTGCGGGTGGCCAGGGTGGAGACCTCACCGGTGAGATCGGTCAGCTGCTCGGAGCGGTGCGCGATGCCCCACTTGGTGACCTCGAGGAGGGAATCTTTGACAAAGGAGCCGTCCAGCTTGGACTCCCCCAGCTCGCGCTCGGTGAAGGTAATCGGCACCTCGCGCACGTCGAATCCATCCTTGATGGCGCGGAAAGCCACATCCACCTGGAAGATGTAGCCGGCCTTGGACAGCTCGCCGAAGTCGAGGTGCTCCAGCAGCTCGCGGCGGAATGCGCGGTAGCCCGCTGTCATGTCGTTGATGCCGGCGCCCAGAGCGACCGAGATGTACTTGTTGCCCAGACGGGACAGCAGCTCGCGGTTGGCGGGCCAGTTAACGGTCTCGCCGCCCGGCACGTAGCGGGAACCGATGACGAGGTCTGCCCCCTTGTCAATTTCCTGGAGGAGCAGGTGCAGCTGCTCCGGGGCGTGGGAGCCGTCCGCATCCATCTCGCACAGGACCTGGTAGTCCTGCTCCAGGCCCCACTCGAAGCCCGCAATGTAGGCGCCCAGCAGGCCGCCCTTGCCCTCGCGGTGCAGGACGTGGAGGTGGTCATCCGCAGCCGCCAGCTGGTCTGCGGCCTCACCGGTGCCGTCCGGGGAGTTATCGTCCACGATGAGAATGTGGACCTCCGGGGTGGCTTCGCGCACGCGGCCGGTAATCAACGGCAGGTTCTCAATCTCGTTGTAGGTGGGGATGATGACCAGGGTGGATTCGTGGGTCGAGCTCACTTGTTCCTTGCTCCTTTAGATTTCTTTTCTGGGCGTGGTGCCGCGTCCCACGCGGGTGGAATAGACCGCCAACAGCGCGCAGACCGTTCCAATGATAACCATGAGCCATTGCAGGAGCGAACCATAACGCACCGCTAGGGTGCGGTTTTCTCGCAATGGAAGCTCCTCTTCCAGATAAACCGGCTCGAAAATACCGCTTGACTGGCTCACGCTGCCATCTGGGTGCACGATGGCGGAGACCCCGGAGGTGGCCGCCACCACAACCGCGCGGTCCGTCTCAAGTGCGCGCAGGCGGCTCATGGCCAACTGCTGGTAGGTCATGTCGGAGTCACTGAAGGTGGCGTTGTTGGTCGGCGTAGACAGGATCTGTGCGCCGTGGTCGACGGCGCTGCGGAAGGCCTGATCGAAGCTCACCTCGTAGCACGTTGCGATGCCCACGGGTATGCCCGCCATGTCGACGACTCCAGTGCCGTCTCCCGCCTTCATGTCCCCTGCTAGATCCACCAGGTCAGTGAACTTCTTAAAGAAGTCACGCAATGGCATCGTCTCTCCAAAGGGCTGGAGGTACTTCTTATAGTGGTGTTCACCCACGGAGCCATCGGGATTGAATACCTGCATGGTGTTTCGTGCCCCGACGTCGTCGACAGTCAGCGTGCCGACCAGGACGGGGGCATCGATGGCGGCCGCGGCGGAGTTAATAAGCTCCCGCGCGTCCGGATTCCGGAAGGGATTGATATCGGAGGAGTTTTCCGGCCAGATAACGATGTCGGGGTGAGACCCAGCGCGGGCGGCCTCCTCGGTCACGCGGACGTGATTGTCCAACACCGCGCGGCGCTGGGCAGCAAAGTCCAGGCCAAGGCGCGGAACGTTGCCCTGCACGGCGGCGATGTCGACGGTGTCCACGGTGGCGCCGGGCTTGTCGACGCCTACCCCGGCTAACAACCCACCCACCAGCGGCACCGCGATAAACCCACATGCCAGCCGCGGCGCGCGCGCGAGGCCGACCAGGCCGGCGGCAGCGCACACCACCGCACACGTAATGAGCGCTGGCCCGCCCCACGGCGCGAGGTTGGCCAAGGGGCCTTCTATTTGGCCCCATGCCAGGCGCACCCAGGAAAAACCGCCAAAAGGCACGGAGGAACGCAGCATCTCGACTGCGACATAGAAGAAGGGGAAGGCCGCGAATCCGTGGCGCCGGCGCAACAGCGCCGCCCCGCCGATGCCCAGCAGGATGCTGTAGAGGGACAAGAACAAAGCCAGCGCAATGTAGGGCGCGTTGCCCACCAACTCCCCGATCCACGGCAGAGTAAGCAGGTACAGCACGGCGCTGTGCACGACGGCTACGAGCGCGCCCGTGCGCAGGCGTGGGGCCTTTCCCCGCCATGGGGAAAGCGCTGCCACCAGAATGGCAATGCCGATGATGCCGGCGGCCCACCAGCCGCGCGGTTCCACGGCCAGGTACGTGATAGCGCCGGAGGCCGCGGCCAGGGCTATGCGGAAAAGAAACTCCAGCACTACTTGGTGCCGTCCCCGAAGTCTTCCGGCTTCACGTGCTCGGTCCAGTCCCGCAACTCGTCCTCATCGATGACCTCGTGGGACTGCCCGGCTCTACCTGCGCCCGGGCCGGCTGTGCCTGCGCCGAAGGAGCCGTAGGAATCACGGTGTTGTGCCATGGGGGATGCCTCGTAGACGCGCACGCCCATGTTCTCGATCTTCTTAAACATGGAGGCTGCCAGCACCGAACGGATGACGGAGCGAGTCGGTGCGAAAATGAGCAGCGCGCCCATGATGGTGGACACGAAGCCAGGCAGGGACAAAAGCAGGCCACCCACCATGGTCAGGCCCACGTTTCCGGCAGTCTTGCCCGGGGTTGGATCCTCCATAACGTAGGCGCCGTCACCGGATGTGCGGATGCGGCTGGACATCATGCGGCGCACTTCCCAGCTGGCGATGGACATGCCGAACAGCATGGTGAGCGCGAGCGCCAGGAGCGCCCAGAGGACGCCGATCCACTGAGCTACGGCCCAAAAGGCCAGTGATTCCAAAAGGATGTATGCGATGAACAGAACAAACGGCATGCCGCCTACCCTACTTGCCTCACCTGGCAGTTCGCTGAAGACCCGCCTCGGGGAGATAAACTGGCTCACCATGACTGATAGCCTGCACTTTTATCCGGACGGCGGCATGGTGGAACCACACCAATGGGTAGCCCTGGGCAAGGCGGCGCGCGCCGGTGCCGACGGCAACGTGTACCTGGAGCAGCACAGCGTCATTAGCGTGCGCGGCGTGTACGACGTGGAAGCCTTCGCCGACATCGAACTCCCCGACTCCCCCGGCGATACTCCGACTACTCATCGTTTTGAGGAGCCACCCATCGGGTGGCTGACCCAGCACACCGAGCCAGGCCGCGTGGACTTGGGTGCGGGCCTTCATCGTGGTGTGTTGCCGGGTGAGCACGCCGAGCTCATCGGCCAGCTTGGCGCTGCCATTTCTGTGACCGAGTGGCGTGGCGTGGTCATCCACGACCTAGCTGAAGGTGACGCCGACGTGGTCTTGCGGGTACTGGCTCCCCGCGGCTTCATCTTCGACGCAAACTCGACCTTCCTCAACGACTAGCCTGGACTAGCGGGGACTAGCGCGGCATGTGACGCCACACCGGGCGCGGAACCAGCCGCATTACCCACGCCAGCGCCTGCAGCGGGCGGGGAATCCAGAGGGTGCGGGAGCCCGTACCCTTCTCGATTGCCGCGCTCACGGCAGCGGCAACTACGTCCGGGGTGACCGAAAGCGGCGCGGGCTTCATCCCCGTGGTCATCGAGCCGATGACAAAGCCGGGGCGCGCCGTGATCAGTGAGAGCGGGCCGCCGTGCAGGCGGTCGGCCAATCCCTGGCAAAAAGCATCCAGCCCGGCCTTGGTGGAACCGTAAACATAGTTCGCGCGGCGTGCGCGCCATCCGGCAATCGAGGAAAAGGCAACGATGTGGCCCTCGCGCATGACGCTGGCCAGCACCGTGAGCATGGAGACCTGCGCGGCGTAGTCAATGAGGGCGATATCAAAGGCGTGCGCCTCGTCGCGCTCGGCGCGCTCCTGATCCCCCAGGATGCCGAAGGCCACCACGGCCGTGGTGATGTCAGTGCCCGCGAGCTTAGCGGCGCGCTCCACCACTGCGCGGTGGGAAGCCACATCGGCAGCATCGAAGGACATCGTGTGCACCGACTCCGCCCCCGCACGCATCAGCTGTGCTGATAGTTTCTCCATGCCATTGCCTCCGCGCGCTGCGAGCACCACCGGCCGGCCCGCGCACTGGCGCAGCGCCAGCTCACCACCGATGCCGCTGCGTCCGCCCAGAATAAGAAGCGCACCCACTAGCGCACCTCCCGCGGCGCGCAGTTCAGGGACTCACTGTCCGTAGCAGTGATCACCATAATGTCCTCCAAGCGCATACCCCATTTTCCGGGAACGTAGATGCCCGGTTCGATGGAAAAGCACATCGACTCAGCAAGCTCAAGCTCGTTGCCCTCCATGATGAAGGGTTCCTCATGAGTCGACAAACCAATGCCGTGCCCGGTGCGGTGCGTGTAGTACTCTCCCCACCCAGCCTCAGCAATGACGCGGCGGGTGGCGCGGTCCACCGCCTGGGCACTAGCGCCGGGTTGTGCGGCCGCACGGCCTGCAGCCTGCGCCTCCTGTAGCACCGCCCAGGCCGCTTGGAAGTCTTGCGGGGCTGTCGCAATGTCCCCGCCCACAACGTAGGTGCGGGTGCAGTCGGAGTGATAGCCGGAATCCAGCGTGCCGCCGATGTCAACCACCACCGGCTCACCTTCTGCCAGCCTGCGGTCGCCGTAGTCGTAGTGCGGGTTCGCCCCGTTCGGGCCGGAGCCGACGATGATGAAGTCCACTGCCTGGTGCTCGCGCAGGATCAGCTCGCGGAGCTGGGCCGCTACCTCCGCTTCAGTGCGCCCGGGCTGTAGGAGATCCGGAACCTGCGCGTGTACCGCGTCGATGGCGTGGGCGGCACGCAGCAGCTGTTCCACCTCCTCCGGATCCTTGCGCGTGAACAGCTCCGCCAAGGCTTCTGTCGCCAGCACGCAGCGCGCCTGCGGCAGTGCAGCCTGGAAGCGCAGGACGTGATCCGCGGTCAGGGAGCTCCCCAGCGCCACCGTGGCGGGGTTCAGCCCATACAGGGCCAGCGCATACGGATCCTGACCGTCACTCCATCCGCGCACCGTGGCAGGAACGCCCGCGAGGGAGTCCTGATCAGTCATAGGAGCCACAATGACGGGTTCTCCCTCCGGCCGCAGGACCAGGCACGTCAGGCGCTCATGGGAGCTGACCCATGAACCTGTCAGGTATGCGAACTCCGGCCCGGTGCCAATGAAAGCGGCATCGATGCCGCGTTGCGCCAGTACTGCCTGGGCTCGCTGGAGGCGGGACGTGAACACACCGTTATCAGTCATGCGCTCCAGCCTATCCTTCCCAGCCGTCCTATAGGATAGGGCGCAATGATTTCTCACCCGTCCACCGTTACGATCCGCACGCGCGAGGAGTACTGCTCGGGCGTGCTTGTCGACGTCTCCCTGCGCCCCCGCCTTAACCACCGCACCCGCCTCGTGCTCACCTGCGCCCACTTCTTCCGCCCCGGGCTCGTCCCCGGTGACAGCTACAAGGTCTTCGGCGGGTTCAACCGGCGGATTCAGGCGGTGCGCACCATCGACGGCACCGACATGGCTATCTGCGCGCTGGATAGACCTGCCCCGCCCCGGGATCTCCCCGGCCTGGCCGAGTCCTTTCCCCATTTCCGGCAGCCAGTTATCACGTGGGGTTTTGGCGGCAAGGCAGCCCGGGCGCAGCGCCGTCGCGGCCGCTATCTCGCGCCGCTGTGGCGCACGTGGTCAGCAGATCTGCGGACCACCGTCTCCCCCGCCGGCTTCCTCTTCAACACCGAGCCTGCGCTCAAGGGGGATTCCGGCGGGCCGGCCTTCGTGGGCGAGGAGATCGTGGGAACGCAGTCCCTCATCCTCGACCCCTTCGGCGTGAACCTGCGGGTGGCCACCATTTCGCTTGCTGCCCCACACCGTGCCGCGATCGCCGCGGCGGCACGCGCGCTCCTCAAGAGCGCTTAGGCACCAATAGCGACGACACCGCGCTGGATCGCGTCAATGGCGCGCCGGGCATTGCGGCGAATCTCCTCCTCATAGCCGGTCTTGGCCACCTGCTGCAGGAGGTCCACCACCTGGCGGCACCAGCGGACGAAGTCACCGGGCGTGAGTTCAGCGCCGGCCTCGTTGGCCGCGCCCATGCAGTACGCCAGCGGTGCCCCGGCCGTCCACTGGTGGATAGCCAAGGCGAACGCGGGTTCTGGTTCCCGGGTCTGCGGCAGGCGGTGGCGCTTCTCGTCTGCGATGAGCTCCGAGTAGATGCGCCAGGTGTCCTCCATGGCATCGGCCATGGGATCCGTCGCCGCGACCGGCTCGCCGCGGGTGGCCTTACGGTTCTCAAAGACGCACAGGGAGGCCACGCCGGCCAGCTCCGCCGGGTCGAGGTCATTCCAGATGCCGCGCTTGAGGCACTGCGCCACGAGCAAGTCGGATTCGGAGTGAATCTGCGCCAAACGCTCGCCCTCGTCGGTGATGACGGGCTCGCGGTCAGCCCCGTAGCCTTCAAACTCCACGTAGTCCATCTCCGAGAGCAGATCGACGATGCGCTCGAAGGTGCGGCCCAAGGTATCGGTGGCCCGCTCAATCTTGACCTGCAGCTTCTCCAGGTCACGCTCGCGGCGGGCTAGCTTCTGGGCTACCCCGGCCAGTTGCTCGCGGTCGGTCGCCGGCCAGCGGTGGACCGGGTGGGCACGCAGTTCATCGCGCAACTGGCCCACCTTGTGGTTGGGGCGGTTGCGCGGCGTAGAGCGCATCTTTTTCGGCCGCGAGTAGTGATCCCGCTTGAAGGTGTCCTGGACGTACTTCACGTGGCGGCGCGGACTCTTCTGTACCGCGCGCGGTAGCTTCATCCGTCCCACCGAAATCGGCGGGTTCTCGATGCCAGCGGCATCAATTCGTCCGGACCACCCTGATTCCGTGGTCACCCACGGGCGCGGATCCGCAGTTTGGTTGGCGGGGGTAATAACCACCGCCAGCGTTGGCTTCTTCTTCGTGGCGATGGCGATGACCTCGCCCACCTGCAACCGGGCCAGGACTGCAGCGACCTCCTTGCGGCGCTCGTCCTTCTTGGCTGCGTGGGCGGCCTTTTCTTCGTCGGTCAGCGCGCGGCGCAGCCGCACATAGTCCATGAGGACATCGGCCGCGTCTTCATCGTCGGTGGTGGGCGGGGCCAGGTGGCCCAGGGCATCCTCCAGCTGCGCGCGCAGTTCCTTGACGCGGTGCTCCGCGCGCTCGATCTCGCGGGTCTCCTCCACCACGGATCCATCCGCCTGGAACTGAGCAAAGGACTTCTCCAGCAGGCGCAGGGACTCCTCGAAGCCGAGCATGCCCAGCAGGTTGATGGCCATGTTGTAGCCGGGCTCAAACGTGGAGATGAGTGGGTAGGTACGGGTAGACGCCAGGCCCGCGACGGCCTGCGGGTCCATCGCCGGTGCCCACTGCACCACCGCGTTGCCCAGCGTGTCGATGCCACGCCGGCCGGCGCGGCCGGTGAGCTGTGTGTACTGGCCCGGGGTGAGGTCTACGTGCGCTTCGCCGTTGAACTTCACAAGCTTCTCCAGCACCACGGTGCGCGCCGGCATGTTGATGCCCAGAGCCAGGGTCTCGGTGGCGAAGACCGCGCGCACCAGGCCCTTGACAAAGAGCTCCTCCACGATGTGGCGGAAGGCGGGCAACATGCCCGCATGGTGGGCGGCAAAGCCCCGGGAGAGGGCTTCGCGCCAGCGCTTGAAGTCGAGCACCTGGAGGTCTTCCTCCGGGATTCCCTCCACGCCTTTGTCCACGATCGCCTTGATCTCCGCAGCCTCCTCCTGGGAGGTGAGCACCATGCGCGAGCGCAGGCACTGGTAGAGCGCGCCATCGCACCCAGCGCGGGAGAAGATGAAGGTAATTGCCGGGAGCATGTTCATGGCCTGCAGCTCCTTGAGCACCTCCGGCCGGCCCAGCGGGCGGTAGCGGTCCTGGGCGCGCGGCGCACCACTGCGCTTGTCAGATCTTTCGGCCTTGTCCCTTCCCCGGCCGCCGCCCTTGTGGCGAGCGCGGGCGCGGAAGCTGGCGCGTCCATCCGCCCGGGTCGCGTCCTCGGCGCCGGACTCCAGCCGGTGGATGCGGCGCTGCAGCTCCGCGTTGACCTGGCCGCCCGAGTCTGGCTCGAAGAGCGGGTAGATCTTGCGGCCTACCATCATCCACTGGTCCAGCGGGACAGGGCGATTCTCGGAGACGATGACGGTGGTATCGCCCCGCACAGCGCTGAGCCAGCGGCCGAATTCCTCGGAATTGGACACCGTGGCGGAGAGCCCAATGATGGAGACGTGCTCGTCCAAGTTGAGGATGACCTCTTCCCACACCGCGCCGCGAGAGGCATCCGCGAGGAAGTGGATCTCATCCATGACCACGTGGGTGAGGCGCTCAAGCGCGCCAGAGCTGGCGTAGATCATGTTGCGCAGCACCTCCGTGGTCATCACGAGGATGTCCGCGGAAGAGTTGATGGACACGTCACCGGTGAGGAGGCCGACAGCGTCCTCGCCGTGGGCCTCCACCAGGTCGTGGTACTTCTGGTTGCTCAGCGCCTTGATCGGCGTGGTGTAGAAGCAGCGGGTTCCCTGGCTCAGCGCAAGGGATACCGCAAACTCTCCCACGATTGTCTTGCCGGCGCCCGTCGGTGCGCAGACCAGCACGCCGTGGCCTGCCTCGACGGCACGGCAGCCCTCAAGCTGGAAGTCATCGAGGGAATACGGCAGGGCGCTGGTGAACTCGTCGAGATGCGTCAAGGTCATAGGCTCCCAGGGTACCCGCCCAGACTTGTCCCGTGGCGGGTGGGATATGGCCTGCTAGAGGACGTCGTCGAAGGAACCGCCCTGCGGGGGCGCGGAGTGGCTGCTGGGCTGGGCAGTCGGGGTTCGGCTCGGTTGCGGCGTCGGACCGCCGACCGGAGTACTGGAGGAACGCACGCTTGACGGTGCCGGGATGGCGCTCGGCGCACTGATTCCTCCCGGCCCCTCTCCTAGCGGCGAAGCTTCTTCGTCGTCGAGGTCCATCCACTCAGGCTTGTGGAGCCCCCGGCGCTTGTCGTTGATGCGGCAGAACTGGAAGGCTGCCTCCACCAGAACTATGAGAGCGATCGAAAGCAACAGCATGGAGAAGGGATCCTGTCCCGGGGTCACCGCGGCGGCGAAGATCATGATGGCCACGATGATGATGCGGCGCTTGTCCTTAACGTGCTCGTACTCAAGGACTCCCAGCATGTTAAGGGAGACGATGAGGAGCGGGATCTCAAAGCTCACGCCGAAGATGAGCAGCAGCGCAAGCACATAGAAGAAGTAGCGTTCACCCGTGAGCGCGGCGGTCTGGAACTCGGTGCCCATGCCGACAAGGAACTCTAGCCCGACCGACAGGATGAAGTACGCGAGCACAGCACCGAGCACGAACAGCGCCACGGCGGTGGTCACGAAGAGGAAGGTAAAACGGCGCTCGTTCTTGTGCAGGCCAGGCACGATGAAGGCCCACACTTGATAGAGCCAGACCGGCGAAGACAACACAGCACCTGCCAGCGCGCCCACCTTGAGACGCAGCAGGAGCATCTCGAACGGGCTGGTGGCCAGTAGGCGGCACTCGCCGTCGTTGCTAAAGGAAAGGCGTTGCTCCGGCGGCAGCGAACAGTAGGGACCGCGGAGGATTTCACCCAGCGGGGACATGCCAAACGGGGCGTACTGGTACCAGGCGAAGCCCACGATGGTGCCGACGACCAAGGCCAAGAGTGAGATGATAATGCGCTTGCGCAGCTCCTTGAGGTGCTCCACAAGTGTCATCTCCCCCGTGGGGTTCTTCGGTTTACGCCGCAGCTTCGACGCCCATTTCTGTGACCGCGCGCCCGTGGTGGTCCCGCCCTTCACTGTGTCTCCCGATTAGTGGTTGTAGATGTACTTCTGGTCCTACTGCTGATTCTGGGTACCGTCTACCGGGTTGGTACGCGGCTGCATCTCGGGGCTGTTCCAGAACTCCTCATCAGTCTGCTTGGACTGGGCGATCTGCCCCTGTTGCTTCGGCGTGTTGTTCTCGTCCTTCATCTCGTTGACCTCGGACTTGAAGATGCGCATGGAACGGCCCAGGGAGCGGGCGAGCTCCGGCAGCTTACGCGCACCGAAGAGCAAAACGATGACGAGGACGAGGATGCCGATTTCCAAAGGTCCCACGCTCATGGGTATGCCTCTTTCTAGCTTGGGTTCGTGAATTCTAGAGCAACCGTGCCGTAGGGATTGCGCGTGTTGTGCGCACCACGGCTTACGTGTCTGGCAGTTGAGTATAGCCGCTGAGTGCTCGCTCGCGATGCTCCGCAATGACCTTCACAAGCTTCTTAGGGCCGACGACCCGCAACCTATCAGCTTGGCCCAGCGCGAAGCGGCTGAACCAGGACTCCGAGCCCACCGGCATCGTTGCAGCTATTAGGCCATTTCCCAGATCCTTGCCCAGGTGGATGTCGTACTGCTCAGCCAGCCACGTGAATTCTTGGTGAATCTCTAGGCGCGCCATGCCGGTGTGATCCAGACCAAACGGAGCATCGGGGTCAAAATCCAGCTCCCGCAGGTGCGGAGAGGCCGGTGTATCCAGCACCTGCACGTCGCGCATGCGGTCAAGCCGGAAGGTGCGGTGCTCCCCCTTACCCGTCTTTCCGGCGTGAGCATCCCAGGCCACGAGGTAGGGCTCGCCGTCCACGATGAAGATGCGGGCCGGGTCCACGGTGCGCTCGGTCTCCCGGTTAGAGGACCTACTCCAGTAGGTGAAGTGCACCTGCACGCGGCGGTCCACGGCCTGGGCCAAGGCAGCTTGCACGTCGGATTCCTCCGGGTCCGTGGTGGCCAGGGAGTCGTAGATGGCCGCGGTTTTAACGTCCATGATGTCGCGCAACTTCGCCGCTGCCGATTGCACGGCGGCGGTGTCCACCAGCCCCGGCATGGCTTCCAGGGACTCCAGCGTGAGCAATAGAGCGCCGGCCTCCGTCGGGGTCAGGCGCAGAGCCTGGGTCAGCCCTTGGTCGTTGTAGATCTCAATGCCGTCGCGGTAGCTAAAGCTTAAGTCGATGAGATCTTCGGTGTTTCTGCCCACGCCGGAACAAAACAGCCGGTCGACGGCATCCTTGAGCTCCGGCGGCGTCATGCCCAGGTCTTCCGCGGCCTCCATTGGGGTCAGCCCCGGGTGGTTGCGTAGGTACGGCAGCAGGTTCAGCGAGCGAACCAATGCCTGCAGCTTGCGAGAATGATCAGCCACGAACGTCCACCTCCGCGTTCTCCGATTTCTCCGTATCCTCCGTGTCCACTGGGTTCACCGGGTCCCCTGCGGCACGCAGGAGCTTAACGACGTCCCGCCGCACCTCTTCCGGCTCCTCCACGACGACCTCCGGTGCGTAGCCCGCGGCGGTGCGCACGAGCCAATCGCGGCTTACTCCACGCAGCTCGAGGCGCCCGTCGGCGCGGCGCGATCCGGCGTCGACAAGCTCCTTGGCTTGACCCTCGGGGACCGTGAGGACAGCGTCGACAGTGTCGCCGCGCTGCAGTGCTTCCTCCACGAGCTGCTGCAGCGGCATAGTGGGCTCGGTGTGGGTGGCCTCCTGGCGTGAGCGCTTGAGGTTGCTCAATCGCGTGGCGCGGAAAGCGCGCGGCGCCTCCCGCTCGGCATCCCAGCCCACCAGATAGACGCGGTCGTGGTGCGAAACCAAGCCCCACGGATCCATGACGCGGCGCACCGGCTCTGCCGCCGGCGTGGCCAAGTAGTCAAAGGTGACGCGCAATCCCGCGCGGACGGCGGTGATCACGCCGGTAACCAGCTCCGGGCTTAGCCGCGTGATGTCGTTGACCGCCGTGTATACCGGCGCATCCGTCAGATCCCGGGAGGCGCCCGAGGCCGCAATCTTAGTCCAGGCGGACAGTGAGAAGTCGCTCAAGCCGCCCGGCTTGCCAATGCCCCCGGCCACACCGAGCACCATCGCTTCCTCCGGGGTGAAGTCGATAGCGGGCAGCTGGTACTCCTCCGGGTTCAGCCGGTAGAGCGGGCCTTCCTCGCCGCCAGTATGCACCACGGGAACCCCCGCGCGCTGCAGGGTCACGATGTCGCGAGAGAGCTGCTTGGCAAAGGCCTCGTCGGTCTTGTCCTGGTAGCCCTCAACGTGGCTGCGAATCCACGCCGCGCTCCTGTCGGGCACCCCGCCCTGGTGGGCGGCGCCGTGCAGGGCGAAGGTGAGATTGGTGAGCCGTTCAACTGCCGCATCCCGGGTGGGTGTGGCCATAGCACGCTCCTTTGAGGTGGGAGAATGCGGCCTTAGTGGCCGCTGTGAGACTGCATGTAGTCTAACAACCCGCCCAAGCGCGGGTCATCGGACACGAAGGGATCGGAGAACTCCTCCGTCATCGGCTCCGGCCGGTTGACCTTGAGGCGAGTCCAGTCCACCGTCACGGCTGCGTCGAGCTCGCGCGCGGTGGCCAGGAATTCGCCGCGTAGCTTCGCGCGTGTGGTCTGGGGTGGGGTATCGACGCAGCGGGCGATGGAATCGTCCTCCAACCAGCGCGCCACCATGCCGCGCTGGGCCAGCACGCTGTAGAGCCCGCGGCCCGGGCGGATGTCGTGGTAGGTCAGATCTATCTGGGCGAGCTTGGGGTGAGACCACTCCCCTCCCAGCGTGGCGCGGTAGCGCTCGAGGAGTCCGCGTTTGATGACCCAGTCGATTTCCCGGTCTACCCCGGAGAAATCCTGCGTATCGATGGCGGTAAGCGTGCGCTTCCACAGGTCCACAACACGCGCCATCTCCGCCGTGGGGGTTCCGGCGTCCTCACGGTGCTCGAGCCAGCGCTCGGCAGAGCCGCACAGCGCCTGCTGAAGCTCCAAGGCGGTGACGCTCTCGCCGCCGTCGAGCGGCAGCACAGTAAGCCCCGTCGGGTCCTGGGCAATAGCCCGGATGTGGTGAATCGGATCGAGTACCGGGAATGTGGGCGCGTCGAAGTCAGCCTCGAGCATCTCCAGCATGAGCAGTGCGGAACCGACCTTGAGCGCCAAGGTGGGCTCGGCCATATTTGAATCGCCCACGATGACGTGCATGCGGCGAAAGCGCTTGGAATCGCCGTGCGGCTCGTCGCGGGTATTGATGATGGGCCGCGAGCGCGTGGTGGCGGAGGAGACACCCTCCCACACCTGGTCCGCGCGCTGCGAGAGCAGGAAGCGTGCCGACTCCCCCGCCTTGGCCGGCTCGATCTTGCCGGCGCCGCAGATGAGCTGGCGGGTAATCATGAAAGGCAGCAGCGCCCGCCCCAGATCCTTGAGCACCACATGCCGGCCGATGAGGTAGTTCTCGTGGCAGCCGTAGGAGTGCCCGGCAGAGTCGACGTTATTCTTGAACAGGTAGACTGAGCGCTTATCGCCCTCCTCCGCCAGCGCCTGCTCTGCCTGGCGCGCGAGCTTGTCCACGATAACGTCGCCTGCCCTTTCGTAGAGCATGAGCTGGGTGAGGCTATCACATTCCGCGGTGGCCACTTCCGGGTGTGACCCCACGTCGAGATACAAGCGCGACGCGTTCGGCGTGAAGATATTCGAGGAGGAATAGCGCGAGACCACCGGGCGAAAGAGCACGCGGGCAATCTCGTCCGGGGACATCGCCCGCTGCCCCGCCGCGGTACTCGCGGTGATGCCATATTCGGTCTCGATGCCCATGATGCGGCGCGCATAGACGGGCCCAGCAGACACCGCTATTCGCCGCCCTTCTGTACGTAGGAGCGCACGAACTCCTCCGCGTTGGACTCGAGGAGCCCATCGATTTCATCGAGCAGGTCATCGGTACCAGCGCTGTTGATGCTGACCTGGCCGGCGTCGAACTCCTCGGCGCTGTCGCCGGAATTGTTGCCGCCGCCGGCGTTGACCTGGGATTGCTCTCCACTCATCGTGACTAGTCCTTTCGTGTCCTGTCGTGCAGGTAGAAAATGCAGGTTAATACAGTGTAGGGTACTCGACCCGCAGCCCGAGCTCGCGCAGCCCGGCGACGAAGTCCGCGGCGGTGGCGGAGGAATCAAGCAGCTCGGCCACCTCCGCCTGGCCCATCGCCCGGGTATCATCCAGCGCCACCCAGGCGGTGCCAGAGGCGGCCCCGTCTGCCGGGCCGATGCGGAAGGTGAGCGACTGCCACGAGGCGGCCAGGACGTCCTCACCGAACTTCCGGGTGGCCTGGCCACGGAGGAAGGCGCGCGTATCGCGGGGCGGTACGTCGGCGGCGTCCTCTATCTCTTGTGCCGAGACCAAAGTGCGCATCTGTCCCTTGCGCACCAGCGCGTGATAGAGGGACTTGGCCGGATCGATGTCAGTGTATTGCAGATCAATCAGCGCCAGCTTCGGGTCGCCAGCGGCCACGCCGCGGTCGAGGTAGCCCTTGATGAGCCGGTACTTGGCCACCCAGTCCAGCAGGTGCGCGGCCTTGAGCGGTTCTTGGCCCAGCAGTTCCACGACTTCGTCCCACGCCGCGAGCACCTTTTCGTCCTCCGGTGTGGTCGCAGTGACCCGTTCGCGGTAGGCGGCGAGGAGGCCCAAGGCGGTTAACTTGTGACCGTCGTGAAGCAGCAGCTCATGGGTGAGCGTGGCGTCCCGGCTCACCCGCTGCACCTCCGCTACCGGGTCGGCCAAGCGCAGGTCACTAAAGTCCACCCCGGCCTCGATGGCGTCGAGCACCAAGGACGTCATCCCCAGCTTGAGCAAGGTCGAGGTGTGCGACATGGTGGCATCACCAATAATGACGTGCAGGCGCCCAAAGTCCTCCGCCACCGCATGCGGCTCGTCGCGGGTATTGATGATGCCGCGGTTGAGCGTGGTTTCGAGGGAAATCTCGGTCTCGATGTAGTCCGCGCGCTGGGAAATCTGGAAGCCCGGCTCCTCCCCGTCCGCGCCCAGACCCACGCGCCCGGCGCCTGTGACTACCTGGCGGGCCACGAAGAACGGGATGAGCCCCTGCGCAATAGCGTCGAAGTCCGTGGCACGGGAGTACTGGTAGTTCTCGTGGCTGCCATAGGAAGCACCCTTGCCGTCCACGTTGTTCTTGTAGAACTTCAGCGCCGGACACGGATCGTGGCCGTCTAACACGGAGGTGCCCTGGGCCGTGAGCTGGGCTACGGCCTCGGCGGCGCGGCGCAGGATGACGTCCCCGGCGGCGTCGTACAGCATGCCATCCCACGCATTCGTGCACTCCGGAGAGGAGTATTCCGGGTGCGCGTGGTCAACGTAAAAACGCGCACCGTTGGCGGTGACCACGTTGGCCACACCCAGCGCGTTAGGATCCACCACGGGGACGGTGTGATAGCGCTTGAGATCAAAACCGCGGCTATCACGCAGCGGGTGCTCCTCGCGGAAGTCCCAGCGCGAGCGCGCACCAGTATTGAGTGCTGCATAAGCCACCACCGCGTGCGTGGAGGTGACAATCGGTGATAGCGCGGGATTCGACGGCGTGGAGATGCCGTACTCGGTTTCAGTGCCCAGGACGCGGCTCATACTAGTTCCTCTTGTTCCTTCGGTTCCTTCTGCTTCTGCCTATTTGATCCGGCGGTGTTGCCGTGGTTGCCAGTGGCTTAGGGCGCTGCCATGAGTTCGACGCCGGTCACGTGCGCGCCGGCTGAGGTCCCCGCGACGATCTTGGCCCACTCCTCAGGGTTGGCGGAGGTGGGCACGTACTCAGACTCGGCCTGCTCGGCGGCGATGGCGCGGCGCAGGTGAGCGGCGGTGACGCCGGGAGAATTAGCAGAGCTCAACGCATCCTTGATAGCCAGCTTCTTCGCGCGGGCGACAATGTTCGCGATCATCGCGCCCGAGACGAAGTCGCGGTAGTGCAGCACGCGGGGTTCCGCGTTAGCAAAGAGCAGCTTGACAAAGGGACGGTCAGCGTACAGATCGTCCACGGCACCAGCGATAAGCTGCGCCAGATCCCCGTCGTGCGGGACGGACTCCGGGAAGTGGCGGGCAAAGATTTCGCGCGCCCCATCCCGGGTGGGACGGTTGACGCGGATCTTGATGTCCAGGCGGCCCGGGCGCATGATGGCCGGATCGATGAGCTCCTCGCGGTTGGTCGCACCGATGACGATGACGTTGTTGAGCTTTTCCACGCCGTCAAGCTCCGTGAGCAGCTGCGGAACCACGGTTGTCTCCATATCGGAGGACACGCCCGATCCACGGGTGCGGAAGATGGACTCCATCTCGTCGAAGAAGATGATCACCGGGCGCGGCGAGCCGTCCTCGCCCGACTGGGACGCCAACTCCCGGGCGCGCTCGAAAATGAGGCGAATGCGCCGCTCGGTTTCTCCCACGTACTTGTTGAGCAGCTCCGGGCCCTTAACGTTGAGAAAGTAGCTGGGCGCGGTGGCTCCCAAAGAGGCGGACAGGGAGTGCGCCACAGCCTTGGCAATGAGCGTCTTGCCGCAGCCCGGTGGGCCATAGAGCAACACGCCCTTGGGCGGCTGGAGGTCGAAGTCACGGTAGAGATCCGGGTGCAGAAACGGCAGTTCCACGGAGTCCCGGATCTGCGAGATCTGCTCATCCAAGCCACCGATGTCCTCGTAGGAGACATCCGGGACTTCCTCCAAGGTCAGCTGCGCTACCTCGGTCTTGTGCACGCGTTCAGAGGCTACGCCGGATTTGGGCTCGATGAGCAGGGCATCGCCCGCCCGGACGGTCTCGCGCAAAGCCGCGGCGAGGATGACGACCTGCTCTTCGCCCGCCGACTTGGTCACGATGGCGCGGTCTTCGCCCACGCGCTCCTGGAGGGTGGCCAGCGTCCCAGTCTCTACTGCACCGCAGCCCTCGACCACCACGAAGCCCTCCCCCAAGCGAACCCGCTGGCCCACCTGAAGGGACCCCGGCTCGATCTCCGGGGTGATCTTGACCCGCATGCGGCGGCCGTTGGTGAAGACCTCGGCATCGCGGCGCGAGTCTTGGGCACGTTCTGAATACCCCAAAAAGACCCCGTAGGTGGAGGCAGGCTCGGCGAGCGCGTCCACCTCCGCCAGCAGCTGCTGGAGCTTGACGCGCGCGTCCTTGAGCAGCGCGGCGAGCTTGGTATTGCGCTCGGAGAGCTGATCAATCTGCCTGCGCAGCTGGGTGTGCTCGTGAACTTCAGAGGCGTCCGTCATAAGGTCCACACTAGCGCGTCGAGCGTAGGCCTACTGCTGTGTGGTGGGACGGTAATTCTCCCCCCCCTACTTGCGCGCGCGGCGCTGCGGGCGGGGCGGCGTGACGCCGTCGGCCAGCCGGCGCGTCCAAATCAGGAACGCGGTGTGGGCATTCATGCGGTGTTCCGGGCGCGTAGCCAGGCCTTCTACCTTCCATTCGCGCACCAGGGACTCCCAGGCCCTCGGCTCGGTGAAGCACTTGAGCTCGCGGATGCCTTCCATGACCTTCATCAGCTGCGGCACGGTGGCCACGTAGGTCATGAACACGCCACCCGGGATGAGGATGTCGCGCACCTTCTCCAGGTGCTCCCAGGGCTCCAGCATGTCCAGGATGACGCGGTCTACGGGCCCGCCAAGGTCCTCGACGGTCACATCTGCCAGATCTCCCAGGCGCGGGGACCACCACTCCGGCTGCTCACCGAAGTATTCGCGAACGTTGTCCACGGCGTATTCCAGGTGATCGTCGCGGACCTCGTAGGAAAAGACGTGGCCCTTGGGGCCCACGGCGCGCAGCAGCGTCATGGATAGCGCGCCCGAGCCAGCGCCGGCCTCCAGCACGCGGGCGCCCATGAAGATATCGCCTTCGACCAGGATCTGCGCCGAATCCTTGGGGTAGATGACGGCGGCGCCACGCGGCATGGAAAGCACGTGGTCCACCATGAGGTGGCGGAAGAGCAGGAAGGAACTGCCCAGGGTGGAGTCGATGACGGAGCCTTCGTCGAGCCCCACGATGTCATCGTGGTTGATGATGCCCTTGTGCGAGTGGAACTGGCCGCCTTCCTCAAGGACGATGGTGTAGTGTCGGCGCTTAGCATCGGTGAGCTGCACGCGGTCGCCGTAGCCGAAGGGGCCAGAATAAGCCATAGCGAAAAGGGCCTTTCACAAAATCAGGGTCAGGGTCAAAGTTATGGGTTAACCCACCAAGTATGCCTCAAGAGCCTGGCCCAGCCATAGTTGGTCGCGCTCGCCCACCATCTCCCGGGCCGAGTGCATGGATAGCATGGGCACTCCCACATCCACGGTCGGAATGCCCAGGCGCGTGGCGGAGATGGGGCCGATGGTAGATCCGCACGGCACGTCGTTGTTTCCCACAAAGCGCTGAACAGGAACGCCCGCGCGCTGGCAGGCGCCCTCCCACAGGGCCACGGTGGTGGCGTCGGAGGCGTAGCGCTGGTTGCCGTTGATCTTGGTCACCGGGCCGCGCCCGATGATCGGGTGATGCGTCGGATCGTGCTTGTCCGGGAAGTTCGGGTGGACGGAGTGGGCCGCATCGGCGGACACGCAGCTCGACCGCGCGAACATCTGGAAGCGTTGCTCCTCGTTAGCACCCAGGGCGCGGGCGGTGCGCGTGAGCACGTCCCCCAGGATCGGACCGGCGGCACCGTAGCGCGAGGCAGACCCCACTTCCTCGTGGTCGAAAGCGGCCATGACCAGGATGTCCTTGTGGTGAGACGCAGTGCTTGGCGACGCCGCACCGATCATCGCCCGCAGCGACGCATACACCGAGGACAGGTTGTCCATGCGCCCGGCGGCAATGAACTTCTCCTCGGCGCCGAAGACCTCGCCCCGCTGAGCATCAGCAGTAATGAGATTGAAGGAGGCGATATCCTCGCACGCCAGGCCGAGATTGTCGGCCACAACTCCCAGCACAGAGGCATCCGGCGTGCCCACGGAGAGCACCGGCTGCATGTGGCGCTGGCGGTCCGGCTTGAACTCGTCCTTGCGGTAAAGGTGGATGGCCAGCGAGGGCAGGCGCAGCAACGGGCCGGTGTTAACCAAGTGGCGCGTGCCGTCCGTAGTCACGACTTGACCTGCCACGGTGAGCTCGCGGTCGAACCAGCTGTGCAGGAGCACACCGCCATAGACCTCCACGGCCACCTGCTGCCAGCCGGCCGAGTCGAAGTCCGGGGTGGGCTTGAGCGCCAGGCCCGGCGAGTCGGTGTGCGAACCGATGATGCGGAATCCCGAGTCCGGACCCGCGCCCTCCGGCACGTACCAGGCCATGACGGCGCCGCCGCGCACCATGACGTGGCCGCCCGGCTCGGCCAACCACTCTTTGTCCTCGTCCTGGCGGCTGAAGCCAGCAGCTTTCAGCTGGCGCGCCACCTCCTCCGCGGCGTGGTAGGAGGATGGGCTGGCGGCAATAAAGTCGAGAAATTCCTCCGACTTATTCATGGCTGTACTCATGCCTTCTAGCTTGCCACGAATGACGCGCTTCGGTGTGGGCCCAGAGCAGAACATGCTGTGCGCTAGGCTGAAAAGCGTTATGCCGAAAAGACTTGCCCTCTCCCCGTCCCGCGCTTCCGACTACAAGCAGTGTCCCCTGCTCTACCGTTTCCGAGCAATCGATAAGCTGCCCGAGCCCAAGACGAAGGCTCAGGTCAGAGGAACGCTGGTGCACGCGGTGCTGGAAAACATGCACAAGCTGCCCCGCGAAGAGCGCGACTACCCGGTTGCGGTCAAGATGATCAAGCCGGAGTGGGCCACCATGGTTGAGTCTTCCCCCGATCTGCGGGAGCTGGTGCCGGAGGCGGAGGAGCTGGACTTCTTTGTCGAGGCACGCGAGCTCATCAAGGGTTACTTCCAGATGGAGAACCCACAGGGCTTCGATGCCCACGAGTGCGAGATGTACGTCGACACCGTGCTGCCCAACGGCGTGCCCGTGCGCGGTTTCATCGACCGCGTCGACGTGGCTCCGACTGGTGAGGTCCGCGTGGTGGACTATAAGACCGGTAAGAAGCCGCTGCCCCGCTACTCCCAGGACGCGCAGTTTCAGATGCGCTTCTACGCTTTGGTCTACTGGCGGCTTATGGGCACCATCCCCCAGCAGCTGCGACTGATGTACCTCAAGGTGCTCGACTCCATGTTCCTCACCCCCGGCCCGGAGGAACTCGAGTACTTCGAACGGGATCTGGGCGAGCTGTGGGCCAAGATCGAAGGCGACGGAAAGGCGGGCGACTTCCGTCCGAAGACCTCGAAGCTGTGCGGCTGGTGCTCTTTCCAGGACTTGTGCCCGGCCTTCGGTGGCACGCCCCCGGAGTACCCGGGATGGCCGGAATAGGCCCTGCGCTAAGCAGGACCTATCGGCTCCTGCCTAGAACAGGCCGGTGATGGTGCCGTCGCCAGCCACGTCGATATTGTTGGCCGCCGGCTTCTTAGGAAGCCCCGGCATGGTCATGACGTTTCCGGTCAGGGCCACGATGAAGCCCGCACCCGTACGCGGCTGCAGCTCGCGCACGTGCAGCACGTGGCCCTCTGGTGCCCCCAACGCGCTGGCATCATCGGAGAAAGAGTACTGCGTCTTCGAGATCACCACGGGGAGCGTATCCCAGCCGTTGTCCTTGATATAGGCCAGGTCTTTCAGCGCCTTCGCCGAATACTCCACCCGCTCAGCGCGGTAGATCTCGGTGGCGATGGTCTCGATGGAGGCCTCAATTCCTTTGGCGGGGTCGTAGAGCTGCGTCGCGGTTCCCGCGGACAGGTTCTCCAGCACTAGCTTCGCCAGGTCGGTTGCTCCTTCGCCGCCCTTGGACCAGACGTCCGCCTCTTCCAGCGGAACGCCGAAGTCCTTAGCCCACTGGTGCATGTACTCGCGTTCGGCCTCGGTATCGCTGCCAAAGAGGTTCAGGGCGACGATGGGCGCCAGGCCGAACTTCCGGAGGTTGTCCACGTGACGCTCCAGGTTCACCACGCCCTTCTTCAGCGCGTCGAGGTTCTCCGTGGTGAGCTCGTCGCGAGGCTGACCGCCGTTGTACTTCTGCGAGCGAATCGTGGCCACGACCACCGCACCGGCGACGTCCAGATCACCGAAGCGGGCCTTGATATCCATGAACTTCTCCCCGCCCAAGTCCGCACCGAAGCCGGCCTCCGTGAGGACGATATCCCCGAAACGCAGGGCGGTCTGCGTAGCCAGCAGCGTGTTGCAGCCGTGCGCGATGTTGGCAAAGGGACCGCCGTGGACAAAGGCCGGTGTGCCGGCCAGAGTCTGCACGAGGTTGGGGTTGAGCGCGTCGCGCATCAGTGCGGTCAGTGCGCCCTCGGCGTTGAGCTCGCGTGCGGTGACCGGCTGCTGGTCGAAGGTGTAGCCAATGGTGATGTCCCCGAGGCGCTTCTTCAAGTCCGCCAGATCCGTGGCGAGGCCCAGAATGGCCATGATTTCTGAGGCCGCCGTGATGGTAAAGCCGGTCTCTCCCGGCACCCCGTGGGCGGGTCCGCCTAGTCCGGTGACGACGTGGCGCAGCGCGCGGTCGTTGACGTCAACGCAGCGCTGCCAGGTCACGCGCCGCGGATCGATGCCCAGGGCGTTGCCCTGGTGGATGTGGTTATCAATGATGGCGGCCAGCGTATTAGTGGCCGCGGCAATGGCGTGAAAATCTCCGGTGAAGTGGAGGTTAATGTCTTCCATCGGCACTACCTGGGAGTAGCCGCCGCCCGCGGCGCCGCCCTTGATGCCCATCACCGGGCCCTGCGATGGCTCACGCAGGGCGACGATGGCCTTTTCCCCCAGTGCCGCCAAGGCATCGGTCAAGCCGATCAGAACTGTGGACTTTCCCTCGCCTGCAGGTGTAGGTGACACGCCGGTGACCAGCACCAGTGAGCCACGCTGTTCCTGCTCCCCCAGCTGGGTGATGTCCACTTTGGCCTTAGTGCGCCCGTAGGGGATCAGGGCGCTATCCGGAATACCGGCGCGAGCGGCAATATCGGTGATGGGCTCGAGCTGGTGAGCCTGGGCAATGGCGACGTCTGAAGGTTGCGTACTCATGCCTTCAGACTACCGCGCTGCGCGCCGGTTTATGCTGCTTAGAGCTATTAAATAAAGACTGCGCCGAAGACGTAGCACAGGGCAATAGACAGCGCGATGCTGACCACGCCGGGGATGATGAACGGGTGGTTGAACACGGCCTTACCAATGCGCGTGCTACCGGTGTCATCCATCTCCACTGCCGCCAGCAGCGTCGGGTACGTCGGCAGAATAAACAGCGCGGAGACGGCCGGGAAGGCGGCAACGGCGGTGAGCGGGTTAACGCCCAGGGCCAGGGCTGCCGGCATGAGGGCCTTGGTGGTAGCGGCCTGCGAGTACAGCAGAGCAGCGGCGAAGAAGAGAACCACGGCCAGCAGCCACGGAGCGGACTCAATGACCGAACCGGAGATGGACTTGATGTCCTCCATGTAGTGGTTGATCAGCGTGGTGCCCAGCCAGGCGACGCCGAGCACGCAGATGCAGGCGGACATACCGGACTTGAACACTGGCGTATTGAGCACGTCACCAGCCGGGACCTTGGTCACCATGACGATGAGCGTGGCGGCGGTGAGCATGACCGTCATAATGGCCTCGTTACGCGGCAGCGTCGGATCGCTGATGAGGCCGACCTGCTCGGAGGTCAAGGTGGCCCACAGCATGACGACGATGATGGCCACCAGGAAGATCAGGACCGAGGTCTTGGCGCCCTGTACCGGGGAGTAGTTGGTAGAACCCTGGGGCTGCTTGACCAGGCCCTGGGCCATGCGCTCCTGGTACACCGGGTCATCCTCCAGCTCCTTGCCGGAGCGGTTGGCAACCCACGCGGCCGGGAAGATGGAAAGGAACGTAGCCGGGATGAGGACTGCGAGAATCTGCAGGTAGCCCACGCCTTGCGGCTCCAGGAGCGAGGCTAGCAGGACGACGGCCGCCGAAATCGGCGAGGCACAGATGGCCATCTGGGAGGCGACCACGGAGATGGACAGCGGGCGGGACGGGCGAACCTTACCTTCCTTCGCAACCTCGACGATGACGGGCAGCGTGGAGAACGCCGTGTGGCCGGTACCAGCCAGCACCGTCATGAGCCACGTGACGATTGGCGCGTAGAAGGTAATGCGCTTCGGGTTCTTGCGGAGGAACCTCTCCGCGATGTAGACCAGGTAGTCCATGCCGCCGGCGCGCTGCATCGCAGCGATAGCGGCAATGACCGTCATGATGATGCCGATAACGTCGAACGGGATGTCTTCACGCGTGACCGGCACGCCGGTAAGACCCAACAGCAAGACGCCGAGGCCGCCGGCCATGCCGATGCCGATCGAACCGATTCGGGCGCCGAGGTAAATCGCCGCAAGGACGATAAGGATATGCACAACAACCATTGTGAGACTCCAATATCCGCAGGTGAACTGCAGTGCGAGTGGTGAAGCGCGCGGCGGTCATGGCGTGGCCGTTGCGCGACGGCTTACTGTTTTTATTCTGCCCTATTGGTGTTGACGGAGCGAATAATTTTGCCCGATTGTGTCTGTTTCCACACCCTTGCGGGTCCGCAGACTAACTCCTTCTGCTCCCTTCCCGACTCATCTGCACGGGGTCTTCCCAAAACGGACCGACGCCCGCGCCGCCTGAGGGAAGGCGTGCGCGGGCGTCGGTTGTTGCGAGTATCTACCGGCAACTACCGGTATCTACCGGAACAGGTGGCGGAGACCTGTGCGGCTTATTCGTCGATGTAGAGCTGGCCGCGGAACTCCGGGTGCATGAGGTTCTCAACGGAGAGAACCTTGTTGAGGGTCTCCTCATCCAGCAGGCCCTTCTCCAGGACCAGTTCCTTCACGCCCTTACCGGTCTTCAGAGACTCCTTGGCAATCAGGTCGCCATTGTGGTGACCGATGAACGGGTTCAGGTAGGTGACGATACCGATGGAGTTCTCCACGTAGGCGCGGCAGACGTCTGCATTGGCAGTGATGCCCTCCACGCACTTCTCGCGCAGGGTGTCCACGGCGTTGCCCATGATGCGGATGGACTGGAACAGTGCCTCACCGATGACCGGCTCCATGACGTTGAGCTGCAGCTGGCCGGCCTCAGCAGCCATGGTGACCACGTGGTCGTTGCCGAAGACCTTGAAGCAGACCTGGTTGACAACCTCCGGGATAACCGGGTTGACCTTACCCGGCATGATGGAGGAACCAGCCTGACGCGGCGGCAGGTTGATCTCTGCCAGGCCGGCGCGCGGGCCGGAGGACAGCAGGCGCAGGTCGTTACAGATCTTGGCCAGCTTCATCGCGGCGCGCTTGATGGTGGAGTGCAGCAGCACGTAGGCACCACAGTCGGAGGTTGCCTCGATAAGGTCGCGGGCGGTCTTGATCTCCAGACCGGTGACCTCAGAGAGTGCCGCGGTGACCTGGTGGCGGTAGCCGGCCGGGGTGTTGACACCGGTACCGATAGCGGTTGCGCCGAGGTTGATCTCCAGCAGGCGCTGCTGAGCGCTGCGCAGAACTGCCTGCTCCTCAGCCAGGTTGTGAGCGAAGGCCTTGAACTCGTCGCCGAGAGTCATCGGGACCGCGTCCTGCAGCTGGGTGCGGCCCATCTTCAGGATGTCGTAGAAGTCGTTGCCCTTGGCCTGGAAGGCAGCCTGCAGAGCATCGATGCGGTCGATGAGGTCCTCCATGGCGTAGTAGACGCCCAGGCGGAAGCCCGTCGGGTACGCATCGTTGGTGGACTGGGACATGTTGACGTCATCGTTCGGGTTGATAATGTCGTAGGAGCCCTTCTCCTCACCCAGGTGCTCAAGAGCCAGGTTGGCCACAACCTCGTTGGTGTTCATGTTGAGGGAGGTACCAGCGCCGCCCTGGAAGACATCCAGCGGGAACTGGTCCATGCAGCGGCCTTCTTCCAGGATCTGGTCACACGCCCAGATGATGGCCTCTGCCTTCTTCTTCGGCAGAACATGAAGACGGCGGTTGGCCATGGCGGTGGCCTTCTTCACCTGCACCATGCCGCGGATGAAGTCCGGGATGGTGTTGATGGTGACGTAAGAGATCTGGAAGTTTTCGATAGCGCGCAGCGTGTGGACGCCGTAGTACGCGTTATTCGGGACCTCCATGGAGCCGAGAAGGTCAGTCTCGGTACGAGTCTTCTTGTTGCTCGTGGACTTCGAGGTCTTGGTGGTGGCCTTCTCCTCAACCTCTGCCTTGGCCTCCTTGACCTCGGCCTGTGCATCCTTCTTAGTGGACTTTGCCATGATGGCTGACTCCTTGCATATAAATCGAAGAACGATGGTGTTCACGGTCCATCGTAATCACCATGACGAATAAAATGTTTGGAATCTGCCCCTAAAATCGGGCAATCCGGAGATCGGAGGCCAAGATGGCCTCGGCGCCGAGCGCCGAGAGGTCATCCATCACCTGATTTGCCTGCTTACGGGGCACCATGACCCGCACAGCCGCCCATCCTTCGCGGGCGAGCGGAGAAATCGTCGGCCCCGTCAAACCGGGGGTAACGGCCTCCACAGAGGACAGCTGAGCCTTGGCCACGTTGTAGTCCAACATCACGTAGTGGCGTGCGTTGAGGATGCCTTTGATACGGCCGAGCACCACTTCTTCCTCGGCATTAAGCTCCTCCCCAGCCCGCTTGATCACCACGGCCTCGGAGGCAACGATCGGCTCGCCGAAGGGCTCCAGCCCCTGCTGGCGCAGCGTCGCACCGGTGGAGACAACGTCCGCAATGACATCGGCAACGCCCAAGTGGATGGAGATCTCCACGGCACCGTCCAAGCGGATGACTTCCGCCTCGATTCCGTTGTCTGCCAAGTGTCGGCGCACCACGTTGGGGTACGAGGTGGCAATGCGCTTTCCCTGTAGTTGAGATACACTCCACTGCTCCCCCGCCGGCGCCGCGTAGCGGAACGTGGAGGAGCCGAAGCCGAGGTCCAGCACCTCATTGAAGTGCGCGCGCGAATCCAGCGCCAGGTCGCGCCCCGTGATGCCGAGGTCCAGCACGCCCTGGGCGACGTAGATGGCGATGTCTTTGGGTCGCAGGAAGAAGAACTCCACACCGTTGTCTGCGTCGACGACATTGAGGGACTTGTTGTGGCCGCGGCCCTTGTAGCCTGCCTCCTTGAGAATCTCGAGGGCGGATTCGGACAGGGAGCCCTTGTTGGGAACAGCGATTTTAATCATGAGCGTTGTTTTCTTAGAGGTAGCGGTAGATGTCATCCAGCGTCAGGCCGCGCTTGTGCGCCATGACCTGCAGCCAGTAGAGCAGCTGGGACATCTCTTCCGCGAGCTCCTCATCGGACTGGTACTCGGCGGCGATCCACACCTCGCCGGCTTCCTCGACGATCTTCTTGCCTAGGTGGTGCACGCCCTTGTCGTAGGCTTCCACCGTTCCGGAGCCCTCCGGGCGCTGGGCAATCTTGTGGGACAATTCCGCAAACAAGCTGTCAAAATTCTTCACACGCGCAATTCTTCCACACGGGTGCATAGAATTCAGCCGTCCTGCAGAAATTCTCTGCTGCAGCGACGACGGCTGGAGAAACAGCGCGGACGGCGCAGAGAGTTAAGACCGGAGAGAATCGAACCAGGCGTAGACGTCAGCCGCGGTGGCGCCAGCTAGGTGACGGGTATCTCGCAGGCTCGAGATCTCGGTGACCTCCGGGGGAACGGCGACGCGATCGTCCTCGGGCAAGCCGATGACGGTGCAGCCGGCGTCCACAGCCGCGCGCATGCCCGCTGCAGAGTCCTCAAAGACCAGGCACTCGTGGGCCGGAACACCCAAGCGCCGGGCGGCCTCGGCGTACATATCGGGGGCTGGCTTGCCTTGGGGCACCTCGTCGCCGCAGATCGTGTCCACGAAGTAATCGCGCCCCAGCGCAGCAATGGCGGAATCAGCCACGTAGCGCTCCGTATTGGTGGTCACCATCATCGGCATACCCTGCGCCTTCAGCTCTCCCAAAAGCTCCGGGATGCCGGGGAAGATCTCCAAATGGTCCGCAAAGAGCGGCTTGACGTAGTCAAACATGAGTGTGCGGTAGCGCTCGGTATCACCCGGCTGCAGCTGCACGCCGGCCTTGTCGGCGCAGATCTGCAGGGTGCGCTCGAAGGTGGCACCCACGGTGGCGAGGCGCTCCGTCGGGGTAAGCCGGCGGCCGAGATTCTCAGAGAGATAAAACGTGGCCTCCGCCCACAGGGGTTCGGAATTGGTGAGGGTCCCGTCCATATCCCAGAGGATCGCGGACGGGCGGGAAGTGAGAGAAGACAATTAGAAATCGAGCTCCGGTAGCTGTGCTAGGGCCTCGTCATCCGCGCCGGTAGAGGCAGCAGCGGAGTGGATAAGCTCCGTCAGCTCCTCCTTCTCCTCCGGCTCCAGGATGGCATCGGCGTTCTTACGGTTAAAGGCGGCCAGCTTGTCCACGGAGGGCTTGACCGCGGCGCTGAGGATGGTGCCCTCTGGGTCATCCGGGAGGCTATCCAGCTTGTCCAGCAGGTCTTCCAGAACCTTCTTGAGCTCCGGGAGTACGGAAGCGTCAAACGGCGCCTCCCAGAACTCCTTCTCCTCTTCCTTGAGGTAGTCCCCGGTAGCGAAGGACTGCAAGTTGGACATGAATTCGTCAACGGTGGGCTGGAACTCTGCGCGAATGCTCATGAGCTAGATAATGCCTCAAGATCCTTACAGGCGCACGCCCAGCAGAGAATTAACTGCCTGGCGCAGCAGCTTCTGAGCTTCATCGTGCTCCGCTACATCCGGTGCGGACTCGCCTTCTGCACTGGCAGCGCTGGTGGCGCGAGCTGCCCAGTCGTCGAGAACCTGCAGTACGCGGGGCGTATCTAGATCGTCGGCAAGCGCGGCGCGCACCTGCTGTACGGTGTCCTGGACGGTCTCGAGGGACCCCGGCGTCTCGGCGGCCGCACGCCAGCGCTCCAGGCGCTCCTGCGCAGTGGCGAGCACCTCGTCGGACCAATCGCGGTCACCGCGGTAGTGCCCGGCGTATACGCCTACGCGAATAGCGGAGGGGTCCACCCCGGCGTCGACCAATTTGTGCACGAAGACCAGGTTGCCCAGGGACTTCGACATCTTGGTGCCGTCCAAGCCAATCATGCCGGTGTGCACGTAGTGACGCGCCATGCGCTCCACGGTGAGTGCGGCCTCAGCGTGGGCTGCGGAGAACTCGTGGTGCGGGAACTTCAAATCGGAGCCGCCGCCCTGAATATCGAAGGTGGATCCCAGGCGGTTCGTGGCGATAGCGGAGCACTCGATGTGCCAGCCGGGGCGGCCAGGCCCGAAGGGAGACTCCCACGCCGGCTCGCCCTCGCGGTGTGCGCGCCAGATCAGCGCATCGAGGGGATCGCGCTTGCCGGGACGGTCGGGGTCGCCACCGCGCTCAGCAAAGAAAGTTTCCATCTGCTCGCGCGAGTAGTTGGATTCGTAGCCAAAGTGCTGCGTGGCGTCGATGGACGCGTAGACGTCCGGGTACTCGGCGTCGTCGACGACGTAAGCCGCGCCAGCGTCGAGAAGCTTCTGCACCATCTCGATAACCTCATCGATCGCCTCCATCGCGCCCACGTAGTGCTGCGGCGGGAAGACGGAGAGCAGCTCCATGTCGGAGCGGAACAGGTCGATCTGGGAGGTACCGAGCTCGCGCCAGTCCACGCCATCGCGCTCAGCGCGCTCGAACAGCGGGTCATCAACATCCGTGATGTTCTGCGCGTAGTGGACCTTGTACCCGTTATCCAGCAGCTGGCGGTAGATCAGGTCAAAGGTCAGATACGTCGCGGCGTGGCCCAAGTGGGTGGAGTCATAGGGCGTGATGCCGCAGACGTACATGGTGGCGGTATCGCCAGAGACCTCCACCGGCTTGACTGCAGCATCAGCCGAGTCATACAGGCGGAGAGGTTGCGGAGTGCCGGGGACGGTATCGACGTTCGGTGTGGGCCATGAATGCATGCCCACAATCCTAACGCGCCCGCCCGCCACTGGGCACTACTGGGCATTTCCGGGCATTTCCGGAGTCTAGGGAACGAGAACACCCAGCGCGAGCAGAATCATGACGATGATTCCCACCGGGATGCGGTAGGCCGCGAACCACTCGAAGGAATGGTTGCCCACGAACTTCAGCAACCAGGCAATGGAGGCATAACCCACACCGAAGGCGATGAACGTGCCCACGAGCAGCTGAGCGCCGGTAGCGGACTGGCCCACGGTGGGGCCGAAGGCGTCGCCCAGCGAGAACAGTCCGGAGGCCATCACTGCCGGAATGGCCAAGAGGAAGCTAAAGCGCGTGGCCACCTCGCGGTCGAGGCCCAGGAACAGGCCTCCAGAGATGGTGCCGCCGGAGCGGGAAACGCCCGGGATCAGCGCCAGGCACTGGCACAGGCCCATGACGATGGCATCCCGCATGGTGAGCTCGTCAAAGCCGCGGGACTTCTTGCCAATCCGCTCTGCCAGGATGAACACGAAAGAAAAGAGAATAAGCATGGAGGCGGTGATCCACAGGTTGCGGAGGTTATCGCGAATCAGGTCCTTGCCCAGCACCCCCAGTACACCAATGGGGATGGAGCCAACAATGACCATCCAGCCCATGCGGTAATCCTGGCCGCGCTGATCCTTGTGCACCAAGCCAACGAACCAGCCCTTGAGGATCTGCCAGATCATGCCGGCGAAGTAGACGATGACGGCCAGCTCCGTGCCGAGCTGAATCACCGCGGTAAAGGAGGCGCCGGCGTCCTGTCCCCAGAAGAGCCGGGAGACGATGCTCAAGTGGCCCGAGGAGCTCACCGGCAGAAATTCAGTAAGGCCTTGGACGAGGGACAAGACGATGACCTGCAGCCATGTCATTGCGTCAGTAGCAGCTGTTGTATTCACTCGGGCGAGCCTACTACCGGATCCAGCGGGTACCGGACTTCACCACGCTGACTGCTAGGATGAGGAACCGTGAAAATGCGTCGAGTCCTGCTTACTTCTGTCCTTGTTGCGAGCGTGAGTGCGCTCACTGCGTGCAATTCCACGGTGGGAATTGGAGCCGATCCCAACTCGGCGGTGTATGGAGACGCGGAGCCGGCGGCCTCCCCAGGGGCGAAGGATCCGGCCGGTGACGTCGTGGACTTCGACCCGGTCTCCGACATGGCTGCGCTGGGCGACGCCCTCGCGGTGCGCACCGCGGACTCCCTCACTGTGGGCAGCACGCAGGATTTTTCTGCGGACAAGGCCGAGCGCGTAGGCGTCGATGAGAGCTGCGGCGACCTGACTGCCTCCACATCTCACTTCGTCCTGGCCTGCGGCGACAAGGTCCTGCTCATCGACCCGCAGAATCCTTCCGCCCCCACCGAACTGGCCGTGGAAGAGGAGGCCCCCATCACCGTGGCCGCGCAAACGTCCTCGGGCGAGGTCTTCGTCGGATCGAAGGACTCGAACAAAATCGGCCTCTATAAGGACGGCGAGCGCGACAAGACCATCAAGGTTGAGGCGGGTTCGGATCAGCTCATCGCGGTGCCTAACGCCAACGGCGCGGATGGTGTCGTGCGCGTGCTGCGGGACGACTCCACCATCCAGTCCCTGGACTGGGAGAAGCACCGCGCCGGCGGGCGCCTGCGCGTGGGCCAGGGTGTGGGCCTGATCTCCGGCGGTGAGGGTGCGGTGGTTGTTGCCGCTGACACCGTGGGCAAGCGCGTGGCCATCTACACCGCCAGCGACGTCATCCGGCTGCACCAATACGGCAACACCGACGGCACGCCGTGGGCTACGGCCTGGGACTCCGAGCGTTCCCTGGCGTGGGTCACGACCACGGACAACAACCTCCTGCACGCCTTCAAGGTGGCTGACGGTGTGCCGGAGGCTGCCGGGAGCCTCAGCACCGTGGCGGATGCGCAGAACGTGGCGGTGCTGGAGGACGGCACCGTGGTCGCCGCCTCTGCCACCGGCGATGGCCTGCAGTTCATCTCCGATCCCTCTCTCAAGAACTAACAGCTCACGAAGGACTTTCCATGCACTACTCCGCAATTGACCGCGCTCGTCATGCCGCCTACCAGGTGGCGCTCAAGGGGATGTTTCAGCTCAGCCCGGAGCGCATCCACGGCATCATCAACCGCGGCCTAGCGGTTCTGCAGGCAGCCGGGCCCGCAAACCGCGCGCTGGGCAAAGTGCTCCCCGTGACGGATCCAGTGCTGGAGCAAGAGCTGTTCGGTGTGCGCTTCCCACGTCCGCTGGGCTTGGCCGCCGGCTTTGACAAGAACGCCGCGGCTGCCGACGCCTGGGCGGCCATCGGCTTCGGCTATGCCGAGCTCGGCACCATTACCCCGAAGGCGCAGCCGGGCAACCCCGCACCGCGCCTGTTCCGCTTGCCGGCGGACAAGGCGATCCTCAACCGTATGGGCTTCAACAACGAGGGCGCTTTGGTAGCCGCACGGAACCTGCGCAAGCGCCGCTACCGCGACGTGGTGGGCATCAACATTGGCAAGAACAAGGTCACCCCGGCCGATAAGGCCGTCGATGACTACCGCCAGTGCGCATCGGTACTGGGGGACCTCGCCGACTTCGTGGTGGTCAACGTCTCCTCGCCCAATACCCCGGGCTTGCGCGACCTGCAGGCAGTCGAATCCCTGCGCCCGATTATGGGGGCCGTGGTGGAATCGACCTCCTCGCCCGTCCTGGTCAAGATCGCGCCGGATCTGTCTGATGAGGACGTCGATGCTGTGGCAGACATGGCCGTCGAGGTCGGTCTCACTGGCATCGTGGCGACCAACACCACGATCTCCCGTGAAGGGCTGAAGACCCCTGCCGACGAGGTGGCGGCGATGGGCGCCGGCGGAATTTCCGGCCTGCCGCTGGCAGACCGCTCGCTGGAGGTGCTCCAGCGCCTGCACGCCCGCGTGGGCGATAAGCTGGTGCTCGTCGCCGTAGGCGGCATCACGACCCCGGAACAGGCATGGGAACGCATCACCGCCGGCGCCTCCCTGCTGCAGGGCTACACCGGGTTGATTTATGGCGGCCCAGACTGGATCCGGGATATCCACCGAGGGATTGCTCAGCAGGTTCGCGCCCACGGGCTGCGCTCGATCTCTGAGGCGGTCGGCTCCGGTCTCCCCTGGCGCGACTAGCGGACTGTGCGGCGGATAACCGCCGCACACAGCGCCGCTATGACGGCGAAGGCAAATAGTAGGTTCTGCCCCATCGTGGCCAGGACGGTGTCCGGCAGGAGGCGACTGGCGATGATGAAGACTAGCGCGAGGATCAGCGCGGCTATCTGCCCGCGGCCGCTGTGATGACCGCGGTGATGAGCACTGCACGCGCCCACCAGAATTGCCGCGGCGATGAGCGCTACTCGCCGCCATGTCCACTCGAAAGGTGCGCCAAGGCCATCGCTAAAGATGGAAAACAGCCCTAGCAGTGCCAGGATGGCTGCAAGGAAAGCGAGTGCGCCCGCGGCCCGAAGAACTATAGGGACAGAGCCCTTCTCGCCTCCTGCGCCGTCTGAGCGCTTGTTCAACGGGAGGGGTTTCACTTCTCCTCGTACCATCCCCAGGTCACCGCGCGGCCGAGCGTGTGGAAGAACAGATTGAAGCCCAGCACCGTGGGGGTGGACTCCGGATCGATGTCGAGCTTCTCCACGTCCACAGCGTGCACCGCGTACAGGTAACGGTGCGGCGCGTGCCCGGCGGGCGGCTGTGCGCCGTAGTAGGTCCGCTGGCCGGAGTCACCGCGCAGGCTCACTACCCCGGGGTGGCCCAGGTCCTCGGTGGAACCAGCGCCGGTAGGCAGCGCACGAACATCGGCGGGGATGTTGAAGGCCGCCCAGTGCCAGAAACCAGAGCCCGTCGGGGCATCCGGATCAAAGCACGTCACCGCAAAGGACTTGGTGCCCTCCGGCACGTCGCTCCAGGACAGCTGCGGGGAGACGTTCTCCGGGGCGCGGAAGCGCTCTGCAATCTCTTCCCCCTCCGCGATGTCCTGGGAGGTCACGTTAAAGGCCGGTACCTCGCCCAGCGGCGCATACGGGTCTGGGCCGGGGAAGCGAGAATCGGTGGCGTAGCTCGCAGGAGTCTGGGGTGTTGCCGAGTTGTTGGTCGCATCGTTATTGGTCATGCTTTCCTTTGTACCGGACGGAACTTTTGCTCGGGGAAGAATCAGTCAGTGGGTCTCCGGCAGCCGCAACGGGAGGCAACTTCCACCGTTGTGTTTTAGTGCCACAATTTCAGCCTAAAATATCGCTTCACATGGTGATTTGTGTACTGCACCCCGATCGGGATACAGTATTCGAGTGCCCAGCCGAGAGGCTGAACAAACACCCTAGCCCGGGTGGCGGAATGGCAGACGCGCTAGCTTGAGGTGCTAGTGTCCTATTAACGGACGTGGGGGTTCAAGTCCCCCCTCGGGCACAATGTGAAGTCTCGAGACATCGATCCGGTCGGTGTCTCGAGATTTTCTCGTTTTCACCTCACCTGCACAGCGTCGTTGCACGGTACAGTGGGATGCTACGACAACAACTACCCCACCTTTGAGGCCTGCCCCTAGCAGTGGCCTTGTAAAACAAGGAGTAACGAATGAACGCTACCTTTACGTATCTCGACCCGTTTACCGCACAGCGAAAGCTCATTGAGGCTCCGGAAGGATCCGAGTACGTAGTAGTCAAGCGCCGAGGGGAGGCCGTGGTCGACGGCGAGGTGATGAGCTTCCACACCAGCCACGCCCAGGCGCGTGAGGCGGTCATGGCGGGGCTGACTGCGGAGTTTAAGACTGCCGTGGACAACGAGCCCATCTACGTCACCCACGCGCGTCTGCGTGGCGAATACGCCCGTTACGTCAACCTCTAAACCTGCGGGGAGCTCTCCACCGCCGCGGACTTCTTCTTGCCGGTGATATAGCTATGCAGGGCCTTGATGGCGATCGGTGCCACGGAAATGACGATGATGAGCAGCATGATCTTCTCAATCGAATCCGCAATACCGGGGATATGGCCCAAGAAGACACCGATCAAGTTCATGGAGAGCACCCACGCCACGGCGCCGCCGATGTTCCAGCCCACAAAGTGCTTATAGGGCATGCCCGCCGTTCCGGCCGCCACGGGGATGTAGGTGCGCACAATCGGAACAAAGCGGCCCAGCACCAGCGCGAGTGGGCCGTGCTTGTGGAAGAAATCCTCGGCGGAATGCAGGTATTCCAGCTTAAGAATCCGCGCGTCCTCCTTGAATAGGCCACGCCCGAAGCGGTGTCCCAGCCAGTACCCCACTTGGTCGCCGGCAATTGCGGCAGCCATGCCCACGATAAGCAGGAGCCAAATGGACACGTGTAGCTCATCGCGGAGGATGGCTGCGGTGACCAGGAGGGAATCGCCTGGGAGGAAGGGGAAAAGGACACCGGACTCGATGAAGACCACGAGTGCGATGCCGGCGATAACCCATGGGCCGAAGGCCTCGAGCAGGGTCGCGGCGTCCATGTAGGAGGTGAGGTTATGGATAAAGTCCATGGAGTACTCCATATTTGGTGTAGGAATCGGCGCGTTGTAGATCGAGGTAGATCGAGGCGCCGGATTGGTCTCCGCTTAGTATCCTCCTCCCACTTCCAATTCCATGCATCGCGAGCGGCGTTGCTAGGCACTTTTCGCCAACCCCACAGTTAAGTCACAGTGTGCGGCACGCCCCGTTCTATCCATCGAGGGCGAAGGGCTAGGCTTAGAACTCTATGGATTCGCAGAGGCTTAAGCGTTGGGCGCGCACCGCGGGTGACTTCCTGACGTCGCTCGCCCGGTCGGCGTGGCACAGCGTTGCTGCCTGGCCATGGTGGCGCTGGGCGCTAGTACTCGCCGCGGGTGCGGGCCTCGTTGCCCTCGTTACGGTGGTGGGTATCCCCGATGTCGCAGCGCTGCGTACCTGGTCGCGGCACTTGGGCCCGTGGTTTATTGTGGCCTTCGCGGCCGCCTACGTCTTCTTCACGCAATTCCCCTTCCCCCGCACGGTGTGGACGTTAGCCGCGGGGCTCTTGTTCGGTCCCTGGCTGGGACTCGGCATCTCTTTGGTGGCGCTGACGGTCTCGGCCACGCTCTCGTTGCTTATTGTGCGGTGGTTGCTCGGTGACTGGATCCGGCCCCACCTGTCCCACCCGGCGGTGCTTCCTATCAACGCGCGCCTCGAGCGGCGCGGGTGGCTGGCCGTGGCATCACTGCGCATGGTCGCGGGAGTTCCGTTTTCCTTACTAAACTATGTCGCGGCGTTGACCCCCATCCCGGTGGGCCAATTTGCCGTCGCCACCCTGCTGGGCTCAATCCCCACCACGGCCATTGGCGTGTTCCTTGGGGATACGCTTTCCGGCCGCCCCGATCCGTTGACTGTGGTGGCGTTTCTCGTTGCCGCGGCGCTGGGAGTGGCGGGACTCATCCTCGACACGCATCTACCCGATCCCAGCCCCTTACCCGGCCCGGTCAAGCGCAAGGGGTAGACTACCCTCTAGTTTCGCCTAGAAAGGAGCCCTCCACAGTGCTCGCCGTTCATGCTCGCTATCGCGGCCGCTCGGTGCGTCGCGCCGAATTGGTCCAGCGGTCCGCCGCTGCCCTGTCCACGTTGGAGGGGATTGGCGAGTTCGAGGTCCTCGGTGTCGAAGACATCTGCGCCGTGGCGTACTCGGCGTCCGCTGTGTGCGACGTGGCGATGGCATTGCTTGCCGATGGCGACTGGGCCATCGGCATCGGCATCATCCCAGGCGATACTGCCCGTGAGAGGCACACCCGCGCGGTGGCCACGGCCGCGGTCAAGAAGTCCGCGCGGGCCGGCCACGTCTACGCCAAGGTGGACCGGCGCGGCCGCGCCGCGGAGGCCAACGACATCGCCGCCGCTTTCGCCCTGTTGGGCTTTGTCCTTTCCAAGCGCACGATGGAAGGCCGCGAGGCTACGTCGCTCGTGCGCGGCGGGCTGAATCAGAACGAGGCCGCGGAGGAGCTGGGGATCTCCAAGCAGGCAATGTCCCAGCGTCTACAAGCTGCCGGCTGGGCCGCGGAGACCGCGGGCTGCCAGCTGGCAGTTAACCTCATTGAGAGGTCCAATAAGGACTAGAGCAAATCGGCCTTAGTGAGCTCAGGCGTCGTGACGAAGTCCACGAGACGCTCCACCGCGCCGATCAGCGTGGAATCCAGGTCGCGGAAGGAAGAGACCGCGTTATAGACCCTGCTCCAGCCTTCCTTCGGATCGGACCAGCCCACACGCCGGCAGATGCCGGTCTTCCAGTCTTCACCATACGGCACGTCCGGCCAGGCCCGAAGCCCCAAGCGCTCGGGCTTAACCGCGGCCCAAATATCGATGAAGGGGTGGCCCGTGACCAAAACGTGTTCGCCCACAGTCTGCGTCAGGCGCGTTTCTTTAGAGCCTTCCACCAGGTGATCCGCCAGCACGCCGACGCGTCGGCCGGGCCCGGGCTGGAACTCCGCCAAGCGTTCCTCTAGGTTGTCCAAGCCTTCGAGGTATTCGACGACAACGCCTTCGACGCGAAGGTCGTGACCCCACACCTTCTCCACGATAGCCGCGTCGTGGATACCCTCGACCCAGATGCGCGAGGGTGCGGCGACCTTAGCCTCGACATTCTCCACGCGGCGCGAACCGGAATTGGACTTGCGCGGCGCTTGCTTTTCCACGTACCGGGTCAGGGTCACTGGCTGTCCTTCCACGAGGAAGCCGCCCTTAATCAGCTTGAACACGCGTTGGACACCGTGGCGGTCCTCTAAGCGGACAACCGGCCCCCAGGCTGTCTTGTCCACACCGAGCACTGCCCCAACAAAGTCATCGCCGCGGACCTCGACCACCATGCCTGGCTCTGCGGGCACCTCTGGGTAGGAAGGCTTTGTGGTGCGGGAGTGGCCGGCGAAAATATCGCCGCCGTACGGGTCGTGGGTGCTACTCATAGCGGTCTACCTTATCGTCTACACTGTCCTGCCATGGATATGCGCGCCGAGGTCTGGTCACCAGTTCAAAACATTGCCGTGTGGTGTGGGGCGTGGCTCTGGGGGCACGAGTCAACCGATGATCTCCTAGACGCGCTGACGGAGCTCGGCGGTGAGCACGTGGGAGGAGAGCTGTATAGCGGCACGCCTTTCACCGACGTCCTCGCACTCATCCGGCGGGAAACGGCTGAAATAGTGGAGCGCGGTGAGCGCGAACCGGCGATGCGCCTCATTTTGTCCGGGCCCGGCGAGGCCCCGGCCCTGCCCGCCGGGTCTGCGTCGGCGCGCGCAGCCACCGAGAACCCGGCCGGTGCCATCGTGGTGCGCACCAACGATCGCGACCGCCACCTAGTTCTCGTCCCCACCTACGACGACGCCGCCGCACTCACGCGATGGGACGTCATTGAGGAAACGGAGCCGCTGCCCCAACCGGCGTGGCTGAGCCCGGGCGAGGCCGATGCCCTGCTGAGCCAAGCGACGAACGAGTCGGCGGCCCTCATCGAGGCCAGCGGTGAACGCAGCGACGCCCTCCCCAACCCGCGGCTGATCGTGGGCACGTTAAGCGATTTCTATGACACCCCGGGCCTGCCCTCAGCCGTGCCCGGACGTTCCGCCAAGCTTTTTGCCCGGGCTGACCGCGTTGCCGCAATCATCGAAACGGTGACGGATCGCATCAACGACCACAGCTTCGATCCGCAGCTGCTGCGCCTGTGGCGGCACATCCGCCAGGCGCGCATGGCCGGCGTGGCCTATGCGCTCAGTGACTTCTCCCGCTAAAAGCTCCCCTAGTGGGACTTCTTCAGCGACCAGATGTCGCAGCAGCCCTCCGCGCACGGCTGGCCATTGACCGTACAGCCCTGCACTGTAACGGAGCCCAACGAGGCGATTTCGGAGCCAGCCTCCAGCTCGTCGATGAGATCCACGACCAGTGAGGCGAAACGCTGGGAAGGCCCTGCCGTGCGGGTGCGCTGCACTAGCACCCCCATCTCGTCGGCAGCGTCCTGCAGCTCGGAATCAAGGTCCCAGATAACCTCCATGTGATCGGAAATAAAACCGATCGGGCAGACCACGACAGCGTCGATGCCGTCTTCGTTATGCAAACGCGTGGTGTGGTCCACGATGTCCGGCTCCAGCCACGGGGTGCTCGGGCTACCGGAGCGGGATTGCCACACTACGTCGTACTCCGCGATGCCTGCTTCCTCGGCAACCAGGCGGGACGCTTCTGCGACCTGGCGCGAGTAGATGTGCTTGTCGCCCTCGGCGCCGCCCACCGCGTCGTGAGCCGTGGGAACAGAGTGCGCCGTGAAGAGCATGCGGGTAGTTTCCAGCTTCTCCTCTGGAATCTCGGCGTACGCGTCCTTGACGGCCGCCGCCATCTCCTCAATGAACTTGGGGTGGTCGAAAAACTGGCGCAGCTTGGTGAAGGTGATCTCTGGTAGACCCTTTTCTTCCAGGTGGGCACGGAGCGCGACGATGTCCTCGTCGTACTGGCGGCAGGCGCTGTAGCCGCCCCACGCGGAGGTGGCGAAGACGGCGACGTTGCGGATGCCATCCGCGGCCATCTGCTCCACCACCTCTGTGCCGAAGGGATGCCAGTTCCGGTTACCGAAGTACACCGGTAGATTATGTCCGCGATTTTTCAGTTCCTCCCCGACGTGCTCGATGATCTCTCGATTGAGACCGTTGAGGGGGCTCACGCCGCCAAAGTGAAAGTAGTGCTCTCCAACAACTTCGAGGCGCTCGCGCGGAATGCCACGCCCGCGAGTAACGTTCTCTAAAAACGGAACGACCTCCTCGTTTCCTTCCGGGCCACCGAAAGAAAGAACGAGGAGGGCGTCGAATGGGGAGTCAGTGCGCTCGACCAGAGCAGTACGCTGTGTTTCAGTCATACCGCCCAGTCTAGCAATCCAACTGGTTGGAACCTGTTAAATCAGGCGCACGGCGTAGGGTGCCATACCTCCCTGGCGCACAGGCGAGATACTCACCGTCTGGCCCGACTGCGGGGCCTCGATCATCTGGCCATCACCCAGATAGATCGCCACGTGCGTATTACCGGACGGGCCGTAGAAAATGAGGTCACCGCGCTCCATCTCACTCGGCGAAACCTTCGTTCCCTTCTGGTACTGGTAGCCGGTGTAGTGCGGCAGGGAGATGCCCACTCCCGCAAAGGCGTAGAGCACCAGGCCGGAGCAGTCGAAGCCCACCTTGTTGTAGTCGCCGTAGGAGTCAGCCACGCCGCCGTCGCGGATGCCCTTGGTCGGGCCGTTCGCGTCGCCGCCACCCCAGGCATAAGGCACGCCTATCTGGGACTCAGCGCGGGAGATGACGGTTTCGATCTTGGATGCACGGGAGGCGTCGCCCAGCGTGGCGGTAGCCTTCTCCGTCACAGAATCGGTGGTGTCGAGCTCCTCCAGTACGCCGGAAACGTCGGAGGCCAGCTCATCCTCGTCCGCGGTACCGCTGGTGCTTGTCGACGTCGTCGACGTGGATGTGGAATCCGATACCGAGTCAGTGCTGTCGCCCTGCAATGCGAAGAGCCTAGAGGAACCCTGGGCCAAGGCGTCAATTTCCTCTGGGGTGAGGCTGTTGGAGTGATTGGGCTGGGAGGCGGCGACCATAGAGGCCACGCTGCCGACGACACCGATTCCGAGGGCAATGGTTTCCGGGTCGATGTCGCTCGAACCCATGGAGCTGCCGCCGGAGGCTTCCTTGCGGTCTTCGTCCTTAGAGGACAGCTCCTGGACGTTGGGATCGGAGGACAGCGTGTCCGCTGCACTCGACAGTTCCTTCATCTCCTCCGGGGAGATCTGCGGCGACGTAGTCTGAGAGGCCTCCGCCTGCAGAGTGCGGTTCTGAGCCTCCTCTGCCGACGGGCCGACCACGGCACCGTCGACCACATTGTCGGTTGCGGCGGCCTCGGACTCGTTCGGCTTAGTGCTCGTGGTGCTGGCGGTCGCGCTGCTGGCCGTCTCGGAGGTAGGGGCATCCGCGGTAGCACTCTGCTGGGACTGGGAGGTCGTGGCCGTTGCAGCGGCACTGGTGTCGGGGGTGGAGTGAGAGGGTTGGGCAGTCTCGTTATCAGGCTTGACGTTAGATCCAGCCTCGTGACTTGACCTAGACTTTTCGTCAAGACCCTTGGCTTGATTTAGCGCCTTATGGAGACTGGAAAGCTGGGAAAGGAGATCCTCTCGCTCCCCGGCGGATTCCTGAATCTGAGTCTCGGAGTCAGCGAGCTGTTCGCGCGCCGCGGCCTCCGCCTCGGAGGCACGAGTCTCTCGCTGTTCTGCCAACTGCTGGGTCTTGCGCAGCTGGGACTCCTTGTTTGCTTTCTCGGTGCGCTCGCGCTCGAGTTGGTCCAGGACGTCCTGCTGTTTCTGGGATTGGCCGCGGAGGAATGCCTGGCGCTCCAGCATGTTGGAGCGTGCCTCGCTGCCTGCTGCGTTAGACACGGCGTCCGACGTGTTGGCACGGCGGTATGCCGAGCGTGAAACCTCGTCAAGCTTGGACTGCGCTGCTGCCACGTCATCCTGAGCGGACTCGAGCTGCTCCTTGGCCGTCGTGGTGCCGCGGCGCGCCTGGGCGGCCTCGGTGCGCGCATCGTTGAGGTCAACGAGCGCTCGGTTGACGGACTCGCGCTGGGCACCGATGGCGGCCTCTGCTTGTGCGATCTGTTCTTCGATCTGCGCAATGGCACCGGCCAGGTCGGCGATGGACGGGTTGTCAGAAGACAGCAGCTGCGCGATGTCCAGCTGCTCTGGTTCCGCCGCAACTGCTGGGGTCAATGTAGAAACGGTGGACAGAATGGCAGTCGTCGCTATCGCAGCACAAGCTGCTTTGAGGCGGCGAAAGCCAAAGGATGAAGTGGTGGCCACGAGAGTAATCTCCTCGGCACCTACCCATGACGACGTAGACGCTTCGCCCTCCCGGCGCATACTTGCCGGTGGCAAGCGGAAACGCTCAAGACTGCGACACGCGGATATGGGAGATCATTCTGCATAGGTTACATAGAGGCATATAGGCACACAAAGACATAGGTGCCTCCCTAGAGGTGAGCCCAGAAGAATCAAGTGGAAAAGGCTGCGAATGAAGAAGTCTGTTTTCTGCGAAGCGCATACAGATATTCCTGTATTCCTGGCACTGTTCTCGTTCCTCCTCGCCAGGCGCCGCGCTCTCAATCTGTAGGCCACACCGTGTGCGCGCCTACGTCAAGGCTGGCACCCAACCGGGAACCGACAAGGCCGAAAAGCTCTGGCAGAACCGCACCCTTCTGTGAGAGTGCGGGCGTGCGAGCCTCTCCTACTCGGTAGGTAGGTGCTTTATTTGTGAAAAGTCGAACACTGATAACACTGATACCGACTACGGTGAAGATTCTTATAAGCGCGGTCATCCGCCAAGCGGAGAACCCCAACTGTCGTGTTCGCGCGTGGCGTGCTTCCCCACATACCCGTGCGTCGTCTCAGTTGAGAGTCAAGGCCTAGCCCATGAACGTATGGAGCAATAGTCAACCCGTGAGTCGATACGTGAACCATACGTCACCGACACGCCACCTCGCACACTTTCCCCAACTTTCACATGAGTTAAGTCCAGCCACAGGTCCTTACAAGCGTCCCCAACCTGCAACGATTTCGTTACCAAGGTGTGACTGTAACCTTGGTCACAGCTCGACTCTCCTTGGTTGTCTCGACCCCGCCCATTTCCTTCGCCCGAGGGCTACCCCAGCACCTGGCATCGGCCTGCCGTCGCGCCTCCTCACGGCATCATCCTTGACCCCTCCCGGGTGCCTGCGACGGGTTCCCGAGAGGTTCACCCGGGACTCCAGCCCGCACGACGAACGGGCTCTCCTGGAGAGGGTGCGCGACCGTCAAGCGATGGGTAACTCGCGCGCCTGTGAACCCCACTCGCGGGGCACGAAACCCCTCCCCCGCCTCCAAAATAAAGCCTTAGGGGTTGACTCCACTCCCCTCCCCAACGCTTCCGCGCAAGAACTAGTCGCCGTCAGGCTGTGGCGGCGACAGCGGATTCGGAAGTGGAATCTACCCCACGCCGAGCGTGGCGGTACGCGGCCCAGCCGGCCGCGGCGGCAAGGATGAGCGCGCCGATAAGAATGAGCGCCCATGGCGCCGAGAAGCCGTCCGCCGTGCCGTAAAACTCATTGAGAAGGGTGATCTGATCGAGGCCCGTCGGCAAGGAGTCCTCGGCCGCCTCGAGGCTCGCGCGGTCATAAGAATCACTCACGGCCGAGACCTTCTTCGGCGCCTGGAGGATCACAGTATCGAGACCCGTTTGCTCCTGGAGCGCTGTTGCTAGGTCGCGCAAGTCGGGGATCTTCTCCGGATAGACGTCCACCACGGCGATGCCGTGGTTGGGGTGGAGTGCCTCCGCGATGGGCTCTTGGAGGGCGTCGTCACGCGCCAGCACCGGATTCGAGAAGGCAACACCATCAGCCTCTAGTTGCTGAGCAATGCCGTCTACATCCACTCCGGCCGGAATCATTGTCCACTCCTTAGTTATGGCAACAGTTATGCCAACGACGGACTGAGCCGCGCTGGCAGCACTAATGCCGGCGCCGCGTTCGCCCCCTTTGGTCGTCTTGAGGGTAGGCCGCGCGCACGACGGAAGGTGTGGGGACTCGCCGGTACCCCCAAAATGGATGAAACAGAACGCTTGTACTGTTATAGTGGCACCAACCGTGGGTTCTTCCCTCTACAATGGTCGAGGAACCTTCGCGTTCTGAGAACGTCGATATGCGCCGCGCCTGCGCGCCATAGTGATGTGCTCACTGAACCTTGACTAAGTGTTCAACAAACCGAAAAGCGAAACGTAAGGAATGGAGCTCCCTGTGACTGAAAGCCTGAACTCCTTCGGCGCCAAGAAGACCCTTGATGTCAACGGTAAGTCCTACGACTACTTTGATATCAACGCGGTTGAGGGCCTGGAGAAGCTGCCGTACTCCCTCAAGGTGCTGGCTGAGAACCAGCTGCGCTACGAAGATGGCAAGAACGTAACCAAGGATCACATCAACGCCTTGGCTAACTGGGATCCGTCCGCCGAGCCGGACACGGAGATCCAGTTCACCCCGGCCCGCGTCCTCATGCAGGACTTCACGGGCGTTCCTTGCGTGGTTGACCTCGCCACCATGCGTGAGGCCATCGCTGCACTGGGCGGCAAGCCGGATCAGGTTAACCCGCTCAACCCGGCAGAGATGGTCATTGACCACTCCGTTATTGTTGAGGCCTTCGGTTCCTCCGAGGCTCTGGAGAAGAACGTAGAGATCGAGTACGAGCGCAACCAGGAGCGCTACCAGTTCCTGCGCTGGGGTGCTGAGAACTTCTCCAACTTCCGCGTTGTTCCCCCGGGAACCGGTATTGTCCACCAGGTCAACATTGAGTACCTGTCCCGCGTCGTCTTCGACAACGAGGGCCTTGCTTACCCGGATACCTGTATTGGTACTGACTCCCACACCACCATGGAAAACGGCCTGGGCATCCTGGGCTGGGGCGTCGGCGGCATCGAGGCCGAGGCTGCCATGCTGGGTCAGCCGG
>OJLL01000003.1_pt1 | contig 85460 bp, 74 predicted proteins | sample 1596941 | NCBI WGS metagenome assembly OJLL01 (sample SAMEA3904689, study PRJEB24821) | metagenome | biome: Builtin; feature: hospital; material: surface | place: USA | collected 2013-08-13 | reverse complement strand
ATCCCATCGTGCCGTTTTCTCGCACAGGAGCACCTGACAACTGGCGCGAGTTGCCACTCTGGCGCGTCTAATCCTTGCGGTAGTAGTCGCATTCGTACCCATCGGCGTCGAGTGGCAGTCCTGCTGCCCAGCCTGAGCGACGAGTGTCATGGCGTGGACGAGGAAGTCACGAGCGACTGCTTGAACGATGTTCTCGACGAGTTTCCCGCCGTAGGTCTCCAGCCACCCATTACGCCGAGTTGTCCCCGCGCGAATTCCGAGTGTGCATTGAGCGGCTCCTCAGGGGTGCACTCGCATAGGCGCCTACTTCCCCGATACCTGCACAACCACATGCTGATCATGTTGCGGGGTGGAGACGATCGATTAGAAAAATTTAGCTTTACAGCCAACTACCTGTCCGTAAACTGGTTTCGTGCCTTCTATCTACGATAACCAGTCTCCTGAAAAGAAACTCAGTTCCGGGCTCCAGAAGTTTTTCCCGTCATATCAACGAATTGATGTTGCGACGGGATATTTTGCTCTTCGCGGTTGGCAGTCCCTCGATTCATTGGTCCGCGAGAGCTTCGAGTCGGGAGATGTAGATCGACCGGTCGCGCGAATTCTCGTCGGCATGGTCTTACCCGCACAGCACGAGGAAATCATTGATCAACTCCGATCAGAGATTTCCCCAAACGAGGACGAAACCCAATCGCTTCGCGAACGCGCACCACAGGTTCGAGAAGCACTCAAGGCGCATTTGCGAGCGCAGCTTGCGACCGGAATCCCCACGGCTAAGGACCGAGAAACCCTCCAGTCCCTCCGCGAACTCGTTGAACTTGGCGCGGTAGAGCTGCGCGTGTACACACGGCGAGCATTGCATGGCAAGACCTATCTGCTTCACCACCAAGATCCGAATATCCCAAGTGCTGGCTTTGTAGGTTCGTCCAACCTCACCGGGGCTGGCTTAAATCAAAACCTCGAGCTCAATCTCTACACAACAGAAGGTACGTCCACAGAAGAGCTCAAGGACTGGTTTGAGGAACTCTGGTCAGACCGTTACACGCTTCGAATTGATGCTGACATCCTAGAAGTGATTGATGACTCTTGGGCCTCCCCACAACTGCGCTCTCCCTTTGATGTGTACCTCAAGGTATGCCACACAATGAGTCGAGACGTGCGTGCTGGTCTTGCCCAGTACAACGTCTCCGAATTGATCGCTGGCAAGTTGCTCGAGCATCAAACCACCGCTGTGAAGACGTTAGCGCGCCGCATCATGCAACGACGCGGCACCATGCTCGGTGACGTGGTCGGTCTGGGTAAGACTCTCACGGCTATCGCAGTAGCGCTGATGCTCCGGGATAACCACGGATTCCAACCGCTAGTCATCTGCCCAAAGAACTTGCAATCAATGTGGGAGGAGCATCTCAAGGCCTACGATTTGCCGGGTCGTGTGGTGCCGTACTCGATGGTTCATACCGTGCTCCCTACACTGCCACGCTTCCGGTTTGTCATTGTCGATGAGAGCCACACGCTGCGCAACGAAGGAACCCGCACTTATAACGCGGTTCAGAAGTACCTCCACGAGAACGAAAGCCACGTGCTGCTCCTTACGGCGACTCCGTACAACCTCAAATATGGAGATGTAGCCAATCAGTTGGCTTTGTTCCTCGACGAGGACGAGGATCTCGGCCTAACCCCTGAGTTTGCCTTGCAGCGGAATCCCAATCTCTACGAAAACCTTGAGGTGGCCCATTCCACCCTCGCTGCGTTCAGGAAGTCTGAAGAGCCCGAGGACTGGCGGCGTCTCATGGGTGAGCATCTCGTTCGCCGCACACGCAGCTTCGTTCTGAACAATTATGCAAAGGACGACAGCGAAGGGCGGAAGTATCTCGAGTTCAAGAACTCGGACGGTTCGGTTGCCAGCCGGTTTACTTTCCCACTGCGTAAAGCAGTGCCTGTCAATCATGCCTTCGATGCGAACGACTCGGCGGCAAAGATGGCAGACGACAGAACCCTTGACGGACTCGCAAGTCTCAAGCTGCCGCGATACAGCCTCACCGACCATCTCATCCCCGATGCGCAATATCTTGCTAGCCCTGAAGATAAGAAGTTCATTGAAGATTTCGAGGCTTCTCGCGGCCAAGTCGTCGGCTTCGTCCGTACGAATTTCTACAAGCGCTTGAGCTCGAGCGGGCACAGCTTCATTTTGTCGCTGTTTCGTCATCTGCGGCGAAACGAACTATTTGACTACGCCTTGAAGAACGAACTTCCGCTCCCAGCCGGCACCATCGACCCGGTTACCTTGTCGGAGGACGATATTGACTTCGATGAGCTGCTCGCGGACGTGTCACCACGAGGGTTGACCTTCCCAACTATCCCCGACGATTACGCGAGGTTGACCGCCGAATCTCCCCGCGGAATTCGGTGGGTAAGTTCGTCACTATTCAAAGACAGCCTGCAACAGGATCTTGCCGCAGATTCCCGAACGATCCGGGATCTGTTGAAGTGGTACGGAGAGTGGAAGGTTCCGGATGACTCAAAATTGCGAGCACTTGTTGACCTGGCAAATGAGAAGCATCCCAACGAGAAGATTCTTGTATTCACCGAATACAAAGACACAGCAAATTACATTGCTAAAGGCTTGAGAGAACTCGGAGTAGAGAAGGTCGGAGTTGCTACCGGTGAGTCTGAGGACGCGACGAACCTCGCTCGTCGATTCTCTCCAAAGACGAATCGCTTAAGTGACGACGAGGCGCCTGTCGCTCCTGCAGATGAAATCCGAGTTCTCATCGCAACTGATGTTCTTTCTGAAGGCCAAAACCTGCAGCAAGCACACATCATTGTTAACTTCGACCTGCCGTGGGCGATCATCAAGCTGATTCAGCGAGCCGGGCGCGTTGACCGAATCGGACAAGAATCTGACACGGTGCTCCTGTACACGATGGTGCACGGCGAGCTGGAAGAACAGCTGAACCTACGCCGCCGCATTCAGGAAAGGTTGGCGGCTAACGCCGCTACGTTTGGCTCCGATGAGAAGTTCTTCGGAACGGCGACTGAGACCCAAGCAATCTCCGATCTCTATGACGGTCGAATCGAAGATGTCTCCACCGCTGAAGATGTCGATGCCAGCTCCTACGCCTATGAGATCTGGGAGGCAGCGACCAAGGACGATCCGAAGTTGCGTCGTCGCATCGAGCGTATGCCGGACTTGGTAGATACAACACGTCCGGCACTACCGGGAGACCGAGAGGGAATCCTGTGCTGCGCTACCACCGATTCCGGCATTGATTCCTTCGCTTGGCAGAACGCACAAGGAGAAAGCAGTCTCCTCACGGGGCAGGAAGCCCTAGCAATTCTGAAATGTACGCCGGAGACTGCAGCACTACCGCTCCGTGAAGGACATGACGAAGCGGTTAAGGAGCTAATTACCGGTGTCATTGCTAAGAACTTGGATACCTCCGGCCGACTACGCGGCGAACGCCTAATCCTGTGGAACAGGCTCGGCCAGACTCTCGAGGCCCATAGTGATCCCAGCTATGCTGAGGCAATCAATGCGCTGTACAAATCCCCGCTAACCACTGTCGCAATTAATAGCCTTCGCACCGCCCGCCGGCGCCAAGGCACAACTGACCTTGAGTTGCTTGACCTTATGGCAAATCTCAATGAGCAAGGAATCCTCACCACCACTACTAGCAAGTCTGCCGATGCAATTCGCATCGTAGCCAGCATGGGAGTCTCCAATGTCTAACTATCTCTCGTACGTCGATTCCGGTCGCTTCGCCGAGCTCTTTGAAGAGCTTGGTTGGGGATACGTCCCCCGCAGCGTAGCCCCCATCTCTGTTGAGGTTGAGGAGGGGCGCTCCTTCACCGCAAAACCAGTTGCAGATCAGGCTGGACTGCGCGTCTGGGTCGTCGAATCGGACGAACTCCCAACTCTTCCGGAGCAACGCACTATCGATGCCGAAGTCCAGAAGGCTTCTCAACTCCGTCTCTTGATCTTCACCGACGGCACCCGCCAATCGTGGCGCTGGCCGCGCCGCGGTGCTACTGCAGCAACAAATACAAAGCTCCTTCACCATCGCTACACGGTTGGCGATGAAGACCTCGGAGAAGACTTGGCACGTCGCCTCGACATGATTGAGCTTCCCATTGGTGAAGCCATTGGCATTCTTGAGATTCAAGAGCGAATGGCCAAGGCCTTTAATGACGAAGCCGTCAAGCGTTCCAAGCAGGCTTCTAGCCACATGAAGATTATGAACCAACAGCTTCTGGACGCGGGGTGCGATACCAGCACTGCGTCTTCGTTGTTGGTCCGCCTCCTGTTCCTGTTCTTCGGCGATGACACCAACATGTGGCCAGATAACACGTTCCAAAAGTGGATTCTGCGTAATACCACTGCCGAGAATCTTTCAGAAAAGCTTACCGAGCTCTTTGAAGTCGTCTGCGATCCTGAGCTCGACGGTGCGATAAAGAAAAAGGGTAAGTACGCGGGAACTGAGTATGCCAATTTCAGGCGTATCGACGGAATGTATAAAGAGCGTATCGAGCTTCCTCCTCTTACCGAGGAATTCCGTCAACAAGTACTGAAGGCTGCAGAATTTGATTGGGGCCGGGTCAACCCCGACATTTTCGGTGCGATGTTCCAGCAGCTAATTGATCTCGACGAACTTCGCTTGAAGGGCGAGCACTACACCAGCGAGGAAAACATCCTCCGAGTTATCGAGCCGTTGTTCCTCGACGAACTGCGTGAACGCTTCGAAAATGCCTACAACGACCGCGACGCGCTTCTTGCGTTACAGGACGAGATCGCCGACCTACAGTTCCTTGACCCAGCGTGCGGCTGCGGAAACTTCCTTATCCAGGCGTACAAGCACCTGCGTGGCCTTGAATATGAGATCATCACCCGCGCCGAAGAGCTCGAACTTGCTGAACTCAACGCAGCATTTGACCTCCACGCCAATGGCGAAAGGGTCGACGGAATCCGAGCGATACGTGCACGCCTGAAAGAACTTGGAAACCGTAACTCCCTACAGTTTGCCGACGATTCCTTACGCAAGTCCAAGATGAGTATGCGCCAATTCCATGGCATCGAAATCAATGAGTGGCCTGCAAAGGTCGCATCAACAGCGATGCTTCTGGTGGATCATCTTTGCAATCAGTCCTTTGGACAGTCTGCGGTACGACTTCCCATCGAAGAGACCCCAGAAATTAAGACTGCCAATGCTCTCCGCATTGATTGGGCCGACGTGATCGACCCAGATGACTGCGACTACATTATTGGTAATCCTCCTTTTGTGGGGTCGTCACGCCTCGATGAAGACCAGAAGGAAGACAGGACAAAAGTCTTCGGTAAGAACGGCGGAAAGCTCGACTTCGTGGCTTGCTGGCACCGCACCGCAGCAGAATTTTTGGATGGTCACGGCGGCGACATCGCATTCGTCTCTACCAATTCCATCTGCCAAGGCCAGCAAGTAACTCCACTCTGGCAACCCATTTTCGAAATGGGCTACCACATCAACTTCGCCCACCGCTCATTTGTGTGGAACAGCGAATCTGAGCATATCGCACATGTCGTTTGCATCATCACCGGTTTTTCTCAGGCCGAATGGAAAAACAAGCGAGCCTGGGAGTATACCTCTCGGGGAGTTGTTGAAAGCATCCCTACAAGCCTTAACGGGTATCTTGCCGATGCTCCTTCTGTCTTTCTAGGAGCGCCGCGAAAGCCCATTTGCAATGTGCCACCAATGTCAAAGGGGTTCCAGCCGACTGACAATGGGTTCCTCCTCTTGAGCCCAGAAGAAAGAGCTCACCTTTTGGAAAAAGAGCCGGAAGCTGAACCATGGATTCGCAAATTCTCGATGGGGGAAGAATTCGTGAAGGGAATTGATCGATATTGTCTCTGGCTCCCTTCCATCACAAGTGAGGAACTAGCCTCTTTACCCGCTGTAAGCGAGAGGGTCAAGCAGTGCAAAGCATGGAGGCTTGAACAAACCCCGACAGGTGACGCTTACAAACTCGCAGATAAGCCTCACCTTTTAAGGCCTACCAGCAAATTTAAGGATCGAGACTATATCGGGGTTCCTGTTGCTACAACTGCGCGGAGAAAGTATGTCCCCTTCGGAATCATTTCCAACGGTCTGATTCCGGGCAATCAGTTTTATTTTATCCCAACGACATCTCTGTTCATTTTCGGAACTCTGATGTCACAAACTCACAATGCTTGGATGAGGACTGTTGCCGGTCGCCTCAAGTCGGACTACCGCTATGCCAATACAATTGTCTATAACAATTTTGTGTTCCCCGAACCAACTCAATCTCAGCGAGAAAGCATCGAACATGCCGCACAAGAAGTGTTGAATGCTCGCAGCCTCTACCCGGAAAGCACGCTTGCGGATCTGTATGATCCCGACAACGAAGCCAAGCACCCGGAACTCACTGCAGCACACAAAGCTCTGGATAAGGCCGTCGAACGCGCTTACGGGTGGGAACTCGATGACCTTACGTGGGACGAGAAGGAGACATTCATCGTTTCCTCGCTCTTCGAGCTGTACAGCGAGAAGACTAAGAGCGCGTAGCGGCGTCGTGCTTCAATCGTGAGCGACAGTCCCCGCCACTAGGCGCTGTCCTCCCCACCGGTGCTGGCACTGCACGCGGTGGGACCGGGGAGACGTCGCCAAGCACAGGCGCCCCTTCTCCCCCACCGCACCCTTTCAAAACACCAACAGCCCCCGCCTCCTCACATGGTCTCCCATGTGTTTGGAGGCGGGGGTTGTTGTGGTTCAGTACAGAAACTTAGGCGTTCAACGTTCTAGTGGTGCCTAGTTGAGGCGGCCGGTTTCCTTGCGGTACTGGCGGTAGTAGCGGCGGCCGAAGTGGATGCTGCCGACGGCCAAGACGGCCACCACGCCGAGCAGGACAGCACCGATGATGATCGGCAGCTGGTAGTCGGCGCCAGCGGTACCCACCGGGAACTGCCAGGTGCCCAGGCCCCAGATCAGGGTGCCGGCGGCCGGCAGGAGCGACAGAACCAGGCCCATGCCCACCCAGGTGGAGGTGCGCAGCAGGGAGGAGTGCGGTGCACCGAAGGACACCGGGTCGTAGCCCTCGATGTAGGAGTCCTGAATCTTACCGGTGAACTCCGGGTAGGTCTCGCTGTGGTGATCAGCAACTGCCGGGTTGAGGTCGCTCATGCCTGAAACTTTCTCTCGTTCCTGTTAATCCTGTGAATGACTATAGCTTAGTCGTCCTTGCCGCGGAAAGCAGCACGTGCACGTTCGCGGGTAACCGCAGACACTGCGGCAAGCGGCACGCCTGCCGGGCACACGTCGGCGCACTCGCCGTAGAGCGAACAGTGGCCAAAGTTCTGCTCCAGATCGTCCACCATGTTGCGGGCGCGACGGCCACGCTCTTCCTTGCCCAGCGGCATGAGGGAGAGGTGAACCAGCTTGGCGCCGGTGAACAGGTGGGCCGCACCGTTCGGGCAGGCAGCCACGCAGGCACCGCAGCCGATGCAGGCGGCGTGATCCAGGGCGTACTCGGAGGTCTCGTGGTTGACGTGCAGGGTGTCAGCGTCCGGCGCGGTGCCGGCGTCCATGGAGACGTAGCCGCCCTGCTCCATGACGTGGTCCAGCTTGGAGCGGTCCACAATCATGTCCTTGATCACCGGGTAGGCGGCGGAGCGGAAGGGCTCCAGCTTGATCTTGTCGCCGTCCTTGAACTGGAACAGGCGCTGCTGGCAGGCCGGGGTGTTCTGACCCGGGCCGTGCGGGCGGCCGTTGACCAGGAGGCCACAGGTGCCGCAGATGCCCTCACGGCAGTCGGAGGCGAAGGCGAAAGGCTCGTTGCCGGCCTCCACCATGCCCTCGTTGACGTGGTCCAGCAGCTCCAGGATGGACATCTGCTCGGCGGCGTCCGCGACCTCCACGGTCTCGAACTTGCCTTCTTGCGTCGGTCCGGCTTGACGCCAGATCTCAAGTGTCAGTTTCATTACTTGTAGTTCCTTGTCATCAGCGGGATCGAATCAAAGTACAGCGGCTCAGCGTGGCGAATGAACTCGCCCTCGGCGTTGCCCGGCTCCCACGCGGAAACGAAGCACCAGTTCTCGTCGTCACGCTCGGCCTCGCCGTCCTCGGTGAGGTGGTCGTCGCGGAAGTGGGCACCACAGGACTCGTCGCGGTCCAGGGCGTCGATGCACATGAGCTCGCCCAGGTCGATGTAGTCGGCCACACGGAGGCCGTACTCCAGCACCTGGTTCATATCGTTAGCGTCGCCCGTAATGCGGACGTTGGCCCAGAAGTCCTTGCGCAGGGCACGGATCTTATCGATGGCCACCTTGAGGTCCTCCACGTTGCGGGACACGCCGCAACCCCAGTAGAGGATCTCGCCCAGCTGGCGGTGGTAGTGCGCCGGGCCGTGCGGGTCCTGGCCCTGCACGGACATGAGGCGGTCGATGCGCTGCTGCGCGCGTGCCACGGATTCCTGCGCGGCGGCGGAATCCTCCGGCAGCTTCTCCTCACCCAGGTGGCCCGCCAGGTAGTTCGGGATGGTGAACGGGAGGGTGAACCAGCCGTCGACAGACGCGGACAGCAGGGAGTTAGCGCCCAGGCGGTTCGCGCCGTGGTAGGTCCAGGAGCACTCGCCGGCGGCGAAGAGGCCGTCGATGGCGGTCATCTCGTTGAAGTCCGTCCACAGGCCACCCATGGTGAAGTGGCAGGTCGGGGCGATGCGCATCGGGGTCTCATAAGCAGACTCGCCGATGGCTTCTTCGTACATCTCGATGAGGTTGGAGTAGCGCTCGCGGATCTTGTCCTTGCCCAGACGCTGGATAGCGTCGCGGAAGTCCAAGTACACGGAGTTGTGCAGCGGGCCCACGCCCAGACCGGCGTTGATCTGCTGGGAGATGGCGCGGGAGGCCACGTCACGCGGGACCAGGTTGCCAAAGGCCGGGTAACGGCGCTCCAGGAAGTAGTCGCGCTCCTCCTCCGGAATGTCGTTGGCGTGGCGGTCGTCGCCCTCCTTCTTCGGGGACCAGATGCGGCCGTCGTTACGCAGGGACTCCGACATCAGGATGGTCTTGGACTGCCACTCAGAGTTGACCGGCAGGCCCGTCGGGTGGAACTGAATGAACGCCGGGGAGGCCAGGTACGCACCGTGCTCGTAGGCGCGCATCATGGCGCCTGCGTTGGAGTTCTTGGCCAGCGTGGACATGTGGTACACGTTGCCGTAACCGCCGGTACCCAGGATGACCGCGTGGCCGGTGAAGGCCTTGAGCTCACCCGTGATGAGGTTGCGGGTCACGATACCGCCGGCGCGCTTCTTGCCACCGTCGTCGTAGGTGATGATGTCCTGCAGGTCGTGGTGAGCGAAGAGCTCCACGTTGCCCAGACCAATCTGGCGGTAGAGCGCCGAGGTGGTGGACAGCTGCAGCTGCTGACCCGTTTGGCCACGGGTGTAGTAGGTGCGGGAGACCTGCACGCCACCGAAGGAGCGGGTGGCCAGGGTTCCGCCGTACTCGCGGGCGAACGGGGCGCCGATGGCGTTCATGTGGTCGATGACGCGGATGGACTCGTATGCAAGGCGCCAGCAGTCGGACTCGCGGCAGCGGTAGTCGCCGCCCTTCACGGTGTCCTTGGTGTGGCGGTAGGCGGAGTCATTGTCCACCTTCTTGTGGCGGGAAGAGTTCACACCACCCTGCGCCGCAATGGAGTGCGCGCGGCGCGGGGAGTCGTGGTAGGTGAAGACCTTGACCTTGTAGCCCAGCTCACCCAGCGCCGCGGCGGCGGAGCCGGCGGACAGGCCGGTGCCGACCACCAGGATTTCGAACTTGCGGCGGTTGAGCGGGGAAACCAGCTCCATGTGGTCCTTCTGGTAGGACCACATGTCCTTCATCGGGACGCCGTGCGGCTCGTGGGACTCCAGGATGCGGCCCGGCTTCACACCCGGGACGATGGACTGCGGGTGCTGGAAGTCGGGGTGCTCGCGCTTGAGGTCAGACTGTGCAGTGTTCCGAGCGTTCTGTGCGCTCTCTGCCTGCGCGGTGTTTCCTGCGTTACCTGCAGAGTAAGGGTTCGCGTTAGTCATGGGTTCAAATCTCCTTTAGCTAACCCAGCCCAGGGCGACGGACAACGGCATGACAATGTTGGCCAGGCACACCACGGCCGGGATGATGTACGCCAGGATGACAAAGACCTCGCGCCACTTTGCACCGGTGATACCCAGGTCAGACGCGGCGAGGCGGATGCCGTGGGTGAGGTGCAGGAAGAGGCAGAGCATGGCGATGACATAAACGATGGTCACCGGCCAGCGGGAGAAGGTAGCCAGCATGTTGGCCTTCACCGCGCCGTGCTGGAAGGCATCAGCAGCAATCGGCTGCACGCCTACGGTGAGGTCCAGCAGGTGGAAGATGATGAAGAGCAGCAGCACGATACCGGTGACCAGCATGCTCCGGGTGGCGAAGGAGTCCATGCCGCCCATGAGGTGGGTGCGGCTGAACTTGCCACGGGATGCCTTGGAGCGCGCCGTGAGGGCGAAGGCGCCGTAGATGTGTGCGATCACGCAGGCCAGCAGGACGATGCGGATAATCCACAGGGTGTGGCCGTGCGGGATGAGCGGGGCACCCAGATCACGCAGGAACTCGCCGTAAGCGTCGAGCGCTTCCTCGCCGTCGTGTGCCGGCAGGTACAGCTTCAGGTTGCCGGCCATGTGACCCACGACGAAGAGGGCGAAGAACAGGCCAGTGATAGCCATCGTCAGTTTCAAAGCCCAGGACGGGATTCCCGGCTTAGGACGAATCGTTTCATTAGTAATGCGGCCGTGAGCGAGGGCTTCACGGTCAGGATTTTTTACAGACATGACACCTCCATAGTCCCGTTTACCTTACGCAGGCTTTCGCGCTGGTTACTACTCAATTTCGGGGTTTCGGAGCCGCCCTACCCACACGCTGAGCACCCGTAGAAAGTAGATAAGGTAAGCATGGCCTTATATCGCGCCGACGTTATACCGCTTTACCTTGATCGCTTTCCTTTACGCAATATGACCGTTGCGTAAACATTTCACGGTTGAGACTTTCCTCACAGGGTGTAGCGCAAGTGACGGCCCCACCCCTTTAGGCGTCAAACTTTCGCTTGGTATCCACCTAATATCCGCAACAAGCTACCCCGACGCTACCCCCAGCTTTGCAGCACAGTTAAACTGCTTCACACTTTCTTTGCAAAAGCACTGTTATGCCTAAATGTCCGGAGGTAGCCTAGCTCACATGAGCAAGACTTACGTAGGGTCCCGTCTGCGCCAGCTGCGCCGCGAAAGAGATCTCAGCCAGGCCTCCCTTGCCGCCACCCTGGGACTCTCCGCCAGCTACGTCAACCAGATCGAGCACGACGTGCGCCCGCTGACCGTGCCCGTCCTCCTCCGCATCACGGAGGTCTTTGGGGTGGACGCCACGTTTTTCTCCCGCGATGATGACTCACGCCTGCTCGCAGAAATCCAGGATGTGGTCCAGGATCAGGAAATTTCCACCTCCCCCGTGGAGCTGCAGGAGTTGTCCGAATTGGTGTACAACCACCCCACCGTTGCACGAACTCTGGTGGACATCCACCGCCGCTATCGCAACATCCGGGACAAGCTCTCCCTGGCCACCGATACCCGCCGCTCCGACGGCAGCCAGGCGCTGTCCATGCCGCACGACGAGGTGCGGGACTTCTTCTACGCCCGCCGGAACTACCTGGATGAGCTGGACCACCACGCCGAGGCGCTGGCCGGGGAGCTTGGCGTGGAAAAGTTCCGCATTCGGGAGACCGAGCAAGCCCTGGCGGACCGCCTCAGCTCCGCCCACGGCGTGGAGATCATCACCACGGACCGAATGGACGGCACACTCCACCGCTTTGACAAGGACTCCGGCACGTTCCGGCTGGCCAGCCGGCTCTCCGTGGGGCAGCGCGCCTTCCGGATGGCAGCGGAGCTGGGATTCTTGGAGGCGGGCGCGCTTATCGACGGCTTGGTGGACGAGGAACCGTTCACCTCCGAGGCTTCCATCAACCTAGCCCGGCGCGGCATTGCTAACTATCTCGCTGCAGCCACCGTCCTGCCCTATTCCCTCATGCATTCCGAGGCCGAGCAGTCCGGCTACGACGTGGAGTATCTATGCAACGTCTTCGGCGTGGGCTATGAAACGGTGGCCTCGCGCCTGTCCACCCTGCAGCGCACCAACCAGCGCGGCATCCCCTTTACCTTCGTGCGCGTGGACCGGGCGGGCAACATGTCGAAGCGGCAGTCCGCCACCGGCGTGCACTTCTCCAACTCTGGGGGCACGTGCCCGCTGTGGAACGTCTACGAGTCCTTCTCCCGCCCCAACACTATTTCCCGCCAGCTGGCGCAAATGCCGGATGGGCGCAACTACCTGTGGGTCTCCCGCACGGTGAGCTATCCGCAGGGCCGCTTTGGGGACACCAACAAGCTCTTCGCCATTGGCCTGGGCTGCGAAGCTCGCCATGCGGATCGCACGGTGTACGGCAAGGGGCTCAACCTGGAGGACCTTTCCGCCGCCACGCCCATTGGTGCCGGCTGCCGCACGTGCCCGCGCCAGAACTGCGCGCAGCGCGCCTTCCCGGCTATCAACGAGGAGCTGACTATCGACGCTCACCGTTCCGCCGTCGCCCCGTACTAAGACGACCAACTCCGACACTTCCGGGCGTGGGCGGGCCGCGCGAGGCTCCCCCGGCACGCAGAAGCCCCCTCCTTCCCTTCCAGCACCGTGACGGTGCCTGCGGGGTGGAGGGGGCTGATTGCTGTGGCGCTGTGGCCTACAGCCGTGAACGAACCTTTAGAGGTTGATCATGTGGCCGCCGATGCCCTCGGCAGCTTCCTTCATGGCCTCCGACAGGGTCGGGTGCGTGTGCACGTTGCGGCCAATTTCCTCGGCGGTCAGGTCGAAGCGCTGGGCCAGGGTCAGCTCCGGCAGCAGCTCGGAGACGTTGGAGCCCACCATGTGGCCGCCGATGAGCTCACCGAACTCGCCGTCCGCGATGAGCTTGACAAAGCCGGCGGTCTCGTTGAGGCCGGCCGCCTTGCCGTTCGCGGAGAACGGGAAGGTAGCAACCTTGATGTCGCGGTCTGCGAACTTCTCGCGGGCCTGCTCCTCGGTGTAGCCGAAGGACGCAACCTGCGGGTTGCAGAAGGTGGCGCGCGGCATGTTCATGTAGTCACCGAGCAGCTGGGTCTCAGCGCCGGCGATAACCTCGGCGGCGACAACGCCCTGGGCCTCGGCCACGTGGGCGAGCTGCAGCTTCGCGGTCACATCGCCAATGGCGTAGATGCCATCAACGTTGGTGCGCATGTAATCGTCGATAGCAATGGCGCCGCGCTCCGTGAGCTCCACGCCAGTGTTCTCCAGGCCGAAGCCCTCGGTGCGCGGGGCAAAGCCGATGGAGACCATGCAGCGATCCACGGTCAGGGAGTCGGTCTTGGAGCCATCCTTGGACTCGACCTCCACGGTGACGTTATCGCCGTTGTCCTTAATGGCGGTGGTCTTGTAGCCGGTAAGAAGCTTCACGCCGAGCTTCTTGTACTGCTTGGCAATCTCCTTGGACACGTCCTTGTCCTCGTTCGGCAGGACACGGTCCATGAACTCCACGATGGTCACGTCCACGCCGTAGTTGGCCAGGACGTAGGCGAACTCCATGCCGATGGCGCCGGCACCCACGATGACCATGGATTCCGGGGCATCTTCCTTGAGGATCTGCTCCTCGAAGGAGACGATGTTGCCGCCGATTTCCACGCCCGGGAGGGAGCGCACGACGGAGCCGGTGGCGATGATGCAGTTATCAAAGGTAACGGTCTTACCCTGATCGTCGCCCTCGGTGATCTCAATGGTCTTGGCGTCCTTGAAGGAACCCAGACCGTTGATCTCCGTGATCTTGTTCTTCTTCATCAGGTAGTGCACGCCCTTGACGATGCCCTCCGAGACCTTGCGGGAGCGCTTGTGCGCCACGCCGAAGTCAAAGGAGACATCGCCGGAGATGCCGAAAGCCTTGGCCTCGTGGTTAAAGGTGTGTGCAACCTCAGCGTTCTTGAGGAGCGCCTTGGAGGGGATGCAGCCCACGTTGAGACAGACACCGCCCCAGTACTGCTTCTCAATTACGGCAACCTTCTTGCCCAGCTGGGCAGCGCGGATGGCGGACACGTAGCCGCCAGGGCCCGCACCGAGTACTACAACGTCAAAATGTTCATTAGTCACGTCCTACAGAATACGGAACTTTGTGCCTGATGTCTCACCACCCCCGATGTTGTGGGGGACAAGGCGCACACGTCGACCGCAATGCTCCGCAGAGTGCAGGCGCTCTAACCCCGCTCCCCTACCCCGCGATCAGCAACGGCCCCCGTCCCTCACCGTGGCAAAGGCCGGTGGGTGAGGCGGGGGCCGCGCGCATCAAGCGCCAGCAGGCTGGCGGAGAACCCTCTAGGAGAACTCCCTACAGGTGGTCTCCCAGAAGGTGGGCTTTAGTACAGGCCCATTTCCAGAGCGGACTTGGAGGAGGAGGAAGAGCCGGCGTGCAGGAGCTTGCCCAGCACCTGGTTGATGGACACGAGGATGGAATCAAAAAAGTTCATGGTTCTTCTTTCTGAAGTTGCTGGTGCTCAACGGTGGCGCTGCTTAGCGGTAGCGCCACGGCTATCTTCACAATGTCTAACGGGCCGTGGCGGCGCAGCGTTACATCGGGGCGCGGTAGCCCACGAAGATCGCTTGAAGATTATGACACGGTTTTCACTTCAATACCACCATTCACCCCTGTAACTTGCTATGTTTAGAGTCGCCCTTACTCTCTAGAATCTGCGGAACCGGCCTTCTACCAGCACACCACCGCTTTTGAAGGCCCGTGTCCGCCGCAGCTTTTAGACTGGCCCTACTTCTTTAGCTCATCACTACGAAAGCGAGAATCCATGAAGTTTGCGCGTTCTCTCACCACCGTCGCGGCGGCCACCACGCTCGCGTTCGGTGCCGTGATCGCTGCCCCTACCGCCGGCGCCTCCGACATTAAGCCGGAACAGATCCAAGGCGATGCCACCCCGTCTGACGTCTCCGCGCTCGATATTTACGCCGAGCTCGAGCAGTACCTGCCCAAGGACGAGGCCGGCCAGCCTTCACCGTCGCGCGCCGAGTACGAAGCTGCCATCGGCACCAACAAGACCTTTGACAAGGTGAAGATCGCCGATCTGCCTGACGCCAAGAACTGGATGGGCTACGTCCTGAAGTACCCGGACTACCGCGCGCGCATCAAGCCCCTGAAGGCCACCTCCCCGGCCATGGACGGCCGCGAGGTCCCGCTGGCGGTTATCACCCCGGACGGCACCTTCGATGAATCCCGCCCGACGCTCTACCTGCTCAATGGTGCTGGCGGCGCCCAGCAGGGCATGGACTGGCTTTCCGCGACGGCGGGTAAGGACCTCGACCCGAAGAAGGACGGCACCCAGGACATCGATGACTACTACGCCGATCGCGGAGTCAACGTCGTCATCCCGCAGGCCGGCGCCTTCTCCTACTACACCGACTGGGTCACTTCCCCGGACCGCGGCTACCTCAAGGGCCCGCAGAAGTGGGAGACCTTCCTGACCAAGGAGCTGCCTGGCCCGCTGGAGGATCACATCAAGGGCAACGGCAAGCGCGGCATCGCCGGCATGTCCATGTCCGCCACCTCCTCCCTGGTCCTGGCGCAGCACAACCCGAATTTTTACGACGCCATCGGCTCCTTCTCCGGCTGCGCGGCTACCTCTACCCCGCTGCCGAACTTCTACTCCCAGCTCACCGTAAACCGTGGCGGCGGCGACACCACTCAGATGTGGGGCCCGATGGGCGGCGATTACAACCGCTACAACGACGGCCTGATCAACGCCACCAAGAACAACATGGGCAATTCCGAGATCTACATCTCCACCAACTCCGGTTTGGCGGACATGAATGATCTCGGCTCCTCCAAGCGCCAGGCACTGGGCAGCGCCGCTGCCTTCAAGTCCTCCTCCACCCTGGTGGTTGAGGGCGGCGTCATCGAGGCAGCCATGAGCGCCTGCACCCACGACCTCAAGGCCAAGCTGGAGAAGGAAGGCGTTGACGCTACCTACAACCTGCGCCCGACGGGCACCCACTCCTGGCCGGCATGGTTGGATGACGTGAACTCCTCGTGGCCGACCTTCGCCCGTGGCCTTGGCCTGCCGGTGGATCCGAACGCTACCCCGGAGGTCACCACCTACTCTGAGTCCGCAGAGAAGGAAGACGCTACCGACACTGACGCTGCTGATGCTGCTGACGCGGCAGAAGCCGCAGACACCGCCGAGGTTGCTAACGAAAAGGCTGCGGACGCCGATATCAAGGACACGGACAAGGCCGCTGCGGAGGCGGATCCCGCTGCCCCCGCAGACTCCCTGCCGGTAGACCCTGCGGCGACCGAGCAGTAAGCTCAATTGGCCGTATTTTTCGTTGAAGAAGGAACCTAATGAAGCGTCTTAGCTCTCTCCTCGCCGCCGGCGCGCTGTCCGCCGCGGCCCTGGTTACGCCCGTCACCGCGGGCGCAGCCACCGTCACCCCGGAACAGGTTGCCGGGGACGCGGAACTGTCCACCATCTCGGATCTGGCTCCCACCCCGGAGGTGGCCAACCAGGGTTGGTACGGCAAGTACAAGGATGACCCGCGCGTGCTCAAGCTGCAGGCCACCTCACCGGCCATGAACGGCCGCACGATCCCGCTGGCAGTCATCCCGGCGAAGAACGCTAACCGCCCCACCATTTACCTTCTCAACGGCGCCGGTTCCTCCGAGCAGAACACCGACTGGCTATTCAACTCCGACGTCGTGGATTTCTACGCGGACAAGGACGTCAACGTGGTGATCCCGCAGGCCGGTGCGTTCTCCTACTACACCGACTGGCAGGCAGAGCCGCACGGCAAGTACCTCAACGGCCCGCAGAAGTGGGAGACCTTCCTGACCAAGGAGCTGCCGGGACCGCTGGAGTCCCGCCTCCAGGCCAATGACAAGCGTGCGATTGCCGGCATGTCCATGTCCGCCACCTCCTCGCTGCTGCTGGCCCAGCACAACCAGGGCTTCTACGACGCCGCCGGCTCCTTCGCCGGCTGCGCCGCCACCGCCTACCCGCTGGAGTACCAGTTCCTGCGCGTGACCGTGAACCGCGGCGGCGCACAGCCGGAGCAGATGTGGGGCGAGATGGGCTCGGCTACCAACCGCTACAACGACGCCCTGATGAATTCGGAGAAGCTGCGCGGCACCAAGCTGTACATCTCCTCCGCCTCGGGCCTGGCCGGAGAGAAGGACACCCCGTCCTACTACATCAACCAGGGCTACGATCCGGCGCTGGCCTACGTCGGCTCCGCGCAGCTGCAGGTGGAAGGCGGCGTCATCGAAAGCGCCGTCAACCACTGCACGCACATGCTCAAGGCCAAGCTGGACAAGCAGGGTATCCCGGCGGACTACAACTTCCGTAACGTCGGCACCCACTCCTGGCCGGGCTGGGAGGAAGACATGCAGAAGTCCTGGGCCACCTTCGAGTCGGCCTTCAACTCCTAGGCTTCCCGGCAACGTCACGGCAGCTTCACGGCACAGAACGCGGAGCTGCTCGGCGCACAACCCCTGGCTTCGGACCAGGGCACTCAGGGCGGTAGGATAGCGGCATTATGAAGCTGCTTTCCACCGCCCTTTCGCATGTCACCGCCGCCCGCGGGCAGGCAACGCCCATCCGGGACAGCTATACCGGGGTGGACTTCAACCTCGGCTTCGAGGTCACGCACTACGACTTGGACCTGACCTACCGCGTGGAGCCCAACATGCTGCAGGGCGAGGCAGTACTCCACCTTCGCGCGCTGGAGGAGCTGGACAAGCTCACGCTGGACCTCGGCGGGGCGATGGTGGCGCGCCGCATCACCGCGAAGCACGCACCGCGGGTGGCCAAGTTCCGCCTTTCGGGCGGGAAGCTGCGCCTCAACTTCGCCGAGCCCATCGCAGAGAACACCGAGTTCGAGCTGCACATCCGCTACGGTGGCTCGCCGCGCCCGCTGCGCACGCCGTGGGGCGAAATCGGTTGGGAGGAAACCGAGTCCGGCTCGCTGGTGGCGAGCCAGCCCAACGGTGCGCCCAGCTGGTTCCCGTGCGACGACACCCCGAGCGCCAAGGCCACCTACGATATCCGCATCACCGCCGATGATCCCTTCGTGGTCATCTCCAACGGCACGCTAGTCTCCCGCCGCCGGGCGGGCGGATCCATGACGCGCTGGCACTACCGCGTGGACCACCCCATGGCCACCTACCTGGCCACGGTGCAGGTGGGCGAGTTCCTGGAGATCCCCCTGGGCCGCAACGTCCGGGCCTGGGCGCCGGCAAGCCTCAAGCCCCGAGTGCTCGATGAGTTTGCCCAGCAGCAGGAGATGCTGGACTTCTACTCCATGCTCTTCGGCCCCTACCCCTTCCCCGACTACCAGGTGGTCATCACCGAGGACGCGCTGGAAATCCCGCTGGAGGCCCAGGGCCTGTCCATCTTCGGGTCCAACCACGTCAAGGGAGACCACGTCTTCGAGCGGCTCATCGCCCACGAGCTCTCCCACCAGTGGTTCGGCAACTCCGTGGGCGTGAGCGAATGGAAGGATATTTGGCTCAACGAAGGCTTTGCCTGCTATTGCGAGTGGCTGTGGATGGAGCACGCGCACGGCCGCCCGGCGCACAACTCGGCGCGCTCGCACTACCAGGTGCTCGCCCGCAAGCGCCAGGATCTGCTGCTCAGTGACCCGGGCACGCGCGACATGTTCGATGACCGCGTGTACAAGCGCGGCGCGCTCACCGTGCACGCGCTGCGCCGCCTGCTGGGGGACACCGCGTTCTTCCCGGCCGTCCGGGATTACCTCACCGCAGCGCAGCACTCGGTGGTCACCCCGGGCGACCTCATCAGCCGGCTGCGTGCGGCGGGGGACCCCGGAGACGTCGACAAGCTCCTGGCCCAGTGGCTGGATCAGCCGCAGCTGCCGCCGTTCCCGGCCTAGCACTTTCCTTCTCCCCGGCCCACAGTCACTGCCCTGCCCGGCGCGCTAGACTGGTGCACCATGCGTTCACTGCTTGTCACCGGCGGCGCCGGCTTTATTGGTGCAAACTTCGTGCGGCTCATGGCCCAGCAGCGGCCCGAGGTGGACATCACGGTCCTGGACAAGCTCACCTACGCGGGCAACCGCGCCAACCTCGCCGGCGTGGACGCCACGCTGGTGGTGGGGGACGTGGCGGATGGGGGAATCGTTGACAAACTCGTGGCCCAGGCCGATACCGTGGTCCACTTCGCCGCCGAGTCCCACAATGACAACTCCCTGCGGGACCCTTCCCCGTTCATCCACACCAACGTGGTGGGCACGTTTACCCTGCTGGAGGCCTGCCGCCGCCACGACGTGCGCTTCCACCACGTCTCCACCGATGAGGTCTTCGGGGACCTAGACATCGGCGCGGATACTTACTTCACCGAAGAGACCCCGTATAACCCCTCCTCGCCGTATTCGGCCACGAAGGCCAGCTCAGACCACCTCGTGCGCGCATGGGTGCGCAGCTTTGGGCTGCGGGCAACGGTGTCGAACTGCTCCAATAATTACGGCCCCTACCAGCACATTGAGAAGTTCATCCCGCGGCAGATTACTAACCTCCTCCTGGGGCAGCCGGCCAAGCTGTACGGCACCGGCGAGCAGGTGCGCGACTGGATTCACGTTGACGATCACAACGAGGCGGTACTGGCCATCCTGGACCGCGGACGCAGTGGGGAGACCTACAACATCGGCGCCGACCAGGAAGACGTGAACAACCGCCAGGTCATCGAGATGATCTGTGAGCTGATGGGGGCCACCGACCAGGGGCGCGCGAACTATATCCACGTGGCGGACCGCCCGGGCCACGACCAGCGCTACGCCATGGATGCCAGCAAGCTGCGCCGCGAGCTGGGTTGGACCCCGCGCTACACGGACCTGCGCGCGGGGCTCAAAGACACCATCGAGTGGTACCGCACCCACGAAGAGTGGTGGCGGGCAGGCAAGGACGACGTCGAAGCGCACTACGCCGCGCAGGGCCAGTAAAGGGAGGATAGGTAATGAAGGTGCAGTCAACGGCCATCGAGGGCCTGCTCATTGTGGAGCTGGACGTCCACGGCGATAACCGCGGCTGGTTCAAGGAGAACTGGCAGCGTGAGAAGATGGTGGCCGCGGGCCTGCCAGATTTTCAGCCGGTGCAAAACAACGTCTCCTTCAACGCGGAGAAGGGGGTCACGCGCGGGCTGCACGCAGAGCCCTGGGACAAGCTGGTCTCCGTGGCCACCGGGCGGGTCTTCGGCGCGTGGTGCGATCTGCGTGAGGGCTCAGAGACCTTTGGTCAGCTGGTCACCCAGGAGATTGGTCCGGACACCGCCGTGTTCGTCCCGCGCGGCGTGGCCAACGGCTTCCAGGCGCTGGAGCCGTGCGCATACTCCTACCTGGTCAACGACCACTGGTCCCCGGACGCGGAGTACACCTGCGTCAACCTGAACATGGTGGACTGGCCGCTGGAGCCGACGGAGATCTCCGATAAGGACCAAGGGCACGCCGCGCTTGGCGACGTCTCCCCGATGCCCCCGCGCCGCATCCTCGTCACCGGCTCAGGCGGGCAGCTGGGCCGCGCGCTCAAGAAGTTCCTCCCCACCGCCGGGCTGGGTGAGGTGGAGTTCTGCGGGCATGAAGACTTCGATATCACTGACCCCCCTGCCCGCCCGTGGAAGCAGTACTCCACCATTATCAACTGCGCGGCCTACAACGACGTCAACGGCGCGGAAGACGATCGCGCCGCAGCCTGGGCGATCAACGCCTCGGCCCCAGCGAAGCTCGCGCGCATCGCGGCGGAAAACAACCTGACCCTGGTGCACGTCTCCAGCGACTACATCTTTGACGGTTCCAACGATGTCCACACCGAAGAGGAGCTACCCTCCCCGCTGTCGGCCTACGGCGCATCGAAGGCCGCGGGTGATACCGCGGCGCAGACCGCCCCGCGCCACTATGTCATCCGCACCTCCTGGGTCTTCGGCGATGGCGCGAACTTCATGGCCACGATGCGCACGCTGGCGAACAAGGGAGTAAAGCCCTCCGTCATCCACGATCAGCGCGGCCGCCCGACCTTTGCCGAGGACTTGGCCAAGGGCATCATCCACCTGCTCACAACCGGCGCGGAGTACGGCGTGTACAACCTCTCCAACTCCGGGGATGTGGTGGGCCGCGATGAAATCGCCATGGCCGTCTTCACCGGCGTGGGCCAAGACCCCGCCGATGTCACGCCGGTAAGCACCGAGCAGTACCGCGAGATTGCCGGGCCCGAGGCACCGCGACCGAAGGAGTCCACCTTCGACCTGTCCAAGCTTGAATCCACCGGCTTCACACCCATGAATTGGCGGGCCGCTTTGGCGCTCTACCTGGGACTTTACCCAGCATAACACTCAACATAACACTTAGCTTCCCACGTGTTATGTTATGTGGGAAGCTGAGTGTTATGTTCGCCCCACCCGCGCCGTCGCACCCCAACGCAAGGCCCCGCCTCCATTAAGCTGGAATGCCATGAAGGGCATCATCCTCGCCGGCGGATCCGGCACCCGCCTCTACCCCATCACCAAGGGCATCTCGAAGCAGCTCATGCCCATCTACGACAAGCCGATGGTGTACTACCCGCTGTCCACGCTGATTCAGGCGGGTATCCGGGAGATCCTCCTTATCACCACCCCGGAGGACCAGGACGCGTTCCGGCGCCTGTTGGGGGATGGCTCCCAGCTGGGCATCATGCTCCACTACGCGGTCCAGCCCCGCCCGGAGGGCCTGGCCCAGGCGTTTATCATTGCCGAGGACTTCATTGGCAACGACGACGTGGCCCTGGTCTTGGGGGACAACATCTTCGAGGGCCATGGTTTCTCCACCGCGCTGGCGGAGTGCCGCGCCCCCGAAGGCGGCATCATCTTTGCCTACGAGGTTTCCGACCCGCAGCGCTACGGCGTCGTCGATTTCGACGAGACCGGCCAGGCCCTGTCCATCGAGGAAAAGCCCAGTGAGCCGAAGTCCAACCATGCGGTGGTGGGCCTGTATTTCTACGACAATTCCGTGGTGGAGATTGCGAAGTCCATTACGCCGAGTGCGCGCGGCGAGCTCGAAATCACCGCGGTCAACGCCGAGTACCTGCGCCGCGGGAAGCTGCACGTCAAGCGCATGCAGCGGGGCGACGTCTGGCTGGACACCGGAACGGTGGATTCCATGAGTGAAGCCTCCGCCTACGTCGAGGTCATGCAGAAGCGCACCGGCACCGTGATCGGCTCGCCCGAGGTCGCCGCCTTCACGGAGGGCTTCATTGATACCGCCGCGCTCACCGCGCTGGCGCAGCCGCTGCTCAAGTCCGGCTACGGGCGCTACCTGCTCGCCGCTGCCGACGAGGTCCGGCCGAACTAGCTTTATATCCACCCCCTACGCTGGCACGGAGCCATTCACGGGTTAAGGTAGCGGCATGCCGAATTCACGCGAGTCCAATCCCTCTCAGAAGTCAGCCCTGTCCACCGTCAGTCCCATCGTCTGGGGCATGCTGGTGGTCATCCTCATCCTGGTGGTCGTCGTCGGCTTCCTGCTGGGTGAGCGCAACTCGGACACGGACGACGCGGCGCAGGGCCCCGAGCAGACGCAGTCCGCCACCGCGCCGGCGGACTCCGAGAAGGACTATGCCGCCGACGCCGACAAGGCCACGCCCGGCACGAAGTTCTCCGACGGTACGGGCGACCCGATGACGTTTGGCCCCGGCGGCGACACCAAGACCGGGGATATCACGACGGTCCACCGCAAGAAGGAGGATGATCCCTTCGCGGTCGGCGCGGTGGACGCCCCGGTGGTGATTTCGGAGTTCTCCGACTTCGAGTGCCCGTTCTGCTCCAAGTACACCAATGACACCGAGCCGATGGTGCTCAAGAAGTACGTGGACAAGGGCCTGGTGCGCATCGAGTGGAACGACCTCCCGGTCAACGGCCCAGCTGCCGTCGAGGGCGCCAAGGCCGGCCGCGCCGCCGCAGCACAAGGCAAGTTCGCGGAGTTCAAGCACGAGCTCTACGCCGCCAGCAAGGACATCAACGGCCACCCGGAGTTCGGCATTGAGGACTACATGAAGTTTGCCAAGCAGGCCGGAGTGCCGGACCTCAAGAAGTTCCGCCAACAGGCCACGGATGATACCTACACCGAGGTCATCCAGGAGGCCACGCGCTACGGCTCCCAGATCGGCGTCTCCGGCACCCCGGGCTTCGTGGTGGGGGATCAGTTCGTCGCTGGTGCGCAGCCGCCGGAGGTCTTCGAGGAGGTCATCAAGGAGCAGCTGGGCAAGGCCGCCAATGCCTAAACCGCCAGTGATTGTCTGGGTGTTCATGGCCCTGCTCGTGCTCACGGCCTTGCTGGGCGGCTATGCCGTGGGGGTGAGCGTATGAGCATCGGGCTCCTCGGCGCGGTCGTCGCCGGCGTGCTGACTTTGGTCAGCCCGTGTTCGGCGCTGTTGGTTCCGGCGTTCTTTGCCTACGCGTTTAGCTCCACCCGTGAGCTACTGGGCAAGACCGTGGTGTTCTTCCTGGGGCTGTGCACCACGTTGGTGCCCATCGGCATGGGGCTGGCAGCGTTCTTGGCGCAGTACCGCGGCCAGGTCATCACGGTGGCGGGCTGGATCATCATTGCGCTCGGAATTTTCACCGCGCTGGGCGGCGGTTTCCGCATCCCCGGCATGGCGGCGCTGTCTGGCAAAGCGCGCGGGCGCGTGTTCCTGCTGGGCACGGTGTATGGCTTCGCCGGGTTCTGCGCGGGCCCGCTGCTGGGCGCCGTACTCACCACGGCTGCGGCCTCCGGCTCGGCGCTCTACGGCGCGCTCATCATGGTGGCCTACGCCTTTGGCATGGCCGTGCCCCTCTTCGTGCTGGCGGCAGTGTGGGAGCGCCTGGACGTCGGCTCGTGGCGCTGGCTGCGCGGGCGCGAGGTCAAGCTCGGCCCGCTGCGCACGAATACGCTGTCCATCGTTTCCGGTGTCTTCTTCGTGCTCATCGGTGTGCTGTTCATTGTCAGCTACGGCAGCGCCTCCCTGCCCACCGTGCTCAATACGGACGCCCAGTTCGCCCTCCAGGAAAAGGCACGACACTTCGCCGGCGGCGTTGGGGACGCCTGGGTATGGTTCGGGCTCTCACTGGCCGCCACGGTGGCTGTGGGCATAAAAGCAGCCCGCACGCCCGTGGAGGGGCATGCGGGCTATGATGCTAAGTAACGCCTCCAGCGTGACGCTGAAGAGCGCTGAGGGCTCTTCCTAGTAGCCGCGGGCGACGTACTCGTCGATACGCGCGGCCTCCGCGCCCACCGTGGTCTCATCGCCGTGGCCCGGCAGGACGCGGGTCTCCGGCGGAAGGTTGAGCACGCGGTGGCGCAGGGACTCGATGATGACGTCGAAGTCGGAGTACTTGCGGCCCGTCGCGCCCGGACCATCCTTGAACAGGGTGTCGCCGGAGAGGAGGGTGGCATCCGCGGCGTCGTACAGCACCACGCAGCCCGGGGAGTGGCCCGGGGTGTGGAAGACCACAAGGTCCTCGCCGCCGATGCGGAAGGTCTGGTTATCCTCCAGCGCGGTGTAGGACGCCTCCGCGTGGGTCTCGCGCCACAGCGGCTCGTCGTCTGGGTGCAGGTAGACGGACACACCATAGTGCTCTGCCACCTCCGGGGCCAGCTCGCAGTGGTCGTTATGAGCGTGGGTGAGGATGACGCCCGACACGGCGCGCTCCCCCACCTCGGCGTAGATGCGCTCGGCGTCGTGCGCCGGGTCCACGATGTAGAGGTCCTCGCCGCCGGAGACGAGGTAGACGTTGTTGTCCACGTCCCACTCGCCGCCATCCAGGCGGAACTTGCCGGAAGTTTCGAACTGCTCGATCTTCATGTCGGGCTCCTTTCTCTGTTAAAGCTCCACCACGGAGCGCAGAACCTTGCCGGACTTCATGGTCTCGAAGGCCTGCTCCACATCATCCAGGCCGACGCGCTCGCTGACGAAGTCCTTGAGCGGGAAGCGGCCCTGCAGGGAGAGGTCCACGTACATCGGGAAGTCGCGCTCCGGCAGGCAGTCGCCGTACCAGGAGGACTTGAGGGAGCCGCCGCGGCCGAAGAAGTCGATGGCCGGGATGTCGAAGCGGTTGGTCAGGTTCGGCACGCCGACCATGACCATGCGGCCGGCCAGATCGCGGGAGTAGAAGGCCTGGCGGGTGGTGGTGGGGATCGCCACGGCGTCGATAGCCACGTCGGTGCCGAAGCCATCGGTGAGTTCGCGCACGGCCTCGATGACCTCCTCTTCGGACTTATCGCCCGCCGGGATGGTGTGGGTAGCGCCGAACTTCTTGGCCTGCTCCAGCTTCTCCGGGTCGAGGTCGACCGCGATGACCTTGGAGGCGCCAGCCAGTACCGCGCCGGCGATGGACGCCATGCCCACGCCGCCGCAGCCGAAGACAACCACGGACTCACCGCGCTTGACGTCACCGGTGTTCACGGCGGCGCCCAGGCCGGCCATGATGCCGCAGCCCAGCAGGCCGGCGGCAGCCGGGTCGGCGTCCGGGTTCACCTTGGTGCACTGGCCCTCGTGGACCAGGGTCTTCTCGGCGAAGGCGCCGATGCCTAGTGCCGGGGTAAGCTCCGCGCCGGCGTCTGCGTCGCCCTCTGCCAGCGTCATGGTGGCAGAGGCGTTGTGGGTGTTGAAGCAGTACTTGGGCTCGCCCTTCTTGCAGGCACGGCACTCGCCGCACACGGCGCGCCAGTTGAGGACCACAAAGTCCCCCTCCTCCACGTGGGTGACAGCGGAGCCGACGCGCTCGACCACGCCGGCGGCCTCGTGGCCCAGCAGGAACGGGAAGGCGTCTTCGATGTCGCCGTCGCGGTAAGCCAGGTCGGTGTGGCACACACCGCACGCCTGGATCTTCACCACCACATCGTGCTCGCCCGGGGCGGGGATGACGATGTCTACGGTCTCCACCGGGGCACCCTTGGAGCGGGCGATAACGCCGCGGACGGTCTCGGATTCTACCTGGTTGTTGTTTTCATTAACGTTTTCATTAGCACTCATGCGCCCGAGGGTACACGAAGTAAAAGAAAATTGTGTACACGCTCAACAACCTGTGCCCACTAGGAGCGTGCGAGCTGCGTCGCCACAAACTCCTGACCACGGTCATTGATGTGCAACGGCAGGTTGCCCGGGCCGGCAGAGAAGTCCACCAGACCGGCCCACAGGCGCTTATCGGCCCCAGCACACATGCCGCGATCCCACGTCGCCGGCTTCATGTCCACAAACTCCGTGCCCGTCGCGTTCGCCAGGTCCACCTGCATCCACTGCGCCACGTTCTCGTAGCGCTGCACCGTCGGCAGGGCCGTGGCGTCCGCCGGCTGCGGACCAAAGTGCAGGAGGCAGTAGCGGTCGCCGGAGCCGATCGTCGGGTAGCCCACGATCTGGATGCGCGCGTTCGGCGCGGCGGCGCGAATCTTCGCAATGTGCGGCGCGGTGGCGGCGACCCAGCGGGCGCGCAGGTCACCGTCGGAAAGCTTGCTGTTGTTGTACGTATCGTTAAAGCCCGTAGCAAACAGCACGCGCTGCGTGTCCGGGGTCAGCGCGCCGCGCTCGATGGCCACGCGGACCTGCTCCGAAATCTGCGGGCCCTGCGCCATGGACACCGCGCCAGCGCAGGAGAAGTCCGCCACCGGCATGCCCAGCTTGGCGCCGGTGCGCTTGGCAAAGTTATAGCCGGACGGGCAGTCCACGCTGGGATTGACGCGCGAGGAGCCGAAGCGGCTGGAGGCCCGGAAGGACAGGTAGGAGTCCAGCTGCGGATCCGCCAAGACAGAGTCACCGAAGGCGACGAGGTTACGTTCGCCCGCAGCAGCCTGCGGGGCCTGAGAGACACCGACCGCCACGAGCAGGGATGCACAGAGGGCGGCAATGCGCTGAGTAGACTTCACGTGACGTTTTCCTTTCGAGACAGAGTATTTTCTTGTGAGAAAACATAATAGACTACGCTGACGCCACAGCTTATGTAACAATAGCAACACGCGTAACAAATTGCTGCTTACCAACTCCACAACCGATATGAAATTCTCCGATATTGCCTTCCACGCCGGCGCCCTCGCGCACTTTGTGCCGTCGATCTTCCGCGCCGGACTCATCAGCGCCGACGGCGGGCCCCGCGCGCTGGCGGCCGGCCTGCCGGTGCTCGCACGCTACCGTTTCACCACCGCCCGCGAGGTGGAGCAGGCCTACCTGACGTGCCCGGAACGCCTGGCGCTTATCGACGACGACGGGACCCTCACCTACCGTCAGCTGCGCGAAGACTCCCAGACCTTCGCACGCTGGCTACTCTCCTTGGGCCTGGAAGACATCCGCCTGGGCGTCATGGCCCGCAACGGCCGCGGCATCATTACCCCGCTGGCCGCCAAGGGCTACGCGGGCGCGCACATCTTCCTCCTCAACGTCGGCTCCTCCCCCGAGCAGCTGGCCGGGTGCATTGCGGAGAACCGGATCAACGTGCTCGTCATCGACGATGAATTTATTGATCGCCTCGCTCCCTCCGGCCAGCTCCCGGAGGGCCTCACCGTGGTCATCGGCCACGAGTCGGGCACGGACCGCACGGCCCTCCCGGAGTTCGCCGCCCAGATCCGCACGCTGCGCCAGATCGTGCGGGCCCCGCAGGACGTGGCCCAGCAGCAGCTGCCCGCCTGGCCCCGCCACGGCAACATCGTGCTCATGTCCTCCGGCACCACCGGCATCCCCAAGGGCATCCTGCGCCCGGAGCCCACGCTGCCGGTGGTGCTGGCCTCCATCGTGGATACCGTGCCCTGGCGCGCGAACCAGCGCGTGCAGATGACCGCCTCGATGTTCCACACGTGGGGCTGGGCCTGCATCAACATCGCCCTGGGCCTGCGCAACACCATCGTCACCCGGCGCGTCTTCGACCCGCAGGCAGCGCTCGATGACATCCAGCGCTACCAGTTGGACGGCCTGTTGTCCTCGCCTGTGTTCTTCCGCCAGATGGTCGCGGCAGACCCCGACTCGCGCTATGACACCGCGAGCCTGAAGTTCATCGCCTCCGCCGGCCACGCCCTGACCCCGGAGATTGTCAAGGAGACCAACGAGCGCTTCGGGCCCATCCTGTGCAACGTGTACGGCTCCACGGAGCTGGCCCTGGCCTCCACGGCCGGCATGGCGGAGGTGGCCAAGGACCCCACCATCGGCGGCAAGATTGCCACGGGCACCAAGCTGCGCATTCTAGATGAGGACGGCCGCGAGGTCCCGCGCGGTGAGGTGGGCGAGATTTACCTGACCAACTCCACCGCGCTCATTGGCTACACCAACCCGCAGATCCCGCTGCACAAGGTGGACGGGCTCATCTCCATCGGGGATTTGGGCTACATCGACGAGCGCGGCTTCCTCCACGTGGTGGGCCGCGCGGACGACATGATCATCGTCGGCGGCGAGAACGTCCACCCGCAGTCCGTCACCGAGGTGCTGGAGGCCATGCCGGGCATCGCGGAGGTGCACGCCGGCGGCGTGAACGACGCCACCACCTTCCAGCGCATCGCCGTGTGGGCCGTGACCACCCGCGACGCCCTGGGCAACGCCGTGACTGCCGACGCCATCCGCGCCTGGGTCCGCGAGAACCTCGCCGATCACTCCGTGCCGCGCGATGTCCACTTCTTGGACAAGCTGCCGCGCAACGCCACGGGCAAGGTGGTGCCGCGCCTGCTGCGCGGCGACAGCTAGCTGCGCTCGACGGTGACCGCGACCTGGCCCAGCTCGGCGCGGCCCTCGCGCACTACCTCCACTGCGCGCACCTGCTTCGCGGTGGGGCACACGACCGGGGTGATGAGGTTGACACCGCGCTCGCGCAGCTTCCGCGCCTCGACCGCGATGATCGGCGTGCCGGCAGTGACGGTATCGCCCTTCTTGGCCAGGGCGGTGAAACCTTCGCCCTTGAGCTCCACGGTGTCGATGCCGATGTGAATGAGCAAGTCCAGCCCATCTGCAGTCTTCATGCCGAAGGCGTGGCGCGTCTTGAAGATCATGGTGATGGTGCCGTCTACCGGGGCGCAGACGTCGAAGGCATCGACGGCATCAGGCATCACGGCGAAGCCTTCGCCCACCATGCCCTGCGCAAAGGACGCATCCGGGACCTGGGAGAGCTCGACGACGTCTCCGGCGAACGGGACACGCACGTCAACGTCCGTCTCACCGCTGACGCTCTGAGTGGACGCGGCACCGGCGCTGGCCGGCACGCTGGCTGCGACCCCCGCGGCTCCAGCCGCGCTCGCTGCACCAGTCGTGGCCAGGGCCGGGGAGCCGTGGCGCAGCTGGTGGCTGACCTCGTCATACATGAATTGCACGGCCGGGCCCACGATGACCTGGACACTCTTCTCCGAGGGGTGGATAACACCGGAGACGGCGGCGCGTTTGATCAGGGCGTCGCGAACAAGCGCGCGCTCTTTCACCCCCACACGCAGGCGCGTGGTGCAGTAGTCCAGTGAGTCAATGTTGTCCTTGCCGCCGAGACCCTCAATGATGCGCGCGGCATCACGAGCAGTCTTGTCATCGCCGGCGGCGGAATCCTCCATGGGGTCTGCTACCGCATCGTCCTCACCGCGGCCCGGGGTCTTGAGGTTGAGCCAGCCGATGAGGAAGTAGAAGATGACGAAGTAAAGGAAGAAGAAGCCCACGCCCATGACCAGCAGCATGTACCACTTATTAGCCAGCGGGTTCTGCGAGGACAGCAGCATGTCCACGAAGCCGGCGGAGAAGCCGAAGCCGGCGGTCCACTCCATGGCGGAAGCGATGAAGACGGACAGGCCCATGAGCAGCGCGTGCACCACGTAGAGCAGCGGGGCGGCGAACATGAAGGAGAACTCCAGCGGCTCGGTCACGCCGGTGAAGAAGGAGGCCAGGGCGCCAGCGGCCATGAGCGAGCCGACGATTTTGCGCTTCTTCTTGTCCGCACGCAGGTACATGGCCAGCGCCGCACCCGGCAGGCCGAACATCATGACTGGGAAGAAGCCCGCCTGGTAGCGACCGACGACGCCCTCGACCGTGCACTGACCGTTGGTCCAAATACCCGGGCAGTCAGCGGCGGAGGTGGCGGCCGCGGCGGCCTCGATGGTCTTCTGACCAGCCTGGAAGTTGCCGATGTCATTGATACCGATGACGTCGAACCAGAAGACGGAGTTCAGCGCGTGGTGCAGGCCGGTCGGGATGAGCAGGCGGTTGGCCACGCCGTAGATGCCGGCGCCTGCCGCGCCCAATCCCTGGATGGAGGTGCCGAAGTTAAAGAGCGCGTTGTAGATGAACGGCCACACGAAGTAGAGGATGCCGGAAATCACCATGGCGATGACGGCGGTAAGAATCGGCACGAGGCGACGGCCTGAGAAGAAGGCCAAAAAGTCCGGCAGCTTGGTTCCGTGGAAGCGGTTATATACCCAGGCCGCCATGACGCCGGCGAGGATGCCGAAGAGGACGTTTCCGCCGCCCACGGCGTTCCAGCCTTCCGAGGCCCATTGCAGTGCCTCATCGCCAGTCAGCGCGGTGGGGTCTTCGATGCCACGGTAGCCGGCCACGGCCTCCGGGCCGAGCAATTTCATAAACGTGGCGAAGGCCAGGAAACCGGAGAGTGCTGCGGCACCATTGGAATCCTTGGCCAGGCCGAAGGCAATGGCGATGGCGAAGATCCAGCCCAGGTTAGCCAGCACCGCGTCGCCGGAGCTGATCAGCAGCTGGGCCGCGAGGTTATCCGGGCCAGCCGCGCTGGAGATCCAGTATCCAACACCACTGAGGATCGCCGCGACGGGCAGCACCGCCACAGCGCCCATGAGGGCTTTTCCGAGCCGTTGTAGCGGCCCCATGACATCGATTTTCATGCGAGGAGTCCTTTCACACTAGTAAGGAATGAGATGGAGTTTTTAGGAGAAGAGTCGGCGGTCCGGACGGTGCTTGTCCGCGAAAACGTAGTACTCGCGGTCCTCCAACTGGGAGGCGGCGGCTTCATCAATGATCACCGTGGCGCGCTGATGCCACTGCAGGATCGACGCGGGGCAGTGCGCGGAGAGCGGGCCTTCCACCATGGCGTGGACCGCGCTGGCCTTGTTGCTGCCAGTGGCCAACAAGAGCAGGTGGCGGGCCTCACTGATGGTGCCCAATCCCTGGGTCAGCACGTGGCGCGGGACTTCATCTTCACTGTCGAAGAAGCGGGCATTGTCCTGCACGGTTTGCGGGTGCAGAGTCTTGATGCGGGTGCGTGATTGCAGGGAGCTCGACGGCTCGTTGAAGCCGACGTGCCCGTTGGCCCCGATGCCCAGCAGCTGGATGTCTACGCCGCCGGCATCACGGATGGCCTTGTCATAGGTGGCCGCGGCGGTGGCGGGGTCATCGCAGTCACCAGCGGGACTTTTTACCAGGTCATCGTCGAAATCCACGTGGCCGGTAAATTCGCGGCGGATGGTGGAATAGTAGGACTGCTCGTGTGAGCGGTCCAGCCCGATGTATTCATCAAGCAGGAATGCGCGGCTGCGGGCAAAGCTCACCTCGCCGCGCTCATGGCGCGTAATGAGCTCCTTGTACATTGCTACCGGGGTCGACCCCGTGGCCAGGCCCAGTGTGGCGCCGGCGTTGGCGTAGTGAGCGAAGATGTCAGCGGCCTCCACGGCCACTTCGGCCGGCGTGGGGCGGATGAAGATTTCCATGAGATGCCTTCCTGTGTGTCTAAGAAAGTGGGATGTCCGCGCCGTCGACGATGACACGCACCGGCTCCAGCTGTGCGTTGAGGCCCACGAGGTGGGCGCGCGCACCCGGCGCGATGCGTCCCAGGTTCTCCTGCCCCAGCACCCCGGCCGCGGTGGTGGAGGTAAAACGCACGGCCTCACCCAGGCTATGGCGGGCGGCAAAACGCTGAAACTGCTGAGCCAGGGTGGAGGTGCCGCCGGCGATGGCACCGCTAGCCACGCGGGCTACTCCTCCGCTGACGGTGACGGGGAGCGAGCCCAGCTCATAGTCACCGTCGGCCATGCCAGCCGCCGCCATGGCGTCGGTGACGGCGAAGGCGCGGTGGCTATGGGCCATGTCCACGATGCCGTCGACAAGATGCACGCCATCGGCGATGAGCTCCACCGCCACGTCCCCGGCTTTCGCCGCGGTGAGCAGAGCGGCCACCGTGCCCGGCGCGCGGTGGTGGATGGCGGGCATGGCGTTGAACAGGTGTGTGGCGGTCACGGTCAGGCCGAGCTCCTTGGCCTGGGCAATGACGCCCAACGTGGTGTCATAATCGGCCTCGGTGTGGCCCAGGCTGGCAATAATGCCGTGCTCCGCACAGACCGCGAGCAGTTCCCCGGCGCGCTCGGTCTCCGGGGCGAAGGTCACGGAGCGCAAATGCCCGCCGGCGGCGTCGACCACGGCGCGGAGGAAATCCGGATCCCCCGGCACGATGCGCGAAGGGTCTTGTGCACCGCACTTGGCCGCCGCGATGAAGGGGCCCTCCATATGGATGCCGGCAATCTCGCCTTCTTCGGCCAGCTGCGCGAGCAGCTCCGCTCGGGCGCACAGCTCTGCCTGCGTCCCGGAGACCAAGCTGGCCAGCAGCGTCGTCGTGCCGTGCGCGCGGTGGAAGCGGGCGGCGGCCAGGCACTGCTCGTAGTCACCGTTGGGAAATCCCCCACCGTTGCCGCCGTGGTTGTGCAGGTCTACGAAACCGGGCACCCACAGCAGCACCTCTGGGTCGCCGGCGCGCCAGGCGCGCTCGGCCGCTGAGACGTCGCCAAGCACTAAGCCCTCAATATTGTCCCCAAACGTGATGCTCCCGGCGCGCAGCTCGAAGCTTTCGTCAACGAAGAGGCCTTCCACGTGGCCGTGCATCTTGGTTGCCTTAGTCTGCATGACTCATTCGATTCTGTATACAGGGCTGGCATGACTCAGCCCGGTTGATAATTCATTTGAAACTTATCAGGATGCGGCTCGCTTGTGAACTGTGATGCCTTCTGAGCCGTGTGTGAAGAGCGATGACTTTTGTCATGTGAATCGCTGACATTCGCCTCTACCGGCAGGCATTGCCCACCGGAAAGGTAGAAGTCATGAACACAGCAGAATCAGCCATCGAAATACACGACCTCTACCGGAAGTACGGCGACTTCACCGCGGTGAACGGGATAAGCCTGTGCGTTGCACGCGGAGAAACCTTCGGGCTTTTGGGCACGAATGGCGCGGGCAAGACCTCCACGCTGGAAGTTATGGAGGGCCTTGCCGCGCCTTCGGCCGGTACCGTGCGCGTACTGGGACACGACCCCGTAACCGAGCGCGCCACGGTGCGCCCCCACACCGGCATCATGCTGCAGTCGGGCGGGCTGCCACAGGCGCTCACCGTACAGGAAACGCTCACGATGTGGGCGGGGACGTGCTCAGCGCCTGCACCGAGTAACGCTGTGCTTGGCGACGTCCACCTAGACCACCGCCGCGACGTCACCGTCGGGGCCTTATCCGGTGGCGAAAAGAGGCGGCTGGATCTTGCCTGCGCACTGGTGGGTAACCCGCAGATCCTCTTCCTTGATGAGCCCACGACTGGCCTGGATCCGGAGTCGCGACGCCACGTATGGGACCTGCTGCGCCGCCTCAAAGCTGCGGGCGTGACCATCGTTCTGACCACGCACTACTTGGAAGAGGCGGAAGAACTCTGCGATCGCATCGCGATTATGCACCAGGGCCGCATCAACGTGGAAGGCACCATGTCAGAGCTGGCATCGATTGCCGCCTCCGAGATTACGTTCTCACCGTCTCCTCCATCGGCACCGCTTCCCCAGCTTTCCGGCACCACCATTCACCGCGCTGATGGCACGGTCACTATCACCACCTCGAACCTGCAGATGGACACGCAGGCAGTGCTGACGTGGGCGAACGACCACGGAGTAACGCTGAATAACTTCACCGCGCGGCCGGCCCGCCTCGAGCAGGTATTCCACTCCATTGCCAATAGTTAACTCCCCCGAAAAGGAAGAACTCAATGACATCTGCGACATCCTCACAGACTGCACACCCCACAGCGCACTCGAATACTACGGCTCCTAGAGCGGCCTCACTACGCCGACTGCGCGCCTTAAGCCGCGCCGAAATGCGGCAGTTCACCCGGAACCCACTACTCGTCATCACGGCGTTGCTCTTCCCAGTGGCCCTGCCTCTCTTCGTGTGGATCATCGGTGATCAATCCGTAGGCTCCACTGATTCAGCATCGGAGATTTTCGTTCTTCTGGCACTGGGCTTCGGCATCTTCTATCCGGCGCTGTCTATGACGGTGACCCGACGCGACGAGGAGGTGCTCAAACGTCTGCGCACCGGTGAAGCCCGCGACTGGGAGATTCTCACCTCCATTGCTCTTCCACTTGCCGCAACCATGCTGCTGCTGTCCGTCCTCATGGTGGCAGGGCTGTCCACCTTGTCCATGTTCCTGCCTCTCGACCCACCCGTTCCACACGTGTGGCCTGTCAACGCGCTACTCATGGCGCTGGCGATAGTCTTCGGCATAGTGTGCTCCCATGCTGTAGCGATGCTGACCAGCAGCTTTACGGCCAACGCCGAGAATGCTCAGATCACCTCGATGCCGGTGCTGATGCTGCTTATGTTTTCGCAGGCCTCTCTACGTAGCGCACTGCCCGACGCACTTGGCCAGGTCCTCGACGCCACACCTTTTGCCCTAGCGGTCGACATTGTGCGCGCTGGCTGGATTGGGGACGGCTCCTTCGCCTCCGTCTTCGCAGACTCATCCGCCGACCTGTTTAAACTCGCCGCGTGGACGGTGGCCTTGGTATGGGCGGCGCACAAGTACATGCGCTGGGACACTCACCGCTAAGAGCGCTCATTACACTTGGACATCACTATGGCACCTGCGATATCCACTCATAGCCGCACCGCTGGCCTTGGCTGGCGGAGGATGGAGCCTTCCTCCAAGTTCTTGGCGGTCAACAGATGGTCACTCATCGGCCTGCCCTGGCTCGCGGCGCTCGCACTCATCTCGCTGTTTCTGTCCCGGGCAGGGATCGGAGTCAACGCGCTGTGGATGGCAGCAGCTGTCACTGTGGTCTCCTGTGCCGCCGGTTCCGGTGCACTGCACACGAACCGACAGCTTCGCCTCACGCCGCATCCCCGCGGTTCGTGGTGGATGCTATGGGGGCTTATCGGCCACGGTTGCGCGCTGGCTGCATGTGCCCTCGCACTAGGTATCGGACCACAGTCATGGGAAACAGTCGCACTGCTGGCCGCCGGAATACTCTATTCCACCCTGCTCACCGCCTTTTTGCCTTTCCTCCCTCACGGCTTCTTGCTCACGGTGACCTCCCTCATTGTCACCGCCGGGGCAGCCTCGGCCCTTCTCTCCTTAGGCACCGCTGGGTACGTGCTCACGTACGGGGTGCTGTTTTCCGGAGCGGTATTCTTCACCATGTGGTTTTCGCGCGCCATGATTGAAACTGAGCGTTCGCGTCGCCTGGAATCACAGTTGTCAGCCGCCGAGGAAAGGCTTCGGCTCTCCCAGGACCTGCACGACACCATGGGCCAGCATCTCGCTGCGCTGACCATCAAGACGCAGCTCGCCCAAGCTCTCGCCGCGCGTGACGATCCCCGCGTGCATGAGGAACTCGCGCAGCTGTATCAGCTCACCCAGACCGCTGCCTCCGATATGCGCCAGGTGGTCAACACCTACCGCACACCGGACCTCGGAGCCGAGCTGACCAGCGCACAGGCTGTCCTCATTGCCGCAGGCGCGGACGTCACCGTCCAGGGCTCCAGCGAGGACATCCCGCCTGAGCTGCGTGATACCGCCGCGTGGTTTCTCCGCGAGGCCGCCACAAACATTCTGCGTCACTCCCAGGCCACACGGGTCAGCATCGCATTGGGCCCCACGGGGGTTACTGTGTCCAACAACCAACCACAATCCTCCGCTCGGCCGGGCACGGGCCTGGAGGGCCTGCGACGCCGCGCAGCCGCACACGGCGCTTACCTCGTTGTGGAACAGACCTCGGAGACCTTCACGGTCTCACTTAAGGTGGATGCATGATCACGGTTGCTTTGCTGGATGACGAAACTCTCGTTGCCAATTCTCTCGCCACACTGATTGGGCTCGAAGAGGACATTGATGTCGTCCACGTCGCCTACTCCGCAGCGGAGTTTCTGACGTGGTGGAATAATGCCGCCGCGCTTCCCGACGTCGTCGTGACCGACCTCCAACTCAGCCACACACGCGACAACGATGATGGACTCGACGGCATTGCTGTGGCAGAGCACATCGCCGCCCGCGTGGTTGTCGTCACCAGCCACGCACGCCCCGCCGTGGTCAAACGCGCCCTCGCAGCCGGGGTCCTGGGAATTCTGCCAAAGACCGCCTCCGCAGAAGACTTCGCCGCCGCCATTCGCGCAGCGCACGCGGGAAAGCGTCACGTGGACCACGACCTGGCGGCCGCAACCATCGCCGCCGGGGACTCACCACTCACGGAGCGCGAAGCAGAGGTCCTAGCCTTGGCCGGGCGGGGCCGTTCCGTCGAGGCCATCGCGGAAGCTGCACATCTCGCCCCGGGTACAACCCGCAATTACATTTCCTCCGCCATGACAAAGACTGGAGCGGAAAATCGCTTCGAGGCCTATACCATCGCCAGCGAGCGCGGATGGTTGTAGCCTCTTAAAGATGCTGCGAACTATCAGCGGCGGGCACTCCTCATTCCGCCCCGGTAGAGTTGACGCCATTTAGCCCACCCGACTCACCACCTACTCGGAGCTATTCTCATGGCCCACTTCTCCGCACGCCAGCTCAAACGCTTTATGGGATTCTGGCCGCCCTTCTTAGGTGCCGGAATCAAGATTCGGGAATTCGCTGATGACGGCACCCGCGTCGTCGTCAGCCACAAGCCGAACATGCTTACTAAGAACGCCATGGGCGTTGCCTTCGGCGGCACGCTGTCTGCCATGACGGATCCGTTCTTCATGCTCGCCTCCATGCACCGTCTGGGCAAGGAGTACCGCATCTGGGATGCCGCTGGTGAGATTAAGTACCTCAAGCCCGGCCGCGGCACGGTCACCGCCGATATGCGCATCCCCGAAGAGACCTACGCGCTCATTGAAGAAAAGACGGCCAACGGCGAGAAATACTTGCACTGGTTCGACGTGGACATCCTGGACGAGGAAGGCGATGTCGTCGCTCATGTGCGCCGCCAGGTCTATTACCGGCGCAAGCAAAAGTGAACGCTACGTCAGTTCGCTGAAGGCTTACGCCGGCATGCTCGACACGGGTCTTATCCGCAATCCCAGGCAAATTCGACCCGATCGAAATTGCGCGCCGCGAGGTCATCGGGATGGATGTAAAAGTTTCCGACCCCGGCGTCGCCCCATTCGCAAGGGCCATCCTGGTCTATTGTCGCGAGCGTGAATCGGGGATCAGCCGGATCCATGAGGATCGGGTTCCAAAAAATTGCGTACCCACCGAGCGTGGATCCGTTTGCATCCCCACCGCCAATGGGTTCGAGGTACTCATCGGCGTGAGGATCGACAGTAAAACCTTCTTGTTCGGCGCGCGCGACAGCCGCAGCAAACGCGTCTTTTATCGATCCTTGACCATCACGGCTGGGTTGCTCGAAAGTCGTCTCCCCTCCGATTACCCAACGCGAAACAAGACTTCCTTCATACGTGTGAATATCCACGTAATCCCGGCCTCTCCTTAACAAGGTGCGGGGACCTTTCGGGTCGATAAAGGTACGACCAAACTCGTGGGTGGTGAAATTAACTTTCTGGTCGAATCGAACTCCATCGATCGTGAAGGGATCGAATGGCTCGGGAGCTGGATGCTCGCCGGATTCAAAGATCTCTTCCTCGGGTATCTCGCCCACATGCGGTGCCGAAAGGTCTTCTAAATACCTAACGAACGGGGTGGGTTCTCGACGCGAATCCTGCTGGTCCGGCGCCATCCGAAAATCGCCCCAAAAATCAGTATCGGGCACGAATAGCTGAAGAAGCCCAGTCGTGGGGAACCCCGGAAGCTGCTCGAGCTCAGAGAAATTGAACTGGGCAATGAAGAACATGGGCCGGTCGTCGTAATACGGGTAGGGTGCGTGCTCCGGAAGGTAGGGGGTACCGCACACCTTCAAAGTGGTGGGTGAATCGGGGCGTGAGCTTTCCTTGAGAGCAAGAGCAGGGCGGGTGGGGATCTTGTCGAAAGAGTACTTCAGGGCATGTGCGGTATCGAAGTCGGTCACGCTAACAACGGATCCATGGTAAATCCAGCTCAAGCCAACGAAAGTCGCTAGGCTGACTCACGATGAAAAAGTAGACCAACCTCAACCCTTACTTCCTCAGAAAGATCAGACGAAGACACAAGACCCACGTCATCGACATCGGTCAGCCTTCCAGATTCATCGAACGAAAAGTAGGAAACAGCCTTATCAAGAATCTCGAGACTGGATTCTCGACTCAGACCCAACTCCTGGATGCCAATTAAACGCTTATCAGAAGAGCCATATTCCATCATCTGAGGTAGATTTAGAATATCTCTATTCTCACCCAAAAGGGCAATACAGATATCGTAATAGTTCTGCAGATACTCCATAATGCGAAAGCGCAAGCCTCCCTCCAGGTCCTTGAGAGTCTCTTCGATTACGATATTGACATGTCTCGCCGACTTACGATCAAAATCCTCCTGTACCCACCGACGACTAGGTTCATACGTCAGGTATCTGATAATTCCGGTACGTTGAAGATACCAAAGGGCGTTGGCGATCATCTCAGACGTTGACTTACCGCTCAACCAGTTCGACATCAGAATGGCCCAGTAGCTCAGCCGACCTTCGATCCGAGTGGGATTCTTGCCCTTGGGTAGAAGTGGATCGTGACCGATCGACTCCTCTTCCGGCCAGTTATACACTCGACTTAAGGTCTTTAAGATATCTAGACAGTCCGACCACTCAAGCGAGGAGGTTGCACCTCCCATCAGAGGCTGAAGCTCCCCAAGTAGAAGACCCAGCCAGACTTCGTTTTGATACTCGGGGTTGATGCTCGGAGCCCGACGAAGAACCCCGATCGGTACTTGTAGGGATTTGGTGGAGCGGTCTAGAAGCTCCTTACTGTCCTTAACCTTTTCTAAAAAATTGGTTGACAGCATTGTGGGGGATTTGTCTACATGATTGATCATCAGAACGGAGGCGTACTGACGCAAGTTTCGAAGCCTTTCGGCCGAAGGTGTGTTTGGCACCTTCTCTCCTCGTAGCACCGCAGCAATATGATTGTAATCTTTTCGCTGTCTTTTCGGAGGGTCCACGAGGAAGCTCTTTGCCTTTTCCGGCTTGGCTCGCCTTAGAATGGCGGGTTCCCCCTTCTTCCATTTATTGGGCTGAGCGCGCAGAACGATTATATTACCAGAAAAATCATAAGAGAGCCTTCCCGCTCGGCCAATCAGGTTCTCGAAATCCAGCTTCTGAAAATCACTCAAACCCTGGGCGTCATCGAGAACAAATATATTCTTAGCAGGGAGATTGACGCCTTCCAGAAGCGTGGACGTACAGACTACGAACTGAAGTCCAGATGTAGGGTCGGCGAAGTCATGCTCAACTTGCTGACGGACTTCCTGAGGCATTTTACCGTGGTGGAATGCGACACCCTTTTTGAGAGTTTCCGCTAAATAGTAATCCGAATGAACAACCTCACCAACTCGTCGTGAGGAGGAGGCGAGCTTTTCATCACCCGTATACGGTAATCTCTCTGCAAGTTCCATTGCGAAATCAGCGGCACGAAGGGAGCTATTTACGTAAATGATGGACTTATCACCCGCACTCAATCTAATGATATAAGAGTAGGCGTCAGACTCATTTGGCTTGGTTGCAAGCTCAGTCTCGTCATCATCGAGGTAGGGATATAGAAACTGACGATTGCGCACGAGGTCGACAAAGTACCTCGTTTGGGCTACGGAACGCTCATCGATAGCTAGGGCACCGTCTGCGCTCTTACCGAATAGCTTCAAGAAGATCTCAGGGTTGTCGATGCTTGGCGATGAAAATAGCAATCTTGCCGCGTATCTTCTCAGGAGCTCATTGATTGCATGATAGTAGAGGGAGCTTCTTGCATCTTTCGCGGAAATAATCTTCTGCGCTTCATCCACGATGAGATAGGAAATTCCTCGTTCGGGATTCGAGAGGTAACGTAGGAGTCTCTCCGGAGTGAGTACCAAAATTGAGCGCTTGAATCTTGCGCGAAGCACCGCAGGAATTACCGGGAACGTAGCAACATGGACATCGGGAAACTCTAACAGCAGAGCCCTAAGATCGGCAGCGGTTTGGGAGATGAGTGCCTTGGTGGGTACAAGCACTATTATGCACTGATCATCTAGTCCTGGCTGCTGAACTAGATCGAATAGAAAATCCTTGATGATAAAGGATTTTCCGAGTGAAGTCGGGCCTGAGAAGCTGAAGAAGTTTACGGTAGCAAGGGATTTACGAATCTGATACTGCGGGTCGGTTAAGACAGCTCTTTTACTGCTTGAAAGCTGAATTATCTCCTTCGCCAGACGCCGAGCCTGATTCGAAGCCGGCAGCACATACTTGGAGTCTCCTGCCTTCGCCAAGCCGCTTATCCCCGGAAAGTTGCCGAGGTTAATGAATACCGCTTCTGCTACGGGGATGATCTCCTCTTTTAGCGACTCGGAGCCCGCTTCTAGCAGGAGGGATACGATTACGTACGATAGCTCCCTGTGACGAAGGTCTTCAGAGTAGGAAAGGACATCAGCATATCGCAGTAAGTCTTTAACGTGAGCCTCTGAGATGTATTTCCAACTTGTTTGATCAAGAAAGCGCTCGGCAACGGTTTGCTCCGCTTCGGAAAATATTCTACGGAAGTCATCGCGACCTACGATTCGGTCACCAAGTACAGTCGCGACCGTTTTCGACTTGTCAGAGGTCTCCACCGCCTACCCTTCCTGCGATTTTTTTCCTGATATCCTCAATCCCCAGGACATCACCTTTCCTAACTCGGCGCAGGAACGGAATCGCGTAGATATGGAACGGAAATCCGCCCAAGTCTAGGTAGACTATCCGCTCTGCAAGCCACTGCTGTTGGCCGACTACAGCGTGCTCTGCCCTCTCTAAAAGTAGTTTCTCTATCTCCTCTGGATCGAGATCGCTAAATTTCACATCAGAGACATCAATTTCAAATCCGACAAAAATGCCAAAGGCGTTACTCTTCCTAACTCTTGGCCCACCACTCGCGGGCGGCAGCAGTATCTCCTCGAGGGCATCGATAGCCCCCTCTTCTAGGGCCTCTTTCAGCAGGTTGCTTTGGACCAGCCAAAACTCAAATTGAAATCCTTCTTCCTGCGCCTCTGAAATTGAATTAAGCGCAGCCTGAAAACCATTCCGTATACTCGTCCCAGGCTTATCTTTGGTATCGGCGTACATTTTCGACTCACCAAAGATGACTTCATACGATTCGTCATCGTTCCTTAGGAGGTGGACTCCATCACTTCCATGAATATAGTGCTGAGCATCTGTTTTTAGTTCCATTTTAGAAAGCAGCTTTGGAGCCCCCAGGTGAGATTCCAAGATGGAGTACAGTAGCAGCTCTCCACCCTCTCCTGCATTAGAGTCCGGCGTCCTAAACTTCTTCTCAGCTTTTTCGTTGAATTCTCCCCACCTACTCATGTCGTTTCGAAATTCTTCGATCTCTCGGCGAGACAAAACGTAAAAGTTTCGCATGTTGACAAGCTCTTTTAGAAGTGGCTCGATTGCAAAGTCGCCACTTTCAACGCGCAGGATATGGAGACTAAGTCGCGTCTTTTTCTGCACCTGCAGGGAAATCGGATCATAGAAGAGGTTCCTAAAACGTCTAGCGTTTTGAGGCTCTACTGACAGCGGAAGTATCCTTTGGTCGCTTATGGTTTCATTCTGATCGCCCAATGTAACCTCCGTTTCTCGATGCACGCGTTAAAGCATCGTCGTCCCTTGCCGCACCGATCAGCAGGCCATCTCTGTCGGTCGTATGCCCATAATCAACAGGGCCAGCCGGGGAGGCCTCAAAGTGACGCTCCGCGAACCTGATCTTCATCGCCTCATCCCACTCGAGGTCGTCAAGGTTTCGAGTGGCCTTGGTCTCCCGAACGAGGTAGAGCCCCTGCGTGCCGTTCTCGTCATAGACAATCGCCCAGTCCGGTGAGTACTCACCTACGGGTGTGCGCACCCGGAAACGTCGCGGTAGCTTCGTGAAGAGCTTGACGTGTTCGTTGTTGTTCTCCAGCTGTGCCGCGAACGCTCGCTCGACGTGGCTGTCGTAATCGACGTGGTCGAACAGGTTTACTCCGCCTTCAGGAGCCGGGTCGACTCCATTCGATGGGTCTGGGTTGCCCGGCATCGACTGAGGCGGGTTCTTAGATTCAACCTCAAGGAAAACTACTTCAGCGTCCCACCACTCCGACTCCTCAATCGGCTCGTAGTTGATTCCGCTGACCATCTGCTCAATCGCCTCAACGCGGATGGCATTCGCGACAATTCGAGCCCAACGGTCTGGATCGTCGAGAACATGCCGCGCGTAATCGCGATCAGGATGATTCAGGATCTCCCGCACGATACCCACAATCGTGGGACGAGTTAGCTGGAGCGGAAACTTGCCGTACTGCAACTGGTCTTCAATGAGCTGCACAACGTCAGGCATGCGCTGGCCAACGACCACAATGCGTTCACCACGAGATTCAGAAATACGGGAGTCTGACGTGATGACCTGGCCATCGTCGTTGTAGACGAGGTCGGCGGATTGCACTATATTGGCTCGGCGCTCGATGAACTCAAGGTCTGCTAGGTGCGCAGAGTTAGCTACCACGACCTGCAGGGCCTTGTGGTCAACGGTCACGCGATACCGAGCCTTGTATCGAATCCTCTTCCACATCTGCGCGAACTCAGGGCTTTCGAACAGCGCTGGTCGACGCCGGATCTTTACTTCGTTATCTGCATTATCAGGCTCAGGACCGCCATCAGATCCGCTGCCGGACGCTACGTATTCGGCGTTCAGCCCGTCTCGAAACTCAGAGAAAGATTCGTCGACGATGAGTGTCAGTCGGTTGATAGCCGGATCCATGACGCGCGTGCCGATTTGGTCGACGGGGATACGCAGGCCACGGCCAATCTGCTGGCGTCGCTCAAGGTCTGAACGCGTATGGCGCAGGAATCCAACCTGGAAGACGTTGGGGTTATCCCAGCCCTCCTTTAGCGCGGAATGCGAGAAGATGAACGCATGCGGGTTACCCCGATCGAGGATGAGTTCCTTGTTGGCAATAATCTCCTGGTACGCCCGTGTCTCTGCGTCGGCATCCTGAGCACGTCCAGAGGTGTCCTTCAGGATGCCTGTCTTGGTCGACGGAAAGTACGCCACCCGTAGCTCAGCAGGATCAGGCATGTCGCTCTCGGAGTGGCCTGCTCGCAGCCACTCCTCTCGGTACAGCTCGTCAAACATCGCAGGCAGGACCGCCTCGTCGCCGGCATAGTCTACCACCCGCTCAACGAAGAAGAGTGAAAGTACCTTGACGCCGCGCTTGACCGAGTCAATCTGCTCCTGACGAGCTAGATGCGCGCGGATCGTATGGCGAATCTGGTCACGCCAAACGGCTTCAGCGTCCACGCCGGTCTCGGTGCCAACCTGGAGTACGATTCCATTTTCGAAGTTGATCCGATCAGGCTTGCGCTCGATGCTGTCGACAACCAGGCCTCGGTACTGCGGAAGCTCGCCAGAGTCCTCGAACAGATCAGAGCCGCTCTGCAGTACCACCGGCCCACGTTTACCGCCAGATTTATCAATGACGACTTCAGCCATCAGTCGCTTGCGCACGCTACGGACCTTGTCCAGCCGGACGTACGGCTTGCCATCCGCGCCGGCAACAATTCCCTTGACCGAAACCCTCTTAACGAGGCCAGCCTCAGCCGCTTGCTTCGGGCCCAGACGATGCACCAGGTTGAAGGGCTCCTTGTGGGTAGCACTGTAGCGCAACGCAACGAATGGGTTCAGAGTCGCTATTGCCTGTCGGCGCCGCGGTGTCGACATATTCTGCGGCTCGTCGATCAGGACGACGGGCCGTGCCTTAGCGATCTGCTCGACGCCACTCAGTGAGTCACCCCATAGCTGTGGCTGCTCAGCGCTGGCGTAGAGAGTGTTCTTCTCAGGCTTGTCGAGGGCCTGCACACTAGCTACCAGGAACTGGACAGTTCCAGACGGCTCGGTGAAGTCGTTGAGCGCCGAGCTCTCTCCCAGCACACCCCACTTGTAAGGCACGCCAGGATACTTCAGCCGGAAATGTTCCTCGGTCTGCTCAAACGTCTTGACCACGCCAGCGCGGATCGCGATCGAGTGCACAAGGATGACGAACTTGCGCAGCCCATAAAGCTCCGCCAAACGCAGGGCTGTCGAGATGTAGACGTACGTCTTGCCCGTGCCCGTTTCCATCTCAACAGAAAAGTTCGGAAACTCTCGATCGATTTCCTGCAGGTCTGTCTCTGCGAGAAGTTCAAGTTCAGACTGGGGATCGACTGACTCACGGGTGGTAATGATCTTCAGGTTGTCCGCAAGAAAGTCTCTTTCCAGAGTGAAGCCAGCGTGGCCTTCCGCGCCAGGTGCTTGCCCGGCAAGCGCATCACGCGGCGGCACGATAGCCCCTTCGAAGAGGTCAACCACCGCAGAAACGGCAGCCGACTGGTGCGGTTGATCATCAAAGCGAAACTTCACGAGGCACCCGCTCCAAGAGAATGAGTTTTGACTGCAGGCGTGGCGCAAGCGTGAGAGTCACCGAATCTTCCACCTGGTCACCACGAAGGATGAGGGTATCATCGTCGCTCAGCTCCAGCGCATCGGCTACTGCCAACGTGAACGCATCAAGTGAGATCAGCAGACGACCCGTTGAGGACTGTTCATCTGCAGGAGTGAACTCGTATACCGCCACGCCATCGATTTCGTGCGTCGTCACGCGAGCATCAAGCCGTGTGTCTGTGGCCTTGAGTGCGACCTCCCAAGCGACATCGATCGGCTTCGCCCCCTTGACGACAGGAGAGCCCGCAGTGCGCTCAAGCACTTGCTCCAAATAGGTCGCTCCAGTCATATCCGGCAGCGCCAACAGAGGCTTGTCGATAACAAGGTTTGTCGGTCGAGTGCGGAATATGCGGAAGCCAAGTTCCGTGCCATCCGGAGCATTTACCTGCAGCACTGCTGCCGCACGGCGAAGTCGCTCCGCGGTTACCTCAAAAATCGTCTTGAAACCTGCCGCGACGGCGTTCTTACCTGACTCCTCAGAAGTGTCCGGTTCTTCCGGGGCTTGAACCAGGATCCAATTTCGGGTCTTGTTGTCCTCTGGGTTCTGCTCCCACACAGCCTGTCCAGTCGAACCAGAGCCAGCGAAGAAGTCCAGGATGAGGTCGCCGTCGTCGGTAATGGAATGGAAGAGACGAGCCAGAACGTCAGTGCTCTTTGGGTCATCGAAAACTTTGCCGCCCATTAACGAGTTGAGACTCGACGAAGCGCCTCGACGATCACGATAAAATACCGATGCCGGAGCCCACTCCTCGTGCGTATGAAGGTACGACTTGATCTGTACACGCCGCGACTTATCTTCTGGATAGATTAGTCGGCCATCTGAATCTAGCCTTTCCATTGTGGCTCGCTCATAGCGCCAACCGTTAGCGGGAGGGCTGTATCCCTTCCAGTCGTAGATCAGATTCTCTCGGTAGTTCGGGCTGGATATATTATCCGAGAACCAGACGCCCTTGTCGTCAATACGGTTGTAATGAGCATGTGCTTTAGAGGGGTCTTCATCCGCGAGTGACTTGTACCAGGCGCGCAGCTCCTTGCTTGAGGCTTCAAAGTCGGCCCCATACTTCTTCCGAAGCTCTTCGACCTTCGCGTAGATCGGATCGAGCCCTTCCTTACGTTCGCGCCAGCGGACGTCGGTAGACCTGAGGAAAGAACGGTCGCGTGCATACACAAGTACGTAGTCCTGGCCACCACCAGTTAGCTTCGCGTCGCCCTTACGCGCACCCCGCCAAGTCATCATGTCAACAAAGTTCTCAGCACCAAAAACTGCGTCGAGCAGAAGCCGCAGATGGTGCACCTCGTTGTTGTCGATAGAAACGAGGATTACGCCATCACGACGAAGCAGATGACGCGCCAGAGCAAGACGCGGGAACATCATGGTCAGCCACGGAGCGTGCTTGCGGCCGCCACTTTCTAGCCGGCTAGTCATGGCGTTTCCCTGTTCGTCCACCTGACCAGTATCTTCATGATACTGACGCTCGGACACGGAAAAATCGTCCTTGTAGGTGAACGTGTCCCCAGTGTTGTATGGCGGGTCGATATAGATCAGCTTCACGGCGCGGGAGTAACCGTTCTTCAGAAGCTTGAGCACCTGCAAGTTGTCACCCTCGATAAGGACATCACGGGCTTCCGGCCAGTGAAGTGATGCCTCCTCATCAGGGATAAGGGTTGCTGTTGTAGGAGTGCGTGCATCCTGGCGCGCCTGATCAATACCCGGCCAAGAGAAAGAGAACGCAGGCTTTGACTCGCCTCCGATGCCAAGTGCGTCGAGTAGCGCCTCACGATCAAGCTCACCGTCAAGGAAGGCGCTCGGAACTAAGTCGCGCAGCTGTGCCAGTAACTCCAGATGCGGATCACGTGACTCACCAGACACGGAGGATGTCATCGCACTACTCCCTGTCCTGCCCTAGACGGCAGTACTATCTGACCTCGCTCCACCGCATCAGATACATAACTTGGATGGTCATCGCCTAGCCGGACTTTTCTCACTTTGGGAATCACTTTCTAATATCTCCTGCACCCGTTAAGGCACCTTATTTTTATCGAGCTCACGGACGAGGCCCAGATCCTCCCGCCTCGAACTTCGCACCGTAGCTTGTTCAACAAACATGCAAGGGATTGCGACAGACGGGGTGACGAACCTTCACTGAGGAGCTATCTGCTCCATATTATGCCATGAGCTGGGGTTTGATGAAGACACGCCAAGACTTTGATGCTCTCTAGCGGGGCACACCCGTTCGAGCCGACTCAGCCAGATGGGGTCGACCGCTTCGACTGGAAGTGCTCGGACAGCAGATCCATCTTCTTCAAGAGGACCGGAGCGATCGTGAGGTGGACGCGTGCAGTGTCTTCATCAATCTACTGTCCCGAAGGGTGTCCCGCTTCATTCCGTGTAACCCGGATGAGGTCTGCGACCGCGTCGAATGTGAGCTTGTCCCCGACCCCTTCAGGAAGCGACGACCGCAAAGGCTCAATCCGCTTGCGAAATTCAACCCACTGCGCGTAGTGGTGCTTGCCCGGATTTGTAAGGACTTTTGCCATCTGGTCTGCTCCGGGCAGGTCTGATTGCGCGAAGGCGCTGGCCATCAACTGAAGAACCGGGGCTGTAAGGGAAACCACTAATCCCTGCTTATATCCAGGAGGCAAAAAGAAGCGCCCTTTCTCTAACGTGAAGGCTAGAGAAAGGGCACTATGCATATAGGGGCATGGAGCCGCCTGCGAGAATCGAACTCGCGACCTTCTCATTACGAGTGAGATGCTCTACCGACTGAGCTAAGGCGGCACGGTGCGATGTGTATGCACCGCGTGAAAGTTTAGCCTAGCCCTGGGGTAAGAAAGAAATCGGGCTACCCTCTGCAGCACTCGTGCAGTACATGAGCAGTACTCACGCAGGTTAACGCGCACCACACGCCAGGCGCAGGCGGCCTATCATGCCGTCGAAAGCCACCTGCGGGGTGACGTTCTGCGGCAGCTGCTCGCGGCAGGTGCGGATGGCGGACTGCGCGGCGAGCAGGCCGTCTTCGCTGACCCGCTGGGCAAGTTCGCCGGCCAGGCCCGCGAAGTCCGGGTGGGTCATCTCCACCTCGGCGCCGACTTTGAGCATGAGGGCATCGCGATAAATGCCGGCAAGATCCACGAGGGCGATGTCGAGGCCGTCGGCGATGCGTCGCTTAGCGCGCTTCTTGTGGAGGTCCTCCATGTCCTTCAGGGCACTGCGGGCGTCACGCTGCGCCTTCGTCGCGCCCTTGCCCTTGGCGCCGACGCCGAAGGATTGCTCAATCTTGGTGCGCTCCGCCTCTTCGGACGCGGAGTGGGAGTCCTTGGCTTCCTTCTCAATGAACTTCAGCAGCGCGGTGACGGACTGGAAGGCTTGGGAACCGTGGAAGACGTCCTCGGCCAAGTTGATGGCCATGGCCCGGCGCTTCTGCGCGCCTTGGTCCTGGACCAGATGCCGCGCGCGGCCCACGTGCTGCAGGGTACTCACCGCAGCCAGGTGGGCGTCGGCTTCGTTAGCACCTTCGGCGACGAGTTGCTGAACCACGCCCTCCACGCTCGGCGCCGGGATATAAAGGTGGCGGCAGCGCGAGCGCAGGGTGGCGGAGAAATCCTCCGGATCCTCCGAGGGGGCGACCATGACGATGACGGTGCGCTCCGGCGGCTCCTCCACGGTTTTCAACAGCGCGTTGGCAGCCTCGTTACGAAGGCGGTCCGCCTTGTTGAAGATGACCACGCGCCACGGAGCCACGCTGGGCAGGCTGGCCGCGCGCCCGATGACCTCGCGCGCCTCGCCGACGGTGATGAACTGCTCCTGCGGGTCCACGTACACCAGGTCGGTATGCTCCTGGTTCTCCAGCACGCTGCGGCACGACGGGCAGCGCCCGCAGCCCGGATCACCGTTCTCGTCAGCGGAGGTGCACATGAGTGCGGCCGCGAAACACTGCGCCGCCAGGGAGCGCCCGGCGCCGGGAGGGCCGGTAAACAGCCAGGAATGGCTCATGGCGCGCGGGTCCCCCTCACCCCGCGCCGCGCGGGCGGCGCTGAGGATGGTGTGGGCGACCGAGGGGGCGCTGGCAAGCCTGTCGGCAACGCTGGAGGTATTCACTCGCTCTAGCCTACTGGGATAACTAGAGTTGTTAATCATGAACAGACTGATGCGTGGCGCCCGCTGGTTGTGGAGCACCCAATGGCCGATGTACGCCGCGCTCGTCTTGGGCGCCAACATCATCGGCGCCATCGCGATTATGACCTTCGTGGTCTTCTTCCTCCCTATGCCGGAGATTTCGGAGTTCATCTCCGATACCCCGCACCTATGGACCTACGGTTCACTTTTCGTCCTCTTCGCCGTCATTATCGGCATTGCGGTGACGCTGCGCATCTTCCGGCCGGTATTGGATTGGCAGCGCAACCCCACGGCCCACGACCCCAACATGGTGCGCAACCTCGTGCTGCGCATCCCCATTTACCAGGCTGGGGTGGCCGCTCTGGTGTGGTTGCTCGGCATCCTCTTGGCCGTAGTCCTCGCCAGCCAACAGTCGGCACGCCTGGGAATCGTGGTGGGTGTGTCCTCCACGCTGGCCGGCGCGCTGGTGGTGCTGCTGACCTACCTGCAGGCTGAGCGCCTCGTGCGCCCCGTGGCCGCGGAGGCGGTGGCGCGCCGCTTCGAGGATTCCACCCTGGAGCCGCCGATTAAGTACCGCCTGCTCTACACGTGGGTGATGACCTCCGGCATTCCGTTGGTGGGCATCGTGCTGGTCCTGCTGGGCCAGCAGGAGGGGCTGTTTAGCCCGGATACGGCCGATATCATGCCGGCCATGATCGCTCTCGCCGTCACCGCAGTGGGCACCGGGCTGATGGGCACCCTGTTCGCCATCATGAGCGTGGTGGACCCCATCCAGGAGCTGCAGGACGCCATCAACCGCGTGCGCCGCGGCGAGTCCGACGTGCAGGTGGATATCTACGACGGCTCCGAGCTCGGCGTGCTGCAGGCCGGCTTCAACGAGATGATGCGCGGCCTACGCGAGCGCCAGCGCGTGCGCGATATCTTCGGCCGCTACGTCGGCGCGGAGGTAGCGCAGCGCGCCCTAGAGGAGCGCCCAGAGCTGGGTGGCGAGGACCGCAAGGTGGCTGTGCTGTTTATCGACGTCATCGGTTCCACCACCTTCGCCGTCAACCACACTCCGGAGGAAGTCGTCGAAGAGCTCAACAAGTTCTTCGAGCACGTCGTGGAGGTGGTGCACCGCAACAAGGGCATCATCAACAAGTTCCAGGGTGATGCCGCCCTAGCCGTCTTTGGCGCGCCACTCACGGTCTATGACGCCAACTCCATGGCGCTCCAGGCTGCGCGCGAGCTGCGCCAGGAGCTGCGCGGTTTGCAGCTGCAGGCGGGCATCGGCGTGGCCGCAGGTCACGTGGTAGCCGGCCACATTGGCGGTGCGGACCGCTTCGAATACACCGTGATTGGTGACGCCGTCAATGAGGCCGCGCGCCTGACCGAACTGGCCAAGGACACCCCGGGCCAGGTGCTCACCAACTCCTCCACCCTGCGCGGCGCCAACGAGGCGGAGCAGGCGCGCTGGACGCTCATGAAGTCCATTGAACTGCGCGGACGCCGCCGCATGACGCAGCTGGCGCGCCCCATCCGCCCCACGTTGGCCGAGCGCGCGCAGGGATAGCAGCGCCGAGGCACGAGTGCAGGGCCCGCAAGGATAAATCAGCGTTTGTTGGTTCTGGTAACTTCGGGACCATGTCCACCTCACCCCACCAGCCCCAACAGCCCCTACCGCCACGCCAGACTCCGAGACCGCGCCTCCTTGTCCCCGACGTCGCCCGCGGGATGGCCCTGCTGGGCATTGCACTGGCCAATGTCACCACCGGGTGGATCCTCACCGACCGTTCCGGGCCCGATGCCCACTTCGGCGGCGTCGACACGCTCGCGGACCAGGTCTACGTCATCTTCGCCGCCATGTTCGTCCACGTGCGCGGCCTGCCCATGTTCTCCACGCTGCTGGGCTTCGGCGTAGGACTTATCGCGATGAGCCTGTGGCGCCGCGGCTTTCCACTTCCGCGCGCCCGTGCCGTGATAGTCAAGCGCTACGGATTCTTGGCCCTCTTCGGCGCACTGCACTGCCTCTTTTTGTTCATGGGGGACATCATGATGCTCTACGGCGCCATGGGCATTCTCATCGGGCTGCTGCTCTCGCTGACAGACAAAGTCCTCCTGCGCGTGGCCTACGTGCTCTTCGGGCTCCAAGTAGTGAGCGGGATTGGCATCGGCGTGGCAGCGATGCTCGTCGATACCTCCGGCCTCGACTTAGGCAGCACCTCCCCTGCGGAAAGCTACCTGGGGCTGGTGGGTGAGCAAGCCCTGGCACTTCTCGCGCAGGTAGCGTCCATCCCCTTTACCGGGCTTGCGGTCCTGCCCGCCATGCTCGTCGGGTTTGTGTGGGCGCGCCGCGGGACGCTGGCCGGCGGTCACCGTAAGGAGCTGTGGGTGTGGGCGCTCATTGCCGCGGCCATCATCCTCGGCATCGGCCTGCCGTGGGGCCTGAGCGCCGCCGGGTTCCTAGATCCGTCCCTGGGCGGGGCACTCAACGCGGCCAATAGCTGCATCGGCATGCTCACCGGCCCGGGCATTGTGGCGGCAGCCACGCTAGCCCTGGAGCCCCTGCAGCACCGTGGGGCACGCCCGTGGTTCCTGTGGCCGCTTGTTGCTCTGGGCAAGCGTTCCATGACCGGCTACGTGCTCCAGTCCGTGTTCTTCCTGGCGCTGGTCTACCCCTTCACGCTTAACATCGGCCCGGACTTTAGTGCCGCGGGGCAGGCAGCACTAGCTGCAGGGGTGTGGCTGGCCACGCTTGTTATCGCCTGCGCCCTCGAGGCCACGGGCAAGCCCGGCCCCTTTGAGTGGGTGCACCGGCGCCTGTCCTATGGAAAGACCATGCGCCCGGAATTGGGGGCTGTGCTTACCGACGTCCCCGGCGCGCCAGCCCATCCACCAGCAGCACCAGGCCTACCGTCTGGGCCGCCGACTGGCCCGCAGCCAGGAGCTTTCCCACAGCAGGCAGCTGCGCCGCACGCGTTCGGGCCACCGTCGCAGCCTCAGAGGCCAGAAGAAGATTGGCGCCGTGGCTCAGGCCCTGCGTAGCGTCGGCCGCGCGCAGCGCCGGGTCGCCGGCAAGCGCGGAGAGTGCCGCGGCGGGAACACCAGCAATAGGCGTGGCCAGGCGCTCACTGCGGGTGCGGGCGAGCGCAACACCTGCAGCCCACGCACCGGCGCGCAGGGCCCAGCCGGTGGCGTCATTGCGTGATTCGCGCAGCTGCCACGCGAAGGCCGCGTACTGGGCGCTCACACTCGCCACGCCGAGCGCGGAGGGCTGAGCCGGGGCCGCGCCCGTGCCGCGCTTCGCAGCCTGGCCTACTGCAGCGGCGATAAGCCCCACGCGGGTCGCCGGGGAGCAGTCGGGGCGCAGGGCCAACAGCACTGGTGCGGCGACCGTCGTCGCACTGCCGAGGGCGCGCCAGGTGAACAGGCCCGACCACGCGGCGGTCTCTCCTGCGGCGAGCGCGGCCAAGGTCAGGTGATCGCGGCCGGTGACGGCCGGGCGCACCGCACGCACGAGTGCCGCGGCACCCTCCTGGGTGCGCGTGAGCATGTCGCGGGCGAAGCTGGTCTGCATGTCCTGCTACTTCTTGCGCGATCCGGCCTTGACCACGCGCTTCGTGCCGGGAGACGGCTTCTTCGTGGCCTTCTTGGTCGACTTCTTCGTGCTCTTCTTGCTCGACTTCTTCGCAGCCTTCTTGGTGCTCTTCTTGCCGGACTTCTTCGTCGACTTCTTGGCACCACCGTTGGCGGCTTCCTTGGCGCGGCGTTCGGAGAGGAGCTCGTTCGCGCGGGCGTCGGTAAGCTGCTCCGGATCGTCGCCACGGCGCAGCGACGCGTTCGTCGTGCCGTCGGTGACGTACGGGCCAAAGCGGCCGTCCTTGACCGTCATCGGCTTGCCGGAGACGTCGTTGTCACCCAGCTGCTTGAGCGGCGGCTGCGCAGCCGCACGGCCACGGCGCTTCGGCTCCGCGTAGATGCGGCGCGCCTCATCCAGCGTGATGCTAAAGATCTGTTCCTCCTTGGCCAGGGAGCGCGAGTCCTTGCCCTTCTTCAGGTACGGGCCGTAGCGGCCGTTCTGCGCGGTGATGACCTCGCCATCAACCGGGTCGGTGCCCACCTCACGCGGCAGGCTCAGCAGCTTGAGTGCTTCCTCCAGAGTGACGCTGGCGGGCTCCATCGACGCGAAGAGGGAGGCCGTGCCCGGCTTGAGCTTCTCGTCGACGTATTCGGCGATGCGCTTTTCCTTCTGCTTCGCCGCCGTCTTGGTCTCCCAGTTCTTGGCGCGCTTGCCCTCGGCGGCACGCTCGGCGTCCTCGGCCTCACGCTCGCGCTTGACCACCTCTTCGGCTTCCGCCTCGGCCTTCTCGCGCTCGTCGTCACGCACCTGCTCGGTCACGTAGGGGCCGAAGCGGCCCTCCTTGGCCACGATGGTGCGGCCGTTTTCCGGGTTCTGCCCCAGCTCACGTCCGCCCTGCGGGGTGGCAAAGAGCTTCTCCGCCAGGGCCTCGTTGAGTTCGTCCGGCGTAACGGTTTCAGAGAGGTTCGCACGCTGGTACTCCACCGTGCCGTCCTCGTTGGTGCCCACGGCACGCTCGATGTAAGGGCCGTAGCGGCCCACGCGCACGAACACGTCGCGACCTTCGGCGTCGGTGTAAAGGCGCAGGGAGTTGACCTTGCGCGCGTCGATAGCCTCCAAGTTGATATCCACCAGGGACTTCAGGCCGCCGTGGCGCGCCACGGATGCGGCCTTCTGGTTGCCCACCTCAGCGTTGCCGAAGTAGAAGCTGGTCAGCCACTCGGTGCCGTTCTCGCGGCCGGCGGCGATGGAGTCCAGCTCATCCTCCATGGAGGAGGTGAAGTCATAGTCCACCAGCTCGGTGAAGTTGTTCTCCAACAGGCCCACCACCGCGAAGGCAACCCAGGAGGGCACCAGCGCGTTGCCACGGGAGAGCACGTAGCCGCGGTCTTGGATGGTCTTGATGATGGACGCATACGTCGACGGGCGGCCGATGCCCAGGTCTTCCATCTTCTTGACCAGGCTGGCCTCGGTATAGCGCGCCGGCGGATTGGTGGAGTGGCCGTCCGCGCTCACCGCGGACGCCGTCAGCGTGTCGCCCTCCTCCAGGTGCGGCAGGCGGGAATCCTCGCCGGAGCCCTTGGCGGCCACGTCCTCGTAGGCCTTGAGGAAGCCCGGAAACGTGATGGTGCGGCCGGTGGCGGAGAAGTCCGCGTCGCGGCCGTCCGCGGTGGCCTGTACGGTCACCTTCATGGACGTACCCTTCGCGTCCGCCATCTGGCAGGCCACGGTGCGCTTCCAAATGAGCTCGTAGAGCTTGTACTCCTCGGCGTCGAGCTGCCCGGCCAGCTGGCCCGGGGTAGCGAAACTCTCGCCGGCGGGGCGGATGGCCTCGTGGGCCTCCTGGGAGTTTTTCACCTTGCGGTCATAGGTACGCGGCCCGTCGGAGACGAACTCCGCGCCGAAGATGGAGGTGGCGGCCCCACGTGCGGCGTCGAGGCCCTGCTTGGACAGGGAGGTCGAGTCGGTACGCATATAAGTAATGTGGCCGTTCTCGTAGAGGCGCTGCGCAATGCGCATGGTGCGCTCCGAGGTGTAGTGCAGGCGGCGGCCGGCCTCCTGCTGCAGCGTCGACGTCATGAACGGCGCGGCGGGCTTGCGCGAGTACGGCTTGTGCTCGACGCTGGCCACGGTCATGGTGGCGCCCTTCAGAGCGCTGGCCAGCTGCTCTGCTTCTGCCTGCTTGACGACGACTACCTCGTCGCCCTTGAGCTGACCCTTATCGTTGAAGTCACGGCCCGCGGCCACGCGCTTGCCGTCCAACGCACTCAGGCGTGCGTCGAAGTCCGGGGTGGACTGCAGCGTTGCCGTGAGATCCCAGTACTCCGCGGGGATGAACGCCATGCGCTCACGCTCGCGCTCCACAATGACGCGGGTAGCCACCGACTGCACGCGGCCAGCTGACAGGCGCGGCATGACCTTCTTCCACAGCACCGGGGAGACCTCGTAGCCGTAGAGGCGGTCCAGGATGCGGCGGGTCTCCTGGGCATCGATGAGGTTCTCATCGAGCTCACGGGTGTTTTCTGCGGCCTCCAGGATGGCGGACTTGGTGATCTCGTTGAAGACCATGCGGCGCACCGGCACCTTGGGCTTGAGCACCTCCAGCAGGTGCCAGGCAATGGCCTCGCCCTCGCGGTCGGGGTCTGTGGCGAGGTAGAGCTGATCGCACTGTTTCAGCTTGGACTTAAGGTCCGCCACCTTCTTCTTTTTGTCCTGGCTGATGACGTAGAGCGGGGTGAAGTTGTCCTCCGGGTTCACGCCGAGGCGCGCCCAGGATTCCTTCTTGTACTTGGCGGGGACGTCGGCCGCGCCGCGGGGCAGGTCCCGGATGTGGCCGACGGAAGCCTCAACGATGTACTTATCGCCGAGATAAGGCTGAATCTTCTTTGCCTTGGTTGCTGACTCGACGATGACCAAGGTCTTCCCCTGGCCGGTAGCTTCTGCCACTTCGACATCATCCCTTCCGATGGCTGGCCCTTTCGCTGGGCAATTGCCCCTAGCGTACACAGATAGAGGCTTACTGTAGTTAATAGGGCGGCTGCGCGCCCACAAATAAGGGGGCTATACTGGGCGCCTTAGTGAGCTAAGTTTTTACGCTAGCCCACCCAGCAACCGCAAGTAGGGAGAATCAGTGATAGCTTCAATCACCGCGTGGTTTGAGGTCGTCATGGCCACCCAGTGGATTTACCCGCTGGTGGGCTCGCTCATCTTCCTGGACTGTTTCTTCCCCGTCCTGCCCTCCGAGGTGCCACTGAACATGGTGGGCGCCTGGTCCGGCGCACAGGGCTTCCCGCACATGCCCACGATGTTCTTCGTGGCCATGGTGGCCGCCATTCTGGGCGATAACCTCTGCTTCCTCCTGGGTACGCGGCTTATCGGCCTGATTAATCGTGCGCAGAAGGGCACGAAGGCCTACGACGCCCTGGCGTGGGTCAAGCGCAATATTCGGCGCAGCGGCGGTGCCGCGATCATCATCGCGCGCTTTATCCCCTCCGCGCGCCTCTTTATGACGATTCTGCTGGGCTCCATGCGCTACCCGTGGGCGCTGTTTTTCTTCTTCGACACCATCGGCGTCATGCTGTGGGTGGTCCAGGCGCTGCTCATCGGCTACGCCGGCGGCAAGCTCTTCTCCGGCTCGCCGGCCATCGCCATGTTGATTTCCATCATCGCCGCGGTCATCATCGGCTTCGCCCTGCAGAAAGCGCAGAACGCCTTCACGGAGTGGTGGGATACGCGCCGCGGCTACGCCGAATCGCCCTAGACGGTTTCGACGTTGAGGGCCTGCTGGCCCTTGGGGCCTTCGCCCACCTCGAAGGAGACGCGCTGATTGTCCTCGAGGGTGCGGAAGCCGGTTCCCTGGATCTCGGTGTAGTGGACGAAGATATCGCCCGAGCCGTCTTCCTGCTCAATGAAGCCGTAGCCCTTTTCGGCGTTGAAGAATTTGACGGTACCGTATGCCATGATGTGTTGTCCTTTGCGGGAAATGCTGCACGGCCCAAATCAAGCCGCGATGCCCCAGTGTGCCACGTTTCCCGCACCGATGGCGGCAAATGCATGAATGTGGGAGGCAACGGTGAGCGATAATCCGCTGGGCGATGAACTAGTTGAGCACCTCGTCGCGCGTTTTCCTGAATCCGAGTTGACCTATTCCACCACCCTTCCTGCCCGCCCGGCACGTTTTTCCGACTGGCCGGACTGGGTCCTGCCCGGCCTGCGGGAGGTCCTGGCGGGCCGCGGCGTGGACAAGCTCTACGCCCACCAGGCGGCCGTCGCCAACGCCGCGTGGGAGGGGTGCGACGTGGTGGTCTCCACGGGCACGAGCTCCGGCAAGTCCCTGGGCTATCAGCTGCCCATCTTGTCCCGCCTGGCGCAGGACGACACCGCCTGCGCGCTCTACATCACGCCGACGAAGGCGCTGGGCTCGGATCAGCTGCGCGCCGTGCTGGAGCTGGCACGGGAGATCCCGCAGCTCAAGAACGTGCAGCCTGCGCCTTACGACGGCGATACCCCCACCGAGGCCCGCGCCGGCATCCGCGATCATGCGCGCTTCATCTTCTCCAACCCGGACATGATTCATTCCTCCCTGCTGGGCGCGCACCAGCGCTGGGCCCGGGTGCTGCGGCACCTGCGTTTCATCGTCATCGATGAGGCGCACGCCTACCGCGGGGTGTTCGGGGCCAACGTGGCGCTGGTCGTGCGCCGGCTGCTGCGCCTGTGTGCGCACTACGGCTCGCGTCCGGTGGTGGTGGCGGCCTCGGCCACCATGCGCGATCCGGCAGCACACGCGCTACGGCTGACGGGCCGAGACATGCTCGCAGTCACCGAGGACGGCGCGCCGACGGGCGCGCGCACCGTGGCCTTGTGGGAGCCCGGATTCATGGAAGGCATCGAGGGCCAGAACGGCGCCCCGGTACGCCGTGCGGCGACAACAGAGGCCGCGTGGATGATGGCTGCGCTCGTGGCGGACGGCGCGCGCACCTTGACGTTCGTGCGCTCGCGGCGGGGCGCGGAGACCACCGCACTGCGCGCGTCGGAGGAGCTGTCCGGCAAGCTCGGCCGCCCCGACTTCGCGCGGCGCATCGCGGCCTACCGCGCCGGCTACCTGGCAGAGGACCGGCGGGCACTCGAGCAGGCGCTGGATGATGGCTCACTGCTGGGTGTGGCCACCACCTCCGCGTTGGAGCTGGGCATCGACGTCGGCGGCTTGGACGCGGTGGTGACCGCGGGATTCCCGGGCACCGTGGCCAGCTTCTGGCAGCAGGCCGGCCGCGCCGGGCGGCGCGGGCAGGGCTCGCTGGTCGTGCTCGTGGCGCGCGATGAACCGATGGATACCTACCTGGTCCACCACCCGGACGCGCTGCTGGGCAGGCCGGTGGAGGCCAGCGTGTTTAACCCGGCCAACCCCTACATCCTGGGCGGGCACGTCTATTGCGCGGCGGTGGAAAAGCCGCTCACGGACACTGACGTCGCCGCCTTCCGCGCCGAATCCGTCGTGGCGGACTTGGCCGAGCAGGGTTTCCTGCGCCGCCGCCCGCAGGGCTGGTTCGCCGCTCCGCTGCCCGCCGGCTCGGCCGCGCTCACCCCGGAGACCGCCCACGCGGCGGTATCGCTGCGCGGCGGTTCCGGCGAGGAAGTCATGATTGTCGATGCCTCCGATGGCCGCCTGCTGGGCACCATCGACGCCGCCCGCGCGGTAAGCCAGGTGCATCCCGGCGCGGTGTACCTGCACCGCGGGGAGAGCTATGTCATCGAGGACCTGCAGCTGAGTCAGGACGCGGAGCCGGGCGTGGCCCTGGCCGTACCGAAGACCCCGGATTACACCACCCAACCCAAGTCCACGACGGATATCCGGATCCTTAGCGAGGCCGACGAGCTGATCAACTACGCGCCGGGACTGTGGGTGGCGAGCCTGCAAGTGGAGGTCACCGACAAGGTCACCGGCTACCAGGTCAAGCTTCCGGATGGCTCCGTGGGCGAGGACATACCGCTTGAGCTGCCGGAGCAGCGCCTGGTGACCCGCGCGGTGGCCTACACCATCGATCCGCTGGCACTGGCAGCGATGGGGGTCACCGCGGGGCAAACACCCGGCACCTTGCATGCGGCAGAGCACGCCGCGATTGGCCTGCTGCCGCTCATTGCCACGTGCGACCGCTGGGACATCGGTGGGGTCTCCACCGCCCAGCACGCAGACACGGGCCTGCCCACGGTGTTCGTCTACGACGGCCACCCGGGCGGGGCCGGCTTCGCCGAGGAGGGCTTCCGCCGCTTCCCGGAGTGGATCGAGGCCACCTTCGAGGCCGTGCGTTCCTGTCCGTGCGAGTCCGGCTGCCCCTCGTGTGTGCAGTCGCCAAAGTGCGGCAACGGCAATAACCCGCTGGACAAGGCAGGTGCTGTGGCTCTGCTCGGTGCGCTGGTCACTATGACGTCCTCGTGACCTACGCTGGGCCGGCGCGGGCGACGGCGCTGCGGCCGCGGACCGTGGCGGTGGCCTCGACATCGCGGCCATCCACCGTGCAGCCAGTAAGCCGCGCGCCGTTGCGGCTCGCAACGTCCCCGGCCGTCGAGCAGGCGTCCCTGCCCTGGGCCAACTCCCACGCTCCGGCCACCGCGGCGAGGTCCGCCGCCACCTGCGCCGAGTGGCGCGCGGCCACGGCCGAACTGGCCGCAGCAACCGCCAAGAGCAGCGAGGCCACCGCGGCGATAATCCCGGCGGCGACGACGGTGGCATAGCCGTCCTCGCCGGCCAGGAACTGCGGCCAGCCGTGCCGACGACGCCTCACGGCCCCTCCCCCGCCGCTGTGGCGCCGATCTCCGCGGGGAAGACCGCCTGGGCGCGCATGGTGCCCAGGGGCGCTGGGACGGCGGCCTCGGCGGTGATGAGTCCGGCCCCTTCGCTCACGGTGATGTCGATGCCCTCGCGCTGGTAGTCCACCCCAATGGCGGTGGCGCGGGCGGCCGCGCCCGCGGCATCGATGGCCGCCAGGTGGGCGGAGAGCGTGGCAATTCCGCCCACGATTCCCGCGGCCACGATGACCAGCGAGGCCAGCGAGAGGGCGGCCTCGATGGTGACCGATCCGGCGTCGTCCAGCGCGCGCATTAGCCCGGGGTGTTGGACAGGGCGTCGGAGATGATGGACGTCATAGCGCTCGTGACTTCGCCGCCGTTGACCACGGCGTAGAGCACCGCCGCCAGGGCCGCTGCGGCGAGCGAGCCCATGGCGTACTCAATTGTTGACATTCCGTCCTCGTTGGCAAGTTGTGCCTGGATAGTGCGGATTTTCTGCATGATTGTTCCTATCTTTCTTTCGGTGAGGTGTGGGTAGTGGTTTAGAGAAGTTGCTGGCCCAGGCTGATGATGACGGGCACCAGGCCCAGGACCAGGAAGGCGGGTAAGAAGCAGACCGCTAGCGGTGCGGCGATGAACACGCCGGCACGCTCGGCCTTGGCGGTAGCCTGCGCCGATGCTTCGGCGCGCAGCTGCGCCACCAGTCGGTGGCACCCAGTTGCCATGGCCGCGCCCGATTCGCCGCTGAGCCGCGCCAGCCGCGCCAGCTCCTCCAGGTGAGGTTGGGCTGACAGGGCCGACCAGGCGGTCTCGAGCGGAACCCCGACTCCCAGCAGCGCTGCGGCATCGGCCCAGGCGGGCGAGGCTTCGGCCACAGCTGCCACTGCGGTGCGCGGGGAAAGACCTGATTCCACGCACGCGGCGAAGAGCTCCAGGTCGCTCGCGGCATCGAGCGGATCGTAGTCCCGGCTATATGGCCCGTCGCGCGGGGTTTTCGGACGCGGTGGACGCGGACGCAGGGCCCGTGGCTTCTGGTTTCTCCCGGCCTCCTCGGGGCGCACCCGCCCGCCCGGCGGGACTCCGCCGACGACCAGTGCACCAGCGAGAAAAGCAGAGGCAACGACGAGTGCAGGCATTAGCGGGCCGCCTTTCGCAGGATGAGGCGAGACCAGGTAAATCCGGCGCAGACGAGGACCACGCCGACATCGAGAAGCACGCCACCCAGACCACCGCCGAGGAGGAAGCCCAGGGAGTCCGCGCCCATTGCCCCGCCCATGAGGATTCCGGCCACCGGCAGGCACGCCAGGACCAGCGCGGTGGCCTGCGGGCCCTGCAGCGCGGCGGCGGTCTCCCGCCCGTGGCGCCGGGCGGTGTCCAGCTGGCTTTGCGCCTGTTCCACCAGGCCGGCCAGGGCCACGCCGTGGCGCCCGGACACCGTCAGCAGCGCGGCGAAGCGGGCGAGCTCGGGCGCAGTAAGTGCCACGGCGGGCTGCGCGCCCTGCGCCGCCAAGCCCGCCGCAGTCTCAAGCGCGCCGCGCAGCTGTTCCGGGGAGGTCTCCGGCAGGGCCTCCACCCCGCGGCGCAGGGCCGCGGCCGTGGTAGAGCCCGCGCGCAGCTCCCCGGCCACGGTGCCGAAGTAGGACGCCAGGGCCTCAGCCCCGCGGCGCTCCCGGCGCGCGGCCGCGAGGTCGGTGGCGAACCACAGGGCGCAGGCCAGGATGCAGCCTGCTGCCACCACCACGGTGGGCCGGCCGAAGAAGACGCAGCACCCGACCGCGAGGAACACGGCCGCCGGCGGCCAAGAGCGGGGCGTGGGCGGGCGCAGGCGCGCGAGAGTACCCGGCGGGGTGCACAGGCACGCGGCGGCGAGGTAGACCCACATCATTGCCCCACCCCCAGGCGCGCGCACAGGGCATCGAAACCGGCGCGCGGCCCGTCCTCGGCCGTCCACACCAGCCGGGGTGTGACCGGGTTGCCCTCCAGCACACCGACGTGCGCTAGGCGCCGGCCAGCCGGGGTGCGCTCCATGCCCAGCACCACGTGCACTGCCGCCGCGAGCTGCGAGTGCAGCGCCACGCGGTCCAGTCCGCCGAGGGCTGCCAGGGCCTCCATGCGGGCGGGCACCTCGTCCACGGAATTGGCGTGCACCGTACCGGCCCCGCCGTCGTGCCCGGTATTGAGCGCCGCCAGCAGTTCCACGACCTCCGCGCCGCGAATCTCTCCTACCACGATGCGGTCAGGCCGCATGCGCAGCGCCTGGCGCAGCAGCAGCGACATGGAAATCTCGCCGCGCCCCTCCGCGTTCGCCCGGCGCGACACCAGCGTCACCACGTGCGGGTGCTCCGGGGCCAGCTCCGGGGTGTCCTCGATGATGAGCAGCCGCTCAGTCTCCGGTACACAGCCGAGCAACGCTGCCAGTAGGGTGGTCTTGCCCGAGCCGGTACCGCCGGTGACCAGGAAGGACGCGCGCTTGGCGACGACCGCCCGCAGCACCCCCTCCAGCGACGGATCAATGCTGCCGTCGGCCACGAGATCCGCCAGGCTGGTCTGCGCCTGGCGCAGCACACGCAAGCTGATGCAGGTGCCACTGGCAGACGGCGGCGCAAGCAGCGCATGCAAGCGAATCCGGGTTCCGTCGGGGCGGGTAAGCCGACCGTCCGCGAAGGGCTGCGCGTCATCGAGCCGTACCCCCGCCAAAGCCGCCAACCGGGTGGCCAGCTGGCGCACCTCAGCATCGTCGGCAAAGCCCACCTCCTTGGGCACCAGCCCGCGGCCGCAGTCCACGAAGCACGCGTCGGGCCCGTTGACCACGACATCGGTCAGGCCCGACAGCGAGAGCACTGGCTCCAATCGCCCCAGCCCGAGCGAGTCGTGGCGCAGGCGCTGCAGCAGGTCGAACACGTCCACATCACTAATCACCCCGGCCTCTTCCCGGATGCGCCGCGCGAGCGCCGGGGCATCATGGGCTAGCTGTGGCTCCGTGGCTACGACGGTGCGCATGGTGTCCAGCAGGCTCATGCCGCCCTCCTCGCTGCCGGGGCATCGACGGATTCCCACACCCGGCGGGCCACCGACGCAAGCCCGCGCGGCAGGCGCCGGGGCAGGCCTCCGGTCTCGATCAACTTGGTCAGCCCACGTACTGTCGGCAGCTCAGCCACGGGATCCGCGTGCACCAGCGCCGCAACCTCGCTGCTATCCAGCCCGGACCACTGGCGGTGGCGCACCACCACTGAGCACTCCAGGGAGCGCGCCCGCAGCTGCGCGACGAGCTCCGCGCACGCCGCGGCCGGGCGTACCTCGGCCGCAGTCACCACGACGACGTGGTCCACTGCGTCCGGAATATCACCCGGTAGGCAATCCACTACCACCGTGTCCGGGTGCAGGCACGCCGCCTGCAGGATTGCCGCGCGCCGGGTCGGGCTCATCGTGGTAGCGCCCGCCGTAGCGGTTCGCGCGGCCGAGAGCACCGCTATCCCCTCCGGGGTCGTGGGCAAGGCGCGAACCAGTTCTACCGGGTCCACTGCGCCCGTACCGGTCGCCAGATCCGGCCACCGCGCGCCGGGGGCGGCTTCAATGCCGGCGAGGAGGTCGAGACCGCCGGAGTACGGTGACGCATCGACCAGCAGCGCCGCGTGCGCCTCCCGGGCCAGTGCCACGGCCAGTGTGGACACCCCCACCCCGCCTGCCGAACCAGTCACCGCCACGGTGGTGCCGGTGGTGGTCTGCGCCGCCGGGTGAGTATCGGCCGCCAGCGCCGCCAACAGTTCCTTGGACTGTGCAGGCAGGATGAAGGCTTCAGTGGCGTGGCAGCGCAACGCCGCCTCGTAGTCAATCGGACCAGGGTCGGGCGCCACAAAATAGACGCGCGGATGCCCGGCGACGAGCCCGGCGGTGAGCGCATCCGCCAGGACAGCATCGACTTTGTGCAGGTAGCGGGGAAAATCTCGCGGATCTTCCACGCTGAGGATCTCAGCTGTGCTGGCCGCCGCGGTGGAGGCGGCTTCCGCCCTTAAGCCCGAGTCCCCCACGGCGAGGAGAAGGTGAAATTCGTTCATGCCTGAAGCATGCGGGAGTCAGCCACCCCAGCGCTAGGGGCACTTCGCTGCCTGTGGATAACTCATGCCCGGTCGGTATCTTCTTGCCGATTTAGTTGACTCTTCAACAAATCATCTATCGAACACGGCCTACTGTGTCACCCCACGGGGGCCCATAGCCTGTCATCGGCTTGGCACAGACGGTACATAAAGAGAGATAGGAATCGCTCTTGCTCATTTTCGCCTTCGATCCAACGAATGCGGAGGATATCGGGGGCGGAACCACCCATTGCGTATGCCGCATTACGGGCCTGGCGCGCTACCCGGATGCACTCTGGGCTTCCTACTTTGCAGCAAACTGGGAATCAAAGTGTCAAACTGTGAATGAAAGTGCGACTTTCGGCCAGTCGTTTCATAGTTTCATCTACTCGTAGACTCCAACCGCTAAGCGCGGCTGTAGACCGTGGCTTTTCGTCCCTGTCCCCCGACCATGACCACGTAGCCCCCTGTAAGGAGCGGATCGAGTGCGTAACGGACCTGCGCAGGCGACAAGCTCGTTCTATCCTGCAACTCCTTCATCGTCACTGACCCGTACGATCCAATGGCTTCATAAATTATAGGAACGTTTTTCCCCAAGGACCGTAGAATCTGTTCGTCGGTACTCTTCCGACGTGCTTTATCATCAGATCGAATCTTCTCTCCGACCGCGTAGTAGACGCCGTCTTCATAATCCAAAAATTCATATTCAGAGAGCTGATCAAGCATGCGTCTACATGCTCTCTCACCCAGCGGCGCATACATCTGCACGATGCGCTCCAGCGTCGCTCCACCTTGGCTACGTAGGTTCACCAGTAGATCTTCCTCAATCGGAACGAGACGCCGCTTACGTTGTCGTTGTAGTTCCTCGAGCCATTGATTATCGATCTCACTGAAACGTGAACCGCGTGGGAAAAGCACTTTCAACGTGACACCGTTATCGATAAACTGCGGCTTGGGTAAACGGGCCTCCCTCATAGCCGTGAGTATCTCCTGAATTCCGCCACCCTCGCCCTCGGTGACGCGCTCGCCATCCGGTGTCCTCAGATACCGTGCAATCTCGTAAAGCCGCTTGTTCACAGGGGCTTTGGTCAACTCCGGGCTTTCCAGCTGGGACACGGATAATCCACGCAAACCACCCGGGCTAACCACAACAAGCATCTTTTCGGTGATTCGGACCTCCACTTTCTTGCCCACTTCTACAGAAGGTCCCAGATCCCGGTGGACCAGCGCATTCGCCAGTACCTCTCGGATAGCCGAGGGCGGAAACTCAGGTTCGTCGACAAGATGGCCACTCTCCGTATACCTGCTTACCGTGTCCGAGTTTTGCCTGATCCAGTTCATGGTTTCTACAAGCATGACCGGCAGGGGCCCCTCAATCTCCGTGAGATTCTTATGACGGCCCATTCCGTCACCTCGAGCCAATCTCACCGCGACTGTTGCACCGAGAGCAGGTTCAACTGACTGAGGCAGGTAACCAAGCGCATATAGGCCTCCCAAACGAAGGTTGCCCTGATTGTCGGTTACGTTGGCAATTTGGAGTAGCTGTGAGTCATCTTCAATCTTGGATAGCCGGGTTCTGAACCGACGCGCCGACTCGATGAAATCCCTCAGCACCGCGCCGTCGAGCACACTGGTATCGGTCCCCTGGACAATCTGAAAATCGAAGTGCGTTTGCTGGCTAGCTGTTAGTGCGGAGAGCTCCAACATCTTCAGATCGTTGGAGTTCATTTGGTAATCGCCGTCAGCCTGACGCAGGTAAGCCTTGTTCTTGAACCTTGCCGGCTTCTCTGTCGGCATCAACGGAGTGACTTCCACGACCACAACGTGCTTTCCGTCAATCATGTGGTGAAAGAACTCGAGCTGCGGGGCTGGCTCTACTGCAGAACGGTTAACTGAGACGATGGCCTTCTGCATCTCCGCTGGATTTTCAATACCGGTGACTTCAAAACTTTTTCGCTCGCTTACCCCGAGAATGATCGCGCCAGCCTGCGGCATATTAGCGAATGCACATAGCGTCTCGCCGATGTTCTCCGGGACACCTCCAGCCGCGGTTTTACATTCAACAAGAGTCGTGTCGTCTCCGAAGGCACGGAGCTCCCTGATCATTTCCGCCAGTCGTTCGGCATTCCAGCTCATGATAATCAGTGTAGATGACACTTCACACTTTCGCTGCCTGCCTATTCACAGTTTAAAATTCAAAGTGAGAATTACAGTGTGAAACGATTAGCAGTTTCAAGCTTTGAACTATGAGTTTGAGGCTGGCCAACAAAGCAAATGCGAGTTACGGGGTTAAGCAGCAGAAATAGGTGATGACCCGCGCCTCGGGGGGGTGTGCGCGGGCCATCTGTAACCCGGCATCGGGGGGTGCGCCGGGGCAGGCCGCACTGTATATCGGGGCCTTGCAGTAGTCATTATGACACGGGTTGACACGGATGACAACAGGTAGAGCAAAATTCTTCCTCGCAGTACCCGAGATTCCCAACAAACGCTACGATGAACAGGGTAAATAGCTCCGACACGGCAGGCTTTTCTCCATGACCGAACACCCCGTCACGCCCCCAAGCACACCGCGCGTGGCCGCTTTCTTCGACTTGGATAAGACCATCATCGCCACCTCCTCGGCGTACGCCTTCGGCCGCGAGTTCATGAATAACGGCCTCATCACCCACACTGAGGCCCTGCAGCTCTCCCTAGCCAAGGCCAGCTACATGCTGGCCGGGCACAGCAGCGAGCACATGGATGCCGCGCGCGACCAACTCGCCGCCATGGTGGCCGGCTGGTCTGTGCAGGAGGTGCACGATATCGCGGTGGAGACCATGCACACCGTGGTCACCCCGGCGGTGTACGCGGAGGCGCGGGAGCTTATCGCCGCCCACCGCGAAGCGGGCCATGCGGTGGTGATCATTTCGGCGTCGGCCAGCGTGCTCGTGCGCCCCATCGCCGAAGCGCTGGGCATTGAGCACGTCGTGGCCACGGAGCTAGCCGAAGAGGACGGCCGGTTTACCGGGGAAATCCTCCACTACTGCAAAGGCCCGGCCAAGGCGGAAGCCCTAGCGGAGATGGCCCGCAAGCTGGGCGTGGACCCAGGCGTGTCCTTCGCCTACTCCGATTCCGCCACGGACATCCCGATGCTGGAGCAGGTGGGACACCCCGTGGCGGTCAACCCGGACCGCCGCCTGAAGAAGTACGCGGCTGAGCAGGGCTGGGAGGTGCGCACGTTCAAGGACCCCGTGCCGCTTTTTAGCGCGCCCAGCGCCCGGGAGGTCGGCATTGGCTCGGCGGTCGTGGCCGGGCTGGCAGCACTCGTCCTCGCCGGGGTGTGGGTGGCACAGGCACGGGCCAAGGACACTAAGGACGCTTAAGCCGCGCGAGCGATGCCGTCGGCCTCGGTGGCGCCGGCCGTCCACGCCTTCAGCAGCAGAGTGAGCAGCTCGGCGGGTTCCGCGTCGTAGGCGGCGAGCGCGGCGCGATAGTCGGCGCGGTGGCGGTTGAGGTAGGTTTCTGGCACCGCAAAACCGCGTGGATCGAAGCCGGTGTGAATGGCCGCCGCCCGTGCCGCCACGCACGCCGCCGCGCCAGAGCGCTCAGCGAATAACTCGCGCGCCGCGATCTCCGCGTGGAGGACCACCGGCAGCAACCGGTCGAAGTTCACCCCAGCCCCGCCGGTGATAAGACGCGCCAGCGCCTGGGCCACTTCGGGCGCGCGGGCGGGCTGGCCGGGGCCGCCCAGTGAGACGTCGATGCGCGCCAGCACCTGCAGTGGGGACCGCGCAAAAGTGCGCACCGTGGCCGCCTGAACCTCGGGTGCGAGCAGGGAATATGCACTGACCGTGGGCGGTACCTCCGCGCCCGCCAGCGGGGTGCCGTCGAGGGCTGCGCACGCCCGCGCCCCGCGCAGCAGGGACTCGGAGGAAATCACGTCGAACTTGCGCAATCCCGCGGGCCGACGGTGCACGCGGGCGATGGCACTGACTGCCGCCGCGGCGTTGTCCTCCACCCCGGATAGGGCCATCAGCGGGGTCAACGGGTCAGAACTAGGCATACCCATTACAATAACGCCGTACCCAAAATGCGGGCCGCACCACATGAACTCTGAAAAGTTCATTACTATGGCCAATATAGATTGCGACAAAACAGTAGGAGTTTTTAACCGTGAGCAACGACGGACTATTCACTGACGGGTCCAACAAGTTCGCCCCGAAGGTAGACAGCATCCCCCTGAGCGATGCTGACACCTCCCGCCGCGGCGAAGCGTCCATCGGCCAGCTGGTCTCCAACGCTACTGAGCAGATGTCCCAGTTGGTGCGCTCCGAGGTCGAGCTGGCTAAGACCGAGCTCGCTGCCTCCGCCAAGAAGGGCGGCATCGGCGCGGGCATGTTCGGCGTGGCCGGCACCGTGGCGCTGTACAGCTCCTTCTTCTTTTTCTTCTTCCTGGCGGAGCTGCTGGCTAAGTGGCTCGACCGCTGGGCTGCGTTCCTGATTGTCTTCCTGCTCATGGTGGTCATCGCCGCCGTGGTGGCCTTCATCGGCTTCAAGCAGGTCAAGCAGGTCAAGGCGCCGGAGAAGACCATTGAGTCCACGAAGGAGCTCAAGAAGCTGGTGCCGGGCAAGGCTGAGAAGTCCATCGAGCGCGGCCTGTACACCTAATCCAGCAGGGTTCTTTCTCTCCCACTTCCCCGCCCCGAGCACGGCGCTCAGGGCGGATTCGTCTATGTAGCCCCGCTAGAAAGGCCCACTATGAACCAGCCGCTTTCCCCCTCCGTGGTTGAGCTCGATGGACCCTTCGAGCACGAGTTTCTGCACACGCGTGGCATCCGCCTCCACGCCGCCACCGCGGGCAACCCGGACCACCCCTTGGTGGTGCTGCTGCACGGCTCCTTCGGCGGCTGGTTCGACTACAAGGATGTTCTGGCAGAGCTTGCCGGCGCCGGCTTCCACGTCGCCGCGCTCGACATGCGCGGCTTCGGCATGTCCGACAAGCCGCCCTTGGAAGCAGGCCAGGACATCCGCGTGACGGTGGGTGACATCAGCGGCGCGATCCAGGCCCTGGGCCACGACGACGCCTTTGTGGTCGGCGCCGATACCGGCGGCGCGGTGGCGTGGGCACTCGCAGCCGAGCGCCCGGAGCGCGTGCGGGGCTTGGTGTCAGTATCCGCAGCACACCCGGCGGATCTGCGCCGCGCGGTGGCCGCACGCCCCTGGGACTTCGGCTGGATCCTGCTGCGCGCGGCGCTGTGCCGCCTAACCTGGCTGGGCTGGCTGGGCACCACCAACCCCCTGCTCAAGGAAGACGCCTACCGCCGCGAGATGGATCTGGACACCCTGGGCTCCTTTGGGAAGGACGAGAAGGAGCAGGCGCTGAGCCTGCGCATTAGGGCGTCCCAGATCGGCAACGTGCGCCGCGGCACGCTGTGGAACCACCGGCTGCGCACCGCCGTGGTACCGCTGAGCTGGCTGGAGCTCAAGGTCTTTAGCCCCGTGCTGTTCATCCACGCGGATCAGCTGCTGTGGCGGCCAGTCGCCCGCCGGGCGGCCCGCCGCTGCGAGAAGGATTTCACGGCCACCACCGTCCCGAACGCGAAGAACCTCCCCTACCTCGAGAACCCCGCCGGGTTCGCGCAGATCCTCGCCCAGTGGATGCGCTCGCACGTGCAGACAAGCCGTGAGAACTAAGTAACATACATCCGATTTGAGTGCCCTACCCCACACAGGGGGTAGGGTCTTTTTAAATTCAGCAACAAAACCGCAGGTTATCTGCAAATTTCTAACGGTCTATAGCTTTCATTTCAGGGCATATTTTTCATTTTCTTGTATGTAAGTCGCGGCACACGGTAGCTTCAGATCAAACCGAAACCACAGGTTTTCTACATCTTTCGCACCACGGAGGTCCCCGACCCACATGTCGATCAAGAAGACGCTCGCCGTCCTGTCCACCGCATCCTTGCCGCTGACTCTCGCGGCCTGCGGTGGTGACAACTCGAATTCCGCAACCGGCTCCGGCGACGGGGTCATCATCGTCAACGGCTCCGAGCCGCAGAACCCGCTCATCCCGGCCAACACCAACGAGGTCGGCGGCGGACGCATTGTCGAGTCCCTCTACTCCGGCCTCGTGTACTACGACGGCGACGGCGAGGCACACAACGAGCTGGCTGAATCCATCGAGCCGAACGACGACAACACGGAGTTCACCGTCAAGCTCAAGGAGTCCACCTTCTCCGACGGTTCCCCGGTCACCTCCAAGAACTTCGTCGACGCATGGAACTACGCCGTGGCCAACGACCAGCTGGCCGCCTCCTTCTTCTCCAACATCAAGGGCTTCAAGGAGGGCGTGAAGGAGCTCGAGGGGCTCAAGGTCGTGGACGACCACACCTTCACCATCGCCCTGAACAGCCCGGAGCAGGATTTCCCGGGCCAGCTGGGTTACTCCGCCTTCTACCCGCTCCATGAGTCCGCATACGAGGACATGGACGCCTACGGCCAGAACCCCATCACCAATGGCCCGTACAAACTGTCCGAGTGGAACCACAACCAGGACGCCACCGTCGTCCCCAACGACCAGTACAAGGGTGAGCGCACCCCGCAGAACGACGGCCTCAAGTTCGTCTTCTACGCCTCCCAGGACGCCGCCTACGCCGATCTGCTCTCCGGCAACCTCGACGTGCTCGACGCCGTGCCAGACTCCGCCTTCGACGTCTACGAGGCCGACTTGGGCGAGCGCGCCGTCAACCAGCCCACCGCCGTCTTCCAGTCCTTCACCTTGGGCGAGAACCTGGAGCACTACTCCGGCGAGGAGGGCGCTCTGCGCCGCCAGGCCATCTCCCTGGCCATCGACCGCGACGAGATCACCGAGACCATCTTCAAGGGCACCCGCACCCCCGCCAAGGACTTCACCTCCCCGGTTCTGCCGGGCTACTCCGAGGACATCGAGGGCAACGACGTGCTCGAGTACGACCCGGAGAAGGCCAAGAAGCTGTGGGCCGAGGCGGACAAGATCAACAAGTGGGATAACCCGTCCCTGGAGATCGCCTACAACTCCGACGGTGGCCACAAGAGCTGGGTGGATGCTACCGCCAACTCCATCAAGAACACCCTCGGCATCGAGGCCGTCGGCGCACCGTACCCGGACTTCAAGTCCCTGCGCGATGAGGTGACCAACCGCACCATCAAGTCTGCCTTCCGTACCGGCTGGCAGGCAGACTTCCCGAGCCAGGGTAACTTCCTTGCCCCGCTCTACAAGACTGGCGGCTCTTCCAACGATGGCGACTACTCCAACCCGGAGTTCGACAAGCTGCTCGATGAAGCGCTGACCGCCCACTCCGACGAGGAAGCCACCAAGAAGTACAACAAGGCCCAGGCCGTCCTGTTTAAGGATCTGCCGTCCATCCCGCTGTGGTACTCCAACTCCACCGGCGGCTACTCCGAGAACGTCGACAACGTCGTCTTCTCCTGGAAGTCCCAGCCGGTGTACTACAACATCACCCGGAAGTAGGCCCTCACCAGGCCAAACCCCCGCGCACACCACGACGGGGGTCTCCCCGCGTTTTGCGCCTGCGCGCAAGCGCACCTACCCCCATAGACGTGATCTGAAACGCCCTATAGATTTTATTTCGGGCGTTATCACACACTAAAATCTTTATGAGCTAGATGACGTGCCCTGCGGGGAGGCGTCGTCAAGCACTGCACCCTCACGAGTAAAGGACCACACTATGCTGCGCTATATCGGGCGCCGAGTGCTGCAGATGATCCCGGTGTTCTTCGGAGCCACCCTGCTCATCTACGCCCTCGTCTTCTTGATGCCCGGCGACCCGGTTGAGGCCCTCGGCGGCGACCGCGGCCTCACCGAGGCTGCCCGCGCCCGCATCGAGGCGGAATACAACCTGGACAAGCCGTTCATCATCCAATACCTGCTCTACATCAAGGGCATCTTCATGCTGGACTTCGGCACGACCTTCTCCGGCGTGCCCGTCACCCAGGTCATGGCCAACGCCTTCCCCGTCACCGTGAAGCTCACGCTCATGGCCATCATCTTCGAGGCCGTCTTCGGCATCTTCTTCGGCGTCATCGCCGGCATGCGCCGCGGCGGCTTCTTCGACTCCACCGTGCTGGTCATCTCCCTGCTCGTCATCGCGGTGCCGTCCTTCGTCATCGGCTTTGTCTTCCAGTACATCGTGGGCATCAAGTGGGGCATCCTGCCCGTCACCGTCGGCGCGAACGCCTCGGTAAAGTCGCTACTCATGCCCGCCATGGTGCTCGGTGCGCTCTCGCTGGCCTACGTCATCCGCCTGACCCGCCAGTCCGTGTCGGAGAACCTGCGCGCTGACTACGTGCGCACCGCCCGCGCCAAGGGCCTGTCCGGCAGCGCGGTCACCCTGCGCCACGTGCTGCGCAACTCGCTCATCCCGGTGGCCACTTTCATTGGTGCGGACATCGGTGCACTGATGACCGGCGCTATCGTCACCGAGGGCATCTTCGGCATCAACGGTGTCGGCGGCACGATGTACCAGGCCATCCTGCGCGGTGAGCCGACCACCATCGTCTCCTTCACCACCGTGCTGGTGATCATCTACATCATCGCCAACCTGCTGGTTGACCTCCTGTACGCCGTTCTTGATCCGAGGATCCGCTATGCCTAACTTCGAGAAAACCACCCACCTTCCGGGCCAAGAGCACTTCGTCTCCCAGACCGACGAGACCGGCCTCGGCGCCGTCGACGCCGTCAAGGACGAATCCGCGCCCTCCTCCCAGTGGGGCGAGGCCTGGCGCTACCTGCGCCGCCGCCCGCTGTTCTGGATCGCTGCCGTGATGATCCTCGTGGCCATCCTCATGGCCGTCGTCCCCGGCCTGTTCACCAACACGGACCCGCGCCTGTGCGAGCTGTCCAAGTCCCTCGCCCCCGCGGAGCCCGGCCACCCGTTCGGCTTTAACCGCCAGGGCTGTGACATCTACTCCCGCGTCATCTACGGCGCGCGGGCGTCGGTAGCCGTAGGCGTGCTCACCACCCTCCTCGTGGTGGTCCTGGGCTCCCTCATCGGCGCCGTTGCCGGCTTCTTCGGCGGCTGGATCGACTCGGTGCTCTCCCGCATCACGGACATCTTCTTCGCCATCCCGCTGGTGCTGGCCGCCATCGTGGTCATGCAGATGTTCAAGGAGCACCGCACCATCATCACGGTCGTCTTGGTCCTGGGCCTGTTCGGCTGGGTGTCCATCGCACGCATCACGCGCGGCGCCGTGGTCTCCATCAAGAACGAGGAGTTTGTCCAGTCGGCGCGCTCCATCGGTGCCTCCAACGGGCATATCCTGTTCAGCCACATCCTGCCGAACGCCGCCGCCCCTATCATTTCCTACGCCACCGTGGCGCTGGGCACTTACATCGTGGCGGAGGCCACCTTATCCTTCCTGGGCATCGGCCTGCCGCCGACGTTCGTGTCCTGGGGCGGAGACATCTCCGACGCGCAGGCCTCCCTCCGCGTCGCCCCGGCAGTCCTGTTCTACCCGGCTGGTGCTTTGGGCCTGACCGTGTTGAGCTTCATCATGATGGGTGACGTCGTCCGCGACGCGCTCGATCCGAAGGCGAGGAAGCGCTAATGACTAACCCACTTCTTGAAATGAAGGACGTCCGCATCTCCTTTACCTCCTCCACCGGCGTGGTGGAGGCCGTGCGTGGCGTCAACATGTCCATCTACCCGGGCCAGTCCGTGGCCATCGTGGGCGAGTCCGGTTCCGGTAAGTCGACCACGGCCATGTCCATCCTGGGCCTTTTGCCTGGCACCGGTAAGGTCACCGGCGGCGAGATCCTCTTCGAGGGCGAGGACATCACCCACTTCACCAACAAGCAGTTTGAGGCCCTGCGCGGCAATAAGATTGGTCTGGTCCCGCAGGACCCGATGTCCAACCTTAACCCGGTGTGGCGCATTGGCACGCAGGTGGAAGAGTCCCTCAAGGCCAATAACGTGGTGGAGGGCTCCGAGCGCCACCAGCGTGTGGTGGAGCTGCTGGAGGAGGCCGGGCTTCCCGACGCCGAACGGCGCGCCAAGCAGTACCCCCACGAGTTCTCCGGCGGTATGCGCCAGCGCGCGCTCATTGCTATTGGCCTGGCGGCGCGCCCGAAGCTGCTCATCGCCGACGAGCCGACCTCCGCCCTCGACGTCACGGTGCAGAAGACCATTCTGGATCACTTAGAGCACCTCACCGAGGAGCTCGGCAACGCGGTGCTCTTCATTACCCACGACCTGGGCCTGGCAGCCGAGCGCGCCGAGCATCTCATCGTGATGCACCGCGGCCGCATCGTGGAATCGGGCCCGTCCCGGGAGATTCTGCGCGACCCGCAGCACCCGTACACGCGCCGGCTTGTCGACGCCGCACCGTCCCTCGCCTCCTCCCGCATCCGCGCCGCCAAGAAGGCCGGCGTAGAGGCCAAGGAGCTCAAGACCGGTGAGGCCAACTCCGCCGACAGCACGCAGGGCACCTCCCAAACCACCCCGGTGGAGCCGGGCTCCGCCGTGCCGCTATCTGCCCAGGCACCCCAGGCAACACAGTCACGCGCGGCAGAGCCCGTGATCTCGGTGCGCAACCTGACCAAGGAATTCGACATCCGCGGCCAGCGCGGTGAGAAGAAGCACCTCAAGGCCGTGGACGACGTCTCCTTCGATATCCGCCGCGGCACCACGCTGGCGCTGGTGGGCGAGTCCGGCTCGGGCAAGTCCACGGTGGCGAACATGGTGCTGGGCCTTCTGGAGCCGACCTCCGGCACCATCGAATTCGAAGGCCGCGATACCTCGACGCTGTCCAAGAAGGAGCTATTCGGCCTGCGCCGCAAGATGCAGGTGGTCTTCCAAAACCCGTACGGCTCGCTGGACCCGATGTACTCGATCTACAAGTGCATCGAGGAGCCGCTCGCACTGCACAAGGTGGGCTCGCGCAAGGAGCGCGAGGCTCGCGTAGCCGAGCTGCTCGACATGGTTTCCATGCCGCGTTCCGCCATGCGCCGCTACCCCAACGAGCTCTCCGGTGGCCAGCGTCAGCGCATCGCCATCGCCCGCGCGCTAGCGCTCAACCCGGAGGTCATCGTCCTCGATGAGGCCGTCTCCGCCCTGGACGTGCTGGTGCAGAACCAGATCATTCAGCTGCTGGCGGAGCTGCAGTCCGAGCTTGGCCTGTCCTACCTCTTCATCACGCACGACCTCGCGGTGGTCCGCCAGACTGCGGACGACATCGTGGTCATGAAGAAGGGCCAGGCCGTGGAGCAGGGCACTGCTGACGAGATCTTCGACAACGCCCAGCAGGACTACACCCGCAACCTCATCAACTCGGTTCCGGGTATGCACCTGGAAATCGGCACGGGCCACTAGCCTGCGCCGAGCGACACCCCACCAACCCGCCAGCCTCCTAGGAGTTGGCGGGTTTCGGCGTTAATAGGGGTCGTTAGGGGTTGATGGAGGCGCAGGAGACACAGTAAGGTGTAATGCACATCACTTTCTACACGGAATAGAGATCGTTCACACAAGGAGTACTCATGAAAATTGTCCTCTTGGCCGTCCTGCTCCTCTCCCTCCCCGCAGGAATGATGCACCACCGCATCAACAAACGAACACACAGCCATGATCCCGAAGCCCGCCAGGCTGCCCTGGACTTTCAACGGGACATCAGCAGGGGTCAGATGGGCTTTTAGAATATTTTCCCGCCCTCGTCAAAGCCCCATTCCGGAAACCTATGCGACGCAGGAGCCGGTAGGGGTGGCGTTGACGAGTTGCGTCACGTCACCCACGTGGCCGCGCACCTCGTCGGCAGTGAGGGCGTAGCCGGTGTCGGAGTCCTCCACGGACGCACCAAAGACCACGCCGAGAACCTGGCCGTCAGTGTTGATCATCGGGCCGCCCGAATTGCCCTGGCGGATGGAGCCGCGCACCGTGTAGGCATCGCGCTCCACGCGGCCGGTGGAGTAGATGTCCGGGCCGGCAATCGTCAGCCGGTCCCGGATGCGCGCCATGCCCGCGTTAAACGGCCCGGACTGCGGGAAGCCCAGAACCACGGCGTCGTCGCCCGTGACCGCCGGCTGCTCCGCCCACGGCAGGGGCTCAATCCCCAGCTCCGGGCTGTGCAGCACCGCGATGTCCACGTCCGGGTTGTAATACACCACGTCGGCATCTTTGAGCCCCAGCACCGTATCGAGCCGCACCTTGTCCGTGCCGGCCACCACGTGCGCGTTCGTGATGACGTAGTCCTGCGCCGTGACGAAGCCGGAGCCCATGAGGCGGCGCGAGCACGCCTCGGCATCCCCCAGCACGTGGATGACAGACGGGCGCAGGCGCTCCACCATCTCCGGATCGTCCACGTCCTGCGCGGGGGCATCCACCTGCACGGTCGAACCGGAGCCCTCCCACGGCGAGACCAGCGGTGGCAGGCCGGACTCATTAAGCATCGCCGCCACGCCATTGGGCAGGGCGGACAGCTGCGACGGCGCCGCCGAGTTCAGACCGCTCAGAATCCGCGAGCTGCGCAGCGCCTCGCCGGGCTGGCCGCCCAGGTTGGACGCCAGCGGCAGCGACACCAGCCAGATGACCACGATAGCCGCCACCGCCTGGAACACCGCGCCGACGGAGGAATCCACGCGCTGTCCGAAGCGCGTGCGCATGCGGTCCCGCAACGCGGCGCCAATCGACGCCCCCACGAGCTGCCCCAGCCCCACCAGCAAAATCAGCACGCCGATGACCAGCAGGAAGCGCAGCGCCGCCTGGTCCGTTAATTGCATGACCAGCGGCGCCACCGCCGTGCCCAGCACCAGGCCCGCGATAACGCCCACCGCCGCCAGCACGGCCGTGAAGGCACCCTGCCGCCAGCCCACGCGCACGGCGAGCAGGACGGCAATGACAATGAGGATGTCAACGGCAATGGTCAAGGCGGGATTACTTTCAGGGCAAGGGAGAAGCGGACAGAAACTAGACCATCTTCTCATTATTTAGGGAGCGGGTGAGCGATTCACGCAGATCGTGCACCGTTTTCTTATCCCACTCTACGGCCCAGCCGGCGTGGTCCAGCAATCCTGACAGCACGCCCGCTGTAAACCCCCACACCAGGTAGCCGCGCGCCCAAAACGCCGGGCCCTGCCACGGGCCCCATCCCACCGTCAGGCGGTTGTCCGGGGCCACCAGTTCCCGCAGCGGGACGGTGAACACGTCATCCGTTTCCGCGGGGCTGGCCGGCCACACGGCGCTGGGCTGATGCCAGTACGCCAGCACCGGGCTGACTAGGTTGCCGGTGGCGCGGATATCCAACGCGCCCCACTGCTCCAGCGGGGTGACCGTGGCGCGGTCGAGCCCGGTTTCCTCCTCGGCCTCGCGCAGGGCGGTGCCGACCAGAGAGGCATCCGTGTCGTCGCGCCGGCCGCCGGGAAAAGCGATCTGCCCGGAGTGCGAGCGCAGCGAGGGCGAGCGGTGCGTGAGCAGGACTTCGCCGTTGTCGAAGCCCGAGCCCTGAAACAGCACGAGGACCGCGGACTCGCGGCGGCGCTGGGCTGCTGGCACGCGCGTTGCCAGGTGCTTTTGCACCGCGGTGGTGTCTACGCCGAGCGCCGGCCACAGCCACGCCGGCGCGCGGTGCGGCTCGAGATGGCTCACCCCACGGCCTCCTCAACGGCCTTGTCCAATTCCTCGGCGGAGGTGAAGGGCTTGACAAACTTCTCCACCACTTCGCCGTCGCGTACCACCAGCGTGATGGGGATGACCCCTGGCAGGCCCAGCGTGCCGGCGAAGGTGCCATCAGAGTCCTGGTAGCTGGGGAGATCCACTCCCACATCACCGAGCAGCGCGGCACCGTTCGCCGCGTTGGAGTCCGCATGCACGCCCACAACATTCCATGTGTTGTGGGAGCGCGCCAGATCTTGGAAGAAGGGCAGCTCCGTGCGGCACGGCTCGCACCACCAGGCCCACACGGTGACGATCTGGATATCCTTGGCCGCCGCGCTGCTCGACGCCCCCAGGCACGGCAGATCCACGCCCGCAATCGGCCCTTCGGGGCACTTGGGGCGCTCGGCCACCTCCTGCTCCTGTGACTGCGGCACGGCCACCTCCGGGGTGTCGTCCTCCAGGAGGTCAACGACGCCCACCACCGCGAAGGCGGCGATGATGACGGCAACGAGGACGCTGACCTTGACCGAGGTGGGCCATCGAGAGTACTGGCTCATTGTTCCACCTTAACCCGCGACGGACACCACTGGGCCAGAACGCACGCCCCGCACTGCGGCTTCCGCGCGGTGCACACGCGGCGGCCGTGCAGGATCAGCCGGTGGGAGAAGACCGTCTGCTCCTCCAAGGGCACCAGCGCGGCGACGTCCTTCTCAATCGCCCGCGGCGTCTTCGCCGCTGAGAGTCCCAAGCGGTGGCTGAGCCGAGTGACGTGCGTATCCACGGTGATACCGGGCAGGCCGAAGGCGTTGCCGCGCACCACCAGCGCGGTCTTGCGGCCCACACCGGGCAGCGACGTCAGCTCCGCAATCCCGCGCGGAACCTGGCCATCGAAGTCCGCAACGAGCTTCTCCCCAATGCCAATGAGGTGGCCGGACTTGGCGCGCTGGAAGCCGAGCGGGCGCAGGATCTCTTCGAGCTCGGCACGATCGGCCGCAGCGTACGCGGGCGCCGACGGGTAGGCGGCAAAAAGCGTGGGCGTGACCTGGTTGACGCGGGCATCGGTGCACTGCGCTGACAGGACGGTGGCGACGAGCAGCTCAAGCGGCGTAGTGAAGTTGAGCTCGCAGTCCGCGTCCGGGTATTCGGCGGCTAGGGCGGCTCGGACGGCCGCCACGGCACCGTCGGCACGATCAGCACCGTCGGCACGATCAGCACCGTCGGCACGATCAACACGGTCGACACAGTCGGGGTTCAGAGAGTCGCGGTCACGCTGCATAGCTGCGATTCTAGCGCCAGCAGGTAGGGTGAGAAACATGATTTCGCTCGTCCTGTTGGTACCGCTGTGCCTCGCCCTGTTTGCCATGCTCATGGAAAAGTTGGAGGCCACCGCCTTCGAGAACTAGCGGGCTCACATTAGGTGCCTGTGATTATTTTTCACGCCGCTGGAAATAGTGACAAATTACACTGTATGATGTTGGGCAGTGTCTCGTGGCGCCCCGGGATGCGGGAGCGTCAACATCAGTCGAAACCAGCTTGCGCCGTACCTCAGAAGTGTCACACAGTGTCAACAGAGTCACTTCGGGTCACGTTGGGCGCGGGCTTTAAGGAGTAACAGTGGAAGGCGTACAGGACATTCTCTCGCGCGCTGGCATTTTCCAGGGCGTCGATCCGGTCGCAGTACAGAACCTCATCGAGCAAATGGAGACTGTACGGTTCCCGCGCGGCACCACCATCTTTGATGAGGGCGAGCCGGGTGACCGCCTCTACATCATCACCTCGGGCAAGATTAAGCTGGCCCGCCACGCCCCTGATGGCCGCGAGAACTTGCTCACCGTGATGGGGCCGTCCGATATGTTCGGTGAGCTCTCCATCTTCGATCCGGGCCCGCGCACCTCCTCCGCCGTGTGCGTCACCGAGGTCACCGCGGCCACCATGAACTCGGAGATGCTCAAGCAGTGGGTTGCGGACCACCCGTCCATTGCCCAGCAGTTGCTGCGCGTACTGGCCCGCCGCCTGCGCCGCACCAACGCCAACCTGGCGGACCTCATCTTCACCGACGTGCCGGGCCGCGTGGCCAAGACCCTGCTGCAGCTGGCCAACCGCTTCGGCGTGCAGGAGGGCGGCGCGCTGCGCGTCAACCACGACCTCACCCAGGAAGAGATTGCCCAGCTCGTCGGCGCATCCCGCGAGACGGTCAACAAGGCACTGGCCACCTTCGCCCACCGCGGCTGGATCCGCCTGGAGGGCAAGTCCGTGCTCATCGTCGATACCGAGCACCTGGCCCGCCGCGCCCGCTAGCACAGCGGGGGCTCAGCTCCCCCGCGGAAAACCCGGGCTAAAACCGCAAGAAAGTCCTCCGAGATTCTCGGAGGACTTTCTGTTGTCTAGTCTTGGTGCCGCCCCGGAGTTACCCGGAGGCAGGGTGGTGCACCTACTGCTGTGCCGCGAGGTACTTCAGCGCGGTGCGCGTAGACTGCTCGGCGGCGTGACGCAGAACCGGGTCGACGTCGTCATACATCTCATCCACCAGCGTCTTCAGATCGACATCCTCACCCAGGCGGGAGTGGATCTCCTTGATCTGTTCCAGGCGGTGGTGGCGGCGGTCAATGTACTTGCGCGCGAACGCCGAAGTGTCCTCCGCGTCCGGGCCGTGGCCCGGGAGAAGCGGCACGTCCTTACCGCGCTCCTCCAGCATGTCCAGGGTCTTGAGGTAATCAGCCAAATCGCCGTCGGTCTCCGAAAGCAACACGGTGTGGCGCCCGGCGATGGTATCACCGGTAATGATGCCCTCCAGCGTAGAGTTCTTCGCCTCCGCGGACCACACAAAGAAACAGGTGGAGTCAGCGGTGTGGCCCGGGGTGTGGACCACCTCGAGCTGCGGGGTGACACCGTCGACGGTGACCACTTCACCGTCGCTCAGCGCATCAGCCCCGTTGCAGTAGTTCGGGTCGAAAGCGCGGATGGGCGCTCCGGTGAGCTGACGCAGGCGCTGGGCGCCGGATGCGTGATCATCGTGGCGGTGCGTGACTAGGATGAGCGCGACCTCGCCCGCCTTCGCGGTCACCACGTTGAGGTGTCCCTCATCCTCCGGGCCCGGATCCACCACGATGGCGCGAGAGTCCTCCGAGGCGCGAACGATCCAAGTGTTCGTACCCTCCAGGGCGGTGTAACTCGGGTTATCGCACAGCACGACACCGACGGATTGGCTTACGGGACGCAATTGGCTATATGCAGGATGCTCCATGGTTCTAACCCTATCCGATTACTCAGCGATCTCTACGATGACTTCGATCTCCACGGGGGAGTTCTTGGGCAGCACCGCCACCCCCACCGCGGAGCGGGCGTGAACGCCGGCCTCACCGAACACCTCACCCAGGAAGTCAGAGGCGCCGTTGATGACCGCTGCTTGCTCGGTGAAGGAGGGGTCAGAAGCCACGAAGCCCACCACCTTCACCACGCGGGTAACCTGGTCCAGGCCCACGAGGGCGTCAACGGCCGCCAGGGCGTTCAGGGACGCGGTGCGGGCCAGCTCCTGGGCCTGCTCCAGGCTGACCTCAGCGCCCACTTTGCCGGTGGCGGGCAGCTTGCCGCCGACAACCGGCAGCTGGCCGGAGGTCCACACCTGCGAACCCACGCGGGTGGCAGGAACGTAGGAGGCCAGCGGCGCGGCCACGGAGGGCAGTTCGTAGCCCAGCTCCTGGAGGCGCTCCCGGGCACCCATTAGGACTCCTCCAACGGACGCTTGAAGTACGCGACGACGTTCTCCGGGTTCATGCCCGGGGTGATGGTGACGAGCTCCCAGCCGTCTTCACCCCAGGAATCCAGGATTTGCTTGGTCGCGTGAGTTAGTACCGGCGCAGTGGCGTATTCCCATTTAGTCATGCGTCCCATGCTACTAAAGACTGGGCACTAAATCCCGACGAGTTCGCCACCTTCTGCGAGGTAGTGCGCCCAGTTGGTGATGTGCGGGTTCTTGCGCAGCAAGGCACGGCGCTGACGCTCGGTCAGTCCACCCCACACGCCGAACTCCACGCGGTTATCCAGCGCATCGGCGCGGCACTCATTGAGGACCGGGCAGTGGCGGCAGATGACGGCGGCCTTGCGCTGCTCGGCGCCGCGCACGAAGAGCGCGTCGGGGTCGCCGTTACGACACTTTGCTTGGGTGACCCACTCACCACGCTCGGTGGTCGTCGAGGCATTCTTTACCAGCGAGGACCGTCCTGCACCCTTTACGCTGACTGTCATAGCTAGGTAACTCCTTCCAAGCTCCCGCCCGATAGAGAAAATGAATAACTCTCCACAAGACGGAATATCATGTACCACTGGTAAGTCTATTCACAGAAGTGCAACCCTGTCTAACACGTCACACTTTAGGGGGGTCTCCCGGATCGCGGTGTCACCACGTAGTGTGTGGAGGGTGACTGTCTTCAAATCCCTGGGAAAGCTCGTCCTCTCCACCGTGCTGGTCGGCGTCCTTATCGCTCTGGGCATAGCCCCCATTGCGGGTATCGGCGGTGTAGCCGTGGCCCGCACCAATGAGACGATGCAATCCGACCTCCAGGACCTCACCGACGGCGACGCGCCCGGCGTGAGCACCATCCTGGATGCCAAGGGCAACACGCTGGCCTACATCTACGAGCAGCGTCGCCACCCCGTGACCCCAGACAAGATCTCGGACGCCATGAAACAGGCCATGGTGGCCATTGAGGACCGCCGCTTCTACGAGCACGAAGGCGTGGACCTCCAGGGCAACTTCCGCGCTTTGTGGACCAACCTGGCCGCCGGCGGCGTCTCTCAGGGCGCGTCCACCATCGATCAGCAGTACGTAAAGAATTACCTTCTCCTCGTCAACGCGAAGACGGACGAGGAGCGCCAAGCCGCCACCGAGCAATCCGTGGCCCGCAAGCTGCGGGAGATGCGCATGGCCACGGACATCGACTCCCAGCTGAGCAAAGACGAGATCCTCACCAACTACCTCAACCTGGTGTCCTTTGGTAACCACTCCTTCGGCGTGGAGGCCGCCGCGCGCACCTACTTCGGCACCGATGCCGCCCACCTCACCGTCCCGCAGGCTGCGATGCTGGCGGGCATCGTGCAATCCTCGGAGTACCTCAACCCCTACACCAACGAAGAAGGCGTGCTGGAGCGCCGCAACGTCGTGCTCCAGTCCATGGTCACCAACGGCACCCTCTCCCAGGAGGACGCGGACAGCTATGCCCAGGAGCCACTCGGCGTGCTGGACTCCCCCGCCACCTTGCCCAACGGCTGCATTGGCGCCGGCGACCGCGGCTTCTTCTGTGATTACGTCCTCAGCTACCTCGCGGACAAGGGCATTGACCAAGAGCAGCTCGCCCGCGGCGGCTACACCGTCAAGACCACACTGGATCCGGACGTGCAGGATCAGGCCCTCAACGCGGTGCGCGCCAACACCGCTCCGGACGCGGCGGGCGTGGCCGAGGTCATGAACGTGGTCCAACCGGGCACCGATTCCCGCAAGGTGCTGGCCATGGTCTCCTCCCGCACCTATGGCTTGGACCTGGAGAGCAATGAGACGCTCCTGCCTCAGCCCAACTCCCTGGTGGGCAACGGCGCGGGCTCCGTGTTCAAGCTCTTCACCGCCGCGGCCGCGCTCGAGTCCGGCTACGGCATCAAGGACCGCCTCACCGTGCCGTCGCGCTACGAGGCAGAAGGCTTGGGCTTCGGCGGCGCGCAAAACTGCCCACCGAACAAGTACTGTGTGGAAAACGCCGGCAACTATGCCGCCACCATGACGCTGCAGGACGCGCTGGCCTACTCCCCCAACACGCCCTTTATCCAGCTGGAGGAGCAGCTGGGCGTGAGCCGCGTGGTGGACATGGCCGTCAAGCTCGGCCTGCGCTCCTACAAGGAGCCGGGCAGCTACGACGGCGACAGTTCGATTGCTAACCACGTCAAGGACGCCAACCTGGGCTCCTTCACACTGGGCCCCACCGCCGTCAACGCGCTGGAGCTGTCCAACGTCGGTGCCACGGTGGCCTCCCAGGGCATGTGGTGTGAGCCCGACCCCATCGCGGACGTCAAGGACGCCCACGGCAATGAGGTCTACCTCAAGCGCCCGCCGTGCGAGCGCGCCGTGAACAAGGAGGTGGCCAAGGCCCTGGAGAACAACATGACAGCCGATACGCAGAAGGGCACCGCCTCCGAGTCGGCGCGGGCCGCGGGCTTTAACGGCCAGGCGGCGGCCAAGACGGGTACCACCGAGTCCAACCAGTCCTCGGCCTTCCTGGGCTTCAACTCCCGCGTGGCGGCCGCGCCCTATATCTACAACGACGGCACCTCCACCACCCCGCTGTGCACAGCGCCGGTGCGCCAGTGCCCCAGCGGCAACCTCTTCGGCGGCAAGGAGCCGGCGGCGACGTTCTTTACCATGGCGGCCAATCTCCCCTACGCCGCGCAGGGCACCGTTCCGGATTACGATCGCGCCTACGATTCGGGCACGGTGTCGCCGCTTATCGACGGCTTGAAGGGCAAGTCCGAGAAGCAGGCCCGCGAGGCCCTGGAGAAGGCCGGATTCACCGTCAAGACCACGCAGGTACCCGCGCCCGGTGTGGGCTACGGCAAGGTGGTGCGCGTGATTACCGGCAGCGCCGGCGCAAAGAAGGGCGCGGAGGTCACGCTGCAGCTTTCCGACGGCTCCGCGGCCGCCACCCCCACCGGCGATAGCTCTGCGCCAGGCAACTACGGCTACCAGCCGCCTGCCGGCGGCGACGGAAACACCGACGCCGGAAACACCGACGCCCCGGCACAACAGGGTGAACAACCGCTGATTGACCAGGGCGACGTGGATCAGTTTGCCAACGACGTGCGTGACTTCTTCGGGCTCTAGTTGAGCTCTAGTTGAGCGCAGCCTTCACGGCGGTGGACAGGCGCTTGCCGTCGGCGCGGCCGGCGGCCTTGGCGTTAGCCACCTTCATGACGTTGCCCATCTGCTTGATGGTGACCGGCTCGCCGGAGTCCTTTTCCACCTCGGCGATTGATTCGGCGACGAGAGCGTTCAGTGCGTCGTCCTCAAGCTGCTCCGGCTGGTAGGCCTCGAAGAAGGGAACGTCAACGAGCTCCGCCTCCGCCAGCTCCGGGCGACCGTTCTCCGAGTACACCTCAGCGGACTCGCGGCGCTTCTTAATCTCACGAGCAATGACCTTGAGCACGTCCTCATCGGTCAGCTCGTGGCGCGCCCCGGAGGTCTCCTCCGCCTGGATGGCGGACAGGAGGGAGCGAATAGCGGAGGTGCGGGCCTTGTCCTTGGCCTTCATGGAGGTCTTCAGGTCTGCGCGGATGGTTTCTTTCAACTCACTCATGCCCTTCAATCTACGCTAGCGGGCCAGGTAGGGTGGGAAGGGTGAAGATTTCCCCGATTATTGGCGGACTCGCCGCCGCTGGCCTGGGCTGCGCCGCGTGGGCGCATTCCGAGCTCACCAAGTTTGAGCTCAAGGAGTACACGCTGCCGCTGCTCGCCCCCGGCACGCTGCGCGGGTCGCGTGAATTCCGCATCCTGCACGTCTCCGATCTGCACATGATCCCCGGCCAACAGGCCAAGATTGACTGGGTCTCCAGCCTTGACCGCCTGGACCCAGACCTGGTGGTCAACACGGGCGACAACCTCTCGGACAAGGCCGGCGTGCCCGACGTCCTCCGTGCCCTGGGCCCGCTGCTGGACCGGCCCGGCCTGTTCTGCTTCGGCACCAATGATTACTGGGCGCCGCGCATCCCGAACCCGTTCAACTACCTGGTGGGCAAGAAGAACACGCCGTCCTACGTGGACCTGCCGTGGAAGGGCATGCGCGCGGCCTTTATTGAGCACGGCTGGCAGGACGCTAACCAGGCGCGCGTGGAGTTCAAGGTGGGCGAGGTCCGCCTGGCCGCCGCCGGTGTGGACGATCCGCACCACGACCTCGATGACTACTCCGAGATCGCCGGCGCCCCCAACGAGGACGCCGATCTGGCCCTCGCGCTCCTGCACTCCCCGGAGCCCCGCGTGCTGGAGAAGTTCGCGGCCGACGGCTACCAGCTCTCCCTCTCCGGCCACACCCACGGCGGCCAGCTGTGCCTGCCGTTCAAGGTCGGCGGCTCACGCTCCATCGTGACCAACTGCGGCATCGACCGCGCCCGCGCCCAAGGCCTGCATAAGTTCGGGCCGATGTTCATGCACGTCTCCAACGGCCTGGGCACCTCCAAGTTCGTCCCCTTCCGCGTCTTCTGCCGCCCGTCTGCGACGCTGCTGCGCATCACGGAGAAGCCCGCCTAGACCGCACGGACACCGCACTCACGCTGCCGTTTTGTTGTTTCCGCCCGGCGTGCGTTACAGTATTCCGGTACCGCTTAGAACGGACACCGGGATATGGCGCAGCTTGGTAGCGCGCTTCGTTCGGGACGAAGAGGTCGCAGGTTCAAATCCTGTTATCC